>Ga0194060_10000019_pt1 | contig 108638 bp, 105 predicted proteins | sample SepL225m_MetaG_FD_163427 | JGI IMG/M metagenome (GOLD analysis project Ga0194060, IMG submission 163427) | Anoxic zone freshwater microbial communities from boreal shield lake in IISD Experimental Lakes Area, Ontario, Canada - Sep2016-L222-5m | ecosystem: Environmental > Aquatic > Freshwater... | reverse complement strand
GAACCCAATACACGCCCACACGCATACCCCCGAACCCGACACACGCCCCGAGCCCAGCGCCCTTCACCGAACCCGACACACATCACCGAACCAAAATACAAAACACATCACCTGACCAAAAAACCATCATCATTCCGAGGGGCGCATGCCATGCGCCCCAACGATGCCGAACAATGCGGGGATACCCAACGGGCCTTGATTGTTTCGCAAAAATACTGTTTGATGCGTGCCTATGGACGCCTCTCTATTTGATTATCCCCTTTCCCCTGATCGCATCGCCCAAAAATCGATGGAACCGAGAGAAGCTGCCAAGCTCCTCGTGCTTGATCGTACATCTGGAAAGATCACGGACAAAACAGTAGGCGATCTCCCAGACTTGCTCAAAGCTGGCGATTTATTGGTGTTTAATGACTCTAAGGTCTTCAAAGCTCGCTTATCGGCGACCGTTTCAAGCCAATACTCTCGAGATGTCGGCTTGAAAGTTGAGATCTTCCTCCTTCGTCCAGATGGCGATACCTGGATGGCCATGGCAAAACCAGGCAAAAAGCTCCACACAGGAACTCGGCTACTCTTTCAAGATGGCACAAAAGCGACCGTTCTCGGAAAACGCGATGACGGCACCATAGACCTCGACTTCAACATGGCCGCTGGTCGTGTCTTTGGTCTTGCGGATAGCTACGGCGAAGTTCCAGTTCCACCTTATGTAGAGCCAACGGCTGAAAATACTTCAAACTATCAAACCATTTACGCGAAAAATATTGGATCCGTTGCCGCTCCGACGGCAGGCTTTCATTTTACGGAAGAGCTGTTCGGAAAACTTGAAGCAAAAGGCGTGAAGCGCGCATTCGTGACTTTACATGTCGGCGTTGGCACATTCCGTCCGATCAAAACTGAAACACTCGAAGCGCATGACATGCACGAAGAGTGGGTGGATGTTCCAGAGTCCACGCGCCGCATGATTGAAGAGACAAAACAAAATGGCGGTCGCGTGATTGTCGTCGGCACAACCGCTATGCGCGCGTTGGAAAGCTCGGCGAATAACGAATTGCGAATAGCGAATAACGAATCGTCCGAAGCGAAATTCGATATTCGTCATTCGTCATTCGAGCATCAAGCCGGTTTTACAAAAATTTTCATCACACCAGGATACGAATTCAAAGTCGCGGACGGATTGATCACAAATTTTCATCTTCCAAAATCAACACTGATTGTACTCGTATCCTCTTTTGCAGGACGCGAACATGTGTTGGAGGCCTATAAACACGCAATTGAAAACGACTACCGATTTTACTCATTTGGTGATGCGATGTTGATTGTTTAACGCACCTTTCCGTTCCCCTTTCCGATCTGATCGTTCGGAATATTCGTATCAATTCCTGCTGCGGATTCGATAAGCACTGGCACGCTGCCTTTTTGTGATGCGTCTGGCGTGAGCTCGATTTCAAATATATTATTTGCTGCTTTGCGTCCAGTAAAGCGAACATTTTTTCCAAGGACGAGATGCGCACGAAACGCTTCAGATGACAGACGAACCCAATATCGCGTCGACTCGCCAACACGTGGCGGTAATGGACCAATGCCGAGTTGATCGCCCGTAGCCGCATAATACCGAACGGAAATTTCCGGCTCTGATGTATTGAATGCATTCACTGAAACGTATCTCGTCTCGTCTGGAGAAGACATGGCTATACCCTCATCAAGTGCAAACGTGCGTGACTCAATCATATTTCCACGACGTACATTTGCCATGATTTCATTTTTTCCATCACCATCTAAATCACGAATCAAAATACTCGCACCCTCGGTTCGCTCTTTGGGAAAAGCCAACCAAGACTGAAGCGCCTTCCCCCTAAGATCCGTGACTATCACGGTCGGCGCGATTCCTAATGTCGGCACGAGAACCAGCTCTAACGCAGGTGTCTGATTTACCTGACCTGCGGATAGTTCAATCCCTCCTTTATAGCCCGTTCCATATGGATAAAACGATGAAATGCCGCCCGCAGATAAGCTCACCGTTACAAGACCGGCATCGCTGAAAACAACATCATCTATTCCATCGCGATCTAGGTCTTCTTGAAGAACGCTTGCGCCAAATGGGACATCATCGCGTGAAGCGAAAAATCCATTACGCACTATTTGCCCAGAAGCATTTACCACCTGTAAAAAGCTTCCATTAATATAGCTCGTTCCGTGAACGGAAGCGGCTGTATTACGTCGAAGAAGCACAACACCATCTTCGAATGGAACCGTAGCCTTGTTCATGAGAGAACCAGAATTCACGGTCACATCCTGAATGCCGAGCACGCGTTCAAACTCACCAGGTAATGAAATGATCTCCGTGTTTTTCGTCTGGTTCACGAGTACGTATCCATTTGTGTATTCACGAATCCAAACCCCATTTCCAACATGTTTCGCGGATCCTTTTGGTGTGCCAATTTGCGCATCGTATTCGTCATACCACCATGTTCGAAAATGCCCAGCATCGCCGGCGTCAAAAGAATAGAATCCATCCCCAATCAATGCACTCGTAAGTCCAAAACGCATCGAGCGATAGTCGGTTGGATTCTCAATATTGGCTGTATTTGAATTTATCGCGGATATTTTTGGTGCGGCGTTCTTCGCCAAAGACGCACGAAAATCCGTGAATACCTGTGCGGAACTTCGACTCGAAAAATTTTCAAACAACGTTCCATTTGTGAGTCCTGCATAGGCGGAACTCGAATTATTCATGATAAGAATGTTTGGATTTGCTTTGCGAACTTTTGTGATGAGCTCGGTCATCCCGCGACGCCATGGCGCGTCTACTTCGGCTCTTTGCTCCAAAAGTCCATCACGGTTGATGTCTACTTGAGCACCAGAAAAATACGTCACCTGATCGTAGGCCGCATCTAAAAATACGCCATCCCAAATCCCCTGCGACATAATCTCGTCACGAATATATAGACCAAGAAAATCATTCCATTGCTTGCCATCAACCATCGGGCATTTGTCGCTCGCATTCATGATCCAGTTTCCTGGCCACCACTGAATACGAGAACCATCTGGTCGCGACAAAAACCACGCCTCTGGAATTCGTGCTGCCAACCGCGCGCCCGGAGAACCGACCGCTCCACGAAAACGCGCTTCTGATATTTCAGACGCGCTCACATACGCAAGTAATTTAATCTTTGGATTGAGACGCTTGATCTCACGAAGACGTTCAGGAAACTGATACGTCTGATCCATATCAAGAACCACGATATCCCATTTCGCGAGCTTGGCTGGATCGTCTATTTTAATCTCGTATCCCAAGAAATAGTTGATGAGCTTTGGCGTAGAAAACGTGGATTCGGCCGCAAAAACAACGTATGGAAAAAGCGCGCTGAATGCCAGCGAAATGAGAAAAACCGATGAGAAGCGTAGGCGCATGGGAACAGCGGAATATGACCGAAAATTACCTTTTTGTCAACCCTTTGCCCCCGCCGCTTTATAATACTTTTCAATCAATTTCAGGTGATCCGACCACAGATGTCGCTTCCGAATTTTGTCACGTCCAGCCTCACCCATTTTTTTGCGAATATCTGGAGTCGTGGCCTGAAAACGGCGAATCGTGCGCTTCCAATCTTCGACATTATTTGGAATGGCGAGAAAGCCGTTTACGCCATCTTCGACCAGCTCTGGATTACCACCAATACGCGTGGTGAGCACTGGCAATCCAACGCCCATAGACTCCAAAATAGACAAGCTGGAATTCTCATAAAACACGGACGGATACACCAAGGCCTCGGCCCGACGACGAATCGGATCAATCTGCACAGGCGCCATGAAGCCCAAAAATTCAATATGATGTGCCCCAAGTTCTTTTGCGAGTGCGCGAAGCGAATCATCCAGCGGACCGCGACCAATGATCTTGATCGGCAATTCTGGAATCGTGGCCGCTGCGCGAATCAATGATTCAAGTCCCTTCTCTTCAGATAATCGTCCTACAAAAAGTATATATCCACCACCGAATGATGCTGGCTCATCCGAAAGCTCGGCTGGATTTGGTGCCAAAAATAATTTTCCTTTTGGCTCTCCCCAATCCACCATCTTTTCCATCAAAAATCGTGATGGACACAAAAAAGCGGAAACCGTTTTTTCATAGGCCTGCGTCCCTTTTGTGAAATACATCTCGAGCGCTGCGAGCGCATTATAGATCCAACTTGGAGAAAGGCAGCGATGCTTGATCACGTTATAATATTTTCCTCCTTTGCTCCGTTCGCAAACTGCTCCATGGTCGAACATGCCGTAATTTGGTGCGGCAAGCTTATAATCATGCAAGGTTTGCACGCACGGAATTTTACGCTTGCGAATCTCGCTCAAAATAGACGTCGAAAGATGATGATAAATATTGTGCAGATGAATCACATCCGGCTTCAACTCATCAAGTTCACGAGCGAATGCGCGTTTTGCTTCAAGATTCCACAAAAACTTTCCTGCAATTTTTAACTTTGTAAGTGGCCCGTATTTTCCTTTCAAATCATAACGCGTCACGAAATACTTTTCATCAACCGTTGGCAGATTACGCTCTGAATGCGTGGAAAAATAATGCACTTCATGACCCGCATCGCGCTGGCGTTTCGCGAGCTCGTGCATGTAGATCGGGGCGCCGCCCTGAAGATCAAAGAATTTTTCTACTTGGAGGATCTTCATAGAGGAGCGCGGAGAAAACGACGATAGAGCTGCGCATGTTTTGCAACCATTCCCTCAAGGCTATACCGCTCCTGCACGACCTTTGCGGCTATATCACCCCGAAGCAGCGCTTCTGGATAGCGATTCAAGACGCGCTCGATTCCCAGTCGCCACGCATGCACATCCTTGGATGGCACAAATACGACTCCATCATCCCCAAATGCTTCACGAAGCGCCGGGAGATCCGAAGCGATGCACGGCACATAGGATGCCGCGGCTTCAAGCAATGCCATCCCCTGCCCTTCGTGATGAGAGGGCATACAAAACACATCCGCCGCTCGCAAATAGGGCGAAGGATCCGAAACCGCGCCCACAAATTTCACGCGCGGCAAAATGCCGAGCATCTCCGCGAGACGATGAAGCGCGATGCGCTCTGGACCATCTCCCACAATCGTTAAATGCCACGGTCGAAGAAGCTCAGACAATGCGCGCAAGAGCGTATCCAATCCTTTTTCTGGAGAAAGACGACTCACGGTCACAAGCTTTGGAATATCACTCGCCAACTGCGTGCCGCGCGCAGGGAAACGATCAAGATCAATCCCTGGCGAAATAACAGAAGTCTGCGTTGCTGGAACTTTATACAAATGATGAATAGCCTGACGCACTGAATCTGACACACACACCACATGATTCGCGCTCCGATAGGCTGCGCGTCGCGCCAAGCGCGCCGAAAGCGATAGATCAGGCTCAATTCCATGCGCCGTCGCGATCCACGGACTTACGAATGTGGTTTTTGCCGCAAGGCCACCCCACACAGGTGTGAGATGCGTATGCCAAATGGCTGGTCGACGCTTTCGAATCGCGCCTCGCAAAAATGAAACCGCGTTCACTCTTGAATGAGGCTTTGTATTCACGATCACACGTACACCTGCGGCCTCATATTCTGCCAACAGATCTCCTGCGCCCCCGGCTGCCAACACTTCCGCATCAAATCCCGCTTCAGGAAGATGTTTCACCAAATCTAAAACCATTCGCTCAGCGCCACCGCGGCCAAGCGTCCACAAAACATGTGTGACAAGAGGCTTAGCCATGTGAGGGTCGTAAGAAGTCCGGATCACGGGCTTCGTCATGTCCTTGGAATACGCGTCCTGCGGCAAGGGCAAGCGCAATCGGAATCCACAAGCGTGGCGTCCAATAACTTGTGCTCGTGACCTGATAGGCAAACGCTCCAATCGCGGTTACAAGCAAAAACATATGAGCTACATGCTCACTTCCTGCAAAATGACGCGTATACCAATCTTTCCAAAAACGCTGCCCCATCTCCACAATCACCGAGAGGAGCGCTATGAGCCCAAACAGTCCTGCTTCGGCACCAACTTTTTGAAAAATACCGTGAGAATCAAGTGGAGATCCATAATCAATTAAAAACGCGTACGTGATAGCAACGCGATCAGCAAACGTTCCAGCTCCAACGCCAAGCCACGGACTTCCCGTGAAGAATGTCCACGCGATTCCCGTGAGTGAAGCGCGCGCATCCAAAGAACCAATCGACAAACGCGTCAGTGAATACGCCACCATTAACCCAACGAGTGGCAAAGACAAAATTCCAAAAATCATGAGTTCTCGAATGTGTGTTTTGAACCACTGTTTCCAAATCGTTGCGAACAAAAGCGTGACTTGAAGCGCCATCACCAGCCAAGCCGTTCTCGAAAACGTAAGAATGGAAACAACCGCCATCAGACCCGCTGCCCAATACGCAAATTTTCGACGATTCGAACCCACGGCTGACAATGCGGCAAATGCAAGCGCTGCTCCTTCACCCATGATCAACGTTTCCGCGAGCGAGTGTTGATTTCCCCCAAGTGGATTCAATCCAACCAACATCGCAAGAGGCTGTGCCTGCTGAAATGAGATTCCCCCATCCCCTATCACAACCATATTACGCAACCCATCGAATGCAAAAAATGTTCCCAAAATAATAAACCCCATGAGCACTTGGCGCAGACGCTTTTTTGAACGTACGAAATTTACCACGAGCGCGACGCAGGCTAGATATAAAAATAATTGATACCGAGCCACAAACTTTAACACTTCAAATGGGGATGGCTGGCCAGACGACCAGATAGTAAATAGATGCACGAGACCAAGTGCAAGAAATGTAAGTCCAAGTGGCAACCAAGGCTTCCAGTTTCGATCACGACGACCGCGCCACAGCAATAACACACGCAATGCCCACGCGGCCACAAGGCCAACTGCTAACAATTCTCCAATGGAAAGTTCAAACGACGCACCGAGAGTCCGTTCGCCTATTCGATAGTAACCAGTTGATACGGAAATCTGAAAACCAAGTAAAAATGAAAGCGGCGCCCAAAGCGAAAACATCTCATACGGAAAACGCCAAGAGAGCACAATCGCGAGAGCTGCTAACAACAAAAAAAGAATTCCGACTTGTGCCTGCGCGGTGATCGCTAAAACAGCAAGCGCGCACAGTAAAAACAGACCCCATAAAATACGTGGCCAACTTGATTCCTGCGGAAGGAGCTCCCCCATTGTCACACCTTTAGGATACCACAGACGCGTGCTACGCTTGAGTCATGCCTGCCGACTATCATCATCTTCCAAAAGTTCTCGATTTGATCGCAGCTCTCAAGCCAGCGCATGCGATTGAGATTTGTGACGACGAAGGACTCTATACGCCACTCATCAAAAAATATTTTCCAAGTATTGATCTGAGTCGAAAGCGTGCTGACCTCGCGATTTTCCATGTTCTTGGGAAAGACTCGCACCCAACGCTCGAACAAATCCGCACACTCATAAAAACGCATCGCGGCATCATCGTGGTGGCTCCGAAATTAGGATGGGACAAGTCGGATTTAGCTGGAATCGGGCCAACGCTCTTTGTGCACGACGCAACGCTCATTGTTGCGTATCTTGGAAATTCATCAGATATCAAAAAACTCCGTAAGGAGCTGTTGCGTAATCGCGTTCGACGTCAGCTTAAGGGCGCATCGATGGGTCGCCGAGGACGGTAGGTTGTTTTGCGATTTTGAGCGGGCCATGCACATCCGAAGGGCCGCTTTCACCGACAGGCATAGCGGCAACCGCTTCTCCAGACGCAGACCAAATCGAAGAAGTTGAGAACCACAAAGGCGAAAAACCAAGAACGATAAATAGCACGCTACACCCAAGCGCTAACCAAAGACTGCGAACGACCTCCTTGCTCATACAAAGACAGTATACCAGAAAAAGAAAAAGACGGCCTCCGCGAGTAGCGAAGACCGTCTATGTGACGACCGAGAGTGATTCGGTCAGAGCCCCGTGGTGCCGTAGCACCCCGTGGGAAGGACGCAGCTCGGCGGAACGACCGCGAACTGGAAGCGCCGGTAATCCGGCGTGCGCGGATGCGACGTGTCCCAGCAGTAGAACGTGCCGGGTCGAACGTCGCAGGTGCCCTCGTAGATCGCGGGGAAGTCCGAGGCGGACACCACCGAGTTCAGCGCCGACGCACCCACCACCGGACTGACGTAGCCCACCCAGGTCATGAGCGAGTTTCCGTCGGTCTGACAGTAGACCGTCCAATTGATCACGTCACCCACGATGAAGCGGCTCGAGGCCACCACCACCGTATTGGTGAAGTTCGACCGGAAGGGCGAGCCCAACGAGTCGAACCCCCGGATGTCCGCCACTCCGCCACTCGGACACCAGTTCGTGGCGCCAGAGATCTGGATGGTGAAGAACCCAGGCGTTCCCGTCGCGACACTGGCATCGCTGCCAGCGCCCGCATCGACACCAGCGTCCACGAGAACCGGACCGGAGTCCGTTCCCGCATCGACCGGGGCCGGACCGGAGTCCGTACCCGCGTCCACTGGAGCCGGACCTGCGTCCGTCCCAGCGTCCACGAGAACCGGACCGCCGTCCGTGCCGGCATCGACACCAGCGTCGACCAGAACCGGACCTGCGTCCGTTCCCGCGTCGTTGCCAGCGTCCACACCCGCATCCACGAGAACCGGACCAGAGTCCGTTCCCGCGTCCACGATCGCAGGGCCCGCGTCCACACCAGCGTCGACCGCCGTGCAAACTTCGAGCGAGGGAGCGATCGGGTGACAGGGTCCACCCGCGAGGCACTCACCGCATGTCTGCGCTCCGAGGAAGCCGCAGCCAGTCGTGCAGACCCGTCCAGCGAGGGGATCCGTGCAGCCGCCGCAAACGAGCGACGACGAGCCCGCATCCGTCTCCACGACACCAGCGTCGACCAGAACCGGACCTGCGTCCGTTCCCGCGTCGTCACCAGCGTCCACACCCGCGTCCACGAGAACCGGACCGGAGTCCGTTCCCGCGTCGTCGGGCGTGCCCGCATCGACACCAGGCGTACCTGAGTCGACGCCACCGTCCGCTGCCGCGCAAGTCTCAAGGGCTGGCGCGATCGGCGAACATGTGGCGCTCAACACTCCGCCTGAGCAGAGGTTGAGACCGAGGTTCCCACACGGGGTCGTGCAGGCGACTGGGGCGATGCAGCTTGCGCCAGCATCGACACCAGGCGTCCCTGAGTCGACCACGATGGGTCCGGCGTCGGGCGTGATGGGTCCGGCGTCGGGCGTGCACGTGTCGTGCCCTGCAGCCTCGATCGGCGTGCATCGGGTCCAACGCGGCGTCGGATCGCCCGGTCTGTCGTTCGTGCAGGCGCGGATCGCATCCGACCAGCAGGGGTAGCTGCAGGCCTGGACGGCACCAGTCGGGGAACACGGCGTTCCCTCGATGGGATCCACGATCGTACCGCCGTCTCCGTCCGTGAGCGGTGTGACGCTGCCCACGGGGACGCAGCCGTTGATGACGATGGCCCCGATGAAGGTGGCCATGATGTAGAGCATCGACTCGATGCGCTTCATGGGCGCACCTCCTATTTCTCTTGCTAGGGTTTCGAGGACCGTCCGAGATGCAGAAATGCAATCTCGACCACGAGGACATTGGCATAAAACAATGTAAATGTCAACCCCCTAAGCCTGTCACGAAGCCAACATTTTTACGTTAACTCTGCCGTTTTTCTAAAAATGGCTAAAATTAGGCAACAACAAACGGCGTAAGTCCTCTAGTGAATCGCTAATGCGATTGCACGAGGTCTTACGCCGTTCAGTAGTTAGAACACCATGCGGCCGCGACAGACGCGTCGCCCATCCTCCGTGATGCCACGGGGCTGAACGATTTCGGGGATGCCCGAGGCCGGAAGGAGCGAACGCCCACTGGTCTCAGTGATCGCCCATGCGACGCCCCGCGTTGCCGCGAGATCACCACACGAACCACCACCGGGATTCCACCCCGAGAAGCTCGCCCAGACACCCGCTTCGCTCGACCCATAGGTCGAACTCGCATGCGTCATGAACGTGCCAACGAAGAAGAACTCCGTGCCGACCGCTCGGGTCAGGATGCAACGGAACCACGTGGCTCCGCCAACCGCGACCACTCCGGACCCGCTCTCACAGGTCACGGGGCGCGCATCGGCATGCGTCGCACCGCTCAGCGCCGTCTCCTCGAGGAAATCCATCGAAGAGGGCGAGTACAGGAGCACCGCGTCGACGTTGAAGTCGAACGAGAGCGTCCGCATCGCCACCGAGTGACCTGCGTCGACCGCCGGGGGCGGGACGTAGGCGTCGACACCAGCGTCGACCGAAGTCGAGCCCGCGTCCACTCCGGAGTCGATACCAGCGTCGACCGTAGCGGCGGGGCATTCCCAGCCAGCGTACGGAAGACATGCACCGTCGTAGGAACCCGTCGACGCGTTGCAGTCGATGTGACCCGCGTGGCCACAATCGAGTTCGCAAACGCTTACCGTACCAGCAGCACATGCTGTGTGACCCGCATCGGTGCCCGCATCGATCGCGGCGGCGCCTGCGTCAGGCGTCGTCGGAACGGTGCACGTCGAGCTGTCTCGAACGAAACACGTCCAGACGTTGCGCGCGCAGAGAAGATCAGCCGGGCCGGTGCAATCCGCGTGTTGGCACGGGATCGTCAGGCCGAAGTCGATGTCCGAATCGCAGGCTGCGCCCTCGGTGGGCTCAGACGGCGTGATGCCGCTGTCGACCGCGGGGGTCGGCGTGCCGCTGTCGACCTGCGGCACGGTGCCGGCGTCGACGGTGGGGGGCGTGGGGCCGGCATCGCCGAAGACGGCGGGGCCGGCGTCGCCCGTGACGGGCGCGACCTGGGGGTATCCCCCGAAGTCACCGCATCCGGCGACGAGGGAGGAAACGAAGGCGAGGACGATGGCGAGGACGTTCTTCACGGGGGCTCTCTTTCTTTCTTGCGGCTCAGCTCTATGCTGGCCAGAGTCAATTGAGTTCGGTTGTCGAAGGACGGTTGTGAGCAAACTCCCACAGTCCCGATCCATTTTCTTCCGTTCTCAGGACCAAGCACTATAGCATATATTATTATCTTTGTCAATATATTATGACATCTTTCTTTGCTGATCTTAGCAAAATATTATTGGCTCTGTTGAGCCCAGAAAACAAAATCATGTTAAAAAATGGCTAACCTTGTGTTTTTTCATCAAAAACGAAACAATGTACTGGAGTTCAAAGACATACGAACTCTTCGTGCCGCCCCGATCCTAGCGCATTAGCGGCAGATCAGCGGACCTACCTTCAGCCCTGGGTATTCCCCTCGGAGCAGAGCAGCTCCGCGACAAGGCCGAATCGCCTTTCATGCCAGACATGCAGCCCGATGCCACACGGAAGGCATGCCTATCAGTGATTCGTTTCGCCTCATGTTGAGGTCGTTATGGATGCTCCCCGTCCGTTTCCGCTTCTTTCTCAGCGCCGATGGTGGCTTCGTCCGATTGCGCACTGTATCTCCGGTGCCATACGAAGGCACTTGGGATCCGCGTATCAGACCTAAGTCGCAACGCGCTTCAACCGTCGCAGACCCTCCTCGTTCCCGGCTCACGCCGATGTCGAGGAGGGTCTCTCTATATCCAACGGGATTGACAAAACCAACATTTTCTGATTATCTAACGAGTCCGCTTACGCCCAGTGTGGGCACAACGCGGACCAAGGAGAGCGCCATGAACTCATATCTGTCCCTTCAGCTCCAGCTCGTCGTCACGACCACTTCCACCGAGCGCAACGATGCTCGCCTGCGCGAGCTGAAGCTCGCGATCGATGCAGCGAGCTGCGCCGGGTCGGGCAGTGGCGGAGGCTTCAGTTCCCCCGTCAACGCCAAGTGGTACGAGTTCTTCTGCCCGAGCTACGGGCAGAACTGATTACCCGGGCGCAAGCCAGGTAAAAATACACGCCGGCCGCATGCCGGAACCGTAAATCAACGGCAACAAGCGGCCGGTTTTTGATATCCAAATATCTTTTTCTAGTTCTTCAAACGATGTTGAGATTCCCAATCTGGTGGTGGCGTCCAAGCGATCGCACAACTCCACGCCATTTCAAACAATGCACGCACAACCTCGGCGATCTCCCTACTTTCAATTGCAATTACACCCACTCTTCCTTTATAGACAAAGATATACACGCGATCTTTAAATAATGCGATATCACCCGTGAATTGATGGACAGACCAATCGAGCGCACGTACCTCTGTATTTTTTACATCAAAATACGGCAACATGTACCCCGGTTTAATCGTGACAAGCGAACGTCCTTTCACACGCTTCGATGCATCCACGCGCATTTCATGCGATTGTAATTTGTTGATCAGCTCAATAAAATGCTCATCAACGGCAAACATTTCCCAGAGCTCTTCACGCGAAGAACCAACCTCATTCATCACTTCTCGCATTGGAGCCTCTCCTTCAAGAAAACGAACCTTTGGCCTATCACCCACTGTATTGAAAATAGCGACCAAGCGCGGTAACGATTCTTCAAGCTTATTTTTCTTCGATTCAATCGTCCCCATTTGGCGCGTCAGAATCTCCAACAACTTCTGCGGATTCTCTGCCGCGAACACAGACTTCTTGCCACGCTCAAACGTAGAAACTAAACCATGACGCGTCAGCCCTTCGAGCATCACATATGTCGTGGTGCGATTAATCCCCGCTTTTTTGGCAATATCTTGCACGCTCGACGGCCCAAGCTCGAGCATCGCAAGATACGTATCCGCCTCCTTTGGCGCAAGGCCGAGTTCAGCGAGTGCCAGCTTTACATCATCCATCATATACGCAAGATATTACCACGTTTCTAGGATTTTCAATGTTTGAGACGCCGTCGTCTTCCAGTCATACCGCTTGGACCATACAAGACCTTTCTGAATATATGTCTGTCTCAACTCTTCAGAAGACGCGAGCTGTGTGATGCATCCAGCGAGCTCATCCACGCTCAGCGGATCAAAGAACAATCCATTCCCGTCACCAATAATTTCTGGCAACGATGTCGAGTTTGCACAAATGGTTGGCGTGCCGCATGCCATTGCTTCTAGTGGCGGCAAACCAAATCCTTCATACAAAGACGGTTGCACATACATAAGCGCATTTGAAAGAAGCGCTGGTTTTTCTTCTTCGTTTACATAGCCGAGAAGCTTGATACGGCTCACGAATTTCGATTCATGAATAACACGCTGGAGTTCATCAGACCCTGTGGTCGCGAGTCCGCCAGGACCAGAAAAAGTTCCGGCGAGCCTTAATTCTAATTCAGGGAACGCATTCGCCACTCGCTCAAATGCACGAACGAGCGTCAACAGATTTTTCTTTTTGTCTATGCGACCAACGAATAGAATATATGGCTTCTCCCCCGCTTTCTTTACCTGTGGCTGATATCGCTCATGATCAAAACCCAAATGAGTCACATAAATGTTCTCTGGATTCGCGCCATACAATTCAACAATTTCTCTTTTACAAAATTCGCTCACGGTAATAATGCGTGCATTCTTTTTTACAATATCTTTCGTGCTCCACTCGTGATATGCGACCTGAATTTTTTTATAGAGTTCTGGGAAGCGCCTAAATCCAACATCATGAATCGTCACGACGGATTTCTTTGGCGCAAAACGCGGCAGCACATGCGCCGGAACAAACAACACATCAGGCGGTTTGCGTAGCATCTCCAAAGAAAGACGAATCTGTGTCCACAAATATTTCGGCGGCCACTTCAAAGACTCTTGTGTATACAAAACAAACTCATGCCTTGCCGCTTCAGGCAAAGCCGTCATCTCATTCATCACATGCCACGCATACCACTCCACCCCCGTTTTTACTGGGCGATTAGCACGTGAGGCTTCAATGCCGATTCGCATACGTGAAGCGTGAAGCTTGAAACGTGAAACGTCAAACAATCAAATCAGTCATTCATCGAATATACCCACTTCCCGCTAGCCAAAAAACCAAGATCAATAATCCCCAAGAGACTGCAGATGCACCCGCACCCAATACGATACCCATCTTCATGTTCCCAAGAATACCAAACACATATTCATGAAATGGAGGGAGCGGATCAATTATCTTGCGTTCTGGATATTTTCTCTTCTCTCGTCGCTCAAACCAATACGCACTCGGCCACAATAGCAAACTCACCACATTGCCTGCGTTCTCCCCCTTCATCTCAAGTATAATAAACAAACATATCGACATTCCGATACCGGTCGCGATTGCGAATCGTAACGTTTCCCGATTTGAAATTCCAGGAAATATCATTCCATCACTATACAGGATGCATCATTACGACGAAAACACGCTTCGTTTATAGAGCTCCAAATTTTCGAGAGCGATACCTGTGCCTTTTGCCACACATTGCTGTGGGTTATCGGCGACATAGGCAGGAACGCCAGTAGCCTCTGCAAACAAACGATCCAAATTTCGAAGCTGAGAAGAGCCTCCGGACAAAACCATACCCTTTTGCATCACATCCGCAGAGAGCTCTGGTGGCGTGGCGCGCAATACGTCCTTGATCGCTTCCACAATCCCCTGCAACTCATGCTGAATGGCATCCGTCACGTCATCAGAAGTTACCGTGATGATACGAGGCAATCCGGAAATCATGTCGCGTCCTTTTACTTCCATTTCTAACTTGTCTTCCAAGTACAAAGCAGACCCAATCTTGATTTTAATATCTTCTGCCGTACGCTCACCGACGGCGAGACCATGCTTGCGGCGTACATGCTCTTGAATCGCGGCATCGATCTTGTTGCCTCCAATACGTTCTGACGTAGACGCGACGATTCCTCCTAATGAGATCACGGCGATCTCAGAAGTTCCACCGCCAATATCAATAATCATGTGACCCGAGGCCGAACCAATTGGAATATCCGCGCCAATAGCAGCCACGACTGGTTCTTTGATGATGTAGGCAGCGCGTGCTCCGGCACTGATCGTGGCATCGATCACCGCACGACGTTCCGTGGATGTGATTCCACCAGGAACTGCCACCATTACCTCTGGACGAAATAATCGAACGCCACCAAGCGCCTTATTAATAAAATATCGAAGCATGGCTTCGGTTGTACGGTAGTCCGCAATCACCCCATCCTTCAGTGGGCGTTTTGCCACGATCGTATCTGGCGTGCGGCCGATCATGTCTTTCGCCTCTTTCCCAACGGCTAATACTTTTCGATCCGCGACTGACACAGCCACCACCGAGGGTTCATTAATAATGATCCCCTTTTTTGGGATGTAAACCAGAACCGTCGTGGTTCCGAGGTCAATACCTATTTTTTTTCCAAACATGGTCAAAAGTTGATAGTAAACGTCTCGTTCTTGGAAAGATCTGCTTCGTATTGATACCGATCATCACCGAAGTTACTTGAGTCTTCCGAAGGCGAGGCGCTACGAACCGTCTTACCTAGCCGTAGGTCTAGCGTCAATCTCGTGTTCGATCCTGCCTGTTTTTGAGCTAAAAGTGTGTACGGACCCGTGGCAAGCTGACTCATCACGCGCGGCGAGATGCGATAGCGGAACGTGAGCTCCCCCGTCTTCCCTGGCTCCACCACCCAGAATGCACCATAAACCTGCTTGCCCAATTCATGAAATGTATCTGGATTCTTGTCACCCGTTCCAGACCAAGACACGAGCTCGCTCCCCTCTGGAACATAGACACGCGTATAGCTTCGATACCGCGTATAACGCCAATCAATTTTTGTATTCGTATTCGTATATCGCAAACGCACCGTTGCCATTGGATTCGCTGGATCGGTTGTATCAATGGAATAGAGTATTTTCTTGTCCATCACTCCGTCCGTCTTCAATGCAGCCAAGTTTGCATCAACCACCCAAAGTTCATCACCCTCACTCCCAAGCGTGCGTCCTCCCCATCCACGAGCGTCCACTAATTTTTGAAGATTTGCGTCTCGCGAATACAACATAATGTCTTTACGTCCTAAGCTCTCAGCCGCAATATCAAGAATAGAAGGCCAACGGCTTGCTGGCTGACTTGTCAGTGTCTTTATCAACAAATCACCTACTTTCGCGACGATTTCTTTGCGCTGTTTCACGGGTAAATTATCCGTGAGATAAAATCCCTGCTCAACGTCATACTGAAGCTGATCGAAAAAATTATTCGCCGAGAATGTCTTTCCATCTACAACCAACGGACCCGTTAACATGAGTAAGCGACGAAATAATTCCGGCTCGAGCGCAATCACGCCATCAACCTGAACATCTTTATTCAAACCTTGCTTTAACTCACGCGTGTACATGTCCAAAATACGAGCCGCATCTTCTGGAAAATCTGGCGACCAGTTCGCATCGCGCAAGAACCAGGCTTTTACGCCGAGCTCACGCGCCACAAGCATAGGCGGTTCGTCCTTCCATGTGGACGCAACCGTATCGTCGACCGCATACACATCTTGAAAATCAATGTGATTCAAATCGCCTCCATCCACACTCATCAAACCGATATTTCCAATAAATCCTCCACCTGGACGCAACTCATCAGCATTCTGAAGTAGCACCAAATAGGTTTTTGGTGATGGATATCCAAGAATCGGGATTGCAAGCTCAAGCATAGAAACAGCTTCATCCAACTGACGACTCGCGTCTGGAAGTTTGTCGGCAAGTGGAGCAAGTCGATCGCGCAAAGGTGCATAGAGCTGATCTTGTGGAACATGCTTCCACGCTTCGCTCGCGATTGCGACTTTTTCTCGAGCCGCACGCAATCTCGGAAGATTGGATTCAAGACCGGCTAAAATCGCTCGCTTCTCTTCTTTTGAAAGATCACTATACGAACGATTCGAGGCAACCGATACTCCATCCGAACCAATAGGACCGCTTAATGCCTCCTGAATCGCAACAGCAGCAGCAATTAAATCGCGTAGTCCAGACACCGTCTGCGAACCGACACGCTCCACGTCTTGGAGCGCACGAATTTTCGACCCAAAGTATGGGGCATATCTCCAAAATCCTGTTGCTGCCAATCCAACGCGCACATCCGTTAAATCAAGCTCCGTTCGAGCGAGCGCTGCATCGGCTTGAGCAAATTCACGCGCGAGCGCATGCGCCTGCGCTAATTGCAAATCTGACTGTGCACGCATGGCGCCTGTTCCCGCTTTCCATCCTCCAAATAGCGCAGGGGCAAGCAAGACAAACCCAAGAACCACCGATAGCGCGAGCGCGGGCCAAAAAAACATCCTAAAAGACCGACGCGGACGGTCGGGAGCTGTCTGACCAGGTGCTGGAATCAGCGGAACGCCTGGTTGGGTGAGGAAATTCGGTTGTTCACCGTTCATACAATCATTGTAACCTGACGCTCTAAGCCTGTCGCGGGACCTTCTCTCCACGATACTTTATAAAATACTGGATGCTACTCCAAATATGCGCTCGCGTAAGACGATTCGTGATGAGTTGCCATGGATATCGAATCATACTGCCGCGTCCGTGATAGTGGACAATACGTGCACCACTCACATAGGCGACACGATGCCCCGCTTTCCACACACGACGACATAAATCCGCGTCTTCAAAATACATAAAAAATCGTTCATCAAAATGTCCGATCTGATCGAGCACGGAACGACGAATACAAAGAGCTGAACCCTGAACCCAGTCCACATCCTGATCTGAATTGCGGTCCATATCTTCCATCAGATACTGCTTCAGCGCCTTCTTTCCCCATGGAGTATTCCCGAGAATCGTTCGGCGATACACGGGTGTAAGCAGAGATGGAAAACGACAGGTCGTGTTCTGATCCGTTCCATCAGGATTTAAGATACGTGGACCAGACGCTCCTACGTCTTGATGCTGATCCATCCAGGTAATCCATGCATCAATCTCTCCAGGAAAAACAACCGTGTCTGGATTCATCAAAACAATATATTCGCCCTTCGCCTGTGGAAGCACCTCATTATTCCCTGCGCCAAATCCATTATTCCCTTTCGCAAGCGCCGTCTTCACCCATGGAAAACGCGAGGCTGCCATTTCAAGAACTCCATCATCCGAAGCGTTATCCACCAAAAAGTATTCAAATGAAAACGGAAGGCGCGCGTCTTGGATGCCCTGAAGCAAATGACGCACGAAATGCGTCATTTTATAATTCACGGTGACAAACGAAACCTTTAAGTTCTCCGACATACTGGCTCTCTTATCGTATATTTGGTCGCGCGGCAAGCCTCCACGCAATCGCCCCAGGAGAGACCCTCCCCTTTTCATCCAAGGCACGAACACGTCGCAATATACTCTCAAGAGCTTTGTCGTAATTGATACGATCAGAAACCCAAGGACCACCAGCGCTAATTCGCTCCAATACAGACCAACGCATCACCACGCAAGACAAAGAAGGTTGAAGTGTTTCTAGCGCATCGTATTGCCCTTGATCAATCTCATTTACGCCCTTTGCTCGCAAACTCCCAAATAATCCAGGAGCCAATCCTGCAATATCAAGTCGTTCCGTGAGCTCAAGTTCGCGTCGCTCTCCGTCTAAAGAACTCGCTACATGCGCACGTCGAATTTTTGGACCAACAAATCCAAGAGTAGATGTATTTTGCAATTGCTCGATCATAACCGTAAGCGCATCCGGGGCGAACAAGATGTCCTGCTTTGCCAACACCACATACTGTTGTGATAAATCCAACCCATTCACACGCGAACGCGCGAGACTTAATGCTTGATTCATTGACCGGCCCATTGGCTGCGGTCGTGGATTACGAAGCCACGTCACTGGCAGACCCGGTTCTAACTCGGGTCGAGAACTTCCCGAGGGAGCATTATCAACAACGATTACCACCTCAGGCCACATATCCGCTTCTACAACGCTTCGCAAAAATTCTGGGAGCACCATCGTTGGGTCATCCGTAATAACTTGCACGCTACAAGGTAACCATGAACGCATACTACGTTTTACGTTTTTGCGTTACGTTAAACCCAAGTGGGCGATTCAACATGAGACGCGTTTGCGCATCAATCGCAGGGATCGCTCCGAACACAACGAAGGTCACGGGCAACAGTAGCCACTGCGCGAGAATAATAAACCACGCATACGGACGCGAAATGTGTTTTGGAATTGGTGGCAACAATGTGAGCGCGAGACCAGCCGATACGAACAATCCAACCATTGCGAGACGCATCAACCACTGCAAAGTAAATGGCGTGTTCTGGAAAACAGCAAAACTTCGAAACTGATCAGGCGCGGCGTAAAATGGAAGATATCCTAAGATAAAAATGAGTAACGGCGCCGTAGCCCACGTATACATTCCTTCAAGTTGTTTAAAAATCCACGTGTATTTCGTCCAAAGCGACATCTTTTTATCCCGACGAAACGCCTCCATCATAAACGGGAAGTTCTCAACACCCCACGCCCAACGACGAAGCTGCTTGTAGAGAGCTGGGAGTGCTTTCCAATAATCTCCCGTCATAACCGTATCCATCGAAACTGGCAGATGGATTGGCGTGACGCGATACTCCCCGTGATACTTTAATAATCCCTGCAAGAAAATGCGCGAATCTTCTGAGACAATGTCTTTTTGCCAATATCCAACATCCATCAACATGCGCAAAGACATCGAATGCGATGAGAACGTCATCATCCCCTCTGGGCGGGCGAGCTCGGTCATCAACCAAAACGTGGTGCCGAACATACAGACGCGCACTGCGGCTGGTGATTCCCACAAATTATTATTGTACAAGGCTACAGGTTGATAGGAACTTCGCGTCGGCTCAGGAACGGTCAAATATAACTGCGTTAAACACGAAAAATATTGTGGGTGCACGATGGTATCCACATCAAAAGAGGACACAACCGTCGTCTCAGGATCAAGTCCATTCGCGACAAGCTGAGGAATGACCTGAGTCGCAGACCAATTCAAATTTGATCCTTTTCCAGGGATTTCATTTGGCAATCCTTTTGGGTGAACGGTCGTCAAAAGACCAGCAAACTTATCAGAAAATTCAGGCTCCATCTGTTTTACTACATCGAGAAAACGGGCTTCATCACGCGCTTCTCCTGCGAGCACAATAATCATGCGAGAAGCCGGAAATGCCGCATGCGTGAGCGTGCGCAATGTCTCGCGTACAACCGAAGCATCTTCTTTATATGTCGGCAGAAATATCAAATGACGAATCGCGTCATAACCAGGAAGCTGCTCCGCCTCTGTCTGCCAATCGCGTTTCATCGCGCGACGATACTGCACCCACGAACTTAACAAGAACGGAATAGAATACGTCACGCGAAGCAACCAATACAAATCAAAGATGATAATAAAATAGACCATCCAAATCGGACGGATGAACGATAGACTCACGGAGAGAATCAAGGTCGTCCAGACGAGCGCGCCAGGAAGGATTTCACAGGCGCGTACAAAACGGCTTTTTTTCATGCGATTCTTGGCGTGGTGATATTCGGTTCTGCGTCGTAAATCGGAGCGACATACTCAACAGGAGTACGAAGTGGGTCAAACGCTTCTCCAACTTTGAACGACAGGAGTGGCACATCGAGAAGTCGCGCAATCATATTCGCATCCAAGACTCCCGCGCGTACCGCCGAAAACGAACCAGGACCCGCCACAACTCCGACACCCGTAATCGTGTACCGAGCTAAATCCTTTGCAATTAATGGGAGCAAAACCGTTGAACGACCCTCCTTTTCAACGGTTTTAAGCACCTTTTCCCCTTCCATCCAAACGATGCGTGAATGGCCGTTCTGATGCGTATCAAGAAAAAGCCAAGCCATATTATTCTTTCACAACTGCGCGATCGGCGAGCGTATCAACAACCACGTGCTTCTGTCCTTCAAGAATGGCGTACAAAAATTTATCCGTCATGTCTTTGCGATAACGGTAATCTTCCAATGACATCACGCTATAATTAATTTCGTATCCAAGTGATTTTTCTGCGTCGTTGATCAATCGCTTGAGAGCTGTCTCATTTATCGTTCCTACAATAAACACATCTACCGGAGCCTTATGTCCAAGGAACACGCCAAGAAAGGCGAGGTATCGTACATCGCCAAGTTTTGGAATCTCTTGATCAAGACGGCCTTCATACAAAGCCTGCGCACGCAAAAGAAGAGCAGACAATTCATTAATTAAACGAAAGTTTGGATTGACTCGATAAAATTTCTTTTTCAATCCTGGCGCGCGCGCTTTTTTTACGCCGCCAACTTTTTCTTCAATTTCAATAACCTCCATAATCAACCCAAGCTTTTGCAAATTCGAAAGTTCACGTCGCACGGCATTGATCTGCGTGCCTACGCGTCTCGTAATCTCACGAACGAATATTGGTTCTTCTGGATTTCGAAGGAACAGGCTCAAAAGCTTCACGCGCGTACGCGAACCAAAAAGGTGTTCAAGCATATCTTCTGTCACAGAATGCCCCACACGCTGAGCCTTGACAAGTTAGAGAGAACGACCGTTTTTGCTGGACGGCGACAATGCGACACGCCTATACTCGATAGGAAATATGGACCAGGCTTTTCGTATTGCTGATCTCGAGGTCAACAGGGCCGAAAGCGGAGACCGAATTGTCGGTATTTTCCGCTATGACGGCGAGTCCAAGAGCCGACGCGGGCCAATCCTGCTTATCCTTGCAGATATTGACTCCTCTATTTACGTATACGAACAACTGCTCGACACCCTCAACCAGGCAGCCGAAGAAGCGAGAGCCGCCATCAGCAAAGAAACCGGTGACCAGATGGCCCAGTTTGAAAAACTCGTTCAGAAGCTAAATGACGCACTTGCAGCATTTGGACAAAAAGAAACCTCTATTGCCTGGGATCGTGTAAACCTCTTTGTCCTAGAGCTATCAGAAGGCCAGGTCTGTCTCACGGGAACAGGAAAACTGTTCAATATATTCCTACAAAAACAACCGGATAGTACTTGGCGCGGGTTCGATCTGTTTGGCTCGCTTGAACAACCACCAGAAGTCGATCCAGCAAAACCATTTTCATCATTTTTGTGTGGTGACGTAAAACCTGGCGATCTTCTCTTTGCTGGAACGCAGAACTTCGAACCTCTCCGCAATACTCTTCGACTTTCAGAAACCCTCAAGAGCCTCCCACCTGTCGCAGCGGCACTTGAAATCCGTCAGGAGCTAGAGCGCCATGCTCAACCAGACGATTATGCTGGTTTTGTTATTTGGCTCGCTCCTCTCACCAAGGAAGAACAGGCTCAAGTTGAAGCGGAAGGACGCAGCACGCGCTCGGTTGAACGCATGCGCGAACACGAAGCACAGGTTTCTGGCGTCCTCTCCCCTGCAATTAAACCGCCGCGTACTGCTCAAACACTTGTTGGCATGCTCGCGAATTTCAAAAGCCGCATCCGGCCCCGACAGCGCTCTGGGCCTGACCCGGTTGCAGTCGCTGGGATGCGTGGTATGTCCGCTGGACATGGATCTCTCCTTTCTGTTCAACGAAAGCGCATGCTCATCCTCTTGGCAGTGCTTGCAGTCATTCTTATTGCGGGAGGATTGTGGTTTCAAAGCTCACAAAAAGCAAAGGCAGAACAAGCACTTTGGAATGCCGTCTATGATCAGGCCTCAAACAAGAAAACCGATGCAGAATCGGCACAAGTCTATGATGAAGACCGCGCTCGAGCCGCCCTTCGCACATCACTAGAACTCACAAATGGCCTCGATGAAAAAACACCTGAGCGTAAAGACGCGAAAGCAAAACTCTTAAGCGATATTGCTGCGGTTGAAATTAAACTCAAGCGCATCGTCACGGTAGGAACTCCCGTCGAACTCGCATCTTCTTCTCTTGGAGCAGCCGACAACTCTCTCACAGCTGTTTCGGTATACAATGGAAATGTCTATGCCGCAGATGCATCAGCCGCTCAGCTCGTAGAAGTGAAACCCGACACTCGCGAAACAAAACGCTATCAACTTCCCGCAACAGGTGGACAAGTTGTGGCTACATGGCCTGGAGCGAGCGCGCTTTATCTTCTTACAAGTGAGCAAAAGCTCTTCTCGTTTGATCCAAAAGCAGGAACCATCACCGCCGTTGCCTGGACAGCACCAAAAGCCACTTCGACCGTTGCATTCGCCGTATATGGACGCCGTTTCTATGTCCTTGATTCAGCGGGAAACATGGTGTGGCGCTATGCCCCAATCTCGGGCGGTATCAGCGAAGAGACGGCGTATCTCAAACAAAATACCGCTTCCCTCTCGAATGCCATTGGGCTTGCCGTGGACCAGAACGTCTATCTCGCTTTCAGCAATGGAACGGTGAAGCGCTATCTTTCTGGTGCTGAAGACGCATGGAACATAGGCATCATTGATCCAACGCCAACAAGCTTCAGCGCAATCTGGACCAGCGACACAAGCGATCGCATCGTTCTCGCAGATCCTGCAGGCAAACGTATTGTCGTTCTTCGCAAAGACGGAAGACTCGTCGCACAAATCAACTCACCAATATTTGCAGGACCGAATTCTCTACATGTAGATGCAACCAGCAAAAAAATATTTGTTACAGATGGCAACAAACTCTATCAAGTTGACCTCCCTTAAGAAAAAAGCGCCCACATGGGGCGCTTTTTTGTATGATATAATATCTGTATATGGCCATTCGAAAAATAAAAACCACACCAAAATCAGTTGTCGCAAAATCAATTCCGTTAAAAAAGAATCCTTGGAGAATAACAAGTGTCTCACTGACAGCTTGGATTATTTTCTGGGCGTTAATCTTGTGTACGATGACTGTTGTTGTTTTGAACTTCAATAAAGCCTTCGCCCCAGTCGCCACAGAAACCATCGACGATCAAACCGCCGCGGAGTTTCAAGCGATTAGAACAAGCTTAGAGAAACAGGTGGAAGAGCTGCAAGTACAGGCGATGCAGCAAGGCGACAGCAGAGAACAGCCGCCAGCATGCGTCATGAGCGACGAGATACCAGCTATCGACAATTATATTTCTTACAAAGATGAGAAGACATCAGTAAGCATGAAGATTCCATTTAGCACCAAATGGCAAAATAATGATTGCGACTTCGCCCCAACGCAATTATATGATGCTGGCGTTGTTAGCTTTGGTCCTGAAACAGGCGTTACTACAAGCGAACGAGATGCTCGACTTAGCATAAAACCAGCCATTTCTGTTCAAGAAATGGATACTTGGTATAAGGATCTTGTCGCCTCCAAAAAACAAAAGCGAACAATAAATGGGATGACGGTAATCTCTTATGACGTCGAAGGGCTAGGCGGAGGGCTCTTTTGGGAAGGATTCGGGCGTTCATATCATTACGTAATTACCTCAAATGGTTGGCTCACCGACGCTGAAGCAGTAAAGATCATCCAGTCGCTCAAAGTCACGAAATAGACGCAACAAAAAATTCCCCGTGAGGGGAATTTTTTGTTTGAAGTGATTACTTCAAGGTTACCTTTGCACCTGCTTCTTCCAACTTCTTCTTCATGTCATCAGCTTCAGCCTTGCCAACACCTTCCTTCACAACCTTAGGAGCGGCGTCGACCAAGTCCTTAGCTTCCTTCAAACCAAGACCCGTGATTTCGCGGACGACCTTGATCACAGCAATCTTGTTGCCACCTACTTCAGTGACTTCCACGTTGAAAATCGACTTCTCTTCTGCGGCAGCTGCACCAGCTCCGGCACCGGCCATCATCATTGGGGCGGCGGCGGACACACCGAACTTATCTTCAAGCAACTTCACGAGCTCAGCGAGCTCCATGATGGTCAACTTCTCGATCGCATCGACGAGACCCTGGAACTTGGCAGGGATCTCAACCTGTTTCATCTCGGACATAGTAGTAAATAGTATGGAATGAATGACTAGATGGCGGCTGGCGCTTCAGGAGCGGCTTCGGCGGCTGGCGCTGGAGCAGCTTCTTCGACCACAGGGGCTTCGGCGACTGGAGCTTCGGCGGCTGGCGCTGGAGCTTCGGCGACGACAGGGGCTGGCGAACCGGCTTCCTGTTTCTCCTTGTAGGCGTTAAGCAAACGAACGAACTCGCCAGTAGGACCATTGAGCACCCAAAGAAGTTGAGTGAGCAATTGAGCCTTGGATGGGAGCTTCGAGAGCTTGATAACAAACTCTTGATCAACGGGCTTGCCTTCGAAGATACCACCAACAAGTCTCATCGGAGAGTCCTTTTTACCGGACATTTCACCGAGGATACGAGCAGCGGCCATTTCGTCTTCCATGGCAACGGCGGCACCAAGCATGCCTGGCATGCTCTTGAAGTCGATGTCATAACCGGCGTCCTTGGCGGCGCGGTACATGACCGTCTTCTTGGCGACGACGTAGTCAACGTGATCGGCATGGAGCTTCTTACGAAGCCCGCTTACGGCCTGCACGGACATGCCCTGGAAGTCAGCAAACACCGCAGCTTTACCGGTCTTGAAGACCTGGGCGAGAGCAGAGATGGACTCTGCTTTCTGTGCACGGGTTTTTGGCATAGATAAGGGGTGTGAATTAACGAAAACGACCGCAGGAGCTGGTCCTGCGGTCGCTTTTTTGTAGGGGCAATTCATGAATTGCCCCTACAGTGAGCGATCCTCGGAAAGGCCCCCTTGCGGGGAATCAAACCCGTAAAATCGCTTGCGCGCTCTACGGGTCCTCTCTGTCTCAGGACTCTTACTGTCGTTTGCGGGAAGATTAGCCGAGGTTTGCCTATGCGTCAAGCCGCCTTTCCCTTCTGGCTTGGTCTCCAGGTCCTTGTCCTGTCTAATAGCCGAGCCTTCTCTCGCACATCCTCGCGACGCACGTTTTCAAACATTTGGATCCGCTTCTCGATCCGTATCATCGCTTCATCATCTGCTGGGTCTTCACCTATCAAAAACTTCATCTCTTTCAACGCTTCTACAAACTCCCAATCAGGAACTTTACCTGAGGCAATATCAGCCTTCCCTTTTTCAAGGATGGGCTGGTAGGTAGCGAGCGCATCAGGGTCGTCTTTCAATTTATTCAAACACCAATCAATATCCTGCACGACCGAAACCGGCTGTCTCTCAACCTTACCGCCAAGGGGCATCTTCTCCATACGCGCTATGCTTTTACTTCTTTTTCATTCACCACCCAACTGACCACGGTGGCGAGAACAGCAAAGATCAATCCTCCCCAAAACGCAGGACCAAAACCTGAAACGGAAAATCCTGGCGTGAGCCAAGCCGCAAAACCGAACATAGCTGCGTTAATGACGAGCGAGAACAATCCGAGCGTCAGAATCGTGATTGGCAATGACAAAATCTCGAAGAACGGACGAACGAGCGCGTTCACGACACCAATCACCAAAGCGGCGAGCATCGCGATTGGAAAACTCTCTACATAAATCCCTGGAACAACGCTTGCGACTACCACGAGAACGAGCGCGTTTAAAACCAAGCGAATGATAAACATCATAGGTAGTGATCAGGTTTCAGTGATCAGTGAAGAATTATGAGTAAAATAATAATAACAAATAGCTACTCTCTATTCTTAATCTCTTGAATCTTATTCTCAGCTTCTTCTAGGCGTGACTTAAGCGCTTTGGATAACTCACCCGCGCGTTCAAACTTTTTCAAGCCTTCTTCCAAATCTGGTTCGCCTCTTTCAAACCAATTCGCGATCTCTTCGAGTTCCGCGAATCCCTTTGAGAAATCAATTTCTGTCTTTTTCTTGGTCATATCAGATAAGAGTTCCTTGGCTTCCTTCAATTCTGGCATCTACCTCCCCATCACGCAAACGAATCGAAACGGGCAAACCTGGTTTCGCGGCTTTTGTGGAAGAAACAAGATCGCCATTTTTATCAAGAACTATCGCGAAACCGCGTTTCAAGACAGCCGTTGGATTGAAAGATGCGATCAAGCGAATCAACGAATCGACCCGAAGCCGGAATGCTTCGATCCAGCGCGTGGCTCCGTCTTGAGCGCGTTGCATGGTACGACGATATCCCTCCACCAAGTCCTCAAGCGAATCCATCATGCCGCTATGAAGCTGCGAAATCTCATACAACACATCTCGCTTATCAGGAACCAAACGTCGGGCACAGTCTGTTGGTGTCGAACCACGAATGTCGGCTGCTTCTTCTGCGAGTGAGACATCACGTTCATGCCCGATCGCAACCATGGTTGGAATTTTCGATGCGTAAATCGCGCGCACCAAACGCTCATCATTAAACGGCATGAGCTCATCAAATGAACCACCACCGCGCGTGATCACAACCGCATCGTAAGGGCCGTGTCTATGCGCAGCCGCAAGCCCAGACATCACGGAATCAACCGCTTTATCCCCTTGAACGACTGCATGATAGAGATCGATCTCGAGACCACCCCACCGTTCATTCACGATGCGAATGAAATCTCCATACGCCGCACTTTCACGCGAAGCGATGAGCGCAATTCTCGATGGGAAACGCGGCAATTCACGTTTGCGAGACGGATCAAACAACCCTTCCGCTTCTAGTTTTGCGCGTAGTGCTGCCAATGCTTTTCGAATCGCTCCCTCGCCGACCAATTCAATGCGGTCTACATTAAAAGAGAGCTTTCCAAACTTTGGATAGATACGCGGATAGCCAAATATGCGCACACGCATTCCGTCCTCAATCGGAAGATGTAACTTTCCGAGCACCATGAAACACGCGACGAGCGCGCCTTCATCTTTTAATTCAAAATTTACCCATTGTCCTTGTGAGACTTTAAAACTTCCCACCTCTCCCTCGATCGCCACACCATTCGGATCCCAAATCGCCTTGAATGTTTCATTCAAGTATGTGACAAACTGAGTGACGGAGAGGATTTGCATCAGAACACCATCTTTCCAGCTCGGATCTGGTCGCGCAAATCTGGATCCGAGACCTTTGCAAGTGCTTCAAGTCGCGCCGTTCGTTCTACTGATGAAGCGATCTCTGGTTGGCTCTTGATAATCGTCATTGGAATCGGCTCAATCTCAATACTTCCACCGCGTAACGTGAGACCAATCGCAAGCCCCTGTTCGGTTTGCTTTGAAAAATCTTGATCGAAGATAAAATTCCCCAGTGACCACGCAATCGGATGGCCTTTGTAAGACGAGAAACCGCGCTCCCAGTGCGGATGGCCGCCAATCACGACATCCACGCCCTGATCGATCAACCAGTGGCTTAAATCGATCGAGGCGGCCTCTGGATGATCTTGATATTCAATCCCCCAATGCACGTATGCGATCACAATATCAGACGAAGACGCGGCTGCTTGAATGATTGGTAAGGCTTGCTCACGATCAAGCGGGTTATCTGTTGTGTTGTATCCGAGGAATGCGATGCGAATACCATTCACGGTAGTCGTCGCAAGAGAAATAGCACCATCATCAACTTGATGACCGAATGCGAGCAGGCCACCTTCACGCAAACGCCGCATGGAATCCGCGTTTCCGGGTGAGCCTTGATCAAGTGCATGATTATTCGCTTGCGACACCGCATCGATCCCCCTTTTTTTCAGCGTCGCAACAATGGAAGGATCAAACATGAAATCAATGCTCTTCACCGGAGAACGACGCTGGTCTGTGACAACACCTTCAAGATTTGCGATCGCGTAATCAAATGAGTTGAACCAGTTTTCTGGCAGCTTTCGAAATGGATATTCTGGATCCTTCGCTGCTTTCGTTCTGGCGGCCACGTTCCGGTCGAACATCATGTCACCGACCATCAAGAGATGCGCGGACTTTTCATCAGCCACAGGAATTCCACGATCCCGAATCACACCATACGCTGACATGAGCGTATCGCGTTTGAGTTCTACGGTTTTTACGTGCGGCGTTTGAGGAACGGGAAGAAATGTCCAAAGAGACATGCCAAATACGGCGCCTAAAGATACTGCTCTTGCCACGCGCCATTTCATGATTATGGTTGTAACGTTTCTGCGGCGGTTTTACCAGGAACGGAGATTTCTACCTTGGTTACATTTCCAAATTGCTTCGCTGTTTTTTCGATTTGAGTTCGGATAGATTCGACATTGCATGAACCGCCGCCATAATTTTCAAGCTCTTTAGAGAATTCAAGTTTGAGAATGCTGTTGTTCAGAACAGCGGAATTCAACTTGGTACCCTCAGGAATCTGAGTCCCTGGTGGCCCGACCTGGCTCACGTTTTCTGTCGCTTGCCATAAAAGCACATTAAGAGCAGCCGCAATCGATTTGGAAGATTTTGGAATTTCATAAACCGTAGCATCCAGCGCGGTGCAGCTATCACCAATCACAGCGCGACTAAAAAATGTAACTTTCATTCTATCTTTCGCGAAACGAATTGGAATATTCAAAGCAGTCCAAGAATAACCATTCTGACCGATTGATCCTGGAAAACCAGCAGAAAGGCGCAGGGTTCCAGTCGTACTAGCAGGCATAACTGACTGAAAATTCGTAAGACGAAACACCCCGTTTTCGTCCGCTCCAGGACCACGGCCTTCCCTGCCCAAACTTATCCCGTTTCCATCGAACAACTCCCATTCAAGACCGACGACTCCGTGTGAAACCGTTCCTGTAACATACCAAGGGTTCCCAAGAACCGTATTCGCAAGTGATGTAGAAACGCATACGGCATTCAATTCATCACAAATCATCCCTTCAGGCTTTTCACGTACCGCGACCGCTTTTGCACGACACGTTCCCATCGCGTCAGGCGTAGTTGGTGAGGGCTTCATGTCGCCACAGACTTGCGTGGAAGGACAGGACCATCCGGCAATTCCACCACACAAACAAGCAGTGCCGTTCCAATGACCATGCGTACCACAATCTGGCGCTGAAGGCGTCACAACAACGGGAGGAGTGGTTGTGGCTGGTGGCGTAATTGGTGGGGTTGGAACCGATGGGATCGTAGAGCTCGCGTTTTGTGGCGGTACATACGCCAACTCATGCGGAAACAAATTCCAAATAAACAAAAGGGAGGCTGTCAGGATGAACACAATAGCAATCATGAGAGCCATGGTTAAAGGCACGTGGTGCGGATGTGGCTGCTTCACCGCTTTTTTCAGATTTGATTTTATTTTTGCCATATTTTTACAACGTGTTTACTGCGGAAGAATTACGACCATGACTTTTGCTCCAAGCTCCATTCCATCTGCGTTGAAATCATGAATCGCGTTCAGGAGACGGTCATGTGGATAGACATAGTCCGCGCCTTTACGCGTTCCTGGATCATTCGTCACCCATGAACCATCCGCGTTATATCCTTTGATAACCAACATGTGATATTCCGGTCCTCCATTTCGGAAGTTTGGATTCTTGAGAAGCTTTCCGTCTGCAGGAATGATAATTGGGTACCCCATATTCAACATATTTTTGATGTTGAATTCATTCGCCTCGATCACTTGCGCCTTTGCGAATCCAAAATGTCCGGTGGCCGTATGCGCTACATCGTTTGCGGTTGTGTCTTTGTTGTATCCGTAGGTCGTGTCTTCATAGGCGACGACCTCTAAAATATCTTTCTCCCCTTCGTCCGCCGTCCATCCATGACCACGCTCTTTGTAGTACGCGTTCACCATCAACAGCGAAGCTTCCTCGCAGGCGTCTTCAAACGGTGCAACCCAATTCTGTTTTGGAGCCTGCAATAAAAACGGTACCTCCAAGTTGAGTTCTTTTGCGAATTCGGTCGACGTCGATACCGCATTCGCAACAGGAATCACCGGTACATTTGATGGGGTCGGTGTTGCGGGCGGCTTATACGCCACCGCAAGTGGTACCGATGGCTTTGAAGCCTCGGCAAAAGAATCACGGATAAACCCGCGCATAAACCACAAACCGCCGGCGATTACTACAAGAGCAATAGCACCGGCGGCATAGTATGACGCGTGTGACTTTACGTGATGTCGAACGTGACGAACATGTGATCGCATGAAGCGATCGTAGCGCATTTTCTGACGTTATTCAACCGTCACGTCAATCATTTTAATCTCTGAAAGAGGACGATCGTTTCCATCGCGACCCTGAGCAGCAATCTTATCCGCAATATCCTGTCCGGAAATCACATGACCGAACACGGAATAGTCTGGTGAAAGCGGTGTATCATCAACCATAATAAAGAACTGCGAACCATTCGTGTTGCGACCGGCATTCGCCATCGCCACAATCCCCTTGTTGTACTTCACGTTCACTGGATCGTTCGCGAACTGGTATCCTGGACCGCTCATTCCTGTTCCTGTTGGATCGCCACCCTGGATCATGAATCCTGGAATCACACGATGAAAAATCGTGCCATTGTAAAATCCTGCCTTCACGAGATACACGAAATTCGAAGCCGCGTTTGGACCTTCTTTTGGATCAACCTGAATCTCGATATTTCCGAGATTTGTCTTGATCATGACTTTCTTATTTGTCTCTGACTCTGCCAACACGCCTGGGAATGCAAGTTTTGTCATAGTTTTTGTAGCTGGTTTAGTTGCTTCAGGGACTTCTTTCACTGGTGCTTCTGGAGCTTTGGCCTCAGGAGCTGGAGCTGGAGTTGGGGCTGCGGCTTCAGGAGCCGGAGCTGGTGGCACGTACTGATCGTTTGACGGAGCCTGCGAACAACCTGCGCCAAACAAGGCGGCAGTCATCAGAGAAGAAAGAAGGAGTGTGCGTCTCATAGTGCGGAGATGTTAAAGCGAAAATCGTAATGGATCAAGTGACGCGGAAAGATCTTGTCCGCGTTCATTACGTATACGCATAGTCGCAGGAATAATTTCATCTGGAAGATAGACCAACTCAATCCAAACCGCGCGACCGATTCCCGCTGTCACGAGCTCAACCGCACATTCACGTGCGAGTCCACTCCCCTTTTTTGCAGGATGCGATGGATGAAGTCCGCTCGATGGTGGCGTTGATGGAAGCGCCGAACCAAAAGTCCCACCCGGAACCGAAAGACGCGAAGATCCAACTGCCCCAGCTAATCCTCCGCGTGAATCAGGCCCCGATGGATTGATCTTCCATTCAAGGTCAGGCATTAAACGCGTTAATGCTGACCCGACACGCATGCGAACATCATCAAGCGCGATAGAAGGAACATGCGAAACTCGAATCATCGCCTTTTTTGCAGACGCAACCCCAACCTCGAAATCAGCGCCGCACCAATACCAATCCGGATCATCTCTCCGTAGACGCTCTATTTCCTCCGCAGCGCGTTTTGCAAGTGCGACTGGCAATGGAACGTGTTCAGGCGTCTCATCGCACGCATATCCAAACACCGTGACAGGCGCAGGCGCTCCAGCGAGAGGCATCCCATCTGTCCGCTCGAGTGTCACGAATGGTTCGAGTGAAAGCATTGGATCGATTTCCCCTGTGGCGCGTCGCACAATGGCTCCCGCATCAAAATCTGCTTCACTCTTCAGATCTCCCACCACAAAAAGCACCCCATGTCCGCCCATGACGCGAATATCACAACGCGCCGCTGGATCGCGACGGACAAACTCTTGTGCGAGCGACTCCGCGATGTGGTCGCAAGCTGCGTCTGGATGCCCAGAACCGCGTGCCAAAGCAAAAGCCATACGGGCGTGACCTTAGCGCACACTCTTCTTGCCGACAATCTTCAGATACGGAGGCGGATAATCGATAAATTTTGTTCCGAACTGTGATTTAAAGATGGAGAATCCTTTCCAACCTCGCGGATCGCCAAACACCCAGAAAATATCGAAATCCATATAACGCAACCCATGCGCAATTCCATGGCGGAACCAGGCATCAACCAATCCAGTCCCTACCCCCGCCTGACCATATCGCGGATGAAAAAATGACGTGAGATGGATAGAAGATTTTGATTCTGGAATATCAATCATCGCAAATCCTGCACGGATTTTTCCTGTCTTCATATCGCGCGCGCCAAGCATGTATACAAGACCGGGAAAACGCGTGATGCGTTCACGAAGCTGTTTCACAAAAACATCTCGCATCTGAAACCATGGCCGCGCTTCACGATATCCATTCACAAATTCTTCGACCGTCACTTCTTCAATCTGCAACGGCTGATGCTTTAACCATTTTGTTCTTTGTCGTCGTACATTTTCATTCCAATCTTTCCAATAATTTTCTGGATCAGAAATTTTTACATGACCTGTCCGGCGAACATTTACCGGAAGCGGAAACTGCCACCATCCTTTTGGGCATGGCACGTTCGCGCGCGACGGCTGCCAGATCACTAATCGACGTGGAGACTCTGGATCACACATAGGTTCTTCATCGCAAAAGTATCCTTCAAACCGAATCGGGCCTCGTGCCCAACTCAGTCCAGGGATAAGATTCCCCGTCTGTTTTGCATGGGTCTGAATATAGAATCCGTTCTTTTTTCCGTCCGCATGTCTGCGCAAATAGCCATCAATTCCCCGATAGGTCGTATATCCTGCGCGGCGATAGAGGGCGAGCGTGTTGAATTGATATTCCCAGGTCAGATGTCGAGTAAAGACTTGATCCGTTGATTCAAGAAGTGCTGGCGTCTTGAACACATTCACAAGCATGTATCCGTTGTACTTCAAGAGACGTTGGAGCTGACCCTGAAACTCCGGTGCAGCCAATCTCGGTTCAGGACGTTCTCCGCAATACAAATCAAAAATAATTAAATCAAACCTTTGCGTAAGCGTTGGAAGGATTCCACAAGCATCCCCTGTCAAAATTCGTGGAGCCTGTTTTAGTGAAAACATATTCAACCGATGTGCGAGCGTGACCATCTCTGGATCCCACTCAATCACCGTGACTTGGCAGCCAGGAAATCGTTTATGCAAATCACGAATCACGGATCCAGCCCCAAGGCCAAGAAGGAGAATTTGCTTTGCGCGAAATGGACGCGGAAGTTGCTCCAAAGCGCCCTGCCACATCTTTCGAATATAGTAAGACGACTGGTCATACCCGTTTACCGTCACACGCCAAAATCCAAACCACCTTCTCACGTGTATGAGACCGTTTTTTTCAGACTTCTGCTCAAATGCATCAATGAGCCAGCTCATAGATCATCAATTTCACGGAGAAATGAGCCCGGTTTTGGCTTCTGTTTCGGCGTCGTTGGTTTAAATACCGTATTGGTTTGGATTTGGATGCTCGGCTCTTCCCACCCAGATCCAGAATCCCAATCCCATTCACGAGGACCCGGTGTCGACGCATGTGGACGCGAGATCGAATTGCTCGCATCACGTATTTCGACACGCTCAAACAAACGCTGATCAACCTCGTCCACAAACGTCGACGGCTGATTGAACATAAGATTCTCTTGCCCCATGGTCATCGGATAACTCAAATGCAATTCGCGTCGCGCACGAGTCACGGCTACATAAAACAAGCGACGCTCCTCTTCCATTCCCCCCTCTTCCGTCATAGCCCGGCGATTTGGGAATGCTGTATCAGCCAAATGGATGATGAATACCGTATCCCACTCAAGTCCCTTTGCTTGATGAATGGTGGAGAGAATCATTTTCTCCTCGTCGCTCTTCCCTGCTTCCTGCCGGCCCGCCGAAACGCTGTCGTACAAAGACAAGTCATTCAAAAATGCGGTGAGATCATCGTATCCTTCTGCGAACAAGGCGAGCTGCTCCAAATCTTCAAGACGCTCACGGAAGTTTGGATATTCGCGTTCGAGATAATCTTGATAGGTTGAAGCGGCCACGGAACGAATGAGTGGCGCCGGCAAACGGCCCTTCTCAATCAGGGCACGAATAATCTTCATGAAGTCTTCCCAGCCAGCGCGCGCACGATTCGGGATACGAATTGTACTTGCCGCATCTATCACATCCTCAATCCGTTCATTCGAGCGAACTTGCGCAGACAAATCGATCGCTGTCACGGCTCCAATACCCGTCTGCAATCCAAATACACGCATCCACGCCACTTCATCTTTTGGATTTTGGAATACGCGAAGGAAACATACAACATCTTTAATATGTGCACGTTCAAAAAACTTTTGACCTCCACGATATTCGTAGGGAATATCTCGCTTAATCAATTCAAATTCCAATTGCTGCGAATGAGCACTTGAACGAAACAGAACAGCCATATTTGCCAGCGCCGTACCTTGTGCGCGAGCCTGCAAAATATTTTCTGCGACATATCGCGCCTCCTGCGACGCTGATGAACACGCAATAAACTTTGGTTTATTGCCTGACGCGCGCAATCCCACTAATTCTTTTTCAAACTGATCTTTGTTGTGACTCAACGAATCATTTGCGAGCGCCAAGATCTCTGGCGTGGAGCGATAGTTTGTGAGCAACTTAAAAATCTTTCCGTCAGAAAACTGACTTGGGAATGCGAGAATATTTTTTACATCTGCGCCACGAAACGCGTAGATGGATTGCGCGTCATCACCAACAGCCACAATATTCCCATGTGTTTTTGAAAAGGCTTTCACGAGTCGCGCCTGTACAGCGTTCGTGTCTTGATACTCATCCACGAGCACATATCGAAATCGCTCCGAGAGATGAGTTCCGATAGAAGGATGCTCGAGCAAGAGCGCCATGTTCGTAAGCAAATCATCAAAATCCATGGCGTTCGCGGCCTTCTTGCGTAATTGATATTGGCGACCGATCTCCGTCACCTCACCATCAAACTGTTGAAAATTTGGATGCTTCATCTCAAGCGCCTCCGCGATCGGTCTCTGTGTGTTTCGTGCAAAAGATAAAATATCGCCCACGACAGCCGCAGTTGGGAACCGACGCGCTTTTGGATCAATCGAAAGATCCTTCATGACCGCTCGGATTAAATCTCGGCTATCTTCTTGATCCAAAATACTAAAATTCGATGTGTATCCAAGCTCGCTCGCAAAGGTGCGAAGCAGTCGCGCTGAAATTGAGTGAAAAGTTCCACCCCAAATCCCCTTTGCGGATGGACCAAGCACCATAGTCACACGCTCCACCATCTCTCGCGAAGCTTTGTTGGTAAACGTGAGCAATAAAATGGATGACGGGTCTACGCCGCGCTCAATGAGATATGCCACACGATATGTGAGCGTTCGTGTCTTACCAGAGCCTGCCCCTGCAAGCACTAAACAAGGGCCATCGCCCTCAAGCACAACAGAAAGCTGCTCCTGATTGAGCGCATTCGCATAATCAATCGATTTGCTTGGGAGATTGGAATCCTGGGGAAGGACAAAAGTGGACATGCGCCTGATGGTAACAAAAAAGCCTGACCATGGTCAGATGCCAGTAGTCAGGCGGCCGCTCGTAGCGCGTCGGGTGGCCAAGCTATGCGCTTTTGCCACATTCGCGAGTTTCCCGCGACGAAGCTGCGGGAGAAGCTGCTGAAGAACATCCTCGAGCCCGAGGATATCCTCCTTGGGCAAACCTAGGGCTCGCTGTCTGTCCGCGAGCTTGCGGCGACTGAGCCACTCTTCTCTCTCTGCGAACAGAAGTCGACAGATGACGTTGATGTCCATCTCGACGAGTGCGCGCTCGTAGAATTGCCGGAACGCGGGCTGACGGATCAGCTGATCCGACAGATACGCCCCGAGCACATCCACAAGCGCCTTCCAGCGAAGCGCGTAGCGCTCCATGCGCGACTTCCGATCATCGACCGGAACGAATGACTCGAGCTGCGGAAGTACGAGAGCAGCCATGAGAACCTCTTTTCTGAACCCGAATAGCGTTATTCGAGAACGTCGTAGTAAAGCAATAATTTAAGGTTTTGTCAACCCCCTCAGGTAAATAAAAAAGGAGCAGAGATGCTCCTCAGAATTTTGGCCTATTTCCCTCGGGAAGCAGAGCCACAGTGCGGAACCGCATATCCACCCCAGCTCCAGCTCAAAAGCGGACGAGCCAGAAACCAGGAGAGAAATACGACGTATTCACAGGCTTCCGGCCTTACAGATGCGGGCAAATCCATGCCACGCCCCTGAAGCTTGTCCCCGTTTTGCGCGAAGAGAGCGAGCCCCTCATGCACAGAGAGTCCTACCTCATCCTCGGCAAACGCGGTTCGACAGGCGATCGCCGACTTCCCCTTGTACACTCGCCCATCTTGAGCCCGAATCCAGTACACCTTGCTCGTCTTCGCGCGATAGAAATCGGCATTCACGTAGGAATGACTCTCATTCGAGAAGTCGACCCCAAGCAGTTCGCACTGCCGCTGAACCGACAACCGTGCGTCCACGAGCAGCAGCTCAGGAAACCGAGCCGTATAGCTTTCCGGGAAATCCGGAATCATCGGAATCGACGCAACATACTCGTCGAAGGAGAGATCCCCAGCAAATCCCTTTTCATACAGCCGCCGAGCTTGCTCGACCAGCATCAGCACCTCCCTCACGACAGACGACGAACGTAGGTGTCCGTATGGACGGACACTAACTATAACAGGAATAACGTAATGTCAAGTTAAAATCCCGCTTTTCTTCGATTCGCACTATGCTCATCAAGCGTGCGGGCGTAATACACCTTCCCAGCCGCATCTGTCAGAAAATAGAGATAGTCGGTCGTCGCTGGATTAAGAACAGCTTCAATAGCTGAAGCACCCGGACTATTGATCGGCGCGGGTGGCAATCCGCGATTCTTGTACGTATTAAATGGCGACTCGATTTGAAGATCAGCCGTGTTTGCACGCGCGCGATCCGAACCAGTGACATAGGACAAAGTCGCATCGGTCTGGAGCGCCATGCCATCACGCAAACGATTTAAGAAAATACCTGCCACAATCCGACGATCCGCATCATCACGAACCTCTGCTTCTACAATTGATGCGAGGATGACTGCATCATCAAGCGTTGCAAGTGGAGCACTCTTTTTTGTGACAATCGATTGACCAAAACGCGCACCAAACTCATCAAGCTGTTTGCGAATCAAACCCTCTGGTAACTGATCTCCCCACACTCGATACGTATCAGGAAACAAATACCCCTCGAGCGAACGGTTCCCTGGGAGCATCTGTAAAAAGGGGTAATCTTTACGCAATGCTGAATCAAAGGGCTTTCGATTTGCAGAACGACCAACCAAACTCTGCGTGCTCGTCGTCGCGATATTCTGTTCAGCGTTTAGCTGCTCTACAAGTTCATCTACCGTACGACCCTCGACGACACGCACCTGCACCTCGCGCCTCGAAGGTCCGAGAGCAAGCTCGCGACTAATGTCGTGAAAACTCGAACCAGCGCGCAAAGAATATTCTCCAGGTTTTGGACGACTCACGGAACGATCAATCCACCCATACATGCGATACATCCATCCAAAAGAAATAACATGCTGAGCTTTCAGATGATCAATCACCACGGATGAGTTCTCCCCTTCTTGAACCACGAAGACCGCTGGTTCTGGCGAAGTCATGCTGCCAAACCAAGATTTTGAAACAAAAATCCATCCAAATACAAATACCGCCAAAAAGAAAATCACCGCGGGTAAACGCCAAAAGTTTCGAGACATGTTAAGAAGGATTCGTTTTTGTAGACTTCAACCATTTTCCAAGCGCTGGACGAGCATACCGAACAATGACCGCGCAGACCATCCCCACCAGCGCGCCCACAAAGATATCACTCGGATAATGTACGCCCACAGCCACACGTCCAAAACCAACGAGCGCTGCGAGGACCAACGCAAACAATCCAATCTCAGGCGCCCCTAATGTAATGGCGGCCGCGGCAGCAAACGAAACAGCGGTATGGCCCGAAGGAAATGAATGATTCGTGAGAGGTGCTGGAATCATCTGAATAATCTCCGTCGATGCGAGATAAGGCCGTGCGCGATAGACCATAAACCCAATTGAATTCACGACGACAATCGCAAGCAATGCAGCCCAAGCTGCATCATAAGCCGTGCGACGCCAATGCAAACGCTTCTTTCCATACCCAAGCGCAGCGCAAATAAACACAAATACAAATACCAAATAACGCGCCGCAAATACAGCGAAATTGCGCGCGTTTTCCGATACGAAAAGCGTCTGTACTGCTTGGATAATCCCAAGTTCACCAGTCATGCGCTTAGGATACCGTCTTATTTGAATATGCGCACCATTTAGCCACAGGACAACGAACACACTGCGGAGAACGAGCTCGGCAAATATCACGTCCAAATGGAACCATCACCCGATTGATCTTCGTCCAATACGTCTTCGGAACAAGTTCCTTCAAGACCAATTCTACACGTTTCGGATCTTTGAATGTCGTCCAACCGAGCCGTTGAACAATGCGAAGCACGTGCGTATCAACCGCAATCGCTGGAACGCCAAAACAAAACGATAATACAATACTTGCCGTCTTTCTCCCGACGCCTGGCAATCGAATGAGCTCCTCCATCGTTGATGGAACCGTTCCATCAAACTCATCAATCAACATGTGCGCCAGCTTTTTTACCGCTTTCGCCTTCTGACGATAGATACCAATGGTGTTAATTTTTTTCGCAATTTCAGTCCACGGAGCCTTTGCTAATGATTCGAGCGTTGGGAAAGTTTTCCGTAATCCAGGATAGGCTCGCATCACCTGAACATCAGTCGTTTGCGCGGCGAGCAAAGTCGCGATCAATGTATCTTCTGGGTTCCCAAGATCCGTCATCCCTTTTTCGGTATAACGAAGTCCTAGCTTCTTCAAAATCTGAACCGCCTGAACCATGCTAGATAAGGATTTGACCCGTCATTTCTGGCGGGGCTGTAAGACCCATCATGTGGATGATGGTTGGCGCGACATCTGCAAGCATTCCAACGGGTGGATTTAATGACAAATCGCCACCAATGACATCGCCAGATGGTGCACGAATCCCCTCTAAATCTTTATGGATAATTAACAATGGAACAGGATTTGTTGAATGTTCTTTATCCATGTCGCCTGTCACCAAATTTGTTACTTCTTCTGCATTTCCGTGGTCAGCCGTGATCACCACCGCACCACCCACGGCAAGCGCTGCATCCACAATCTGGCCGAGACATCCGTCCACCGTTTCATTCGCCTTCTTCGTGGCTAATTCATTCCCTGTATGCGCCACCATGTCTGGATTCGCAAAATTCAAAACAATAAAATCATATTGTCCACCCGCGATCTCCTTCACAACGCGTTCCGTAATGAGCGATGCCGACATTTCCGGTTGCTGATCATAACTAGAGACACGCGGACTCGGAATAATCACTCGATCCTCCCCTGGAAATTCATCTTCTCGCATCGCATTCAAGAAAAAAGTGACGTGCGCATATTTCTCGGTCTCGGCAATATGTAACTGACGCAATCCAGCATCGGAAATTACTTTTGCAAGACAACTCTGCACAAGCAAAGGCGGCCACGCAACATCCACTGGAAGATCTTTTTCGTATTCCGTAAACGTTACAAACTCAAGATCCTTAAAATCTACATGCGGAAACTTATCAAACCCAGGCAACACGAAGGCCTTCGCGATTTCGCGAGCACGATCAGGACGAAAATTAAAAAAGATAACGCTATCATGCTCCTTCACGGTTGCGACAGGCATCCCACCTGGAGCGATCACGGTTGGAACGATCTGTTCATCAAACACAGACTTCGCGTACGAAGCCTCTAAAGCCGATTGCCATGACTCTGCTTTATCTCCTTCACCTTTCACGATAGCGTCATATGCTTTTTGAACGCGATCCCAGCGGTTATCACGATCCATTGCATAGTAACGGCCAGCAAGTGATGCGATCTTTCCAATTCCCACTTCGGCAATTTTTGTCTCGAGCTCTGTAAGAAACCCTTGGGCAGAATTATAGATTGCATCTCTCCCATCCAAAAACGCATGAATGAATACGGTTGGAAATTTTTCTCGCTTACAAAAATCTAACAATGCATGAAGGTGTTCTTGAGATGCGTGTACGTTGCCTTGAGAAACCAACCCCATTAAATGCAAAGCCCCGCCAGAATTCCGCGCATGTTCAACCGCTTTTCTTAAGATGGTATTTGTAAAAAATTCTCCTGTTTCGATGGACAGGCTAATACGGGGCAAGCTTTGATAAAAAATACGACCAGCCCCAATTGTCAGGTGGCCGACCTCTGAATTTCCCATCTCTCCCCATGGCAAACCCACTGCCCCACCAGACGCATGAACCGTCATGGCTGGGTATGTATCCACTAAATGCTTAAAAATAGGCATTTTTGCATCAGCAATCGCATTCCCGGCACCGGCTGGGGCAATACCAAAACCATCAAGAATGGCGAGAACAACAGGACGTGGACGGCGCATGAGCGGCATCATACCGCCCCCGTATGAAGCTTGACAAAACACGTATTTTTTGCTATATTGAGCGGTTCTCGGATTGCGCTTAACAGAGCGTTTTCTGGGGCCTGATCTGCAAAATCGCGATCAGTCATTTCATGTTGGGTTAATCCCAACGAGGAGGTCAGATGTCCAACGTATTCAAGATGCCACCGAGGCCTGGCACGGTCCAGATCAATGCTGAGGATGCAGAAGCGGACGAAAAGATCGCTTCCGCCGCCGAGACAGCCGCGAACGAGCTGCTCAAACAGCTCATCGAGGATGAGGCTGCTGAAAAGCAGCCGAAGAGCATCGAGATCGACATGATCGGCCTCGGGACCGCGCCCACTCAGGCGCATCCCGTGACCATCCCGCCGCCAGTCGCACCCGCTCCGGCTCCCGATCCGGATCCCGAGCTCATCGTGGAGAACGTGCCCGACTCCGAGCCACCGCCCGCGCCCAAGGTCCCGACGTACAGACACGTCGAGATCAGACTCAAGCCGGACACGATCGTCCAGGGCGAGGAGACCAAGGTCATCGTGCTGGGATATCTCGGTGACAACGTCATCGAGCCCATCACGGACTTCGTGTGTGTCTGCGAGCCGGCAAATGCCGGAACCTTCGAAAAGAAGGGCGCCGACCTGTACTTCACAGCCAAGAAGGCCGGGTCCACGAAGATCGTAATAGCCATACTCGATCCGACGAGCGGATCCTTCAACGAGACTGCATCGCTAAAGGTCTACCCCGCCGCGCCGCAGATCGAGGAAGCTTCGGTCGTCGTCTCGCCTTCTCTGATCGATCTGACCACTCAGGCCACGGTCGAGCACGAGGCCAAGAAGCAGCGTGAGCAAATGCCCGCGATGAACGGCCCCGTTGGACGGCCGCCTCTCCCCGCCGCACGGAAGAAGAAGGAGCCCGTCGTCGAGATGAAGGCAGTGACGGAAGGTCAGCTACGATTCCGCGCAATCATGAAAAAGGTTGCGATGGGCGTCGTGGCGATCGCTGCACTTGGCCTCGGCACGGTCGGCGCCTTCTATCTGACGCCACACGTGGTGAACTCGTTCATCGCTCTGGCGCCAACGGTCGCTCCTGCAGCCACCCCGACTGAGCCGGATGCGGCCGTGGTCGAGGCACCCACTCCGTCGGAGCCGGAATCGCTCCCAGCTCCGACCCCCGTTCCCGCGCCCGTTGTCGTGGCACCCGCCCCGACTTCGTCGCATGAGCCGGGACTGATCGGAGCGCACGGAGCGCGCGTTACCACTCTGGCTCGACGCGCATTCCCCACCAGCTGCCGCACAGGCTGGACCACCCGAAGAACCGATGGCGTGTTCTTCAACTGCGGACCCGGCGAGCTCCATGGCGCAAACGTTTGCGCCTGTGATGCCACCGGCGTCATCCCCTAACTCCCTCACGGGAAACAACTGCGCCCCGCGCGAGACTTCGGTCTTGTGTGGGGCGCCATTTATTTACCAGCAATATCGTCCAATACAACCCGATGGAGCTGTTAATGCACCTGGATCTTTGGTAACCGTAATCACTTCGGATGCAGACTTCGTTACTTGATTTTCCGTATAGCTCGCGATGACATTCGCTTTTGCTACATCAACCGTACAAAAACTCATCACAGATCCTGTCCCGACATAAATTAATTTTGGATCGGTAACAGATAACTTTGAAAGCATAGTCACATCTGCGGTCTTCCCATCTGTATAGCTCGCGATAACTTTAAATGCCGTATACGCGCTACACCCCATCACGGTCGGGCCAGTAAATTGAAAAGCGAGCCCTTTTAGCGCCGTCCCAACCACAGGGGCCGTCTTCGTAACAGTAATCGAGGCGGAAGCTATCTTTCCATCAACACTACCACTAATCGAGATCGTCCCGGCCACAGAAGGCGTAAATATATTTCCAGACATTGTCCCCGAATTTGCCGCAGCGCTAAAACTCGTTCGAGATGTCAGATCATCAGCCTGGCCCGTAGCAGTGATCCCGAACATACTTAATTTTACCGACTGACCAATCACGATAGAAGAGGGAGATGCGAGTAGCTGGTATCGCTGATATCCCACGGGTTTAGTTATAACCGGAGCCGTGACTGGAGCCGTTAAAACCGGCTTCAACAAAGCGGGCGGTCGCTTCACTGGATCAGGAATCTGAATGCCGGCTGGCGGTGGCACATCTGGAACTGGAATTGGTGGGGCCTCAACGATCGGTATCTCTCTCACGCCCTCAATACGAATTCGCAAAGCCTCCGCCTTACGATGCAAACCACTTTTTTCAGTCTGATCTGCAACTAACGGGTCAATACTCGTTTCAAATGTATCAATATCCGCGCGCAACTTTTCAAGAATCGTTTGATCTCTCGCACCAGGAGCAGCCAGAAAATCATCAATACGATCATCAATGGCGACCGCATTCAAGTAAGCACGGTTCGGAACAGACGCTGGGGCGAGCTCGGTGCGCCATGTACGCGCCACAGCAACATCGCCTTGCCCTGTACGACCTCGCAAAGCTGCGAGACCATGCCAATCACCAAGCAAGCGACTACGAGCGTCTCCTGTCAACGTGATGTACGTTCGAAAACGAGCTACGTCTTGCGGACGATTCTCGGTAGAAATTCGCGCGAGACGACGTTCCGCATATGCTGAAGCTAATGTCTGTTTTCGATCTCCGTTCGCTAATGCAAGATGAAAAGATTCGGACGCGTCGAGCAAAAACGCTGGAGCATTTTTCAAACTACTTGCTCGATCTTCTAACCGTTTACGCCACGTGGAAAGCTCGTCACGTTCTTCTCGTTTATCTGCTTCTCGATTTAATGTCGCCCACGTATCTGAAGACAAAAGCTCCCTCACGTTTTTTGGACTTCCACTCTGATCAAAATCACCCCATTGATTATCACGCAACAATGTTCGTGTTCCACTTGAACCAACCACATCCACCACGGATTCGGTAACGGCAAATTCCGCACCACCGGCCACTTTAGCTGCACCGAATGACGTGCCACGAACCGTAGCGACGACTGCACTTGATTCAACCTGCATCGAACTTCCAAGATCAAGCAGTTTGATCACGCGTGACCAAATGCGACCACTTTCTAATTTAATCTTTATCTTTGCTCCTGGATTCAAGCTCCCGTCTTCAGGGATAGTCTCAAGTGTAATTTCACTCCCAGCATCCAAACGCGTCGTTCCACGATCACCCCACACGATGCGGGCTTCGCCGCCTTCACCTGTTCGAATCGTGTCACCGGCTTGTGCAACGGTTGCATCATTCAATGTAAGCCATGCAATTTCATTTGCGTGATGCCATTCAACTGGTTGTTTTACACTCTCAATGCGAATCGAGGGAGGTGATCCTGCCTGAGCTTCGCCCAAAGACCAGAACCATGCGAATGCAAGCACAATCAAAATGATCGCGATTGCGGCTACTATTCCCCAGCGAATGCGCGTATTTTTCATATCGTCGCAAGGGTATCAGACCTTGCACGTGAAGCCAATTCTTGATAGGTTCTGCAGGCTTCGGACCTTCGGGCAACGGGTCTACCCGCCGAAGCAGCAGCGTAGGCGGGCTATAGCGCAGTTGGTAGCGCGCTTCGTTCGGGACGAAGAGGCCGAGGGTTCGAGTCCCTCTAGCCCGACCATCAAAAACATCCGCCTTTCAGCGGATGTTTTGCTACACGGCTTACTGATACATCTTTTGCATATACCAATCCACTGGCGCATGCTCATCCGTGAGTATATTCATATCAGCTTTGATTTCTTTTCCCCAAAGTTGCTTAAGATACTGTGAAATCTCAGGATCGTCTGATGACATCAATAACGATTGGTCTGACTTGGTCGCAACAAGCATCAAATTCTGCACTTCATCCGCTTGATCGCTCTTCACCCAAAACACATACACGCGCGGAAATACGCTTTTATACGTCGCGTATTCAGCCCGAAAGAATTCTCCCTTGCCCCCCTCGATCGATCCAACAATATTTACCAATACTGCACCATTTTCTCGTAGAGCATCATGCATTTTTTGAACAGCTTCACGCGTTGCGAGCTGATATGGAATAGACAAGGAGGAATACGCATCAACTAAGATACTATCGTAAGTCGCAGGACTCACCGTATTGAGAAATACTCGTCCATCCTCATGAAAAATACGCAAACGAGCATCATCTTTGAGACCAAAATACTGATGAGCTAGTTCGGTCAGACGAGGATCAAGCTCCACTACATCCATAGCACCTGCAGGAAATTTTTTTAGGTATGCTTTTGGATACGAGTACGCTGCTCCCCCAATCAACAATGCATGTCCCGATGATGCCTGTACCTGCCCAACCAGGTCATACATTTTCGTATAATCGAACACGAGTTCAGAAGAATCTCCATCAAGAAACATTCCTGATTGCACACTGAAAAAATCGGTTCGCAGCAACCGCACTGAGCGATCACGATATGTCGTTGGATAAATCTGTACGCGTTGATAATTCGTGTCGACATCCACAACACCGACAAGCCGTGCGAACGCGCCACGAATAACAACCGTACTTCCAATTCCTACGATGAGTACAAGGACGATGCCTTTCAATAATAGCGCCTGGCGATGAATCAAAATGGCGTTCAAGACCAATAGAGCCGCCAATACATATAGAATAATAGTAGATCCAAAAAACGCGATGAGAAAGAATCCTGCCAAAAATGTCCCAACAATACTACCAATGGTAGACAAGGCATACAAAGAACCAATCGTTGAACCAGCATGCGCTGTATCAAGCATTTTCAGTTTTGCCGCATAAGGAGAAACCATACCAAGCGCGACGCTCGCGGGAGCGAACAATATACATGTCGCAACAAGCGTTGTGAGATACAGGTTTTGAAAAAGTGAATAGCACAAATTAAGTACTGACTCTTTCAAGAGCGCTGTACACACAACAAGCAACGCTCCAATAAATATTATTTGTGCAAGCTCGGAGAGCCGCGCATTTTTATCTGCTAATTTTCCACCCCAATAATATCCAACACTTAAACTTCCTAAAATAATTCCAATCAAACTCGTCCAGACCATGAGAGACGCACCAACATGGGGGGCTAAGATGCGAGAGCCGACGAGCTCTAAAATCATGACCACGGCGCCGCAGATGAATACCGTCCATTCAATCAGATATTTATTCATGTTTATGTGCTCGTGGACCAACCGTTGCCCATGCGGCAAGCAATGCCGTGATCGGCACCGTGAATACAAGACCGATTGTACCAGCAAGTGAACGAACCACCTCATCCACCACAGAATCAAAGTTTATAAATTTCAACCAAGACCCATCAAACTGCGAGTAGAGCAACAACGATGAAAGTGACGCGCCGACATAGGCAAAGACAAGCGTATTCGCAAGTGCTCCCATGTGTTCCTTCCCTACCACCATTCCCGATGAAAACAAATCCTTAAATGAGGCCCTCGGATGGTGACGGCTCACTTCAGAAACACTCGATGCGATAGATACGGCCACATCTTCCAACACACCAGCTGCGGCAATGATGATTCCGGCGAACAAGAGCCCGCGTGGATTCAAGTTTGGATTCTTGTTAAAGAATGCTCGGTCATCCTCTGTTGAAAGACCGGATAAATTCGCCCAATCCGCAAAAATCAATCCAACCAAATAGGCGACAAGCGCTCCGCCCATTGTTCCGACTGCCGTCACGAGTGCTTTTTTATTGAAACCAGTTGTGGAAGCGGTAGAAATTAATATAAAGACCCCACTCAAAATAATCGCCACAGGGACTGGATTCGCTCCTCGTAAAAACAAAGGAATAAGCACATATCCAATCATGGCGACTGAAATTATCATCGAACCAACCACCTTCAAGCCCTGCCAGCCAGAAAGGAATACCATCGTCAGGACAAACAGCAATCCAAGAAAGAGTAACGCAACACGACGATCATAACCATCCAAATATAATAGCCAGCCGCCCTGACCATCCGCCTGCATATACACCACCACCGTATCTCCTTGATGCGGATCAAGATTGTATGGATTTGAACCTACATCACTCTGAATATCTTTTTCTTGATCTTTCAAAGGACCTGACAAAAAACGCACTCGAAAGATCGTTACCTGACGCGTGCCAGCGTCCGTACTATTTCCCTGTAACGTCACGCTCTGTACGGTCGCTCGCTCATACTGACCCTTCTCACCACGAACGGGCGCATTCAAAGGTGCAGAACTTCCATCCGTTCCTCCAGACACTTCGTCCGTTGGAGCTGGCCCTGTTACGGCTGTGCTGGTTGTCGTACTTGTAGGCTGCGCGAATACGATTGAAGGCGCCAAAAACGCCATCACAAGAGCGATAAACAAAAAGCGGCTACGTAATCGAGTGGTCATACATTAGGAATGGGTCCAAGGATATGGGAGCGGATAAGAAACATAGCTCGTTGCATAGCTTCGCATCCACGCAAGAAGGTGGGCGGTCGCGCGAACGTCTTCTTGATTGTATTGAACAATGGCATCCAAGGTGGCACGATTTCCCGTTTTTAACCAGTCCTCGAAAGCCGTCACTGATTCTCCCCCGCCTTTCACGTCCCCTTCCCATGCAAAACCCAAAAACTTCCCAATCATCTTCAAACTGTAAAAATACACCGGAAATACAGCCGTATCAGCCGCATAATCTTTCAAATCTCTGAAAGAAGCGATGAACTTTAGAAGGTGTGCATCCGTTTCCGTGCCGTAGCGACGCGCAAGAATTTGAAGTCGCATTGGTTCATACGCGGCGTAATGCCAAACCGTATACGTTTCAGGAAGCGTTTGAAGCCATGCGAGAAATTCAGTCCAAAGCGTTCGCTCATCTTCTGGCCTTTCGGCGATGATCGCGTGATATCCCTGACGCTCTCCAGACGGAAACCAAAATCCGTACAAATAATCTGTATCTGTTGCTGGATGACTCTCGATATCAAAATGAATCTCCAGCCCGATAGTCGGATCAACAAACGGATCACGAATAATAACTGACTTTGTTGTAAGCGCGATCGCCTGACGACGCACGGCTTCGAGACCACGCAAAGTGAGTCCTGGTGCCTGGCCTTCAAGTGTCTCTGCATCTAGTACAGCCGCATCATCAATCGTGGTAATGCCAAGCGAACGCAATGCTTTTAACTTGCGCATATCCACGTTGTAGAGCAAAGCGATATCACGTCGCGAATCCGCTAAACGAAAACAGGCCTTGCCCCATGGCGACATGTCTTCACAGCTTTTTCGATACACGGGCGCTGGCATTTCACCGCCGCGAATGCGCTCGATCTCATGCAAAATATCTCGAAACTCCGATTCAAAAGAGGCCGCATCAAATCCAATGCGCTCGCCATCACCATTCAGAATCGTTGGATGCGAAGGAAACACTCCCTGAATTCGCTCAAGGAGAACTGCGTAAAACATGAGTTGCGATTTATGTTCTTTTTTGAGCTCGTGACTCCGCTTCACATCGAGCGGAATATAATACCAATATCCAAAGTTACTTTTTCCTTCTTGGCGTTCTAGTAAATCTGGACGACCCGTCCAGTCTCCATCCAAAAGCGTTCCTTGGTAGATCACCGGAACACCCTCGCGCATCAATGCGAGTGTATCTTTTGCACCTTCCTCGTCTCTCGTGGTCACGGTTACCGCTTCATTGAACTGCGCTGCCACAATTTCTCGCTCATGCGCAAGACCATCTGCATTGCGTTTCTCTTGCTCAGCGGTCAAAGGACGTCGATCAGCAGGATCGCCAAAGAGCTCCCAATATGGCCAATGAGGGCATTGAATATACCGGTAGAAATCGGTCGCGGTGAGGCGTTTCATGAGAGATTAATAGCTGTCTTTGAAGACGGGCGCAAGGTATCGGTCGGTAGGAGCAAAATCATCCGTTAAAACAGGCGTTAAATGGTCCTGAAGAAATGTCGTCACCTCCTCATGAGAAATCAATTCAAGTGTAGAAGTCGAGATCGGTTCATCGCTCGCAAGAAGAATAATCGTGTTCCTTCCTGAATTGATATGGTCTGCCATCGTATCCACTTCTACATATTTCCAAACCGCGGAAAGCGTACGGATCATGCTCGCGAGGAAACGACCGTACCGAGCGTCATCAATGACATTTAGTGCATAAATACCATTCGTGTTCATGCGCGATTTCAGCAAACGGTGAAATTCAACCGTCGTGAGATGTGTAGGCACACTAAAATCATTGAACGCATCACCGAATACAAGGTCGTATGGAGCGTCGCCCCCTCGAAGAAGATGCTGTCTCGCGTCTTCGTTTACCGTCACGATGCTTGTCGTCGTAGATAGACCAAGTTGTTCTTGATTTATTTTTGTAACGCCCGGATCGATTTCAGAGACAATGTTTTTTGATGCTGGATATGCTGCCTGAACATATCGCGGGAATACATATCCTCCTCCGCCGATAAAAAATGTCGTGAACGTGGACGTAGCTACATAACGCTCATGCATCAAATCTGCGTATACACGCTCATAATCATATCCAAGATCTAATGGATCCGCTGGGTTCACATACGAATGCACCAAGTGATCGAGACGAAGGACTTTCACGGGCTGCGCGTCGCGATTCTTTGAATCAATGATGCGAATACAATAATATGATGTTTCTTTGTCACAAATGCGCGGCAAAAAATAACTTCCGATTAAAAAAATCACAGCTAATCCAGTGAGAGTACTCTTCCAAATCTGTGATTCCCGCGCGACAAAGCCTCCGAGGATGAGCAAAGTCAAAGCAACCGTTGTCAAAATCGTACTCGTGCCAACCAAAGCGATGAGGATATATCCACCTGAAAGCACACCAGCCACGTTCCCCATTGCGCTTATCGCCGCAAGACGACCCACCGCACTTCCTGATTTTGGCGTACCCGTCACAGTTAACTTAGCCGCAAGCGGCGTTACCATGGCGAGAAAAAATGCCGTTGGAAAAAAAGCGCTCAATGACATGATGATTACACGTATCATGAGTGGCACAGCACCAATACCCATCCATTTCGCTGAATAGATAATCAAAAAATTGATCGAGAGTCCGCACAACCCCGCTAATGCCAAAGCTGTACCAAGCGTCTTACGATTTCCCACACGATCCGCTAGATATCCCCCTGCCGAAGAGCCAAAAATGAGCGCCGCAAGCGTTGTCCCGATGACTCCCGTCCACGCATACACAGACGTCCCGACAAATGGAGCAAGCGCACGACCAGAGACAATCTGGATCAGCATCAAACAAAAACTTGCAACGAAGACAATGAAATTCATACGCGAAAACGAAATATTCCTGAACCAAATAAAACGATCGCGATCGCCATCCACACGGAATGCGTCGGGAGATGACCAATGAACAAAAATCCCGTGAGATATGTCCCGAGCAAACTTCCCGCCGCGTTCCACGCCCCGAGTGATCCAACGACATGACCCGTTACATCTACATCTGATAGATCAGCACGAATCGAAGCAGGCTGCACAGCCGCAAGACAGGCCGCCGGGGGGAAGAGTACGAGTAATGCAAAAATCGGCATCGCGATTGGAACAGACAAATGTAACCCAAGCCATGGTCCAATGAACGCCGCGATCACTAATGCGAGTGCGGATGAAATTCCTGACGCGAGAAGCGCATAGCGTCGGATGTTCGCTCCTCCGAAACGATCGGCTAACCATCCGCCAAAAAATGCCCCACAGGCAACCCCGATGAGCACACTCGCAATAATTCCCGTCCACGTATAAAGCGAAGAACCGAGATACGGAGATGTCACACGACCTGCAAGTAATTCAATAGCCATCATCGAAAAACCCGCTAAAAACACAAACCCCCGAGAACCGAGTTTCCGGGGGATTCGAGGCAAAGTCAGGCGAAGCGGCATACCGCCTCATGTTACCCTATTTGGTTTCCTTGTGGGCAATGTGCTTGCGGCACAATTTGCAAAACTTCTTTATCTCAAGACGGGCCTTAATGGTCTTCTTGTTCTTGTGGGAGTGGTAGTTCACCTTTTTGCAATCGGCGCACTCCAATTTGATGAGGTTGTCCTGTGACATACGGGTATAGTTTTGTGTGGAGCCAGCGACCGGGTTTGAACCGGTGACCTGCGGTTTACAAAACCGCTGCTCTACCAGCTGAGCTACGCTGGCCCAAGGAAGCTGGCTATTAAGGTGGGCAAATCCTACAAAAGAATGGATTAATTGTCAAAGGCTATGCAAACATGCCAACGAGAATGCTACGATACTGAGTATCTATGCAGAAAAAACTCCTATTATCGCTTGTTTTGGCACTTGGAATCCTTTCTGGAATTCTGGTTGGAGCTATCGCTGGACGGGTCTGGCTCGCTCCAGAAACCTCGATCCGAAGTGTGGTTTCGAGCCAAACCATCCTCACAGCGCTCCGCGACCAAGGCTTTTTAGTCACACAGACCTATCTGTTCGACCAACCCGTCGTTATCAATAAAACCACGGGAAATCCCTTTAAAGACTTCTTCGTAGGGCAAACCGTCGAAGCGCGCGGGACCATGGAGGCGAATCTTGGCCTCGATCTCTCCAAACTAACCACGGATGATATTACTGTTTCTGACGATCAGATTCTTGTCCGCATTCCCCCGCCATCTCTTTTCAACACACGACTCGTGGGGCCAATTGAAGTTCGTAACACACAGGGCCTACTCAAGAAACTCTTTGGACCAGATGACGGATACAATCTCGCCCTCGAAGAACTCACACGCGCCTCAACCGCCGCAGCAGCAAAACCAGAGATACTCAAAAACGCGCAAGACAAATCCGTGAAAGAAATCTCGAGACTTGTAGAGCTACTCACGAAAGAAAGTGGTAAGAGCGTGAAGGTCGAGGTAAAATAACGAATATGAGCGGATCATTAGAAGTACCTAACCTAGAGAGAGCGCCCATCACGGCACCAAAACCCGTAACGCTTGAAGATGCTGATAAAGCCATTCCTAAGAATCAACGAAATAGAGCCGCTGTTGTTGAGTTTGGTGAAGACATGATGAAAGCTATGGCTCTTCTTGGCGCGAAAGTCAAACTTGACAACGAAATACGCGAACTCGGAAACGCTGGAGGAAATGAAAAGGAACTTGCTGATCTTGAAGACAATCGCAGAGGGATTATCAACGCATTAGCTGAACTACGCCCTGCAGAATTCGCTACTGAAGCTGCCTTCGAAAACTATTTAAATACCACGTCACCCAAAGAAAAGAATGCCGCAATCCAGAATACAGAAAAAACGAAAAACGACCTTGAAGAGCGTTACGATCAACTGTTGTCCCAATTGCGATTAGCAAAAATCCCTGGCAGCTCGCTAGAAAACAAAAAGACAGAGCTCGAAGCCGAGTTCAAGAGCGTGAACAAGGAGAGAATGGAGACATGGAAAAAACTTGCCGAACTCGACCCAAAAAAATTCAAAAAAGATTACCTTGAACAAGCTCAAGAAGACGAAGAACGCATCAGCGAGGAAAAGCGAAACAAATTAAAGGAGATCATTAACAGAATGTAGAAAGACCCTTTACTGGGCAGCTTCAAGGTCACTCAAATCTACATCGTACTCAAGCGTTTTCTTTGCTTTTCTTTTTGCTTCAATTTTTGCTTTAGCATTTTCTCTATCGTCGACGTTCTGCATTGACATAAACCCAATAGGAAACAACTTTTCCGAAGAAAACGCTTCCGCAGGCGGTCTCCCAATTTCCATCAGAACCTCCAAACGTTCCAGGAACAGCTTCATCTCTGTTGCCGCAATACGCTGATTCGGAAACAGGGCTTCAAACATCTGCTTTACTACGGTCGCCTCTGGGCCGCCCTGCCCTACAATCGTGTAGTGCAAGTTCATCAACTTTGCACGCTGTTCATCCGACAACTTTAATTCTGTATTGCCAGACAACACTTCCATCGGCACGCTGCGGAATTGACTCGCGCCTTTCGTGTTGTCATCCATTCTCAAAGGTCCTTTCCCACCCATGCCCGTTGGAACGCCAATGTAATTCACATCGACTCCTCGTTTCTTACTGTAAGAAAGTCCATTATCGATCGCTTTCAACGATCCATCATCCATCAATAATATATTCCCTAGGTGACCATCCAGCTGACCGGTAAGCCAATGTAGACAAGCGATCTCTACAAGTGATTTTTTCAGCTTTTCAACCTGCTCCTCAGACATCTGAAAAACTTCCGCCCATTGATCACTCGACTGAAAAAGAAGGGCTGTGACTTCTTCTTGATAGAGTTGTCGCCCTGGCTCACCCGTTTCAGGCGAAACAACCGCTTCTTGTACTGACGACACACCAATCACGCGCTCCATCACCGCACCCTTTACCAGCACCTTTTCCGTTTGACGACGAAGAGCCGTCGCTGTCACAACGTCAAACCCGAGCATTTTTGACTGATCATATACCACCTTTTCACGCACCGCTCCGCCACCAGGTTCAACACCGATACGAGGAGATCCTACCTCTAGTTTCAACTGCGCTTCAAACGCTTCTGCTTCCGATTCAGGAATGCCGTATTTCGCCCTCAATCCATCCGCATACATACGAAAATACACTTCCGAAGACCAGATCTTGTTTAAATATACCATCGCGGGCTCAGGTACTGACCCCTTTACACGCACACGAGTATCAAGCGCTACATCAAACTCCATTGGATACCCTTCAGAGTCGAATGCAGCCTCGCCATTCGCCGGCTTCATATACGCAACGATCAAACGACCGTGACTATCCGTAAATTCAACACGCGATGTTGCGTTTACTCCTGAGTCGTCCGGATCATCAACGCCGAGCAACTCCACATTCTGAGGTTCTTCAACTGCCATGATTTCCAGTGCCTCAATTTGCTCTATTCTTCTAATCTCCTCTCTGTGATCGGTTTTCGGTTCAGCTAAACCTTTGTATAGCAGTTCATGCGTCTTTCGTACGATGCCCAAAGTTCGCTTGTCTCGCGCAAGGTACACCAATCGCTCCGCGGATTCGCTTGTAGGTGGCTTGTTCGGTGCCTCTACACTCGGCTGCGTTTCATGAAGGGGCGTTATAAATGGAACTTTATCTAATTCAGACATACTTATTCATGGCGATGAAAACGCCATGTCTGATCATTCATCCCTAAAAGAGCATGCAAAAATCTCTCTCCATCCTTTGGATAAACTGGCTCAAACGCCCCTTTTGGCTCAATGCCCATACTTTGCCAAGTTTGTGCGCGGCGCTGGTCTTTCATTTCCGATAAGTCCACAGTTCCATCTGGCAACAATCGAATCGCTTCAAACTCACCCGTTTCTTTTCCAGTTTTATCAATAAAATGATGGTAGATCACTTCCAAACGCTTGGTCTCAATATGTGGAGCGTGATCAAACGGATTCATATACCAGTAGTATAGCAAATGAACTACCCCGCAGCAGAGCTGGCGGGGTATCCGGCTACAGAGTGAGTTTTTGTTGGTGGAGTCTCTTGTATTCCTGCTCTTTCCCCTGATTTCGAATGTACTGCATAATGACCGACTCGTTTGCGTGCTGCCCGACGGTGTTGATGAAATATCCGTCTGACCAGAGCTGTCCGCCCCATAGTTGCCGTTTTATATCCGGTACCAGTCGGAAGACTTCTTTCGCTGTGATACTTTTCAACATTTTTACGATGCGTGTTGGACTATACGTCGGTACGGACTGGATCAGAAAATGCACATGATCCTTGTCCGTTCCAATCTCGAGGAACTCAATCTCGTATCGCCTTGCGATTTCTAGACACGTGGATTTCAGAACATCATCTATCTTCTCGTTAAAGATCACTTTGCGATATTTTGCAGGGCAGACAATGTGGTACAGGATAACGGAGACATTGTGGCTTTTGTGTATGTAACGGCTCATACCGAAATCATACACGACCGATCACAACGCAGCAGAGCTGCGGGGTATTGGACCCAGGAGGTAAATAAAAACGAGACCTTACGGTCTCGATCCAGCGTCTCTCTGTTAATCCGTAATGGCCACCTTGGGCCACCACTCTTGTCGGTTTCCGCGCTTTCGCGCGGACCGTAGAAGGTCGCTCCGCCAGCCGATGCCTGTGTGCCTCAACTCGAGGCGCTCACACATCAACTGATCGAGCGGATCCAGGGCGTTCCCAATCACCGCAGAGCGACCCCGCCAGTACAGCAGGGTTGCCACCGCCTCTAGTAGCTCACGCGAATACGCGGCCACCATCAGCTCGAGCGGATTGTCTTGCGACAAATCCATTTTTGAAGCGAGCACCGTTTGCCGATGCGCTTCGGTCACGGCGGCGAGCTCGATCTCGTCGAGCACGTGTTCGGGCATGAGCTGTAGCCATGTGGCCACACGATCACGCACGAGACACATTCCTTGCTCCGTTCCCGTTGTCAGGAAGTGGTTTGCGAGGAGTCCGATCCCTGCCATCCGCATGAACAGCGAGCTGCTCTTGCGTTCGACAAGGTTTTTGCACTGGATTTTCAGCCAGCTCTGGACCTCGACCTCGTACAAAATGCACGAAAGCAGAGGCTCGCGAAAGAATTTCTCATCCGTCATGACGCTCTGCCTCCTTTCTTGAAAAGGGCTATTCCGCATGTGCGGTTCGCCGTTTGATCTCCGCATCAATGACGCCCAATGCGCCGCTGACACGAACATAACTTCCATCTACCTGAAGTGGCAGGATTGCCATGTCGAGGATATATCGCGCCTCGAGCAGGGCACCCATCTCGAATTCGGCCCCACGTCCGCTCTCGATACGATCGAGCCACGCGAACAGCCTTCGAACCTCTGACACGATCTCGCGACGCAACCGTCGTCGGAACGCGAGAGGCAAAACGGCTGCCGTGCGGAAGACCAGGACGCGAACGTTCGTATCCGGCTTCTTCGCGACCTTGTAGTAGGCGGAGCGCTCGGCCTCGTCCCCGAAGGGACGAAAGTGCTTGTACAGCAGCCCGAGAGCCGCCGCACGCATCACTACCGAACTATGGAGCGAACACCTCCGATAGCGGTTGGACAGCCATGGATCGACGGTCCATGGCCCGGTATAGGCTTGAATACTGGGCGGACACCATTCTTCGTCCATGACTCTCTTCCTCTCCCGAAGTCCTGCCATATGGCAGAAAGCTCCGAAAAGGGCTGATTTAAGGGAAAAATCAACACTATTCGGAGCCGGGAAAGGCCTGTGAAGGAACAAAGCAGCTCAACATAAAATAGCAGTTTTGTCAATCCTACAAAGGGTGTTTGTCAATCCTTGAAAAGCATGGCCTTATAGAGCGCGTGACTTCCCTTTCTTTCTCTGAAGACCAGGCTCGCGTCCTTGAACGCCTCCACGAATGGAGCCTGAAACCAGATAGCCGATCCATCACTCTCGGAGGCTATGCTGGAACTGGTAAAACAACCGTTATCGCTGCATTAAGACGCGAACTTGCGGCAAGCTGCCCCGATCTTTCTGTGGCTTTTTGTTCCTATACCGGAAAAGCCAGTCAGGTTTTACGTCAAACACTCATCGCCGCAGGAGCACTCTATCCGCAAGATACATGCGGAACGATCCACTCGCTCCTCTACTCACCTCTCGTGGGCGAAGACGGAACTATTCTTGGCTGGATGCGCTCAAAAGAAATTGATGCGAATCTAATCATCGTGGATGAGGCTTCGATGGTTACAGATCATATTTGGCAAGATCTTCTGATTGCGAATCTTCCGATCATTGCGGTTGGTGATCATGGTCAGCTTCCCCCAATCGAAGGGAAATATAATTTAATGGATAAGACAGATCTCACTCTCGAACGTATCCATCGTCAGGCAGAAAATAATCCAATCATTCAACTCGCACAAGAAGCGCGACTCACAGGAAAAATTTCGGTTGGTGATTTTTCAAAATCTGTACGAAAATTTTCATACGCCACGCATGAAGCTTCGGATGTGAATGATCTCGTGGATCATCTCCTTTCAAACGTACATGACGACATGCTCATTCTCTGTGGCTATAACAAAACGCGTGTCGCATTGAACAAAAGCGTGCGTCAAAAATTAGGCCGTGAATCCGATGATCCAGAGGGTGGCGACCGCGTGGTTTGTCTAAAGAACACGTATGTCACTCCAGGAAGTCCGATCTACAACGGCATGGTGGGAACGCTCGATAGCATCACCCCAGAAGGCGATCACTGGTATGCGGCAAACATCGCATTTGTAGATGAAGAACGTGAATTCGCGGGACTCATTTCACGTCATCAATTCAATCAACCACAAACCATTCAGACCGTGCCAGGACTTGGACCAAAACATATTGGTGAGCGATTTGATTATGGCTACGCACTCACAGTGCACAAATCACAAGGCTCGCAAGCAAATACTGTTTTGCTTTTTGAAGAACGGTTTCCAAAATCTTCCGATGATGACTGGCGTCGCTGGCTCTACACGGCCGTTACCCGCGCAAGAGAAAATCTCTATATTATTGGGCGAGATTAATCGAGGTGGAGTTGATGCAGAAACGCTTTCCGCCATGCTCGGCCGGACCATCGTCAAAAATGTGTCCGAGATGGGACCCGCAACGCGAGCAACGAACCTCGATGCGGCTCATGCCCATGGAATTATCTTCAATAAATTTAATGCGGTCACCTCCAGCCGCCGCAAAGAACGCGGGCCATCCGCAACCGGAGTCGTATTTGGCTTTGGAGTCGAAAAGCTCGACTCCGCAGGCCGCACAGCGATACATTCCATCACCAAACTCTTTGTCGTACTCATTCGCAAAAGCGCGATCCGTTCCCCCTTCACGCAAGACATGATACTGCTCGGGCGTGAGAATCCTTTTCCACTCCTCCTCATTCTTTGGAAGATCCTCGTCATTTTTGATGAGGGGCATATCAAAATATAATTGGCACGCTGATGGACGCGTCATGTTCTGGTAGTCCTGATGGATTGTCTTTTGAGAGAACAATTGTCCCCTTTGTACCAGCTGGCTGCGCAGGATAATCAAGCTGTCCAACAAATGGGACCCAGTCTGTGGTCATCCAATCTCCATCCGCTTCCACAAATCCTTGTGCGATTCGAACGCCGTACTGATTCAAAATCCGCACAGGAAAAGACCCTTCAAAATACCAACCTCTCGCCTCCCCCGCCAACAACAGTGGCCGCGGAATCTTGCTCCCGGTGACCGGGGTGGTTAAACGCACGTTTTCTGAATCTCCCTTTGTGATAATCACATTATCAATCGTTGTAGACGCTTGGGTTGTTGTCACCGGCTGATTTGTAACCGGCGGTTTTACGGTCGTTTCCGTTGCACAACCAGCGCCAGACAAAGACAAGATTAACGCGAGGCTAGCCGAGATCAGTGATATTCGCTTCATATGTCTTGAGCATAACAAAACGCCCGTCTTACGACGAGCGATCTGCACCAATTATCTTTTCGAAATAGTGAAACAGCTGCTTCTTTAGAAATCGATGTCCTGAGCCGCTTTTCAAAAACCGTTCACGTCCCAACGCGTCTCGTTTATCGAGATACGCTTCGAAGTAGATCAGTTTCCATGGTCTGCCATGCCTCGTGGAGATATTCTTTCCTGAGTTGTGGTCTTCGATTCGTCTGAATGGGTCTTCCGTATAACCAATATACCAATGATGGTCCGTTTCGCTCGAAAGAAGATACGTGTAATACATAGCTATATACCGCGTTCCATATTTCATGAGCACGGTCAAGGCGTGCCACGTGAACGACAGCGGAACAATGCCCCGTAAAATCCTCGTCGCTACTCGGATCACGGGGCACGTAAAAACGACAGCGTAGGGCTGTCGTTTTTACGTGGTGGGCAGAGAAGGATTCGAACCTTCGAAGGCGCAAGGCCAACAGATTTACAGTCTGTCCCGTTTGACCGCTTCGGTATCTACCCAACTTCGCTCTATCGAGCTTCGTTGGGCGGGCCCCCTTCTTTAGGGTTGGCCTGCCACACGAAGCTCCGAGCGTAGTGTGGAGCCGTTGTCGGGAATTGAAACCGTCCGATTTACTCATTTCGTCCTATCTCCGCCGCATTGCGAGGCTAACGTTCGCGGAAGCCTCACCACGCAGCGTGACAGAGATCGGAACGAACAAGTGCGGCGTGGGCACCCGGATGGGCATCACACCACGACGCGAGGGCGCCCGATTTTGCGCACCCTTGGACATCTCAAACCGACCCCACGCAGGCAGTATCCTACCTGAACCCGTGCGCCGACGTCCAGAGCGTTCCAGCCGGCACGGACCACGTCCATCCGAATCGGGGTTAGGGGCAACGGAGTGGCCGTGTTACGATCCGCTGTGAGGAATGCCTCGTCAGTGCATATTCGAGGGTGCGCGTTGCTGTCCGCACGACGCGCAGAACCTCCAACTGGTTCGCATGGTCTTCGCACACCCTTCACACTGAACGGTGTGCTCGTCTCTGAGATCTGCACGTTCCGCTACACGATCCCACCGCGTCGTGTAGGCGGTGCCGTAGCGTACCAGGAATTGAGCGTAGAGCGCGGGATCGGCGTCGCGCGCCGCGAGGGCCTGCGCGAGCGCCGCGCTGGACTCAATCATGAGCTTGCGCATCTCGTCGTCTGAGAATCCCGTTGCTACGGCATGAATGTGTTCGAGGAATCCGTTCCGAAAGGCGAACGCTGTGAGCACATTGGCCTCGTCGCGTCGCGTGAAGCCGGCACCCGGAACAAGGACCTCGTTGCCGCGGCTTCTTCCAACGTGCCAGACGTAGCGGACCGACTCTGCGAGCAGCCCCGTGCTGCTCGTCGGCAAATCGACCCATGATGCTTCTGGCATACCGATTCACGGTACCCACGGCGTCGAGCGCCGTCCAGCCTGCCCGTAACCAAGCACGGTTTCCGACGTTCGCATCACTTGCCGCGATCGGCAAGGACGTGGAACTCAAGCGACAACCCTGCGACGCGAGCGGCGGTCACGGCGAGTACCCTTGCTTGACAAACGTAGCCCTCGAAGGCGTGCATTCCTGCGGGTGTGGACCGATCACCGGGGCGCTCGAGGTATACCCATTGATCGTACGCGGCGTCGGGGATATCGACCAACACGAACTCTCGGGGTCGGCGGCTCATCGTGTCAGCCCAGGTACGTAGTGCCGTGTCATGTTTCTTGTCAAAGGAAACCATGACGCAATCGCTCGAGAGTCCCGCCGAAACTTCATGGAACGAGCGGGAGACACGAACGCTGAGTTCTGCGCGCGCCCGTTCGATCGCGTCGGCATCGACCTGAAAAGGAGCACCATTCCGGGCGAAGCATTCCACGAGCGCGTCGGCAACCAGCGGATGGCGAATGCAAGGTTTGGAGCTGGACCCGGGGTACATCGCACTCTCGACGACAGCGTACGGATCCTGCATACGGAGTAGCAGCTGAAGGGCAGCAGCAAACGTCGGACTCCTACAGGTGTTTCCGGTGCAGAAAGCAAAGAAGCGCGTCATGTCCAGTCCTCGGGTTTCTGCGGTAGCTACCGCTTCTCATCTATAGCCAGTCCATCTACATCCAGCACGTCCAGTTCCTTGGCGATACGCACCCAAGCCAATCGGGTCGCGTCAGGCCCGGAGCCTACATCGATTCCATCTCTGTGAGGTCCTCTTTCGTCTTGTCCAAAACGTTCTTGAAGCACGGGACGCAGAAGCGGCGGGTCCGTGAGAATGGCTTCGATGGCTGGGGAACATCGTAGCAACGTTCGCCCATGGGGATCACGGCCTCGCACCGGCTGCACGCGCAGCGCTTTCCGGCGGTGGCCACTTCAGGGCGACCAAGCGACGACCCGATCAGCGACGGTGTCTTGCCCTTCGGGAGGGGTGTTGTCTTCTTAGTCCTTGACATGCTGGAGTTTCTTTATCTCGCGGACAAGGCCATTCAGGATGGCAGGCAGTCCATCCACGGCTGCCATGAACTCTTCAACGGTCCACTGCTGGCGCTTCTTGCCGTTCATGCTTTTCGCGACGCCCTCGTTGACCATCGTAAATGCACCTATGAAGTTGTTCTTCGCGCCGAGCCCCGGCTTGAGTCTGTACGGCAGCTCGAGACCCTCCGGTTTCAGACCCGTCCGGTTCAGTAGCAGCTTAGCCGTCCGCTTTGCCTCCTCGTCAAGACGTTTACGCGCCTCAGCCCACTGCCTGGCCGGGATCAAGCTGAACGGCTGCGCGGCTGACGTAACACGGGGGCCCCCGCCTGGCGTTCTCCGGCTACGTTCGAGAATCTGCTGCGCGAGCGCTGGGTCGAGGCCGAGGCCCTCGAGCTTCTTCTCCAAGTCCTCGACGATGTCACTGTCCTCGGCCGTGGAGAAGTCCTCCTCGAACAATCGATCGACGATCTCGCTATTCACGACCATATCCTCGTGGAGCTTCATACGGGTCTCACCGGTCACGACGCCGTGCGGGGGCTCGGGTTCAGCACCACCGGTAACCTCTTCCCAGAACTTCTGGTCGTCGTTCTCGAACTGCTTGAACTTCTTCAGCTGCTCGTCGAGATTGAGCCCGACGTGTGTCACGATCTGGCCGTAGTTGTCCGGGTGGGTCGGGTCGTTCTGGACGACGACGCGCAGGATGCGACCAACGAACTGGATGTAGGGCGCGAGGCTGCGGAACGGCCTGAAGATCGCGGCCACACTGAGCTTCGGGTGGTCGAATCCCTCGCCGAGCATCTGCACCTGCACGATACAATCGAGCACACCGTTTCGCAGCTCCTGCAGTACGGCGTCCTGCTCGGCCTGTGTTTGCTGGCTGTGGATGATAGCCGCCTCGTAGCCCCGCACCTTGTAGAGAGAGCGGATTCGCTGCGCGTGGTTGATGGAACATGCCACTGCGATCAGCTGGTGCTTGGTGCCGGACAGCCGTAGCTGCTCGAGTTTCTCCAGGCTGTTGTCGACGATGCTCACGTTGCAGGGCTCCGAGAGCGCAACGCCGCGGCTGAACCATTCTTCTTCTTTCATCCCGAGGACTTCCTCGAGCGAGAACGTTCGCTCCAGCCCATCGACCGTAAACGTGAGTTCCGTGGGGGCGACGTAGCTAGCCTTCAGCTTCTTGATATACCCTTTGATGCTCGCGCTCTTGAAGGGGTAGCGGAAGATGAGCGTCCCCTCGATCTCCTGACGGTCACTGCGGAACGGCGTGGCCGTGAGATTCACCACCTTCGCGTTCGGGAATCTCTCGAATACTTGCTTCCAACTCTTTGCGGCCCCGTGGTGCGCTTCGTCGACGATGATCATGTCGAAGAAGTCTGCCGGGAACTTCGTCAACCATTTGTCGACGTTCGCTGCGAGTTGCTGGATATTGGTCAGGACGATATGCGACTTCTCGCAGACGGACACGTTGCCGCTATCCAGTGTGGCGACGTAGGGGCCGTTCACCATGTCTCTGTCCTCGAGAACGCGCATGCGACGCCAAAAGCACTTCTGCCTGTTGGTTATGTCGACCGACTTTTGGATCTCATCCTTGATGGTGAGATTCGGCGCGATGATAAGGACTCGACCCTTGGCGATACCGAATGGCAGAACGGCCGCGAGACCTGACTTGCCACAGCCGACTGGGAGTTGGATGATCGCCTTGGTGCCGCCCTTGTGGAAGAACTCGGTCGCCCGGACGTAGGCGTCCCGCTGCGGGTCGCGCAGGTTCGTGTTCTCCTCGATGGCGGCCGGGGTCTCGAGAAAGAAATTCTCGATAGTCCGCCCTCGGCGGAGCCACTCGACAAGCGCCTCGCGCTCATACGACCACTTCTTCCCGGAGCGGCTTGCCGGGATCCGACCCGCACGCGTCAGCGCGTACAGTTTGGTCTTGCCGATACGAAGAAGATCGGTCGCTTCATCGACGCTGAGCCAGTCGGTCATGCTACGGACAATACCAAACGACGCCAAACGATGTCAAGCGGCAAGGTCATCTTGGATTGATTGCGAGAGTGCCACCAGGACTTTCAGCACTTTCGGCTTGACTCCATGCTGTGCTTGACCCAGCGTTGTCCTCCTGAGATGATCGTCATGACACTACATGCGGTGTCATGTCCTGGGGGCGCCAATGCGAAGTGATCGCGAGACCCCGAACGTGGTTCTCGCGCGGGGGCGGGACGGCGAGCAGCACGTACGGCTGTCAGCCTCCATCGCAACCCTGCGCCGCTTCCGTGACGGCGGTTTGAACGCGAAACTTGGGGAGTACTGCGGCCTTGTCCACGGCAACACCCGAGAGCGCACCGCGAACGGCAACGTCGTGGACGGCGGGACCCAGGGGCTCCTCCTTGCGACGGCGCTCTTTCGGGGGTTGAAGCGTCCCCTCACATCCGCGGGGTTAGATGGCGAGATCTGCGCTTTTATAAGCCGCCCCGGATGTACCTTCGAGTTTCCGAACCCGTCGGACGTGGCCGTACGGTGTGCCGCACCTCTGCGGTCAGTGTTTGTCACCTATGCACGCTTCGAAGCGCGCGACACGGTCGATGGTGAGATTCTCTCATGGGAGTGGGTTCTCGCGGATGCTCGCGACTCGGCTCTCCCGGATGGATGGGACGTTCGTTACGAAGAAAGGATATGGTAGATGGACAACGCCACCAATACGGCCTGGCTAGCCGGCATGATGAACGGCGAGGCTCGAGAGACGACACTTCCATTTAGGCCGGTCGCTCAGTACCATCCGGAGATGGACTGCATGCTCTATCTACGCGAAGATTGCTCCTACCGCGCAGATCGGGTCGATCTATTTCTCACATTGCTCTGGCACCCGTACGAGCAGAGGGCAGTGGGGATCAAGTTGAAGGGCTTCAGGTTCCTGTTCGAACAGGTGCGCCGCATCCACAATCTACAGCCTGAGGGCTTCATCAGCGTCGCCACGGCTTTGGAGATTTCTCTTGCCGGTGGAATCGCCGAGACGATCATGAACGATGCCGCTCGATCGAGAGTTGTGCGACTCTATGATGAGGCGCGACGGGTCGTCGCTTCGGATGCGCGCCTGCCCGCCACTGAACTGCTCCAAGCAGCAGCCTGACAAGACCACCTGAGCGACGACTACGTCGCTCTTTTCTTTTCCGCCGACCAGGGTACCTCAACCCCAACCCCAACCGCGACGAAGCGCAAGACGCGTGGGATTCTGGTGTCACATTTGTCTCGGGCGCCAGACCTCGTGGGACTCACGTTGCGGCGCGGGAGTCGTCTTCTACGTCAACGGCGTGGTGGACGCCCCGGAACGACGAATTCTCAAGTGAATTTGTGAGGTGGGCGAGGCATTTCGTGGGATAGCTGCGCCGATGCGCGTCGCTGCTTTGCGACGGGCCGTCGAGACGAAAGCCGTGTACAGCATCGTCGTCTCCGCGCGCGCGTGGCGCATGAGGGCCGCAGTTGCGGGGAGCGACTCGCCGCGCCCGGCCTCCACGGTTGCCCGCCGCCTGGTCGTCGCACCGCTCGTCCAGGAACCTCAAAGACGCCCGCGCGATGCGGGCGTAGGTGGCGATCGTCTGCGGCCGGGCGGCCGCGGCGACGTGGTGACGCTCGAAGGCGCTGAGAGGTTCGGCTCGCGCGGAGCGCTACATGAGAAGCGCACCTCGTCGGCACGCCGCCGTCAACGTAGTGGACGCGCAGGCAGATGTGGTAGCATCGCGCGCGACTCCACCATGGATCCTCAACTTATCGACATCCTGGTCCACGCGGTCGAGGAGGAGTGGGGCCGGAGCGGGCGTCCGCTTTCCGCCACTCAACTCGGCAATGTTTTGGGCGACGCGTTTCGCGAACGGCGCTTGTCTACCGGCGCTGGCGCCTTCAGGCCCGTGATGATGGCGGCAGTGGCGGACGGCCGTGTGGAGCTGTTGCGGGACGGTAGCCGCATCGGTCTCAAGCCCACTGGTACGCCGCCCTTGACCGCGCTAGCCGTCGGAGATGCCAACAATCACTCCGCTGCGGACACGCCGCTCGGATTACCTGACGCTGCGGCATACTTGCTGCCCGACGTGTACGAGGCGTTCATCGGGCGGAAGAGCCCTGTCTGGGTCGATTTGGAGCATCCGCCGCGATTGACGTTCGTGGACACGGCGACGGCGAACTACGCGCCGGTCGCCCCTGTCGCCGCGTCCGTGATCCGGGAGGCGTGGGAGAAGTTTGCTACGGATCACTCGCTCACCGCTGACCAACGTAGCGTCGTTGCTGCCAAGTTGTCGTCGGACGAACCGCGCATTCTTTGGGGTCGAATCGACATCCCAGAGGATACGTACGCCAGCAGGCTCGGGACGCAGTTCTGGCGGGTTCGCATGCTCGCGCTCGTCCACGGCATACGCGAGTGGTTTGCCGAGCAGGGCAGAGATGTCTCGTGCTACCGGTTCCTGGATCGCGTAGTCGCGCGTCCGGCTGCGTGGCCGCCTCGGGACTCACAGGGGCACAAGTCCGCAGCGCGAACGACAAGTCTAAGGCGATCCGAGACGTCCGTCAGGGAGGCGAACCTCCGGAATCGCCTGCACCGAATAATCGATTCGATGTCTCTCGAGCAGTTGTGCGAGTTACGGATACCCGCTGAGTACTTCGACGAATCGTTCTGACTGTCAGTGGTAGGTAGGCCCGTGCATCATCATCGGCAGCGCAAGGAAGCATCAGTGAAGCGACGCGTTGTCGGCGCGCCGCTGTTCGTCGTGCTCGGTCTGCGACAGGGCATCGTTGCAGCCGTCGAACGAGCTGTAGTGGGGCGGCTCGTCAGCTCGAAGCTCGAGGTGGGCGTGCTGGTACCGCAGTTCGACACTCGTGCGTGGTACTCGCGTGATGAGGTGCAGACCATTTTTGCGCATGTTTCAAATACTCTCATCGGGGACGTTGCGGCTTGTGTGAATGCCGGACAACCACCCACGCCGCGCGGAGTAGTGTTCATCTTCGTCTCTCGCAGTATTGCTGCCTCCGCTCCGCTGCTCCAAGTGCTTGAGTTCTGGACCTGGCCGGTGCCCCTTCTGGATCGCAGCGGCGTCGATCCCGCGCATCCACAGCACTGCTGCCATGACGCCGACGATGCCGCAGCTGAAGTGTTCCAGGCGATCAAGACTACTCTGGCCGAGGACTCAATGTGGTCTCGGATCGGACGGAAGCTCAGCCAAGACTCCCATGCACCGCAACGACTGCCGCCGGCGAATTTCTTCCATCCAAGTCGAGAGACGCGGCTCGCAGAGACATTCCGAGCCGGGATGCGAGGCGAACCGATGAATCTGCCGCGTGTGCAGCGCGCGCGCGGCGGGAGCCTGAGTTCGCACGTAGTCGGCGATCGGCATCACCGCGATGCTCACGGAAGGTTCTTCCCGCGCGGGAAGGGTGAGGATGGGTGCCTACGAGAGCCGCCGCCACGTGCCGATCTGGACGCGAGGCGGCTCTGGCTCAATGCGGCCTACCGCTTCGGCTGGTGGGTCGGCTACGATCACGAACACTACGATGTGCAGCGGGGTCGCGGCGAGATGGTTTCGCCTCCGGACGTGTATTGTGCGCGTCGGAAGGAGTACGCGAAGGTTCCACGCGAGTACGCCAACATCTTCCTGAACGACACGGTCCGAGACAACGACCTATTCAATCCCAAATGAATCATCCCAGACTTTTGGTCTGGGATGAGAGGTGATCCATCGAGGGATCTGCACGTGTTGATGTCCTAACACTCACCCGGTCACTGTGACCGCCCTAGTACGCTTCCACTCGGAGGGGCCGCGATGCGACGCGTCCGAGGGCCGACACTAGGTGCCCCTTCACGGGGTCGGCAGGTTGACAGTCGGCATTCAGGAAGTTGTTGATTGCCTACCGGTGTCTTGTGGCCACAAGACACAGACCTCACGTACCGAAGGCAACGTACACCCCGGCCCCGGCATAGTCAATACCCACTCGCTCGCGGCCGAAGCGTCGCGCATAACTCGTGGGAATCAAATGATATTCATTCGAACAGTCCGCCGGTGTCGCAGAAGACGACTTACGCGACGCCGCCAGCGGATGGGGCGAAGCCCTTCGCCGGATCGAGCCGCGTCGTCTACACGTGCTCGTGTTCGTCGAACCAGTACCAGCGGCGGATCTTGGGGAAGTAGCCGAAGGCGCGACCCGGGCGACGCGCCCCGATGCGCACGGGTCCGCATGGCCATCGCTCGAGCGGCTCGTCGTCTTCGTGCTCCGCGTACACCAAGATCGTCCGCGTTTCGTCTACGTCCGCGAGCTTCCCGAGATCCTCGCGGGAGATCTCAGACAGGATCGACCACCGGTCAATCGAAAGGCACCACGGGTTGTCGCCCTCGTCGACGAATCCAAGCGATCCCGCGAGCGCCCGGCCGGCGACGGAGTCTGGCTTGCACAAGAGGTGCCCGTCACCCGCATCGAAGCGTCGCCGGAGCACCGCGCTCGCGGCCTCGATCGCGTAGCCTTTGCCGCGCGAAGTCCGCTCGACGAAGACGAACCGCAGCCACCCCGGAGCGAACGAGACGACCCCCACAAGGCGGTCGCCCACGACCACCTGCATGACGACGCGCCCGGCATCCGCGTGCAGCAGCGCGCGTAGAGAGTCGATCGCGCATGCCGTGCCCAACGCGTCATCGGGCGAGAGGCTGCCGCTCGCTACCGCCGCGCTCTCTGCCTTGATCCAGTTATCAAGCTCGACACCAAACGCGTCGTTCCGCAAGGTGATCGACGACGTCCTCACTGCACCGCTCCCGCCGTCCCGCAGCACTTCTTCCACTTCCGGCCGCTCCCGCACGGGCACTTTTCATTTCGGCCGACCTTGATCGGCTTCGCGATCTCGACGCCGTCGTCGGTCGTGCCGCCCGCGTTCGCCGTGTACGCGGCGAGCGCCTCGCGACGAACGCCGTCGGCGACGTCCATGAGGTCGGCGATCAGCCCCTCGACCGTCGCGACCATCTTCAGGAGCATCTTGCGCGTCTCCGCGAGCTCCGCAGCTGGCGGGGTCGGGTTGCGCTCGAGCAGGTCCACGTAGGCGTGGAGGAAGGCGCCGCCCTCGGCGATCCCTTCGAGCAACTTCTTGCCCTTCTCGCCGAACTCGAACGGGTCGTCCCCGCCCGCGTCGATGCCGCGCACGAACCACTCGAGCTCCTCGTGGCGTCGCTTCACGAACGCGAGGAGATCAGACTGCGCGGGCTTCTTCGGCAGCTCGAGCGGAGCGAGATGCACCCGGCCAGCGTCGCGCTCGCTCACGAGCGTGTTCCAGTAGCCGAGGATGGTGCCGAGCGAATCCATCGCGTTGTCGCCCAGCTCGACCTCATCGCCGAGGAGCCGGTCGATGAGCTGCTGCGGGCCGAGCCGAAGGTTCGTCGAAGTGAGCGCGCCCAGGTAGAGGGCGTGGACCTCCCACGGCTTCACCTTCGCGGCGAGCTTCGTGAGCAACGCGTCCAGGTCGGCATACGAGGCAGATCGGATTCCAGGCATGGGCGAGGGATCGCGCATCGCGGCGCCCATGTCCAGCGTGGCGCGGGCGTCGTCAGCGTGACGGCCGGTCACCCACGGCGAACGTCAGCCTCTCCGCCCCGATTCCTTCGCGAGGCGTCGACGCTCCGCTCGATTCATGCCGGGCTTCACTGAGCCATCGTCCGTCCGACCCGCGAGTTCGATGCGGTCCCGGAACATCGCGTAGTGGCGGATGACGCGGGAGGCGTACGCCTCGTCCTTGACGAGCACGCGAAATTGCTCGAGCAGTTCGGGCGCTTCCTCCGACTGCGGTGTCAGCCGCACGAGGGCCGGGCCGCGCAACTCATCGAGGTCCGCCGCATCCAGCGGGAACTTCGCCCACGTCCGATAAAAGGAAGGGGGCTCCCAGCCCCACGAGATCGTCGCGCGCGGCTGGGTCACGCCGGGCTGGTCGGACATGACCTGCACGAACACGCGTCGGCAGTCGCAGCCAGGCTCGTCGCAGAACATCTCCATGAAGAGATGCGCGCAGGTCTGAACGCCCTCCTCGAAGTTGAGGATCGAGCGCGTTTCCTGCCGGGCGAGCTCCGGGAACTGCGTGGCGAACGGGACGAAGGGCACGGGGCGAGCTTGTCGCGCGTCGTATTCGGTCGCAACGACGCGCAGCGCGTGGAGCCGCCTTCGCGTCACGTGCCGATGCCGCCCCGCGTCAATTCCGGGCGCCCTCTGGCTGATCAACGCCGCCGTTCCCGTGGAACGCGCTCGATCCCCATCGGTACGGTGTTCTCGAGTGCAGCGTTCGGAATCTTGCGAGCCGCAAGATCGCGCCCGGACCGCCACGCTCGGCGTCCGGCCCCCAAGTGACGGCCTTCAAGACAGGTCCCGCGCCGCTTGGCCCAATGCTCAGAGCCAAGATCCTTGTCGATCCGCGACGAGGGCAAGCTCAACGAGCGCCTCGTCGGCGTCGGCGAAGCGATACATCGCTCGCCTTCGCAACAGAACGGACACGAAGTCGCCGAGCGGCGTCCCGATATTCTCGGCCCGCTGGCGCGCAACGCCGGATAAGATAGCCTCTCTGGGAGCACCGTCTGCCTGGCTCAGCGCTTCTCTGCCCTGATACATGAAGTACATGGCGAGTCCCACTTGATAGAGGTCCGACTGGTGCGTCGAATACCCCTCCAGATGTAGGTCAGGCGCAACGTCGTACGCGCGACCGATTCGCGTGGTCGCAACCGCGTCTGCGTACATGAGCTGCGTCGCGATCCCGAAGTCTGCGATCTTGAGGTAGCCAACTCGGCCAACGACAGACCAGAGGATGTTGTCGATATGAAGATCGCGGTGAACGATATTCTTCACGTAGAGTTCGCGGAGGCCCCGAAGGAGCTGGGCGCCTCCCCGTGCAACGTCTGAGTCGCCAAGCGGGCCCAGTTGATTGATCCGACCGCGGAGAGTCGTTTCTGCACGCTCCATCACCATCCAGTACACGTTGCGATACCTGAAGAAGTCGTGAAGGCGGATGATGTGCGGGCTGTCCACCTCCAGCATCAGGCGGCACTCTGCATCCCAGCGGCGTTGAACGTCCGCAACCGTGCCCTTCGGCTTGGCGAACTTCGCCGCGAGCTCAAGTCCGGTGTGAGTCTCGATGCACTCGCGCACGGCGCCGAAGCCGCCCTGACCGAGCGGGCCCCCGACCTCGTACTTGGCGCCCGTCGGACTAACGATCGACCCACCGATGGCCGGCAGCCATGGCCTCACATCAGCCATACCTTCCTCCGCGACGCTGTGCATCCGACGTGTAGCGCCGAACTCTGTTGAGCGAAGCACTGGTAGTCAACGGAAGACACGGATATGCGGAGCCAGGCCGTCACGCCGCGCTGCGCGACGCTTCGGACCCGCTGCTAGAAATGCCGCTCCGCGTCATCCCCGTCGTCCTACGGCTGATCAACGCCGTTCCCGTGGACGCGCTCGAACTCGATCGGTACCGTGGTCCTCGAGTGCAGCGTTCGGAGTCTTGCGAGCCGCAAGATCGCGCCCGGACCGCCACGCTCGCGCATGGACCTGCGAGCCTTCATCCCCGACTTCGTGCGGCACCTCTCCGCGCACGCTGCCGCCTCCCGAACGATCGTGTCGTACACGCGCACGGTGGAGGCGTTTCTTTGCGTGCTCGGCGATCGGCCTCCGGGTCGGAGCGCGGTGGAGGCGTTCCTCTCGCGCCCGACGATGGGCGGCGAACCCAGAGCGGCGCCGACGAAGCGCGCCGAGCTCATGGCGCTCCGCGCGTTCTTTCAGCTCGCCCTGCGCGAGCACGGAGTCGCCGACGCCACCGACGGGATCGCGATCGGACGCGGCACGCGCGTCGAGCCACGAGTCGCGATGCCCGCGGACATCCCGCGCCTCTTCGACGCGGCAGAGCGTTCAACCGAAAGAGCCCGGGACCTCGCGATCCTCGGGCTCTTCTTCGTGCTTGGCCTTCGGGTCCACGAACTCGTACAGCTCGACACCGCTCAGGTGGACCCGACCGCGCACATGCTATGGCGGTTGCGCGGCAAGGGCGGCCACGTCACGGACCTGCCGCTCCCGTCGCGGCTCGAAGATCTGCTCGTCTCGTGGCTCAGGCGGCGCTCGATGGACGGTCACGACGACTCTGGGCCGCTCTTCCCAACCGCGCGCCCGTCGAGCTCGAGGACGGGGCGCCTGTCGATCCGATCGCTTCAGCGCCTCGTGGGCCGGCTCTGCGTCGAGGCAGACCTCGGCAGGCAGCTCGGCCCGCACGCGCTGCGGCACGGCTGCGCGACGGCGGCGATCGTGCTCGGCGTGGATGTGCCAACCACCGCAGCGATGATGCGCCACGCCTCGATCGCGACGACCCAGGGGTACGTCCACCTCGCGTCCGACGCGCGCAGGACCGCATTCGAGCGAATCTCGTCGCTCATCCCGAGGGCGAGCACGTCCGATGTGGTCTCGGCCCTCGAAATTTCGCAGAACCCAGCGAAAACGGGGCCTTCACGGGGCGGCGGAGCCGCCGTTGACATCCAACAGCCGATGGGCGACATTCGCGAACCGAAAGATCACGGCCGACTTCCGAGGAAGACAGGAACAACAAACACGCCCAAGGGGGCGTGTTTTGGTCCCCCACCTCCCGGAGTCGAGCCACTGCGTGTCGAGGAGGGGTTACGTGACCATGACCGACTTGAAGAGCTGCTCGCCGGACACCTCAAAGCCGTCCGCAAGCTCGTGGACGTCTCGCTCGGCGCGTTCGCGCTCGAGCTTCTTCGTGGGCCTCGCGACCCTGGCGCTCATGGCAGCCGGCTGCGGCGGCGGCTCCAGTCCGGCGACCGACGCGGGGCCCGGAGTCGACGGCGGGCACGGTCATGACGCTGGACCGCCAGGCTGCACGAGCGACACCGAGTGCGCTGACTCGGTCGGCTGCACGACCGACACGTGCACGATCGCGACTGGGGCCTGTCGACACGTACTCACGCCCGCGGCGTGCGCCGTAGGCGAGAGCTGCGACCCCATTACGGATTGCACCCCCGGTCGGGCGTGCGGAAGCGACCTCGACTGCGCCGATACCGAGGCGTGCACGGTCAACGAGCACTGCGACCCAGCCGCGCGGGTGTGCACGCACACCGTGCTCGACGGCGACGGGGACGGCGATCCCCCGCGCGTGTGCGGAGGCACCGACTGCGACGACAGCCGTGCGGATGTATACGGCGGGGCGCGCGAGCGCTGCGGCGACGCCGTCGACAACGACTGCGACGGAACCGTGGACGAGGACTCCGGCGATCCCGTGCAGTGCGCGCTCGAGGTGGTATGCGTCGAGATTGCGCAGTGCGACTGCCCTACGTGCTTGCCGACTTCTTGGGACGCGTGTGTCGCGACCGAGCGCTCGAGTTTTGATTCGGAGATCACGTCCGCACGCTGCACGAACCGTGACGAGATCATCGTGGCTGCGGGCGTCTGCGCCGCGGGAGCGACGAGGTGCCTTCCCTCGTACAGCTGCCGTGGAGACGCGATCCGCTCGATATGCGCGTGTGCCACTGCCGCCGAAGCGTGTACGGCCGGGGTATGCGCGAATCTCATGGCGGACACGTGGAACTGCGGCAGCTGCGGACACGAGTGCGCCGCAGGAACGGAGTGCGTAGCCGGCAGCTGCCAGAGCTGCGGGAACGCGGGCGAGCCGTGCTGTGCCGCGAGCAATTGCGGTGTTGGAACGGAGTGCGTCGCTGGCAACTGCCGGAGCTGCGGGAATGTGGGCGAGCCATGCTGTGGTACGGGTGACTGCTCGTTCGGATTCTCATGCACGAGCGGAGTGTGCGCGTGCCCGAGCGGACAGACCCCCTGTGGTGGAGTCTGCGTCGACACGACCACAGACCTTGACCACTGCGGCCGCTGCGACAACCCGTGCCGAACGACCATTGACGGAACGTCGGTGCGTGGTGCCTGCGAGGCGGGCGCCTGCGTACCATGCGGCCAGCTTGGCCTGGCCTGCTGCGATCGGAGCACCTGTAGCCGCGCAACGTACTGCGATACCAGGACGTACCCCGCGCCGGGAGTCTGCCGGTGAGGCAAACGCTCGTGATCGGCCACGGGCACGAGGACTCACCCACCGTCGCACAGATCCGCCCGACGGTCGGCCGCTCGGAAGCTGAGCGGCGCGCGTCCACGGACTGTATTCCCGTCTCGTCCCTCCCGGCCGAGCCGACGAAGCGCCGGCCGTGACGTATCCGAACCTCACCGCGTGGGAGCGCCGCGAGGAATACGAAGCTCAGCTCACGCTCGTGCGGGAGAGCCGTGAGCACCACGCGAGCGTGGCGCGCGGGCTCGCGCGCAGCACGTCCGCGGCGGCCGAGCATCATACGGAGCTGCGCAACGAGCTCGAGCGCGTGGGCCAGCTCCAGATCGATGTGCAGCGCGAGAGCGCGCGCGATCAGGTGGCCGCGACCGAACGACAGACCGACGCGATTGCCGCGATGCGCGACGACCTCTCGACGGGGTTCGCCGAGCTTGGGGACGCCGTAGGTCAGGGGCTCGACCGCCTCGAGCGAACGCTCGCGGGAGGCATCGATCGACTCGCCGTCTTGCTCGAGGATGTGGCGCGCGTGGGCACGTGGCCCGAGGAGTTCAAGCGCTTTCAGCGCCTCAAGAAGGGCGCCTTCGATGCGCTGCAAGCGCATGACGCCGACCGTTCGCTCCAGCTTGCCGTGGGGGCGCTCCGACAGAAGGGCGCCGACGGGCTCGTCGACCCTGCGATCGAGGACGACCCGGAGATCAACGCTCTCGGGGCGAAGCTCATCGCGTATCAGTTCGCCTCCAAGGCAGCCATCGACGCGGCCGCAGTCGATCCCTTCGCCCTCGCGCGACGCGCCCTCGCTCGAGGGCGACGATCGAGCGAACGAAGCGAAAAGCAAGCGGCCGCCGATGCCGCGGCCCTCCTCGCCATCGAGGCGCGCGGCTGTGGTCGGCTCGATGCCGCCGCCGATCTCGAGCGCGCGGCGTATGACCTCGAGCAGACGAATCGCCTCGCTGCGGGGGCTCGCCTTCTCGCCGCGCTCGTCCCCACAGCGAACCCGGACGACCTCGCTCCGGTGATCGCTTCTCGGATGGTGCTCTTCCCGAGCTTCGCGGCCTTGTGGATCGCAAACGCCTCACTCTTCTCGTACCCCGACCGAACGAAGGTGATCCTCGCCCGCGTGCGCGCGGAGCTCGCCACCACCCACGGGCAAGCGACGGCCGAACTCGAAGAACAGCGCGCGCAGTGGAAACGGGCGTGGCAAGCCGAGCCCGCCCCTTGGCGAGCGCCTCCTCGCATCGATCCCTCCACCTCGGTCGTGGAGCTCGCAGCCGGCATCCGCAGCGCGTGGGCGGCGGTTCGACAGAACGACGACGCGCTGTACGGCGCGACCGAGAAGCAATTGGCGGCGGCGGGCCGTGAGGCCGAGACGGAGTCCACCCGTGCCAGTGAGAAGATCGCTGCATCGGTGAGCCAGGCCGACCGGGACGTGGACACGCTCCGCGCCCGAACGAAGAGCGGCATCCTCAGCTTCTCCACGCTCGCGAATCACGCGTGGTTGATATCGCTCATCGCGTTCATACCGACCTGCTGTCTGAGCTGGAACTCGTTTCCCCACCGGCTCGGGACCCAAGTCTCCTCCACCTTCTACGCCATGATGACGGGTGTCGGCGGGGCGCTCGTCTGCCTGCTCTCCGCCGCCGGTGTCTTGGTGATCGGTCAGATCGTGACCTCCGTCGCGATCGCTGGCGCTCGCGCAGAAGGCGCCGCGGGCGCGCGGGCGCCCCGCGACCGACTCGAGCGCATTCGCGCGGCACGCGGCGCTGCCGAGAGCGTCGCTCGATCCGTCCAAGAGGTTCGTCGGGCTCACGCCATCCCTGCGGCAGCGACCCCCCGAACCGGGCGCGACGTGATGGAGAACGTGGTCGACCTCCACGCCTCGCTCGCGTCGCCAATGGCGTCGTACGCGCAGCTCACGACCGCGGAGCACGTGGAGCCGGCGGGACGGGCTCGAGTCGCGATCATCGCGCTTCGAGGTGTTCTCCACGGCACACCAGCCGGCCCCGTCGCAGGTGTCGGCCCTCAAGAAGGAAGACCATGAACAGGAACACGCTCGCCGTCGCTCTTCTCGCTATCGCGCTGCTGCTCGTGGCCGGCTGCGGGCACGAGGACTCACCCGCGGTCGTGCAGGCGCGCGCCGCGGTCGTCTTGGCCGAGAGCGACCTGCGCACAGCGCAAGCCGCGCTCGCCGGGGCCGAGGCACAGGCACGACAAGCGCAAGCCGCCGCTGTCGCGGCCGAGCGCGAGCCACAGCTTGTCGCGGCCGTCGCTGCGTACTCGCAGCTTTCCGCAGCCCAGCAGGCGCGGTGGGACGAGCGCCGCCGCTGGGAGGCCGAACGGGGCCTCGATTCGGCGGGGCACTTTCTCAACCGGCCTCAGCTTGACCGCATCGACAACGAGCTCAGCCAGAACGGTGGCCAGGTCGTGAGGGCGCAAAACGCGATGCGGCGCCTTCAAGGCCCGGTGCTCGGTGCGAGAAACGCGGCCATCGCGGCAAACACGGAGGCGTCCCGAGCGCGCGGGGAAGTGCGAAACCGTGAGGCCGCCGTCGCGAGGGCGAGGCAAGTGCTCGAGGCGACTGTCACGGCCGCTCGGTAGCGGGGCGCTTGCGAAGCGAAAGCGAAGGAGACGTGGCGATGATGACGCTCTGGAACGCGGCCCGTGTCGCGCGGTCGACCACGGCTCGCCCTAGGGTCTGGTCGGTCTGGGCGCCAGCCATCGTCGGGCTCGCGCTCTTCGCGAGCGCGACGAGAGCGAGGGCGCAGGTCGTTCCCGACGCGGGTGTCCCCGCTCGCCCCCCGTCCGTCGAGGTGCGCAGCGTGCCGGTCGTACCGGGGCCGTCGCATACGTGCTTCATCAGTCCGCACACAACCGGCACCGACTCGCTCTCCGTCAACTGCGACAATGGCAGTGGCACCTACTGCCAGGAGACTATGCAGGGCGCCTTCGTCGCGGAAGCCGACGGGTCGACACCCGTGCAGGAGCGCTTGTTCGTGTGCACGTGCCTCGGCAACGGGATGGACCTCGTGGCCGTCGCCAGTCAGTCCTGGGAAGTGCTCGGCGCGCGCCTCTATGCGCATGCAACAAACTGCCGCACCCCGATCACCGCGACCGGGATCAATGCGCGGCCCGACGGGCATGGGGCCCAAGAGCTGCGCGTTCAGATCCCGACGACACCGGGTGAAGGCCGGCTCGAGCTGCTGCGCGTGCAGGACGATGGCCTGAGGCCACTCCTGTCGACGACCTGGCGACACACGCGCAACGGAGTCGCCGAGGTGACTACCGTGGAGCCGAGTCGAATCCCCGATACCCACCTACTCCTCACCAGGATCGACGGGAGGACGCCGACTGCGACGATCCGTGTCGCGCGCTGGAATGCCCGGACGACGGCGTACAACGAGTCCCCGGTGTGCCCCGACATACGTGGATTTCAGGACGTGATCAGGTGGAGCTCTGACGGGCACCATCGGGCGCTTCTCGGCACCGCGCCGTTGCATCTGACGCCTGAGGAGCTGAGAAACGGCTGGGCGCCCCGGTATGAGACGAGCTGGCTCGGCTGGACCACAGCACCCGCTGGCTGCCCGGCGGCGATCGTTCGCACGCGAACACTGGCTGCGAGCGCGCGGGCCGAGGAAGAGCGAGGGGTCAGGTTCCAAATCGTGGACATACATCCCCGCACCGGGCGCCTGCGTGTCACCGAGCGCGATGTCGCCGGCAGCGATCCGCGCATCGTGGAGGCGGTGGGGATCGGAGGCGTGTGCGGGCGCGCGGCAGATTGCTGTACGACGGTCACCGACCCTGACTTCTCCGAGACGCAATTCCTCTTCCGCTCCGACTGCAACCTGAGTCGCCAGAGCACGCCCGGCAGCGAAACGTACTGTCGGTCCACGATCGGCGCCTACGCGACGTACTTCCGGTCGCATGGGCGTCCCGTGCCGAGCGTGTGCGAGCTACCACCGCCCACGCCGCCCGCGGCTCCTCCTTCGGCGCCAGGCGGGCCCACCGCACCGCCCGTCCAGACGGCGCCCATGACGGACGCCGCGGTCCCACCCGCGGTTCGCGCGCTCGCGCAGGGGTGCACGCTCGATGTCGCGCACGGGCTGTCCCTCACGCAGCCGGGCACGCCCATCGACGGCACGAGCGTCGTACCGATGGTCTGCGAGAGCGGCGCGCACACGGGCACGACCTTCGTGCAGTTCCGCGGCCCCGACATCGTCCACGTGATCGGCGATCACGCATCGAACGCCTGGGAATCGCCGTCGGTCGATGGGATCTCGTTTGCGGACGTGGATGGGGACGGGATCGCTGACCTCATCGCGCTCGTCCGCGCCGTCACCGGCATGGGCGAGAACGGCGGCGCGGAGTTCACCGTCGGTGACTTCTGGCTCGGGACCTCTTCCGGCGAGTGGCGCAGGGATGAGCCGGCTCGGTCGCTCGTGGCGAGCGCGACGACGATGGCCGCGGCGATCGAGCGCCTGCGCGCGCACTACGCGCCCCAGGGCGCGACGCCGGGTGGCGACCCTCACGCGACCCCCGGCGCCGTCAACCAAGGGGCGATTCCGCCCGCGATGATGGAGGAGATCCGACTCCAGCTCGCGGCGCAGGCCGCCCGGACGCCCGTGGACGCGACGAACGCGCGCTTCGTCGGAACATGGGAGGGCGGGAACACTGCGTCTGGCTCGAGCTTCACCCTCACGCTTCAACCGAGGGGGCCCGCACTCGCAGGCGCGCTCAGGATCGACGGCGGGGTGACGCTCGAGTGCGCCGCGAGTGAGGTGACGCCGGCATCGGCGACCAACGGGCCCGTCATGCGCTTCGCATGTAGCGAGCCGGAGGTGGCTGAAGCCGACCCCGCCGAGCGCATGCACGCCGAGATGAAGTGCGCGTTCACGCTCACAAGCGCCGGACGGCTCGTGGCGCGAGACTCAGGTACGCCACGCTGCGGCGAGCTCACGAGCGCCACGCTGACACGGCGTCCCTGATCGCCCCGCCCCCTACAGCCGCTCGAGGCCCATCAGCGCCTCGAGCGTCTCCTTGAGTTTGTTCACGTCGGGCTTCACGACGAACGCGGAGGCGCCGGCCTTGAGTGCCTCCTTCTTCAGCTCCTCGTGGGTCGAGAACGCGACCGTGCGGGCGTGCCTCGTTGCCGACAGCTGCTTGAGGCGCGCGACGCAGCGCAAGGCGTCGAACGCCGGCAGCTCGAGCTCGAGCACCACCCCGTCGGGCGCGGCGGCGCCGATCGCAATGAGCGCGTCGAAGGGGTCCGAATAGGTCGCGACCTCGAAGCGCTTCGAGAGGGCGCGCTTCACGGTGGCAAGCGACGTGGTGTCGTCGTCGATGACGAGGATGCGAGGCTTGCCGCCGAGGAGTACCTCGGGGATCGGGTACCCATAGCGCCGGAGGAAGTCGAGAACGTCGACGCGGCGGAAGCGCAGGTGCCGGCCCGGTGTGCGGAAGTGTCGGACCTCGCCGCGCTCCGCCCAGTTGTGGATCGTCTTCAGATCCACCTGGCAGAAGCCGGCCACCTCGGAGGCCGTGAAGAGCTCGCGTGGCAGATCGTCGTCGGTCGTCATGGGCGCATTGAGACGCGGGGAGACGTGGATGTCGAGCGGGGACGCGATTGGAGGCAAGCCGCGGAGTACACGCTGCCAGCCGGCGTGAAGCAACAATGGCTCGACGACGCCAGCTACTCCTGCCCAGTTGCTTCGCCCTCAAGCGCCTGCATCACGGTTCGAAACGTGTCGTCGTAGATGACATAAATGAAGAGGGTGGCGGACACCGAACACGCCTGTAGAAAGCCGCGCCGAAGGGCAAGGCCAGCAACCTCAGGCAGCAGCTTCCCCGCGCCCGCCCCGAGCAACGGACTCTCGATGACGCGCACCTTCTGATCACGATTCGCGACCGCTGCGACATTCCTGCCGATCTCCTCGAGCACCTCCGCAGAAGAATAGTCGTTCAACACCGATGCAGCCCACGCGAATCGCGCCGTGAGCGCTCCTGGCCCAGCGACGTCGAGCACCTCGATCGTGCCCAGGGGTTTGGGCTGGGGAAACGGCAAACGATATTCGACGGCGTGGCTCTTCGCCTTCGCGCTCATGCGTCCCTTCGCGGAACTCGGCAGAAGCGTGAGATCAACCCCGCCATGCGAGAGGATGTCGCCAACTCGAAACGTAACGATGCCGCGTGTCGCTCGAATCAAAGGCTCGCGCTGTGTGATGCGCAGCCCGACGCCATGTTTGGAAGCGTCGGCGTCAGGCTCGTCGGGACCGCTGGCGCCTCCCGCCTGACGGCCAGACGCGATTGCCGACGTCCCTGATGATCCCGACGTGCCCTGCAACGGCGCGGTCGAGTGGCGCTCCTCCTGCACCCAACGAAGCGCCGCCTCCAAGTTGAAATCGGGAAGTTCGACGCCCTCAAGACGAGTGGCAGGGAGAATCTCATTGGAATTGCTTCGCCCTCGCCGTCGCTTGACTATGGCCGACGACTCCGCGTCCTCTTCCTTTGGCACCAAAGAGCGAATTGCATTTCCTTTCCACTTGCGCTCGTTCTCAACCGAATGTCGGTTTCGCTGAGCTGCAGGCGGCGCCCAGCCGGGAAGTCCTGTGAGACGCTCATCGTTGTCACACAGCCATCCGTCCGGACCTTCGTGCCGAGCGATAGCGAGAAGCAGCAAGTACGAAAACGCTCGAGGCTCGCATCGAGCCTTTGCGGCAAGTAGCGGCATTGGCTTCTTGGCGATGGCGTTGGCGTCCCTGGATGCCAAATCGCCACAATCGAAGACCCGCGGCGTTCGGTTCCCTGGCTCCTGCCAGGTGATTTGACGGTGCACGAGATCAAATTTGAGGCGGCCGCGTGGGGCGTTCGACACGCCCCCGAAAGTAGCACTGACTGGAATTGCAATTCCAGGACGCACTAATTGCAATAGAAAAAGCCCGTAATTACGGGCGGTTGACCCATGCAGAAGGCGCTGGGCAGGGTTATCTAGTTGCAAGGTCGGAAGGTCCGACCGAGCAGTGAGCAAATGGCCGACAGCAGGTCGGTCGCGTAAGCGCGCGACCGTAAGGAGGATGCGATGTCACTCGCTTCCAACGCCCTGCCGCCGGCCCCGACTGGCGCCCCGGGACTTCCCGGCAGCGGTGGTCGGGGCTTGGGCTGGCAGGCGGAGACGGCCGAGGAGCTGGTCGAAGAAGGAGCGACTAACGTTCGACTCGCAAAGTCGATCAGATACAAGAAGAGTTGTCAATGCCGTAAACGAGGTGCAGGGCCGAGACTTCGCTGTGTAGAGCCGAAAACGGCCGAAGACGAGACGCTCGATGTGCTCCTCGATGCCGTCCGCGCGGGGTCGGGGCTGGCTCGAAACAGGGTACTCGTCCAACTGCGGACGCACATGCTCCGCGCCGCGAGAGGCGTCTTGCCGCACGGGTTCCACGGTGCCGAGGACGCCGTTCAGGAAGCGCAACGCCGCTGCTATCAGCTGATCGACTCTCACGCCTGCGCGATCGGTCTGCGCAGGTGGGCGTGCACCATCGCAAAGAACGAGGCGCTACGACTCCTAGGACGTGCAGCCCGCCATGTCGCCGATCCCGAGGCTCTTGAGAAGCGACTCATCACGCATTCGCTTGAGAGCAACTGGGCAAACGAGGGCCTTCGTGACGTCAAGCGTGCTGCGGACGAGGCGACGGATGACGACCAGGCAGTCTTGGTCACGCTCGCGCTTCAATGGGGGCACGCGGAGACGGCTCAACACCTCGGTATCCCAGTCGGAAGCGTGTCTGGCCGCGTACGCGCGGTGCGCGTTCGTCTCGCTCGACGCCTCGAACTTGTCGAAGTCGCGCTGGCCCTAACGACGTCGATATCGATCGACGGGAACCTCGATGCGAACGACGCGGGGCGCCAATGAGCGACGATGTCGTCATCCCCGGGCGCTGCACCCAGCGCAGGTGCGAGACTGAGCCGCCCGAAGTGAGGGAACCCGTCCAAAACGTCGGGAGCCGAGATGACGAGGATGTCGCGACCCCTTCGACTTCCGATCCATCGCAGAAAGCGGAGCAGCCAAGTAGCGCCTCTCTCGGCGCATCAGAAGCACTCCGCGACCTTGCGGAGCGCACGCTCGACGCGTTCATCGCTGAGTATCGATGCCGTGCGACAATCGCGCTGCTAACAAGTGCGATCCTGCTTGCGGCGCTGACGTTCGGAATCACTGGCTGCGCCGATCTCGATCTCGGCGTCGTCGGCCTCGCCGACGAGGATCTCCCGCCGCCCGTCGACTACCGCGTGCTCGTGCACCAGCGCGCGGGCTCCCCTGGCTCCGAACTGACGCGCGTCACACCGGTCTTCGACGCCGTGCTGGAGCACGCCGCACGCGCCCCCGGCTCGCGAGTTCGCGCCTTCGCGCTGGTCGAAGAGGGGCCGCCGCGTGCGGTCCTTGATGTCGCGACGGGTCCCCTTCCCAGTCGCCCGCGCGCCCGTGACCGCCATGTCGAGCGCTTCGTCGCCGAGCAGCGCGCTCGTGCTCTCGAAGTCCTCACGCCGCTGATCGACGCAGGTCTTGCGCGAAGCGAAATCGCGGACGCCATCGACCGCGTGGCCCGTCTTGACCCCGTCGCGGGCGCCGACGATATCAAGGTTGTTGTCATCAGCGACCTACGCGAGTCGAGCTCGTTCGGTCGCTTCGAACGACGCTTCACGATCCCCACGATCCACCAGGTCATCGTCCGCGCCGAAGCTCGCCACCTGTTCGAGCCAGCGAGCATGGCGGGCGAGGACGTGTTTGTCGTGCACGCCCTTCTGCCTGGGCGCCGGATGGACTCCTCAGCGGCCCAGGAGGGGCGTGTTCGGGATCGCTGGCAGGCGCTCTTCGAACGCGCTGGCGCGGGCTCGGTCGAGTTCGGGTCCGGACCGCCGACCTTCAACGCAACAGCACAAGGACCGGAGGAATAGTCGAATGAACTTGGTCACTGAACTGATCGACGAAAAGCGTGCGGCGCATGCGGGAACGACAGACGCGGCTGCTGGTGTCGACGCGTCGAACGTTGAGCGTTTGCTCGACGCCTGGAGTGGCCCTGCTCAAAGGGCTGACCAAGAAAGGGATCTCGCCCACCACCGCGCGAGCTACGCGGCTCAGCGCGCCCGCAACGATCTGGAAGAAGCCGAGGACGAACGCCGCCAACACGAGTCGCGGGAGGCGCCGCCCTCGGTGTCGCCGATGCTCATCATGCTCGCGCTCGTCGTCCTCTTCGTGATCGAGGTGATCGGAGCGACGATCATGCTCGAGGGGATCGGCATTCCGTTGCGCCACCGGCTCGCTGCGGCGACCGCGTACGCAGTCGGTATGGTCGTCGTGACGCGCCTCACGGCCTGGTTCGTTGAGAACCGCAAGCCCGGTCCCCTCGGCTGGCTCGGTGCTGGCGGCGCCATCGTCCTCTACAGCGCCGTGATCGTACTGGGCGCGGCCGCACGCTTCCTCGTCGATGGAGATGAACTCTCCGTCGTCGAACTTATCGTCGAGGGGACGGTCGCATGCGTGTGCGTGATCGGACCCGCCATCGCGATGCACTTCGCGAGCATCTACTTCCTTCGTGCTCGACCGGCGCAGAAGAGTCGGAGCGCCGCGGCCAAACGTGTAGCAGCGCTCGCTCGCACTCTCACGTCCTCGCACGCAATGCTGGAGCGCGCGCAGCGTGCCGCCCGCGATTCAGACGCCCGTCGTGTTCGCATGAAGGCGGCGTATTTGGCGGCTCATAGGCGCGAGCTCGCTCGCCTCGCGCGGATGGACGAGCTGCTGAGCAGGAACGCTAACGATTCAACCAACGAAAGGGCGAAGCCGTGAAGAAGTCGAACGCGAATCTCGCAGTCATCCCTGCTCCCACGCTCGTGAGTTCCGGTCGCCGCGTCCTCGTGCAGGGCGCCGACGCGGGCGCGCGACACAACATCCAGGCGCTCGTCGACGCTGCCGAGGCGATGCCCGGCGAGATCGCGGAGGTCGTGTATGGCGATGCGCTCTTCGCTCACGCGAGGGTAGCGGCCGCGCAAGCGGCTGCGCGCGGCCTCACGACGCGGGCCGTCGCGCTCACCGCGCGTGACATCGAGCGCTTCGAGGCGCGCGTTGACCTCGTGATGGCACACCTCGACCGTGCGCCAGCGAACCTTGCGACGATGGACGCCGCCGTCGACCGAGGCGCGGCGTTCGTGTCGTATGGCTTCGTGCAAGCGCCGTCGATGCTCGCGCAGGGCGTCATGATCGCGGTCGAGCCGGGCGACAAGATCGCCGAGCAGGACGCTCGGCTCTACTGGGAAACGATCGGCCCCATCACGGCCCGCCGCGGTAGCGCGGCGATCTTCTCCGAGGGCGCGCCCGAAGAGCGCCTGCGCGAGACGGCGGTCCGCGAAACGTTTCGCAATCACAGCCGCTCTGTGCTCAAGAAGCTGATCGCCGGCCTTCCCCTCGACGTCGACCCGCTCCAGATGACGGACGGCGAAGACGTGTATCCCCTGGTGGTCCTCCCGTCGGACCGCTGGTGCACGAGCGAGGGGATCGAACAGCGGGTCGTGCACGAGCGTCACGACCTCGTGCTTGAGCCAGGCTCCCGCATGGTCATCGCGGAGTGCCTGTCGGGGAACCCGCCGGAGATCCGCTTCCATAACGCCCGGTTCGGACGCCGCGATCGGCGTCTCACCACCCGCAGCTCTCGGACCCTCACGCAGGCGGACTTTGAACCCGGGGCGCGTGCGTCGCTCGGGGGCGCGCCTGACCGCTCCCGTGGAGGCGACCTCGGGGACGCTCTCGTGGGGCTCGCACTTCTCGCCATCCTGCTCGGCGCGGCGAGCCGGACGTCACCCGTCCGCACGACCGATTGAGCGTCGAAGACTTTCAACCGCAGATCTCCAAATCCAGCGCGCGGCCATCCCTATGCATCACCTCTCGTCAATTGCGTTCGGGCTTGCCGTCGTCCTCGTGGCGACGGCGGGCCTTGCCGCGATCTTCGGCGCCGAGCGCATCCGAGACACGCTCTTGCGGCTCGCAAGCGGGGCGGTTGTTCTCGCGCTCGCGCCGCCGATTCTCAGCACACTCGTCGCGCAGGCGTCCCATGACGCGCCGCGGTTCGGCGGGGGCTCGCTCGACATGAGTCCCCTGCTCCCCGTCGCCTTCGTCGTGGGTCACGTCTCGCTCGGCGTCTTCCTTCTCAGGCGCCGTGCGGGTGCGGAGCGCGCGGGCTTCGCGACCGACATCGAGGCTGCCCGAGGCCGGGAGCGCGTTCGGCTCACGCCGCCGATCGCTCGCGAGGATGTCCGATGAGCTGGCTCGACGCCATGAGGTACTTCGCCGCTGGTCATGAGCGGGTGCTTGCCGCGCGCACGATCGGGCACGATCGGTCTGCACTCACGACCGCGCTCCGCCAGGACGACGCCACGTTCGTCGAGGAGATGACGAGGCGCTCGCGCGGAAACCATGTCCGCGTCGGCACGACTGAAGAGGGGCACGCGTATGCATATCAGCTCCCGCTCTCGAACTTCCGAGGGGATGTCACGGGTGACCCCGGTAGCGGCAAGACGCGCCTTGTGGGGCTCACGGTTGCGCACGTCGCGCTCCTTGTGCTCGAACGTCAAGCGGAGCTTGGCGACGGCGTCATCGTCGTCGATCCGAAGCAGGAGCTGGCATCGCTCGTCCTGCGTGCGCTCGCCGCCCACCTGGGCAGGCTCCCACGTCACGCGCGACGCGCCCAACTTCGCCGCCTCCAGATCTTCCGCCCGTTTGGTCGTCGGACGAGGAGCTTCGGCCTTCTAAGCCGCATCGCGTCGGTCGAGCCGATGACGCAAGCCGCCGTGATCGTCGAGGCGCTCGAGTCGCTCACGCGCGGCGGCCTCCAGCTCGGGGTGCGTCAGGACCCAGCGCTGCGCGCATTGCTCGCGCTGGCGATCAGCTGCGGATGGTCGCTCGTCGAGCTGCGGATCGCGCTCCATGAGCCGATGACGATAGTTGAGGCGGCCAAGGGATGCCCGCTCCCAGACGTGCGCATCTACTTCTCGACACGCTGGGCGCGCGAGCCCAGAAGCGTGCTCGACGGCGTCGCGAGCCGCCTCGACCTGCTGCTCTCGACTGCCTCTCTGAAAGGCGTCTTCTCAGGCGCCGGTCCCGCGCTCGACATGAAGGGCGCGCTCGAGGGCGGTGTTTGCATCGTGGACACGAGCGGAGCGCCCCTCGGCGCCGAGGGTGCGGCGCGCGTGCTGAACGCGATGGCCATCAGCACGATCGGGTTCGCTGCTTTCGATCCTGAACGTCGCGTCTCGGGCACGAGCCTCGTCGTGATCGACGAAGTGCAGGTTCCCGCCGTCGTGCCGAGCGTGGCCTCGACGCTCGAGGCGCTCTACTCCCGTGGCCGCTCGTTCGGGATCGCCCCCTTGGTCATTCACCAGGCCGCATCGCAGCTCCCCACCGACCTCAGACTTCTTCTCGACTCCACCGTGAACGCCCGCATCGTCGGTCAAGGCTCGCGCGCGGAGATGACCGCCGCCGCGCACTGGCTGCCGTCTACTAGTCTCCTGCCGCGCACGCGCGGGCCCGGTGCACGCCCGTCGCCCGAACTCGAGTTACTTTCCGAAGCCGAGGAACAGCGCGAACGCGTCCGCGCGGTCGCATCCCTGGGGCCGCGCTCGTTCTTGATGGCAGGTCGCGGACTCGGAGCCGCACGCATTGTCCGAAGCGCAGACTTCGATCCCCCGCCTTGGCATGCGCTCGACCCTGACGTTCTCGCCGAGCTCGAGGAAGCGGCTGGTGTACCTGTCGCGGAGGCGCTCGCCCGCGCACGCGAGATCGAAGAGGCCGCTGCCGCGCGCATCCTCCACAACCGTCCGGTCGCGTCTGACCGGGCGCGCGAAGGCTCCATCGGCGCGATCCCGGACCTGCCCGACGCGCTTCCTCGTGGTGGCCGACGCGGAGGTGTCCCGTGAACTGGAGCGACGCTCGGCGAGTCACCGTCTTCACGCTGTACTGCGCCTTCGGCTGGATCATTGGCCTCACGATCCTCGCCGTCGCCCTCGTACGGGGGGCTCGCTTCCTCATGCGGCTCCTCGCCGCGCTCGCCCCCACCACGAACTGCGCGCACTGCCAGCGGCCCGTCGCGCAGTACGCGCGCTGGCGTTGTCGCTGCGGCGCCGCGAGCGACGGCTGGGCCTGGCGATGCAGCAACTGCCGTGCGTTCGCGGGGTGGGTGGCCTGCGAGCACTGCGCGATGGGCGTCACGAACCCCTTGCTGAGGGAATAGTCGATGGGACCGCACCGCCGAAGCCGAAGCGAGAGGCCGAACACAACACGCTGCGCGATCACGCCGCGTGACGTCGAGATGCTCGCCGCCGTCGGCAGGATGAAGATCGCCTCGACGCGGCACTTGCGCGTGTTCTTCGGCGACCGCTCCACGCTCGCCCGTCGCATCGCCAAGCTCTTCGCCGCCGGCCTCGTCGTCGTCTGGAATCCGAGTCAGAACGGCGAGAACCGGATCACTCTCACGCCCCGTGGACTCCGACTCGCCGTTGCGCACGGCTTTGCGGCCGACGATCTCCACGTCGCCCGCAGAGTCGAACGTGACGACGTGCACCTCGCTCGCCTGAACGACCTCCGGATCGCTTTCGTGCTCGCTTCGAGAGCACGGCCGGAGATCGAGGTCGCGCAGTTCACGTCCGATCACGATCTGCGCAGGCAGCTTGGCGTGAAGGCGGCTCGGCGTGACGTCGTGATCCCCGACGCGCTCGTGATGCTCACGGCCCCGGGGTACGAGATTCGCGTCGCCCTCGAGCTCGACCTCGCGACCGAGACTGGACGGCAGTGGTCCCGCAAGGTGCGCACAACCGTAGAGCGATACCGGCAGGGGCGCGACCTGCTCGGGCTTGCGCATCCGTGGCGCGCGCTCCTCGTCGCGCCGTCCGAGATTCGTCTACGGCACCTTGCGCGTGTGACCGCGGAAGAGGGTGGCGGCGAGCTTTGGATCGGCGCGCTTCTCGGCGACGTGATCGCCGATCCGTACGGGCCCAAGTACGCGCTCGTGGGCGAGATCGCGAAGACGGCGCGCGACGGGAAGCTGTCGCTCGCCCGCTGCATCGTGCCCGCGCCGGCGGTGTCGTCATGATCGCCGCCGCCTGCCCTAACGCCTGCCGCTACCACTGCCCTTACCGTAAGGGCGGGGCGGGAAGCGAAGACGGGAGCAAGTACGAGGAGATAGCGACCGCACCCGCGCCGGGAAGCGCGGCTGCACGCGCCACCGCAAGCAGCGACCCACGGGGTGTCGCGGGGGTGGCGGTCAAGGAGTCCGTGGGACGAGGAGAGCGGGGACTGCTTCATGCCGCTGGCAGGGATGCGAGCCCACCTCACGCCCAACCATATGACCCAGAACCCACACAAGGAGGTGACTCAACAGCAACGAGACCGCGCTGCTCTGGCCCACGCACTCAGGCGATCAAAGCTCGCCCAGTACGCGTCGCGTACGTCCTCCCGCCGGGAGCCGACCTACGTGCGCGAGAACCGGCGAGTGTCACGGCGCCCAGAGGATCGAGGCTGGGGCTCCGTTGTCGAGCTTCTTGTGCTCCTGCCGGCCGGGCTTGCCCTCAGCTGGTGGTGCACGGTTGGTCGGCTCGGACGATAGCCGCGGTGCGGCGACTGCTTTTCAAGCTCCGCGGACAAGAGGCCCGAGGCACGGCCGGGGGTGCGGCTCGCATCCACGCCGAGGCGATGACCGGTCCGGTCGCCGCAACGCCCAGGAAGAGGGCGGCACGTCCCGACCGTGCCGAGGGCCTCACTTTTCGCGCTCTGCGCTCGGAGCGCTCGTACACAGGAGGAGGGGGTCGAAGGACGCGTAGAGTTCGTCATTGCGGACAATCAGGGCCAGCGCCTTTGATGCGCCGCGACAGCGACTGGAATTGGCCGTGAGCCAGCCCGACAAGTCGAACGGCAAGAAGCTCGTTATCACCGTGACGAGCGACCTGCCGATCCTTGTCGGACTCGAGCCATGGGAACGCGATGCGGTCCTTCCTGTCGCGCTTGAACTTCTCGTGCCGCTCGTGCAAGGACTGAAGGACGATGCCGCCGCGCAAGAAGAGCAGTATCAAGAGCGTCGTCCTCTACGTACGCGTCTCGACCGCTGAACAAGCGGAGCAAGGACTCTCGCTCCCCGCGCAGCGGCAAGCGCTTGAGAGGTACTCAACCGAGCACGGGTACGAGGTCGTGCGCGTGTATGAGGAGCCGGGCGCGTCCGGCACGGACGACAATCGGCCCGCATTCCGGCGGATGACGGGCGACCTCCTGGGGGGTGATCTTGCGGGGAAGGCGCAGGCGATTCTCGTCTACATGACGAGCCGCTTCATGCGTGACTCCCTCAAGGCGAAGATCTGGAAGCAACGCCTCGAGTCGCAGGGCATCCGCGTCATCGCCACCCAGCAGGACTTCGGCGAGGACCCGATGGGCAAGCTCGTCGAGGCGTTCTTCGAGGGCATCGACGAGTACGAAAGTTCCGTGAACGGCATGCGCACGAGCGCGGCGCTGCGCGAGAGTGCGCGGCAGGGATTCTTTCCGAGTTCGAGGCCGCCGTTCGGCTATCGCGTCGAGAAGGTGGAAGTCCGACCCGGAGTGAAGCGCTCGAAGCTCGTCGTGGATGCCGGCGAGGCGGCCCTGTTGCACGAGGTCTTCGGTCTGTACGTCGGCGGACTTGGGGCGCTCCAAGTTGCCGAGCGATTGAACGGGCGCGGACTCAAGTACCGCGGCGGCCGATGGACCAAGGACCGGGTGCTCACCCTCGTCGCGGACCGCTCGTCAACGGGCGTGTACGTCTGGGGGCGTCACCAAGAGGAACCGGTTGAAGTTCCGATCGAACCGATCATCGACAAGGCGACGTTCGAGGCTGCCGTTCGCCTGCGGGGCGAGCGGGAGCCTTCCAAGAGCCCGGGGCGCGCCTCGTCGAGCCCGCTCCTCCTGACGCGCCTCGCACACTGCGGCTGCGGGGCGAAGCTCGTGCTCGAGACCAGCGGAAAGCTGCTCGGCGCCGATCGCCCGTACCGTTACTACAATTGCCGGACCTTCACTCGGGCCGGCAAGGCCCAGTGCGCTGGCGCGCGTGTCCCCGAAGCCGAGCTCGACCACGCAGTCATGGAGCACCTCGCCGAGCGGATCTTCTCGGTCGATCGGTGCCGCGAGCTACTGGTCGAACTGCTCGAGTCCAGTGAAGCGCTGCGGCATCGCACGGCTGCGCAGCGAAGGAACATCAGGCAAGACCTGGACGAGATCGAGCGAAAGATCGCCACGTGGGAGGGGCACGTTGAGCAGGGCGCGCTACCGATTGCGGTCGCCGCCGAGCGTCTGGCCGCGCTCCGCGCAACGCGTGAGGAGCTTCGCCGCACGCTCACGAAGATCGTACCTATCCGCACCGCGTCGGCGTCACTCCTCAATGACGGTACCGTGGGCGAGTTCCGCGCGATGATGTGCGACTCACTCCGCGAGGGTGGACCCATCGCCCGCTCGTACCTGCGCTTCCTCGTGGAGCGCATCGAGGTGAAACGGACGAACGATGACGGCCGGGAGGTCCACATCACGGCCCGCAAGGGCAACGCGATGCGGCTCATGTACGCAGCAACCGATCCCGACCGCGAACGAAAAACTCCGCCGGGTTTTGTAAACCACGGCGGAGTTCTCACTTGCGTAGCGGATCAGCTCCCCGAGGTCTCCCCACGTGAGAACTGGGAAGCGTCGATCACATTCGAAGGGCCAGCAACGCCAATTCCGCGAAAACAAAGAGGAAAACGCCGCCCAACGATCTTCGCCTCGCTCGACACAGCGAGGGAGATGCAGCGCGCGATCAATCGGGAGGGAATCAGCCGCGCCGAGGTCGCCCGTCGAGCGGGGGTCACGCGTGCCCGCGTCACGCAGCTCCTCCAGCTACTCGATCTGGGGCCAGGCGTCTGGGACGAACTGCATCGGCTTACGGCATCCGAGGTGGTCGTTCGGGAACGGGCGCTGCGACCATTGCTCGGACAGCCGGTCGCCGTGCAACTCGCCGCGATCCGCAAGCTCGGTCGCGAAGGTCCGCACTGAGACTCCGGGATCCGCAGTCAACCCTTCCCGCATCAGCGCCCCTCCTTGGCCCCCTTGGGGAAGGCGCCCTCGGACCGAACAAGCCACCCAAACCATCACTCCACGAATGTCGCATCGAAGAAGTCGATGCAGTCCACACGGCTCAAGCCAACTGGCACTGGGATGGGCGGGCAGGAGCCGGCTACTTCGGGCGTGAAGGCGCGTGCTACTCGCACACGGCCGTCCACCTCGGTCACCTGAATCGTCCAGCCGCCCTCACAGCCGGACGGCAGCCGGCCAAACACGAACCCTTCGGTCGCCGGACTCCCGAAGTACCCACTGATGATTCGACCGCTCGTGACCCGCGTCTCGACGACGGTCGGAACCGAGACGCCAGCCGTACCCACACAGTCATCGTCGAGGCCGAGCGTGCGGAACGCGACGACCGTGCCAAGGGGCAGGTCCATCTGGTCACCGCATGATGGCAAGTCCGCGAGCCACGGAGATGGGGTCGGAATCGGCGCCCCGACACGGACATTGTAGGACCCAGTGAGCGTGCACTCCGTTCGCGGCGCACACGCCCCGAGAATGAACGCCGCAACCAGCGTCGCGAGACATGACCTTTCAGTACGCACCGACGCCTCCCCCTGCAATGATCGTGCCCGACACGTCGATCGGCCTTGCGCTGCCATCGATTCGTCGCATCACAGAAACCACAAGGGACGCAGGGATCGTGACTCCGCCGCTTGCGGCCCGCGCAAGCGACTCAGTCCCTCCAATCACACGTCGGTCGACGTCGAACATCAGTGCGCCCGTCCCGTCGGTGGCAGACGTCGGCGCCGTGAACGCGATATTGCCGTCGGTCCTCCATCGGTCGATGACCCCACCGCCGGTGCATGCGAAGCGCCCGCGATCGTTCAAGCCCGCCTCGTCGAAGATCGAGTAGAACTCACGAACGGCCTGGCAGTGTGTGAGCGACTGAAAGGACGTCGTCCACAGCAGCGGCTCGGAGAAGGCGTTGCCCGCCACGGTCAACGAGTATACGTCACCTTCTTGAAGTGTTCGATCGAGTACCGTCGTCACTACCCCGGGAAGATCTGCGCCGCCCGCCGCGTAGCTAAAAACATTGTTGATCAGGCGAACATCGCCGAATCCGCCCGCCATACCAACCGCGCTCCCCACAAACGGAGGCGACACGGAATAGCCGAGATCATACGCCGACCCCGCCACGATCGTAGACTGCACAACCTGAGCAGTGGCCGTCGTGCTACCGACAGTGCCGAGTGTTAGTGCTTGATTCCACGCGCCACCATTCCCAGTCATCACGACGCTGTTGTCCATGAAGAAAAGCGTATCGGCTCCCGCCACCAAGCCGCGAAGAGTACCGTCGCGCAAGACGAACGCAGACGCAGCGCCGGTGGTCGCCACGCGCGACCGCGAAATGCGGAGTACGGCCGCGCCCTCGCTAGAAGCGCCGATAATAGTGGGCGTGCCCGTCGAGGTGCTCACAGCGGTCCCGTCAAATCCACGAACCGCAGCGTCGAGAATACTCACGTCCCGCGCTTGGTGGTTGACGAGACCAATCGCCACAGCGTTGCGAGGCAGGGACGTCGCAGTCCCCGCGACGAATCCAACGATATCTGCGCCCGCGCCAATGCGCAGTGTTCCAACGCCATACGTCGTAGCGCTGAGGATACCTACTCGGCACTCGTCGGCGACACCCACGCCGACTACGCCGATGCTTGCTCGCGTAAGTTCGAGTGTCCCGCCCGCGACAGTTGCGACCGAAGTGCATGATGCCGCGCCCTGCACCACGGCGCGCGCTGTCAGCGTCGCACCGTCGATCGCGAGAAGACTACCAATGGGAACGACGAGCCCAGCAAGAATCCTCCGACCACGAAGCGGAGTCGAACTCGTTCCGAGCGCGAGACTCGATGTCACGTCGGTTGGCGCTGTGAAATCGAGAGTCGTCGACGTCAACGTCCGTGCCCATGCCGCCGTCGAGTCGTATCCGCCTTCAAGGCGGAGCGTGGTATCGGCGGGTATAGTCAGGTATGGCTCCGTATAGGCGCCGAGATCGACCGCAATCGTGTCGGCGGCTCCACCGCCAGCGGCACGAACCGCCGCCCCGATGGTGCGGAACGGAAACGATGGCGTCCCTGGAGTCGGAAACGAGTCATTACCCGATCTCGCACTGACGAAAAGCAGCCGCGGTGCGAGCGGCGTGACGACGATGGAGTCGCTGGGTGCGGCGAGAAGATTGTCCCGACTCCGCGAAACAACTTCGAGGGTTGTGGGCACGGCTGCTAGTCCGCCGACCACTGTTACCGGCTCCGTGACCGTGAACTCGGCCACAACCGCGCCGGCCTGACGCGCGAGCACGTCGAAAGAAGTCGCCACAACCGGCGCCCAGGTAAGAGCTACTGCACCCGGCCGCGCGACACCCGACAGTCCCCGAGCACGCTCCGGGTACGTGGAAAGAACGTGTGTCGCCGCTGCCGATAGGGCAGCTCCATTGACCGTCATCACCGATGCCGTACACCGTTCGTCGAACGGAAGCGTGAGCGGCGGACTCGTCGAGTTTCGAGCGTACGGGAGGCGCTGCGACGCCAGCGAACCGCTGCGTTCGCAGTTCACGTCAAACTGGTAGGCAGTCGCCCGTGGCGACAGATCGTGCCACGTCCATGTCGCGACGTTCGACGCATCGATGGAACCCAGGAGTCCGATCGGTGTTGAGGGCACGACAACGCGGCCACCGGAGCGATAACCAGGAACGGACTCGTCACACATTCCGCTGGACGAGTGCAACGCGAAGACCGTACAGATGTCCGTCTCTGATACACCATTGTCCCGCATCGTTTCGGCGAGAGCCGCGTACATCTCACCGATATTGAACTGCCCGAACGTGGTCAGTCCAAGCCATCGGACGAACAATTGCTGGATAGCAGTTCCCGGCAACGCGACGGCCTCGTCGTTCTGCGTTGTACCGAACCGCGGACCAATCAGCCGCCCCCCGCGCAGCCGCGCGCCCGGCTCCATGCCGTCCGGCACGCCGTTGCCGTCACTGTCCGTGTCCAATACATCGGGTATGCCGTCGCCGTCCGTATCACCCGCGGCTTCATCAAGATCCGCAACGCCATCAAGGTCGCGATCCGGCGCAACGAACCACGCAGCGCCGTCCGAAGGAGTGTTCGCGCCAGGGGGATGCCCGTCGACGACATCCTGCAAGAGGGTCGTCCACGCAGCGAGATCTCGATCGACCGGATCCGCGAACGTGCTCACCGGCGGAAAGCGACCGCTCGCCGCGCCGCCCACGTTGTCGTCAGCGCACGAAGCAAGCGTAACGTCACAATAGGACATGTTCCCACTTGTCGAGGAAGGCAGGAGGTAGCTGTAGTTCACTCCTCCCACAATCTGCGCCGCAAGAAAGTCAGCAAATCCCTCGTTGATCACGGAAGTCTGACCCGCGCCGCCCCGAGCTGTGGCGTCGATGATCACGTCATTCCAGACCAAATCGAGCATCCCAGGCGCGGCATCAAAGAGCATCGAGCACGCGGCCCAATGGCCGAATTCGTGCGTGGGTATGCCGCGCGAGCGGCTCACCGATAGTCCTCCGATGATGACGTCGGCACCTCCACCGAGGAGACCGACCACGAGGTCAGGGAGCAGGCCAACCAATTCGGCTCCGATATCTCCGAAAGCCGCATCTCGGAGGTTCGAACAGGGAACGAACGCCTTTGCGCCGAAAGAACCGAAGAGGTCGGCGAGGAGTCCGACGAGGATCACAGGTCTGTGGCGCCGAACCCCCGCGACGTTCTGCATATAGTCAGCGCCGTCTTGGAACTGCGCCATGATGCTCGTGTAGGAATCCCGCACGACGAGCTGTATGGTCGAAGCGCGCCGCAACTGGAACTCAGCGTAGATCGCTCGCCCTCCGACCGGCGAGGTGCTGGCGATCACTCGCCCAGCCGTGTCGTGCTGACTCGCGGACGCAAACGTGCAAATGATCGCCTCAAGTGCAGACGTCGTGGTGACGTAGGCTGAGTCGTTCTTTGTATGGACACAGACACTGACTCCGCCTCTCGCGACGGTCATGTTAGCGCCGCCGAAGACATCCGTGTCAGCCATCTCCAGACCGATCGCGCCGCTCGAGACGTACACCGGAACACCGCGGAGCCGAATCGGATCCCCGAAATTCGCGCCCCACGCTTGCCGAATCTCGTCCTCGGTGTCGAAGCCGACGTCTGTGTTCAGGGTGCGCAGTTCCACGCGGAGAAACGCCGAACCACTGAGTTGCTCGTCTATTTCTTCGAAGGCCTCACGCACACCGTCAACAACCACCTGGCCAACGCGGACCACGGCGCGGATAATGTCGTCGACAAACCACAGTCCAGCCCGCGCGGCGCCGGGCGTACTACGCATACGCGGCACGTTGGGCTGATACACGAAGCCCTGCTCACGAAGCCATTGATACCTGAGCGAACCGTCGACGTTCTTCGCCGCATCGACGGGGACCGGTCGAATCACCATCGCGGGAACAATAACAGACCCTGCGAGGGCGGAATCGCGGATTGCGTTGAACACAACGCTTGGCAGGATGGCAAACACGAAGACCCCTTCGCCGTCACCCTCCCAGCCGAACTTCCCGGTCATTCCGTCATACATCGCGCGCTCAACCTCGAAGAGCGGGAGACGGTCATGGTGGATACCCATCACATCGAGGTTCTCTTCGTCGGCGTTGTTCCGCACGAAGATGTTCGCGTAGTAGAGAGCCGCGTTGCCGTCGGGGTCGGTTTCGGGAAGCACGGGAAGCGCCTCCCACGAGAACGCCGCGCGGATTCGTCGTGTTTCGTCCGCGGAAATCGGCTCCGGCAACATCGGCAATTCGCCTTCGTCGCCGACCGCGGAAACGTCGATTGTGTACGCCACCGGTTCCGCCGGTGGCTCCTCGGCACTACACCCCGCAAGACCCACGATGGCTGCTGAAAGCCCCCCGAAGACGTTGATCCAGCGCATCACAACCCTCCAATCGACAAGCGAAAGAGTGCCGGTCGCCCGTTGAGCGAAGTGGCTTCGAGCGGCACTGTTTCGGTTTCACCGACGGTGACGCAGGTGGACGGCCGCAAAGAGAATGTTCCAGGCTGGACTCGTGGCGCGCCGGTAACGGTCCCGGCACCGACCGTCGCGAATGTGATCGGTTCGATACGGAGCTCAGTGCCGCAGGAAACCGTCACATCACCCGACGAGGTCCCGATACCAGCATCGACCACGACGTAGGAAGTTGTCGCATCGAGCACGAGCCCCGCCCGCAGGACGGAGCGCGAGTATGTAAGCGGTTGGTCGAGCGGCGGCGTGACGCGCGTCACCGAAACAGGCGTCTCCGGTGGCCCAGACACCAGCACGACACCAAGCCACTCGGTAGCAAAATATCGCCACGCGGACGCAACGCCATCGCGTGAGTAGAGCGCACCGACGGGCGACACGCGGAAACCAGAAATTCGAGCGAGCGCCACTACCATCGGCACTGCAGGAAGCCCTTCAACGACGACCTCGGACCGGTCCACCGCAACGGGCGCAAAGACTGCCCGCGCCGCCGCCGCGCCCGGCTCGATGACGACGAACCAGTCACCACCGGAAAGACCCAGATCGGCAGTACGGATCCGTAGCGTCTTAGTGCCGAAGGCCGCGTAGACTCGGCCGCGCCGAGGGTGCCCTGAACGCTCGTCAGTCGACACATCGAGCCGCACGATATCGCCATCTGTACCGGTCACAGCTCGAACTGCGGCGAGATCAACCGTGGGAAGGCAGTCACCGGTGAACGTCGCTGGCGGGACGTCGAGGGTCGCGTCGTAGCGCATCTCGATCGTGGCGCCCGTTGTCGACGAAAGCGGGCTGACCTGAAAGTCAATACCAAGCGAAGAGAGCGGTGTACCGGGGACAATGAATGTCTCAGTCAACCCGTCCCATTCGAGCGCAGCGACCGGCACATCAGCGACATTGTCGCCTGCGCATGTTGCAAGTTCAGAAGGCGTTGGAGGCGTGCCGGGCGGAGGCAGCGTGGGGTCCACTGGCGGCGCAGCTGCGTCACCGCACCCAGCGGCCATGCCAACGACGAGCGACAGGAGAACAAACCACGGTTTCATCGGATCCCCCAAGTCAGATAGGCATGCAGATCGCGCGGCAAGTGGTGCCGTCACAGTAAGTGTCGGGGCTGCGGCATGGCAGGGCGGACGTGCCAGAACAGAGACCACCGAGTGTCGCCTCCGGCGTGCACTGCCAGCCCGAGGCGGTGTCGCGACACGAGGAAGATGCTCCGCAAGGGTCGAGCGTGTCGAACCAGTACGCCCCCGCCATGCATGGCGTAAAGAGTGGGGCGTCAGCGCATGTGCCCGAGAGGCAGCGACCACGGAGGCAGCCGGTGGAATCGGAGCACGGCGCTCCTATATCGGGCAACGGTCGGCATCGTGCGTCCGTGCATGCCATGCCTCGCGGACAGAGAACATCAATCGAGCAGCGCGCCCCGGAGCCTACGATCTGTTTACACGTCGTCGCGGCACACCCCGCACCGGGAACACACTCCTCCGACGTCGTGCATGTGGCGCCAATCCCCAGGGGGACGGCACACGTAGTGCCTGCGCATTGGAGGTCTGCTCCGCAACGCGGCGAGCGCCAATCCGCGAGACAAGGCGCACCCTCTCCTGGCCGCGTCGCGCAGTGACCACTGTCGCAGTAGAGACCCGCCAGACAATCACCATCGGCTCCGCTTCGGCAGGTAGCCCCTACCGTGCCACGCGACGCGCACACGCTGGATGCGTTGCAGTACAATCCGTCGAGACAGACGGCACCAGCACATGAGCCGCCAACGTCCACGAAAGCGCGACAGTAGCGACTGACGCACACGCTACCTACGGCGCAATCGCCGTCACGCAGACAGATCCCCCCAGGGACTAGCGGGGCCGCGCACTCTCCACCGCAAGCTCGATCAGCCGCGGCGCAACGGCCGCTCCGACACTCGGCGTCGAGGGAACACGGGGCGGTGTCGTCGAGCGTGGGACGCATTGCCGTGGCGCAGGCACTCTCGGCGCTTAGATCGAGCATCGACGCGCGACAAGCGGCGATCGTGGCAGCGTCAACCTGGAGCGTTCCGTTCCGAATCGCAGCGTCGAGGAAGGACAATCCCGGGAAGCCATCGACATCACCGGCACACACGAACGCTTCCAGCGAACCATCGTCGGTCAGAGAACTGCCCCTCTGACCGAGGGCACTCTCGCATATGATCCCGCGAATCTCGTCGGCGAATTGGTCACGCGTGCAATCGGTAACTTCGGTGCAGGAGACACACTGTCCAGCCGTGCTGCATGCCGGCGCTGAGCCAGAACAGTCGCTACTCGTCACGCATTCGACGCAACGCCCGGAGGCACCACAGAGGGGCGCCTCCACGGGGCACTCCGCGGCGATTTCGCACTCGACGCAGCGACCGTCCGCTGCGCAAACAGGCAGGTCCAAGTTCATGGCGCACTGCACGTCGCCAAGGCAAGCGCTGCAAGTACCTCGCATGCAGATGGGTTTCGCTACATCGAGGCAGTCTACGCTCGCACCACACTCGACGCATACGCCGTCAGAACCGCACACCGGGGTCGAGGGGTCCGTGCAAGCCGTGACCGCGCAACCGCCGTCACCTGCGTCTGCCGACGAGTCCTCGCCAGCGTCGCTGACCGCTGCCGGTACGTCGTCGCCGCCACACCCGAAGAGCACGAAGCTCGTGAGGGCCATCCACCCCGCGATTGCACAACCCCCCGCTCTCACCGTGTTCACTTGTGCAGGGTGTGAGAACCCATAGCGCGGCGCAACGCGTGCCGCGTGAGTTCGATCACAAGCGGCGAGTGGGTGGAATATGCGACAGGATTGAAGTTCTGAACCGACAGAACATCGACGAGGCCTCGGTCGCCGCGCGAACGCGGGGGGCACCCCTATTCGCCCCCAAGCAGCCCCCGCAGCTCCTGTGCATCGAGCATACCAGCGCGGAGCGGAACCAGACGCCCACCGCGGCAGACCATCGCGCATGTGACCGCGCTCCCGTCCGGCCCATGGCTGACGTGAAGCGGTCGCTCCGCGCCGTAGACATACATGCGATCGAACGGCAGCGTGGCGCGGATCCAGAGCGCGACCTCGGTCGAACTCACTCCAGGAACTCGAAAGTCGATCGCCTGCGCGCCGATTACCTGCCCGGTCTCGTTCTGCGCGCCAACTACCCCGATGCTGTCGTCGCGGGTGGCATCGCGAGTCGCCGCGATAACCTGACGCAAGCCCTGGACCACCAATCGACAATCGCGAGAAGAGCCCGGCTTCCCTTCGGAAGCCGGGCCAGTAGGTTCACGCCGCGAGCAGCGTGCCCGCGGCGCTCTCCATCGCGAACCGGACCTCGGGGTCCGTGTTCGTGGTGTGGGCGACGTGGGTGATGACGTTCAGGAGGCCGAAGCGCGTGATGGGCGCTTGGGCGAGGGCGGTGCGCTGCACTTCCTCGACGAGGACGCGCGGCGCGCGCGGGAGGAGCGAGGCGGCGAGCACGTCGGGGTGCTCGACGATGCCGTCCATGGCGATGGCCATGAGCTCGAGGGCGCGATCGAAGCGACCGGGGAGGCGGCCGAGGGCGAGGACGAACGCGGCGGCGAGCTGGTCGTCGTCGATCGCGCGGTGCTTCTTGTAGAGGGAGCGCTTGTTGCCGACGGCGACCATCAGGCCGTTCGAGCAGACGATCCGAAGGAACCAGTCGTCGATCGAGAGCGGCGCCTGGCCGATCTCGCTCGTGCGGAGCGACCAGCCAGGCACGAGTTCGTCGCCGCGGACGGTGCGCACCTCGCGCAGGACCGCGGCGTACTGGCTCGTCTCCTCGCCGGGCTCGACGCGCTGGAACACGTACTCGCGCATGAGCGAGCCCATGTTCGCGCGGAGCGTCCGGAAGATCTTCGCGTCGTCGATCGGCTCGTACGCGGGAGGGAGGATCGCTCGGAGCGTTCCTGCCGTCGCACCCGTGTCGTCGGCCCACGCGCGGAGCTTGCGCTCGCCGGGCGTGCGCTTGAGGCGGCGGTTGAGCTCCTCGGCGCGCTCCTCGGGGGAGGCGCTCTCGAACCAGCGCTCCCAACGGACGCCGACCATCGAGGCGAGCATGCGCTGGGCGTGGGACGTGAGCGTGTGGGGACCGACTCCCGGCACGACGACGTGGCCCTCGGCCGTGAAGACGAGGTCGGCGACGTGGACGGTGGCATCGGGGCGCATGCGGGCGGCGCGCGCGGCAACGATCTCGTGCACCTCGTCGAACGAGGCGCCGCGGATCTGGGTGGGTGCACGTGGGGCGGGCGCATCGAAAGGTACGATCTGGGTGTCCATGTCTCTTGCCTGCTTGCGGCGAGCGCGGTCTCGGGCGGAATGCCCGAGCCGGCTCCTCGCAAGGAGGAAGAGAAGGAAGGGCCGAGGCCCTTCCTTCAGAGGTCAGTGCGCCGCGCTCTTACGAGCGGCATCGGCGCGCATGCGGTCGCGGAGGGTGGAGCGAGGGAGGCGCAGCAGTCGCGCGGCCTTCGAGAGATTCCCGCGGGCCGCGAGCATCGCGGTCTCGACGTTGTGCTCGTTCGTCGAGGCGACCGCGTCGATGCGCGCGTCGATCGCGCGGACGACGTCCGCAGCCGTAAGCGTTGTGCCCGTGCTCGACGCGACAGCGCGCAGGAGCACCGCGCGCAGCTCGCGCACGTTGCCGGGCCAGCCGTGGAGCGCGAGCGCCTGGATGGCGTCGGTCCCGAGGTGCCGCAGCTCGCCGAGCCGGAAGCTCGCGAGGAAGTGCTCGGAGAGCGTCTTGAGGTCGTCAGGTCGGTCGCGAAGCGCCGGGGTTCGGAGCGTGAGCACTGCGAGGCGCCAGTACAGGTCGGCGCGGAAACGGCGAGCGCGGACGAGTTCTTCGAGGTCCGCGTTCGTCGCGGCGATCACCCGCACGTCAACGTGCCGCACGCGCTCGGAGCCGAGCGGACGCACCTCGCCGATCTCGAGCGCGCGGAGAAGCCACGCCTGGAGGTCGAGCGGGAGCTCGGCGATCTCGTCGATGAAGAGCGTCCCCTTGTGCGCCTGCTCGAAGACGCCGTGATGGCGGGCGGCGGCCCCGGTGAAGGAGCCGCGCTCGTGGCCGAAGAGCTCGCTCGCAATGAGCGAGGCACAGAGCGCGCCCGCGTTGAGCGTCACGAACGGCCCCGAGGAGCGCGGGCTCGCGTCGTGAAGAGCGCGGGCCGCGAGCTCCTTGCCGGTGCCCGTATCCCCCGTCACGAGAACGGGAGCCTGGAACGGCGCGAGGCGGAGCAGCTGGCGCCTGAGCGACTGCATCGGAAGTGAACGACCGACCATCCCGAGCGCGGGCAGCTCGAGCAGGTCGGTCTCTTGCGTATGGAAAGGAGCCTCGCGAGTCGAGCCGTCCATGGAAACGTCCTTCTCGTGGAGACGAGCCTTCGCCGCGTCATGCGGCGGGTCGCCTTCACGAGTAGGAGGCCGACGGGATGAGTGAGATCCCGTCGGCCGAGTGGCAAACAACGCAGAGGCGGGTGTCGGGTTGCGCTCGTCGAGGCATCAGCCGGCGGCGTGGCCGTTCTGGCCGTTCGCCTGCTTGAGCTGGTCGATGAACGCGGAGGCCGCGCGCATCGAGACCTTGTCGAGCGAGTCGACGCCGAGCTCCTCGTGGAGCCAGAGGCGCGCGTCCTCGCCCGTGAAGCCTCGCTCCGACGCGAGGCGGTACAGGAGCTTGCGCTGGTTGTCGCTCATGCGACCGTCGGCGCCCCCGACCGCGAGCGCGGCGATCGCCGCCGGAGAGTGCGACGCCGAGCCTGGCTCGTCGCGGTCGCGACCGGTGGGCTGCGGCCGAGGCTCATCGCGTCGTTCGTGGCGACGAGGCTGCTCGCCCTTGCCGTCCACGTAGCTGAACTCGTCCTCGAGCTCCTCGATCGCGGCGACGTCGATGTCGAGCGCGGCCCGGAGCGACCGCGCGAGCGCGCGCGTCTCCGCCATGCGGATGAAGTGAGGCGCGATGCGCACGTTCACGTTGCGAGGGTTCGCGTCACCGAGAGCGGTGAACGCGCCGCGCTGGGTCACGACGAGCACGACGACGATCGCCGTCTCGCCGTTCTCCTTCGACGGGCTCTGGACGACCGTGGTGCGGATCTTCGAGAGCCGCTCCTTGTGGGCGAGGTGAAGGAGGCCCTTGGCGGACACGACCTCCTTCCTCTCAACGACCGAGCCGTCCTTGTTCTTGATCTCGATCGTGCGGATGAAGTCCTGGCCGGGGTCAGCACCCCGTTCGTGGCGGCGCATGGCTGCCTCCTGTGGTTCGGGTGGAAAGAACGCGAGCGTTGTGCTCGACGTCCACCGTACCGAGGGGGCGGGAAGAGGAGGCATGGGCCCCGACCCAGGGGGTGCAGGCTGGCGCACGCTGGCGCACCATCGCGGACACGCATTGAAGTAACTCCTGCGTGTTTTGCGACTACTCCCGTCCGTCATCGTGCTTCGTCAGCCCACGCCAGGCAGAACAACGTGGCGCTTCAGTCGGCCGCCGACCCCGAATCGTCGCCCTGTTGAGCGAGGAACTTGCGACAGGTACTGCGATGCGATCCGAGCCCGCCAGGGCCTCTCAGAAGGTCGCGGTGGCCAGATCACGGCTCGTGGATGGAGAGGACGACGGTACGCATCTCGTCGTCGATGTCGGGCATCGGGTCGCCGAGATCGGCGATTCGATACAGGAAGAACGACCGCAATCCGCGGTCGAAGGCGTAGCCGAGAGAGCACCCTTTCGCACCGCCGACGCCGTGGCGGACGACCGGAATGTGGTCGATCGTGCCCGTCGTCGCGGCGACGGTCCCCCCGCAACCACCATCAAGCACTTGTCGCAGGATAGGGAGGTCGGCCACCGGCTTCGTGATCAGCAAATACTCTCGCGTCGGCGCGTCGCCTGTGCTGATCGCACGTCCGAAGCGGATCGCCTGCGATCCATCGATCGATTCGGAGGCATAGACGGGAAGGTTCCACGCCCTCGAGTACGGAACATTCATCGTGTACTCCGCGGTGCTGACGACAGACCAAGCATAATGGTCGCGCGCACAAAGAACTGCCGCGGCCGTGGCACCGAGCAGGAGAACGGTAGACGTGAGGGAATGTGGTGTCGTCAGACGAAGTGTAGCTATCTCTCAAACCCTACCACGCGTGGTAGAAGCGCCACCAGAAGCGGGCCGGACGCGCGCTCGTGTTGCGGATGGTGATGCGGTAGTTGATGGTCGTCGAGCCGCTCCACAGGCGCGTACGTCGAGTCTGGTTCGTCACGCGATTCGTGTCGGTGGTCCAGCAGCTCCACGACGTGGTCGTTGTGCCCGAACGCCAGCAGTACTCGATGGTCCCCGCGCTCGGCAGGCTGCCTTCATTCAGAAACTCGATCGCGTGAGTGCCGACTCGGGCAGGATCAAAGTAGACGACTCGTGCCTCACCGACGGTCAGGGTCGGGCTTGAATACGAGTCCCAATATCCCGTCTGCATGGTCACGGGTCCTCCGCCCGACCCCGCGCACGTGGGCGAGAGCGTCTCGGAGCGCGTAAACCCCAGACCGCTCACGACCGCTGGGCCGCCCTCCCATACGCCGCGATTGGAGAGATCATAGGCCTCCGCTTCGACGCATGTTGACCCACGGCAGATACGAACCGGAAGGCCGCAGTACTCGGTCGACGGCGCGGCGACCCATCGATCAGAGTCTGAGCACGTACGCGACGACAGCGACGGAACGATATTGCTGCAACCGAACAGGACGTGTCCTGCCGATCGCGACGGAAAGGAACAACTCATCAGGAAGCTGCAACTGCCTTCGTAGTACAGGGTCGTAGCGCTTGTGAGCTCCCCCTCGACGTACTCGGCATCGTCAAGAGGTGCGCAGCCGATCACGGCCGAGCAGACGAAGGAGAGGCCGAAAACGACCGCAAACATCCGTGTCATGGCGACCTCCGGGGCGAAGGGTTCGTTCTCAGTAGGTGGGCCAGGTCGGCCGCAAAGGCAATGACTTCCCTCCCGAGTTAGCTCACGGCTCGAATTTGAACATTTGCTCCTGATTCCGAAATTGTCCGTAATCACCGGCACTTGGTCGCCACCGCGCCCACTCCAAAGACGAACGGTATTCGGAGAGGAATCGTCGACGTTCGACCGCGAAGTCGGATCTCGCTTGCGACTCACTGTCGTCCGGGATCGGTTGATTCGCCGCCGCGTCCTCGTCGCGGAGCTCACGTCAGCACGATTGCCGTGGGCCAACATTGGTCCGATTTGCCGCGCGATCTCTGGGGCGCCGAATTGCTGCCGGGCGCGTGGCCGGGTACTTCACTCGCTACGAGTTGGGAGCGGCCGTCGTTCCCGTAAACGGCTCGCTCGTCACACCGTCCACGCAGAGCTTGAGCGCGATCTCGTAGCGGCCGAGCCGCGCGAGGTCGTTCGCCACGAGCTCGGGCTCGAACTCCGGCGCGAGCGCGATCGCGTCGTCGGCGCTCAGCCGGAACGCGATGAGCGTGCCGGCGTTGCCGAGGAGAGCGGCGCGCAGTGCGGGGTCGACCTGACCGAGCTGCTGGTTCGCGAGCACGAGACCGAGACCGAACTTCCGACTCTCGGCGAGGAGCTCGCCGAACGAGGGCGTCACGAAGCGCGGGAACTCATCGACGTAGAGCGTGAACGGTGGGCGTGCGTCGGTCGGAGCTGAGGCGCGCGCATACGCGGCCACCTGGAACGCGCCGAGCACGAGCGAGCCGAGGAAACCGCTCGCGTCTTCGCCGATGCGACCCTTCGAGAGGTTCACGACCACGATGCGCTCGCGGTCCATGAGCTCGCGGAAGGAGATCATCGCCTTCGGCTGGTCGACATGCGCGCGGATGATCGGGTTTGAGAGGAGCGCGCCCACCTTGTTCTGGACGGGAGCGATCACCTCCGCGCGGAATGCGGTAGGCAGCGCTGCGAACTCCTGCTCCCAGAATGCGCGCACGATGGGATCGCGCACGTGCCGCATCGCCATGGTGCGGAAGCGCTCGTCGCCGACGAGCCCGAGCACGCCCGCGAGCGTGCTGCGCGGCACGTCGAGGAGCGCGAGGAGCGCGTTCCGGAGCACGTGCTCGGTGCGCGGTCCCCAACTCGTGTCGAACGTCTTGCGCAGCACCGAGAGCGCCGCGGCGGCGGCGAGCGGTCGCTCGAGAGGCGGCCGGTAGCCGACGAGGTTGAGCGAGGGCTTCGCGCCGACGGCGGCCGGGTCGAGCACGAGGAGGTCGTTGCGTCGCCCGCGCGGCACGCGGGCGAGCACGCGCTCGGCGAGGTCGCCGTGGGGGTCGATGAGCCCCGCGCCGTGCCCGGCCTCCATCTGCGCGACGAAGAGCGTCTCGAGGAGCGTGCTCTTCCCCATCCCGGTCTTCCCGAGCACCCAGACGTGGCGAAGGAGATCCGCGCGCTTGATGCCGAAGCGCCGCCCCTTGTGGAGGCGGTGGTTGATGGTGGCGAACGGTAGCGGAACGTCCCGCGCCGTGGCAGGAACGTACGACCGTTGGTGACCATCGTGCGAGGGGGAGGACAACATGCATGTACTGCTGACACTCGACCTGAACTACTTGAAGGACTCGACGAAGCGGACGAAGTTCTACGAAGAGCTTGCCAACCGCCAGTGGAAGAAGTTCCGAAACGAAACGACGACGTGGCGGGCGAGTTTCAAGCCAGGAGCAACGGCTGACGGCTGCATCAGGGCCACGAAGACCGACGTTGCGGATGCTGCTGCCGCAGCGGGAATCACTCGATGGGACGCCGTTTGTCACGTCGGCGACAACGAACCGACTGAATTCTGAGACCCGCGCGAGACGCGCACCGAGCGAGCCTCGGTTGCGCGCCTCGCCTCGCGCCGGGGCGGCCCGGACGCGTGTTCGGTCGGGCTCGTGGTGAAGCCGGACCTGCGGAGTCTGCTCCCGGGCGCCTCCGAGGAGACGGCCGGGAGAAGACCGAGGAGACGCGAGTGGCGCGGCTCCTCGGAAGGTCAGATCCAGTCGATGCGGTCGTAGAGCCAGGGAGGGACGGGCCACTCGTGCCCGCACTCCGAGCGGCTGCCGTCGGCCGTCGTGATTCGGCCACGACATTCGAACCGCATGTTCGTGCCGTCGTCGTAGCCGTCGGTGCGGTAGAGGCCATCGATCTCGAGGGCGCCGCGCTTCACGCCCACGATGGGGCGGTAGCTGGTGATGTCCTCGAGGAAGCGGAGCGGCCCCGCTTCGCCGTCGTTGCCGCACTTCGGGCAGCGGAAGGCGTTCAGGTGTTCGGGCAGCGGGGCGCTCACGCCCGTACCCTCCACGCGATTCCGCGGATGTCGGCGGGAAGCTCCCACCGGTGGCCGCAGAATCGGTTGTCGGGCTCGGGCCGGAAGGCCCAGCACTCGAGGCGCGGGCGAGCGGGTTGGTCTTGCATGGTGGGCGCGAGCGGGCCCGCGAGTTCGAGCACGTCGCCGTGACGAAGCGCGATCACCTCGGCCCACGAGACGATGTCGACGAGGTAGCGGAACACGCCGAGCGTGCCGTCATTATCGCAGCTGGGGCAGCGGAGGACCGGAGCGTCGGACGCACTGCGCGCGTTCGCGCTCATCGCGCATTCCCCTTCTTCGGAGAATCGGTCGCCTGCTCGGGCCTCGGCAGCTCGTCGGGCCAGGGGCCACGACCGAGCGCGTACGCGAGCACGCGCTCGGCGAGCGACAGCATGGGCTGCTGACGCTCGCTCGCGTTCTTGCGTGCGAGCACGAGGAAGTCGTACTCGCGGCCGAGGGCCTTCGATGACGGTCGGACGATGGCGCCCGCCTCGCGCTTGGCGTCGCGGCTCGCCGTCCCCTTGCCGTCGGCCGCCTTCGCGGCGACGTAGCGGGCGAGGGCGCGCTCTTGGGCGCGCTCGTCGAGCTCGCAGAGTGTGAGCGCGAGGTCGAACGGGATGACATCGTCGCCGACGGCCTTCCGAAGCATCTCGCACGCGTTCTCGCGGAACTTGAGGAGGCGCGAGACCCACGCTTGGCTCTTCGAGAGTCGCTTGGCGATCTCTGCTTGCGCGTGGCCGCGCAGTTTCATCTGGAAGACGGCCTCGGCGATCTCCGCGGGCGTGAGGTCGTCCCGCCCGAGGTTCTCGGCGAGCATCGCGAACTTCGCGTCGTCCTCGTTGCCCATGAAGAGCGTGACGGGGACGGTGTCGAAGGCCGTCGGATCTTCCTCCCGGAGGATGCGCAGCGCTTCGTGCCGGCGGTGGCCGGCGATCAGGATGTAGCGGTCCCAGACCTCGCGACCGTCCGGCAGGGTGTGGGCTTCGCGCTTGATGCGCTTGTGCCAGACGACGAGGTTCTCGAGGAGACCGCGCTGGCGGATGTCCTCGACGAGCTCGGGGATCTTGCGGAGCTTGAAGCGGACGTTGCCGAGCACGCCCACCTCGATTCGGGAGAACTCCACGCGGGAGGTCTTGTTCGACTCGGACATGAGAAACGACTCCGGTCACTGCTGGTCGGGACGATCCCGGCCATGGGTGAGGCGCGCGCATGGAGCGCACCTCACCGCTGGCCGAGACCGCTTGCAGCGATTCCGTTCCCTTGTTTCCCACCGTGAATTGGATATCCTCGCGCCCTGAGTTGTGGGGGTGACCGGTGAGATGGAACTCTGAGCATGGGCACGATCGTCGGATCATCGACATTGGCGGATGGCACGAGCTCGCGGAGGTTGGAACTCGCTTCCCGGAATGCGCTGGCGTGTACGTCTTCGCCGACGCCGACTTGGATGTGAAGTACGTGGGCAAGGCTGACGCGAAGCGGCTGCGCGCTGAGGCGCTCGATGCCGTCGCGTTGCACGACAAGCGCGAAGGTGCCGTGCTCGCTGGCTGGCTCGCGACCAAGTCGGGTGATGGCGCTTTGGCGTTCGCGACCCTGCTGATCGCCTTCTACGACCCGCCGAACAACGGGCGATAGGGAGCGGATGCGTCGGTGGGCGTGGCCGTGTGGAACTGCGCGGCGAGCATCTTCTCGGGCGCATCGACATCGAGCACGTCGGTCGTCGCGAACCAGAGGAAGCCGTGCGCGTCGGAGCCGACCGCTTCGGCGGCGGCGGCGCGCAGGCGCGCCATGCGCACCTCGTGCTTCGCGATCGTGAGGAGTCGAAGGCTCTTGATGCCGAATCGGCGAGTGGGTCCCCCGCCTCGCCACCACGCGGCATAGCCTTCGTACTTCGTGCGCATGCGCGCGAGGGAAACCGTGCCCATGTCGATCTCTACGAGAAGCGCGGTCGGCCCCGCTGGCGTTGCGATCACCGCGAGCGCATCGGCGACGAGCGCCACGCGCTCACCCTGAGCGCGGCGCATGAGGTGTACGGCGTCGGCGAGCGCGTCGCGCGCGGTCTCCCATCGAAGGAGCTTGATCGAGCCACGCGCGTCGAGGAGCTGGAGTACGACCGCGAGGTCGTTCTTTGTGAGCTCGTGGTCGAGCATCGCGGCGCTGCGTGCGCGGCCGATCGGCACGACCTCGTCGCCCGTGAGCTCGGCGAGCAGGCGTGCTCCGCGGAGCGCGAGCGCGTAGGCGGTGGAGCCGGTCGTGCCCGAGAGCACGCGGACCTGGCGGTCATGGGCGAGGCGGTCGAGGACGGGTTGGAGGCTCTCGGCCGGGCGACGAAGGAGCGCTCCTAGCTGGTGGACGGCGAGGTACTCGTGCTCGGACAAGGTCGCGAGCAGCTCCGGGAGCCACGGTGGCTCGGGAGGCAGGAGGTTGGCTTGGGGCATAGGTGCGGGAGGGAAAGTTCAAGGAGGAAAGGGCTGCGGTGGCGAGCCGGATGGCGTCTGCGCCGTCGGCGACGCCGAGGGCCCGGAGTTCTGGGTACTGCTCGGCGATCGCGTCGGTCGAGGGCGCCTCCTCGAGGAGGTCGCGAGCGAGGTCGCCGGCGAGCGAGACCAGTGGGATCCCCGAGTGCGAGGCGACGGTCGCGGCGAGCTTGAGGAGTCGGGTGAGCTTCGGCCCGCGGGTCCGTGGCGGCGCGCAGACGAGCACGGTGGGGCGAGTCTTCACGATGAGGCGACGGACCTGGAGGGCAAAGCCCTTGGGGTCGTCACCGGCGAGGACGCCGGTGCCGGAGATCTCCCAGGCGTCGAGGGTCGCGTACTGGATCGTGCCCGCGGTCGGCACGAGCGCGAGCACGCGCGGATCGCGGCGGGTCGGCTTTCTTTCAAGAGGCATATTGAGAAGAGGTCATGGAGTCGGTTGGGAGCCTTCGTCCGCGAGCTTGCGGACGATGCTCGTGAAGATCGCGGCACGCGACGCTCGAATGCGGTCAGCTGGAACCGCGAGCGCGCGACGGAGAGCCTGCTCGAGGAGCGAGCGCGGGTGCGTCACGACGAGCTTGCGGATCGCGGCGACGTTGGCCTCGTCGGCGAGGTCGACGGCGAACCTCCGAGCGAGTTCGTCGTCATCGACATCCTCGCGCGCGCGGCGATCCCCATCGGAACGTTCGGATCGTTTCCGATCGGATCGCTTTTCAATTTCTTGTTCTAACGTTTCGGACCCGAACGTTTCTGAGCCGATCGTTCTGGGTTCCAACGTTTCGGATCGTTCCGAACGGACCCCTCCCCCGACCCCCTCCCCGCGATCTTCGCGGGCGGGGGCTGGGTCTTCAG
>Ga0194060_10000018_pt1 | contig 109439 bp, 91 predicted proteins | sample SepL225m_MetaG_FD_163427 | JGI IMG/M metagenome (GOLD analysis project Ga0194060, IMG submission 163427) | Anoxic zone freshwater microbial communities from boreal shield lake in IISD Experimental Lakes Area, Ontario, Canada - Sep2016-L222-5m | ecosystem: Environmental > Aquatic > Freshwater >... | reverse complement strand
GGGGGGGGATGGCGCGGTCTCCAGCAATGTGGCTGTGGGCTATCTGGCCCTCCAACAGGCTAGCGTGGGTGGAAACGAAAATGTCGCGATCGGAACCTACGCGCTCCAGGGCAACCCGACGCCCGTGACCGGGGCCGGGAATGTGGCCGTCGGTCGTAGTGCGGGCAACCCGCTGACATCGGGTAACTACGGGACCTTTATTGGTTATGGCGTAAGCACCACGGCCCCTACCGCTGATAACCAGATCGCCATTGGCGCCGGCGCGACCACTTCGGCTGCCAACCAGATGGTGATCGGCGGTAACGGTTCTGCGGCTTGGTACCCCGCCATCACGGAAGTGGTGCCAGGCAAGGACAACCAGGCCACGCTGGGCTCTGCCACCAACCGTTGGAGTACTGTCTACGCCGCCTCCGCTACTATCCTTACCTCCGATGGCCGGGTGAAGACAAATATCCAGCCGATCCCCAACGCCCTTGGCACCCTGATGCAGTTGCAGCCCAAGACCTATATCAAGCACAAGAACCAGTTCGTGAATGGTGCCGTCGTGCTGGAAGATGGCGGCGATAACGAGGCCGGTTTCGTGGCTCAGGAAGTCAGTGGCATCATCCCCACCGCCGTCTATCGTCCCGAAGACGAAAGCAAGGCCCTGTGGGGCATGCGCTACGAGCAGATCATCCCCTACACTGTTAAGGCCGTGCAGGAACTGAAGGCCGAGAACGACCAACTGCGCTCGGACCTGGATGCCCTCAAGGCTGAAATGGCGGCGATCAAGGCCTTAATCGCCGGCGCGGCGAAATAACTCGACTCAGAAGGCGGGCGGACCCGGCCGCCCGCCTTCTCGGCTCTACATACTTTTCCCGGGCCTTCTAAGGTCCTTTTCCTGCCATCTCTAGGGGTTCCCCTGATACCCATCGTCCTGGGCCGGCGGTAGCCTGTCCAAGGCTATTCCTTTCTGCACGGCCGTCTGCGTCGCGGCAGGCCGTTTTCGCGGCGGTAGGCGCACATAGCCCACTCCTGTCCGGAGGTTCCATGTCGCACCATGTCTCTGGCCGCGTGAACATCAACCGACAGACGCTACTCCCCAGAATCGCCGCGCGCCGACCGGCGCGGGCCGGCATCCGCGCATGAGGTTCAGCCCCCGCGGCCAACGTCGCTTCCATCTCGCCTTCGTCGGCCTGGTCTTCGTCCTGGGTTTCGGAGCGCTGGCCGATGCGATCCGCGACCTGGATCGGTCGCTGGCCAGCCCCGACTGGACCCAATGGAATCCGGCGAATGGCTGGATTCTGCTCGCCGTCCTCGTGTTCATCAGCGGGCGCTTCGCCGTCAAGCTGCCGGCGATGGCCGCCAGCCTGAGCATCTCCGAAGTGTTCCTGTTCAGCATGGTGATGATCTACGGCGCCGAAGCCGCCGTCATCACGGTCGCGATCGACGGCCTCGCGGTCTCGCTGATGCTGCGTCACCATCAGCCCAAGCATGTGGCGTTCGGCTTTGCAGAACCGGCGGTGTCGATGTGGGTGGCATCGAGGCTCTACCTCCTGCTCGCGAGCCCGGGCCCCCTGTCCCTGGCAGCTCGGCCCGTCGGCATCGTCGAGCTGGCCCTGCCCGCTTTCGTGCTGAGCGGGGCCTACTTCCTGATGAACAGCTGGTTGAACGCGATTGCGATGACGTCGGAGTCGGGCGTGTCACCATTCCAGGTCTGGCGGAAATTCTTCCTCTGGCTGTCGCTCAACTACTTCGGCGCGGCGTCGATCGCGCTCCTGCTGGCAACCAACTACCGACACAACCTGACGGGCGTGCTGCTGGCGATCGCGCCGCTGGTGGCGTCTTCGTATTTCACCTTCAAGTCGTCGGTGGGCCGCCTGGCGGACGAAAACGTCCACCTCGCCGAGGTCAACCGCCTGTACCTGAAAGTGGTCGAATCGCTGGCGATGGCCGTGGACGTCAAGGACCAGGTGACCCACGGACACGTCTGCCGCGTCCAGACCTACGCGCTCCAGTTGGCCACGTCGCTCCGCGTCGACGATCAGAAACAGCTGCAGGCCATCGAGGCCGCGGCCCTGCTGCACGACGTGGGCAAACTCGCCATCCCGGAGCACATTCTCAACAAGCCGGGCAAGCTCACCGTCGACGAGTTCGAGCGGATGAAGCAGCACGCGCCGCTTGGCGCCGACATGCTCTCGTCGGTGGACTTCCCGTACCCGGTCGTGCCCATCGTGCGGCATCACCACGAGAACTGGGACGGGACCGGCTACCCCGACGGCCTGCGTGGCGAGGCGATCCCGGTCGGCGCCCGCATCCTCTCGGTGGTCGATTGTTACGATGCGCTACGCTCGCACCGTCCGTACCGGCGGGCCTTGTCGCCCGATCGGGCATTGCAGATCATCAGCGAACGCCGGGGCACGATGTACGACCCCACCGTGGTGGAGGCGTTTGCCGGGATGCAGACCGCTATCGAGGCCCGGTGGGTCGAAGAACCATTGCCGGCGGTGCTCGATCCGCACGCCCTGGCCAGCGGAGGCGCGCGCGCGCCCGAACGTCAACCGGCGATGATGCCGCTCGAAACGCCAGCGCTGACGACGCACGGGCTGACCCGGCTCTACGATCGGATTGTGGCGCTCGGGCCCGGCGCCACCATCATCGACACCTGCGAGGTCGTTGCGTCCTACCTGCGGTGCATCGCGCCGGCCGATCTCGTGGTCTTCTACCGTAAAGACGGGACGACCGACGAACTGGCCGTTCAGCACGCCTCAGGCTCTGGCGATTCCCTGCTGCAGGATCTGCGGATCGCGGTGGGGCATGGCATCAGCGGATGGGTCGTCGCCAACCGTCGCCACGTCCTCAATGCCGATCCCGCGCTCGATCTGGGCGGACGGCTGGAACAGCTCAGCCCGAGGTTCTGCAGCAGCCTGAGCCTGCCGCTCACCCCGGACATGGAGACGACGGGAGCGGTGACGCTCTATTCCGACCAGCCCAATGCCTTCACCGACGATCAGCGCATCGCCATCGAGTTGATCAGCGGCGCGGTGGCCGAAGCCATCGAGCAGGCAAGCCGGCGGGCCGACGCCCAGGACGCCGCCCTTCGACTGGTCCCGAGCGGCCTGCTGGCCGCGGCACGTCCGAGGCGATTCCCATCCGAGACGTCTGCTGGCGCGGTTCCGCTTGCCGGGCTCGCTGCGGCTGCTGCGTCGGCGCAGTAGACCGCAACGGTTTGCTCGATTACATCGTCGGTGTTTCAGACATTCGACCGGCGCGAACGGTCAGATCGGGTCGGACGACGCGACAGGGCGGGCACGTTTTCGGGAAGCACGACGCTCCGGCGCCTGAGTGACGGCGTCGCCCGCCTGGCGATGCTCGACGGGTTGATCCGTGTTCAAGTCGAGCAACGTGGGCTGTCCAGCGTCGGCCACCCGCCTCGGTTTTCGCGCGTGAACCGTCGGCTCGCCCAGCATCTCCACCAGGGCCCGCAGTTCGCTCTTGATCAGATCCAACTTCCGTCGCGCATCCGGCAGCGTGTGCGCCGACGTCTCCTCGGTCGCGGCGACGTCGCCGTCCAAGCGGCGGCGCGCGCCGGCCAACGTCAACCCCTCGCCGTACACGAGCTGCTTGATGCGCAGGACGCGCTCGACATCCGCCCGCCGGTATTGCCGCGGACTCCCTGGCGCTTTGGCGAACCCGAGCGTCGGAAACTCCGACTCCCACGACCGCAGCACGTACGGCTGCACGCCCGCAATCTCGCAGACCTCGGCCGCCTTGAACAGTTCGCGATCCGGAATGTCTGTGCTGGTATCGGCCACGGAATTTCCCGAAAACTATATCACGCCGCCGGGGCCTTACTTCGGTTCGCGGCGCTTGGACCGCGCCCGCACCTGGATGCGGATAGGACTTCCCACGTACCCGAACTTTTCGCGCAACTGGTTGACCAGAAACCGCTCGTACGAAAAATGAAACGTGGTGGCCACGTTGGTGAAAAAGACAAACGTCGGCGGGGCAATCGCCACCTGCGTCGCGTACATGATGCGCAAATCGTGCCGGCCCTTCACCACCGGGGGATGCGCGGCCGAAATCTGCTCGACGAACCGGTTCAACTCGCCCGTCGGCACGCGCCGTCGTCTGGCCTCCGCCACACGATCGACGGTCTCGAGCAGACGGGGAATGCGTTCGCCGGTCGCTGCCGAAATGTGCAGCAGTGGCGCGTACTCCAGAAACTTCAACTTCCGCTTGAGTTCGTCGTCGAACGCGGCGGCCCCCTCGGGCCCCCGGTCCTTCATCAAATCCCACTTGTTGGCCGCCACGATCAAGCCCCGGCCGGCCTTGTCGGCTTCTCCGGCGATGGCGCCGTCCTGATCGGTCGGGCCCTCGACACTGTCGAGCAGCAGCACGACGACGTCGGCGCTGGCGATGGCACGCTTGGCCTGCAGGACGCTCACCGACTCGACCGCGCCCGCGCTGGCCACTTTGCCCGACCGGCGAATACCCGCCGTGTCCACGATTCTGAACCGCCGGCGGTGCCAGTTCAGCACGACATCCACCGCGTCGCGCGTGGTGCCCGGCATGTCGCTCACCAGCATCCGCTCCTCGCGCAGGAACCGATTGACCAGCGACGACTTTCCCACGTTGGGCCGGCCGACGATCGCCACGGCGGTTTCGATGCGCTCGTCGAGTTGGTCGCGATCGGGCCCGAGGCCGACCTGGTCGCCACCCACCTGCCCGTCCGCCTCCGCCTCTTCGCCGGCGGGGTGGCAGGCGTGCGCCACGATCTGCTCGAGCAGGTCGCCGATGCCGTGTCCGTGTTCGGCCGACACCTCGAGCACCGGATCGAAACCCAGCGCGTAGAATTCGAGAGCGCCGGCTTTGGCGCGGCGGTCGTCGCACTTGTTGAGCACCATCACGACCGGCTTGCCCGATGAGCGCAGCGCGGCCGCGATCTCCTCGTCGGCCAGCATCTTGCCTTCGGTCGCATCGACGACAAACACGACGAGATCCGCGCCGGCGATCGCCCGGTGGCCGCCACCCACCACCAAATCGTGGAGCGGGTCGGCACTGGCGCCAAACATCCCGCCGGTGTCGCACAACTGAAACGTCGTCCCCAGCCACGAGACCGGAATCGCGATGACATCGCGGGTCGTTCCCGCGATGGGCGCAACAATGGCGCGACGGCGCCCGGCCATGCGGTTGAAGAGGGTCGACTTCCCGACGTTCGGGCGTCCGACGAGAACCACGGACGGAATCGGTCGAGACACTTTCTAGGGATTTTCCTTTCGCGACAAGGATCGATCATAGCGCGAAAGCGCGCTGGCCGAACCAATTCCTTGACAGGCTAAGTCCATATTTTTATGATAGTTAGCAATTGTCAGTGGAAGGGGCACGTTCGGCATGATCAAGGTCGACATCGTCGACGAGGTGGCCCGCGCCGCCAACATCACCAAGGTCAAGGCCGAAATGGCCGTGGACGCGGTGTTCGATACGATGCGGGTCTCGATGCAGCGCGGCGAACGCATCGAATTGCGCGGCTTCGGCGTGTTCCAGGTGAAGCCCCGGAAGCGCGGCATCGGCCGTAACCCCAGGACCGGCAAGGAAGTGCGCATTCCGCCAGGCCGCACGATTCGATTCAAGCCAGGCAAAGATCTCCAGACGATCGACTAGCCGGCAGTCGGCAGTACTCCTCCGAGCCATTCGTGCCCTATCCGCCGTCCCGAACCGATCGTCGATGGGTCAACGCGCTGTTGCTGGCCGCGACCGTCGCCACGACCACCTATACCGGCGCGTTCCACTGGATCGGCTTTCAAGCCGATTTCCGAGCCGATTTCCAAACCATCGATCCGCAGATCACGCTTGCCGCGCTGGCTGGCGGTCTGTGGTACTCGCTGACGATTCTGGCGATTCTGGGCGCGCACGAAATGGGGCACTACCTGGCCTGCCGCTATTACGGCATTGCCGCCTCGCTTCCCTACTTTCTGCCCGTCCCGTTTCCGCTGACAGGAACTGCCGGCGCGTTTATCAAGATTCGCGAACCGATTACCACCAAGCGCGCGCTGTTCGACATCGGCATCGCCGGGCCGCTGGCCGGTTTCGCCGTCGCGGTGCCTGCCCTGGTGATCGGGCTGGCGCTGTCGCGCGTGGTGACCCTGCCGCCCGATTTTTCTGGCGTGTCAATGGGCGAGCCGCTGCTCTTCCGGGCCGTCAGTTGGATCGTGTTCGGGACCCCGCCAGATACCGCGTCGATCAACATGCACCCGATCGGCTTCGCCGCCTGGTTCGGCCTGCTGGCCACCGCGCTCAACCTGATTCCGATCGGGCAGTTCGACGGCGGGCACATCGCGTACGCCACGCTCGGACGACATGCGCACAAGGTCACACTCGCGGCGGTGGCTGGGGCCATCGGCCTGAGCGTGTATTCCTCTTCCTGGATTGTGTGGACGCTGCTGGCGGTGGGCCTGTTGTTCGCCTTCGGCTGGAAGCACCCGGCGGTCTGGGATGAGACCGAGCCGCTGGACCGCACGCGACGCTGGATGGCGCTGGCGGCGCTGGTGATCCTCGTGCTGTGCTTTACGCCCGCCCCAATCGAGCCGATGGATCTTCTGCAGCCCAAATAGGCCGGACCCTCCGACCTGGAGGCGCGTCGGCCGGACGTGCGATCGCGGCAGGCTCGCGTCGTGGGCTACATCACACTCAACGGATCGACATCGATCGACGTCTTACGGCGCAGATCGGGCCTTGCGTCGAGCGCCGCTTTCACGGCCTCACGCATCGCCTTGCGCGTGGCGGGCGTGCCTTTGACGAAGAACTGCGCGCGATGCTCGCCTTTGAGTCTCGAGAGCGGTGCCGGCGCGGGGCCGAGCACAACGAAGGCGGCACCAGGCGCGGCGGCCTCGACCACCCGCTTCGCCAGATCCGCCGCGTCGCTCAGCGCGCGGGTCGACGACGGTCCGCGGACCACGGCATTGATCAAGGCCACCATCGGCGGATAGCGCATGGCCCGGCGGAACTGCAGTTCCTCTTTGAAGAACGCGCCATAGTCCTGCCGGCACGCATGCCTGATGCTGTAGTGATCGGGATAGATCGTCTGGATGATGGCGTCGCCCGACAGTTCGCCGCGCCCGGCCCGGCCCACCACCTGCGTCAATAATTGAAAGGTCCGCTCCGACGCGCGGAAATCGGCCAGGCCCAGGCCGACGTCGGCCGAAATGACGCCGACCAGCGTCACACGGGGAAAGTCGTGCCCCTTGGCAATCATCTGCGTCCCGACCAGCACGTCGATCTGTCCGGATCCGAACTGGTTGAGCAGATCGGGCACCGCTCCGCGATGCCGGACGCTGTCGCGATCGAGGCGGGCGACGCGCGCGGCGGGAAACGCGGCGCGCACCTCGGCTTCCACCCGTTCGGTGCCGAAGCCGACTTGCTCGAGAAACGTGCCTCCGCACGCGGGGCACGCGCGGGGCACCCGTGTGCTGTGATTGCAGTAGTGACACGCCGCTCCGCTGCGACCGTGCACCACCAGCGCCACGCTGCAGTTGGGGCACTCCACCGTCCCGCCGCACTGCCGGCAGAAGACCGCGGTGGAAAATCCGCGGCGGTTCAACAGCAGCAGCACCTGCTCTTTGCGCGTCAGCCGACCGGCGATCGCCTCGGTGAGCGCGCGGCTGAGGATCACGCCCGGACCGACCTCTGCGAATTCGTCGCGCATGTTCACCGTGCGCACAGCCGCCAGCGGCCGATCGAGCACGCGCCGCTCGAGCGGGATCAATTCGTACCGGCCGCGCGAGGCATGCTGGAACGACTCCATCGAGGGGGTCGCCGATCCCAGCACCACCAGGGCCCCTTCCTGCTGCCCGCGCACAATCGCCAGGTCGCGTCCGTTGTAGCGCGGAGAGTCCTGCTGCTTGTACGAACCATCGTGCTCTTCGTCCACCACGATGAGGCCGACCGCCGACAACGGGGCAAACACCGCCGACCGGGTCCCCACCACCACGTCGATCTCGTCGCGGCGGATGCGCTGCCACTGGTCGTGCCGCTCCCCGTCCGACAGGCCGCTGTGCTGGATGGCGACCCGATCGCCGAAGCGCTGCCTGAACGCCAGCGCCACGGCCGGCGTCAGCGCAATTTCCGGCACCAGCACGAGCGACCGCCGCTTCGCCATCAACACCGATTCGGCCAGGCGCAAATACAATTCGGTTTTGCCGCTGCCCGTCACCCCGTGCAGCAGCGCCACCCGGAACGACGGCGGCGCGCACAGCGCGGTCAAGCGTTCCAGCGCCGACGCCTGTTCACCGGTTAACTGGCGGGTGCGCGGATCGGGTCCATCCGGCGCGTGATGCCGGCCCCAGGGTCCCTCGAACGGATCGCGTTCCACGGGCACGCGATGCACCGTCACGAGCCCCCTCGCCGCCAGCCGACGCAGCCCGTCGGCCGCCATCTGGTGTTCGGCCAGCGCCGACGACGGCATCCCGTCCGGGGTCGCGGCCAGCATGCGAAGCGCCTCCTGCTGGCGAGCGCCCAGACCGTTGACCGCCCCGCCGGCCTGCAGCGCGTGCGCCACCGCCACGCCCTCTGGCGTCGCCTGCACAACCCTCGTGGTCTTGTACGCCTGCCGCTCCCCTTCGAGTACCTGCGTGGCCGAAATCAAGCCGGCCCGTTCGAGCGTCCGCACCAACGCGTTGATCGGGACCTTCGATCCTTTGCCGAACTGACTGGCCAGTTTGGTGCGCAGCGAGGAAGCCGGCAGCCCGAGGCTCCCGGCCAGACACTTGAGTGCGGCGTGCGCCATGGCCGAACCGCCGGCGTCGGGCCCGGCCTCGAGCCGGTCTCGACCTGCGTCAGTGAGCGTCACGACCCGGCGGCTTTCGATCCACGCCATCGGCGGAACCGCCGCCCCAATGGCTTCGCCCGGGCCGCAAGCGTAGTAGTCGGCCACCCACAGCGTCAGGCGGACCACCGCGGGCGGCAGAAACGCCTCGGCGTCGAGCAGGTCGATCACATCCCGCAGATTCGCGCCCCCGAACCGCGCGTCATCATCTGCCGCCGTCTCCACCGCGACGACGCACCCGGTGAGGGTTCGTGTGCCCAGCGGTACGAGCACGCGACAGCCGACCCGGGGCACGCCCAGTTCGTCGGGGACGCGATAGGTGAGCACGCCCAGGGTGGGAACCGGAACGGCGACCGACGCCAGGCATCCCATTTACGGTTGCGCCGACACGTCGGGCGCCTCGCCGCGCAGCACGGCGCGCACCTTCTTCATGTCGTCCCACACGTCGCGTTTCCTGTCGGGGCTGCGGAGCAGGTACGCGGGATGAAAGGTGGCCAGCAGCGCGGCGTCGCCATAGCGGTAGAACCGGCCGCGCAATTTCGAAATCGGCTCGGTCGATCGCAACAGCGTGTGCGCCGCAAACGTGCCCAGCGCGACGATGACCTTCGGCTTGATGATCTGCACCTGCCGGAACAGAAATGGTTCGCAGGTCTCGACCTCGTCGGGATCCGGATTCCGGTTCTCCGGCGGACGGCACTTGATCACGTTGGCGATGTACACCTGGTCGCGCGTCAACTCAATCGCTTCGATGATCTTGGTCAGCAGTTGCCCGGCCCGTCCGACAAACGGCACGCCCTGCAGGTCTTCGTCGTGCCCCGGCGCTTCGCCCACCAACATCAGATCGGCCGACGGGTTGCCAACGCCAAACACGATATGCGAACGCCCGAGGCGATGCAGCTTGCACCGGGTGCAGTCGCCGATTTCGGCCCGCAACATCTCCAGCGATTCCACGGTAGTCTCCCCGTCGGCCTGGACGGTCGCAGCCGAAGGCGCGGCGGTGGTGGCAGGCGTCGCGGCGGGCCCCGGCGCGACATCTCCGCGTCTCCGCCACGCCGGGTCGCGCGACACGCCGACCACGCCGAACTCTCCGAACAGCTTCAAATGCTCGGCCAGTTGATCCCGTTGGTCCGACTGACTCATCGTGCCTCGTTTGCCTTGTGGTCCGTCTGATTCATCGTGCCTCGTCTGTCCGCGCTGTTCGACCTGCGGGCGCCTCGGGGCGTTGATCGCCCAGCCGGCTCTCGATGCGGTCGAGCAGCAGCCCGGCGATGGAGGCCTTCGTTTGCATGGGCAGCGACTCGTTTGAGTCCGATCCAACCAGCGTCACGATATTCGTATCGGCGTCGAACCCTGCGCCTTCCTGCGAAACGTCGTTGGCCACGATCACGTCGGCGCCCTTGGCGATGCGCTTGCGTTCGGCGCGCGCCACGGTGTCTTGGGTCTCGGCGGCAAACCCGACGATCACGGGTCGCTGACCGCCCTGTGCGGCCCGCCATTGGCCAATCTCGACCAGAATGTCGGGCGTGCGCGTCAGGGTGAGGGTGAGCGACGCGGCGGTCTTGGCGATCTTCTGCGGCTGCGGCGTCGCCGGCTGGTAGTCGGCCACCGCGGCGGCCATCACGACCACATCCGCGCCGGGCAGGCGCGTCATCACGGCGTCGCGCATCTGCACGGCGCTGCGCACCCGCACCAGTTCGGTCACATCGGGCGGCACCGTCGCGGTCGGACCTGCCACCAGCGTGACATCGGCCCCCCGCCGCGCGGCCTCGGCGGCGATGGCGAATCCCATTTTCCCACTGGATCGGTTGCCAATAAAGCGGACCGGATCGAGATCTTCGAACGTGGGCCCCGCCGTCACCAGCACCTTTCGGCCTTCGAGCGTGCGCCGCGGCTCGAGAATCCGCACGGCGGCTTCGACAATGGCGTCCGGATCGGCCAGGCGTCCGGGCCCGGTCCAGCCGCACGCCAGATATCCGGCATCGGGCTGGTGCACGTGGACGCCGCGCGCCGCCAGCACCTTGAGGTTGTCTGTGGTGGCGGGATGCTCGAGCATGTGGCTGTTCATGGCCGGCGCGATCAGCACGGGCGCTCTGGTGGCCAGGTAGAGCGTCGAGAGAAAGTCGTCGGCGATGCCTGCGGCGAACTTGCCGATGATGTTCGCCGTGGCCGGCGCCACCAGCAGCAGATCGATCGAGGAGGCCAGTGCGATGTGCTCGATATCGGCATTGACGCCGGCTGCCCACTGCGTGGTGACGACCCGCCGTTTCGTGATCGCCTCGAAGGTGAGCGGCCCGACGAAGCGCCGCGCGTTGCGCGTCATCACCACCACGACGTCGTGTCCGCGCTTCTGGAGGCCCCTGGCCACTTCGACGGCCTTGTAGGCTCCGATGCCGCCTGTCACGCCCAGTGCAATCAGCGCCATATGGTCCCCCATCTCCGCACGACAGTCAGTAGCGTCCTTCGCCCGGTTCGCGGGACTCGACGGACAACCCGGGGCCTGAAGACCCCGGGCTCCATCGATACCAGCAGGCCGGCACTCAGTCGAGATGGAGGCCGGGCCTTCAGACCCGGCGCGCACCTACTTGAACGTGGCCGCGATGTCCTCGGCCTCCGGCGCGGCCACCGACCGCGCGAGCCGCGATGCCAGCACAATCGATCGCAACCGCTCCACGCACGCCTCAACCGCGTCGTTGACCACGATGAAGTCGTATTCGCGAAACGCGACCACTTCGTCCTGCGCCACCGCGAGGCGACGCTGGATCTGCGCCTCGGTGTCGGTGCTGCGGCCCCGCAGCCTCGATTCGAGCAGCGCCCGCGACGGCGGCATCACGAAGATGGACACCACGGGCACGCCGCGACGGCGAATCGTCCTGGCCCCCTGCACGTCGATCACCAGCACCAGGTCGTCGCCCTCCGACTGAATCCGCTCGGTATCGACCTCCGAGGTGCCGTAACGGTTGCCGTAGATGTCGGCCCACTCGAGAAACTGGTTGCCGGCAATCATGGCGTCGAACCGGTCGCGCGACACGAAGCTGTAGTCCACGCCGTCTTCTTCGCCCACTCTCGCCTGCCGGCTGGTGTAGGACCGCGACATGCGCAGCTGCGGGGTCGAGGCCACCAGCGCTTCGACCACGGTGGTCTTGCCGGTGCCGGAGGGCGCGGAGACGACAAACAACTGGCCCCGCCGCCGGGGACTACTCGACATTCTGCACCTGCTCGCGCATCTTCTCGAGATCCGCCTTGATGGCGATCACCAGTTCGGGGACGCCCTCGCCATCCGCCTTCGAGCCGGTCGTGTTGATCTCGCGGTTCATCTCCTGCAGCAGAAAGTCGAGCTTGCGCCCGCAGGGCTCCGGACCGGCGCCAAGCGCGGTCCACTGGATGATGTGCGACCGAAACCGCACCAGCTCTTCGCTGATGTCGGAGCGCGACACGAACCGGACGACCTCCTGGGCGACGGCGCCACGGTCCACCACCAGGTCGGCGGTCAACTCGGCGATGCGGGCGGCGAGCCGTTCCCGCAGCGTCTGGTCTCCGGCCCGCGCCAGCACGACGACCCGTTCCATCAGATCGGCGACGCCCTGCTTGCGCGCGTCCAGATCCGCGTGCAGCAACGCGCCTTCGCGTCGCCGCATCACGTCGAGGTCGGTGAGCGTCTGCTCGACCGCGCTCAGGATGCCCATCTCGGCGGCGGCGGCGGCCGCCGCGTCGAGTTCGGCCGGCTGTTCGCGCACGGTGAGCGCCTGCGGAAACCGCATGATGTCGCCCGGCTGCAGCGGCCCTTCGACCAGGCCGACGGCCCGCGCCCGCGCCATCGCGCTCGCCAGCGCGGTGGCGAACACCTCGTTGAGCTCGATCTCGAGTTTCGGCGGCTGGCGGAGCTGGATCGAGATGGCAACCTCGACGCGCCCTCGCGACACGTACTGCTGCACCAGACTGCGAATCCTGGGCTCGATGGCCGTCATCGACTGTGGCAGCCGGAGCTGCACGTCCAGGTACCGGTGGTTCACGCTGCGGACCGTCACGCCGATACTGGCGCCTTCGTCTTCGCGCGTCACGCTCGCGAAGCCGGTCATGCTCTTCATCATCGTTCGACGCTCCCGCTTGCCATCACCGTCCGCCCCCGACCGGGCCGCCGCCCTTGCGGCGCGCCTCGCCAAACTGCATCTCGTACAGTCCAGCGTACACCCCATCGGGCCTGGCCATCAGATCGTCGTGCCGGCCCACCTCCACCACCCGGCCCCGGTCGAGCACGACAATCAAATCGGCCCGCTGCACCGTGGACAGGCGATGGGCAATGACAAACGACGTGCGATCGCGCATCAGGTTGGTCAAGGCGTCCTGAACCAGCAGCTCCGATTCGGAATCGAGCGCCGAGGTGGCTTCGTCCAGAATCAGCATGGGCGAGTTCTTCAGGATGGCGCGGGCAATGGCCAGCCGCTGCCGCTGCCCGCCCGACAGCCGCTGTCCGCGCTCGCCGATTCTGGTCCGGTAGCCCAGCGGCATCGCCGCGACGAACTCGTGCGCACGCGCCCCCCTGGGCGCCCCCTCGATCTGGTCGGCATGGGCGCCGGGCCGGCCGTAGGCAATGTTGTTGGCAATGGTGTCATCAAAGAGCACCGTCTCCTGGGTCACCATCCCGATCTGCTCCCGCAGCGAGGCCAGTGCGATCTGTCTGATGTCCACCCCGTCGATGAGAATGGCGCCGCTCGACGGGTCGTAGAACCGGGGCAGCAGGTTGACCAGGCTGGTCTTTCCCGATCCGCTCCGCCCGACCAGCGCCACGGTCTGGCCGGCGCGAACCGAGAACGACACCCCGCCCAACGCCGTGCGGCCCCGCCCGTCCTCGTATTCGAACGAGACGTCCCGGAACTCGATGCCGCGCTGGAGCGGCGCGAGCGGCGCCGCGCCTGGCGCATCGGGCACCTCGGTGTGCGTGTCGATCAACTCGAAGATGCGCTGGGACGCCGCAATCGCCTGCTGGATGTTGGCGTGCACACGACTCAGTTTCTTGAGCGGGCTGTACATCAGCAGCAGCGATCCGACAAACAGCGCGAACTCGCCCTGCGTCATCCGATGGCTCGCGATTTCGCGCGTCCCGTACCACAAGGCCGCCGCAATCGCGACGCCGCCGAGCAGTTCCATGATCGGCGGCATCATCGACACCGCTGCGGTCACCTTCATGTTGGCCCGGTAGAGTGCGCCGGTCGCCGCCCCGAAACGGTCGCCCTCGCGGTCTTCGGCGCCGAAGGCCTTGACGATGCGCAGGCCGGTAAACGCCTCGGTCGCCACGTGCGACATCGTCTCGAGGTGTTCCTGGCTCCGCCTCGTCGTCTTACGAAGCGCCTGGCCCAGGCGGACCAGCGGATACAGAACCAACGGCGCGCCAGTGAGGCAGACCAGCGCCAGGCCGAAATCGTAATAGCACAGCAGGCCCACGTAGCCCACCACCGCCAGCGACTCCCGCAGCAGATCCCCCATCGTCTCGGATACCACCTGCTGGATCTGACCCACGTCGTTGGTCAGCCGCGACAGCAGTTGTCCGGTACTCCGCGATTTGAAGAAGGCCGCCGATTGTCCGAGCGTGTGCCGAAACAGGCCGTTCCGAATGTCGAGCACGACGTGCTGCCCGACATCGGCCATCAGGTAGGCCGAAAAGTAGGAACCGATGCCCTTGAGCACGTACGAGCCCAGGATGGACCAGGCCACCGTGCCCAGGGCCTCCTGCCGAATCAGCACCTGATCGATGATGGGTTTGATGAGCCACGCCAGCCAGGCCGAGGCGCCGCCGTAGACCAGCATCGCGGCCAGCGCAATCGCGAAGCGGCCGCGGTAGGGCCGGGCGTACCCGAGCAGCCTCAGTAACGGGTTCACGGAGTGGACCGGCCGCGCTGAGGGCGCCGGCGACGCGGACGAACAACGCCGCCGCAACCTGTCGGCATCAGCGCGCCGCCTCCTCCTGAGTCGGTCGTGGATGAGCCCGCCGCCACAGCCAGGCGCTCGACACAATCACATCGAGATCGACAAACGCCGGCTTCCATCCCAACTCCGTCCGGATTCGATCGCTCGACGCGAACAAGACCCCGGGATCCCCCGCGCGCCGCGGCGCCCGCACGATCGGGACCCGCCGGCCGCTCACACGCTCCACGGCCCCAATCACGTCCTGGACAGAAAATGGTTTGCCGATGCCCAGGTTGTACACCGCGCTGGCACCCCCGCCCTCCAGCCGTTCCAGCGCCAGCAGATGGGCCCGGGCCAGATCGCTCACGTGCACGTAGTCGCGAAGGCAGGTGCCGTCGGGCGTCGGGTAGTCGCTGCCGAACACCTCGACGGCCGCCCCCCCGGTCGCGGCTTCGACCGCGCGCGGGATCAGGTGCACCTCGGGCCGATGCTCCTCGCCCAGTTCCCCATCGGGATCCGCCCCCGCCGCGTTGAAGTACCGAAGCGCGATACTGCGCGTGCCGTAGGCGCGTTCGAAATGCCCCAACGCCCGTTCGACCGCCAGCTTGGTCTCGCCGTAGGGATTGATGGGCGCGGTTGGGTGGTTCTCGGTAATGGGCGTCTCCACCGGCTCGCCGTACACCGCCGCGGTCGACGAGAGCACGAACCGGCCGACCGACTCGCCCACCATCGCCTCCAGCACCGCCAGCGCCCCGCCCACGTTGTTGGCGTAGTAGCCGATCGGGTCGCGCACCGACTCGCCCACCAGCAGCGACGCGGCAAAATGCATCACCGCGGTCACGCCATGCCGTCGAATCGTCTCGCGCACCCGCGCCACGTCGCGCACGTCGGCTTCGATCAACTCGCCCCACCGGACCGCCTCGCGGTGCCCGTTGGACAGATTGTCCACCACCACGACACGGCGACCGGCGGCAGCCAGCGCCTTGGCGACGTGGCTCCCGATGTAGCCCGCCCCGCCGGTGACGAGCACCGCGCCCACGTTATCGGCCAATGCAGAAGTACTGGAAGCCATGCGTCCGCATCACCTCGCGGGCGTAGATGTTGCGGCCGTCAAAGATCAGCGGCGTGCGCATCGCCTTGCGCATCTTGGCGAAGTCGGGCTCGCGGAACTCGTTCCACTCCGTCACCAGCGCCAGCGCATCGGCCCCTTCGAGCGCCTTGTAGCTGGAGGGCGCCAGCGTGATGCGGGCGCCGAACAGTTGTTTGGCCACCGGCATCGCCTCCGGGTCGAACGCCTGCACCTTGGCCCCGGCCGCCAGCAGCCGATCAATCAGCACAACCGATGGCGCTTCGCGCATGTCGTCGGTGCGGGGTTTGAACGCCAACCCCCAGACCGCGATCGTCTTGCCCTTGAGCGACCCGAAGTGCGCTTCCATCTTCGACGCCAGGATCGACTTCTGGCTGTGGTTGACCGCGTCCACGGCCTTGACGATCCGGAAGTCGTAGCCCTTGTCGGCCGTAAATTTGACGATGGCCTTGACGTCCTTCGGAAAGCAGCTCCCGCCGTAGCCGGTGCCCGGGAACAGAAACGAGGGGCCAATCCGCCGATCCGACCCGACCGCGCGGCGAACCTGGTCCACATCGGCCCCGAACAATTCGCAAATGTTGGCGATTTCGTTCATGAACGAGATCTTGGTCGCCAGCAGCGCGTTGGCGGCGTACTTGCACAACTCGGCGCTGGCACAGTCCATCACCATGATCGGCGCGCCGGTCCTGGTAAACGGGCTGTACAGATTGCGCATCACTTCGGCCGCTTTTTCGTCTTCGGCGCCCACCACGACCCGATCGGGCTTGAAGAAGTCGTCAACCGCCGCACCCTGCTTGAGAAACTCCGGGTTGCTCACCACGCTGAAGGGATGCGTCGTTTCGCGCCGGATGATTTCGCGGACGCGGCTCGCGGTGCCAACCGGCACGGTGCTTTTGTCCACGATCACCTTGTAGCCGTTCATCGCCTTCGCGATTTCGCGCGCCACCCCCATCACGTGCTGCAAATCGGCCGAGCCGTCCTCGCCCTGGGGCGTGCCCACCGCAATAAAGATCACCGACGCGGCCCGCACCGCCTTGGGCAACTGGGTCGTAAACGTCAGCCGCTTGTCCTCGACGTTGCGCCGGACGACCTCTTCGAGTCCCGGCTCGAAGATAGGCATCTTGCCCTTGCGGAGCAACCGGATCTTCGCCTCGTCTTTGTCCACACATGTCACGTCGTTGCCCGTTTCGGCGAAACACGCCCCGGCAACCAACCCCACATATCCCGTTCCGATGACAGCCAGTTTCATCCCAACGTCTCCCGCGATCGGCGCACACTGCTTTTGAGGGCGAAATGTAGAAACGTCTGAAAGTACTATAGGCCGTACAAGCTGTCAAGGCTTTGCAAATCAACAGGTTGCAGCCAATTCGAGCGTCGAATGGCGACGCCCGACCCCCGCGGGAGACAATCGCGATACGATACGGAACGGCAACGATGCGGATTTTGATCGACTACCGGCCCGCCCTCAAAGAACCGACCGGCGTCGGCGCGTACATCCACGGCCTGGTACTCGCCCTGCTCGAACTGAAACGAGCCGGCGATCCCGATGCGCGCGGACTCGATCTCACGCTGTTTTCGAGTTCCTGGCGCGATCGACTCGTCAGTTCCGCCGCCGCAGAGTTGACCGGCGCCCGGCAGGCCGACGCGCGCATCCCGGGTCGGCTGCTCAACCACGCCTGGCATCGCCTGAGGTGGCCCCCGGTCGAGTCTCTGGCGCCTGGCCCGTTCGACGTGGTCCACTCCGCCACGCCGGTGTTGCTGCCAGCCCGGGCAGGCCTTCGCGTCTCGACGATCTGCGATCTCGACTTTCTCCACCATCCCGATCGTGCGTGGGGCGAGATGCGAGCCGATTTCCCGCGGCTGGCGGGCGAACATGGACGCGCCGCCGATCTGGTGGTGACGATTTCGGCCTATTCGGCCAACGCCATCGCTCGGGAGCTTGCGATTCCTGAGGCCAAGATCGTGGTTTGCCGGCCGGGAGTGCCCCGGTGGATCGGGTCGGCCTCGCCCGCGATTCCCAGGGAAGGCGGATACATCCTGTTTGTCGGCACTCTGGAGCCCCGAAAGAACATCCCGGGGCTGTTGGATGCGTACCAACGGATGCTGGCGCGATGGCCCGACGCGCCTCGACTCGTGATTGCCGGTCGGCCAACGCCCCCGGCCCACGTCTGGATCGCCCGCGCCAGCGGAGAGGCATTCAAGGGCCGGGTCGAGATTCGCGGCTACCTGTCCGACCAGGATCGCCTCGCGGCGTACCGGGGCGCGGCGGTGCTGGTGCTGCCCTCGTTTGACGAAGGCTTCGGACTTCCCGCGCTCGAAGCGATGGCGCTGGGCGTGCCGGTGATCGTCTCGAATCGGGGCGCGCTTCCGGAGGTGGTGGGAGACGCCGGCCTCCAGGTCGATCCCGGCGATGTCGAGGGCCTGGCCGACGCCATGCGTCGGGTGACCACGCAGCCGTCGATCCAGTGGGCCTGTCAGGACGCAGGACTCGCCCGAGCCAAAGCATTCGACTGGCTCGAATCGGCCCGGCACCTGCTGCAGCGCTACGCCGAGGCCCGCCAACGACGGCAGACCGATCGGCCGGGAGGCGCGTCCTGATGCGCATCGGCATCGACGCCCGCGAACTGCTCGGACGCCCGACCGGTGTGGGACGCTACCTGCGCAGCCTGCTCGGCCAGTGGGCCGTGTCGGCTCGAGCGGGTACATTCCCGCATCGGATCGTGATGTACGCCCCCCAAGCCTGGCCGGCAGACGCCGCAGCCGAGTTCGCCGGCCTCGATCCCGAGTGCCGCATCGTCGCCGGTTCGTCGGGCACGTGGTGGGAGCAAACCCGGCTGCCGGCCGCCGCCTCGCGCGACGGGCTCGACGTCTTTTTTGCGCCCGCCTACACCTCTCCCCTCGCGCTGGCGTGCCCGGTGGTCCAGACCATCCACGACTTGTCGTTTCTCGCCCACCCCGAATGGTTCGCCCGACGCGAGCGCATCCGGCGCCGACTGGTGACGCACTGGTCGGCCCGGCGCGCCCGCATCGTGCTGACCGATTCGCACTTTTCGGCGCGCGAAATCCACGAACGCCTCGGCGTTCCCGCGCACAAGATTCGGACGATTCCGCTGGGAGCGACCCGCCCTGGTGCCGTTGGCGATGAGGCGCCCGCGTTGCCGGGATTCGACCTCCGGGCCCCGGTGGTCCTCTACGTCGGTTCGATCTTCAACCGCCGGCGCGTTCCCGACTTGATTCGTGCGTTCGCCAGAATCGCCGGCGCCGCCGCGGACGCGCGACTGGAAATCGTCGGAGAAAACCGCACGCATCCGCTGCAGGATCTCGAGACCCTGTGCCGCGAGCTTGGCGTGGCCAGCCGGGTGAGCATCCGGGCCTACGTCAGCGACGCCGAGCTGGCGAGCCTCTATGCTTCGGCCCGCGTGTTCGTCTTCTTGTCCGAGTACGAAGGGTTCGGGCTGACACCGCTCGAGGCGCTCGGCTGCGGCATTCCGGTCGTGGTGCTCGACACGCCGGTTGCGCGCGAAACCTGCGGCGAGGCCGCTGGTTATGTCGCACCGGGCGATCTCGACGCGGTGGCCTCGCTTGTCGCCCGGCTGCTGACAGACGCGGCTGCCCACCGGCAGGCCCTCGCACCGGCGGCCAGCGTGCTGGCGCGCTACCGCTGGTCCGAGGCGGCCGACTCCACGCGTGCGGCACTCGAAGAGGCGGCACGCTGATGCCGATGCCCGAACTCAGCATCATCATCGTGTCGTTCAACACCCGGCCCGAACTCGAAGCCTGCCTGGCATCGATCGTCGAGCACGCGCCGCGCGTCTCGCACGAGATCGTCGTGGTGGACAACGCGTCGTCGGATCAATCGGCCGACGCGGTTCGGACGCGGTGGCCCGCCGTCCGCCTCGTCGAAGCGGGCCGGAACGCTGGCTTTGCGGCGGGCAACAACATCGGCATTCGGTCGTCGGCCGGCGAACTGCTCCTGCTGCTCAACAGCGACACGCTGGTGAAGCCCGGCGCCCTCGACACGCTGGTCTCCGAGTTGAGGCACTCGCCTGAGGTGGCGGCCGTCGGACCGCGCATCGTGGACGCGGCGGGCAGCCCGGAGTTGTCCTTCGGCCGGCACATCGCGCCACTGGCGGAGGCCCGGCAAAAACTGCTGACGCGGCTCCACGAACGCGGCGTCGGCGTGGCGAGGCGTCGGGTCGAACGCCTCACCACAACGCGGCAGCACCCCGACTGGATTAGCGGCGCCTGCCTGATGGTTCGCCGGGAGGACGCCCTGGCGGTCGGGCTGCTCGACGAGCGCTATTTTCTCTATGCCGAGGACGTGGATTTTTGCGCCGCGCTCAGGGCGCGCGGCCGCAGGATCCTGTTCGTGCCGACCGCCGAGATCGTCCATCTTCGCGGACGCGCGCGGCGCAGCCGCCCGGTCGAGTCGGAACACGCGTACCGGCGCGCGCATCTGGCTTTTTACGCAAAACATCATCCGGGCTGGTACTGGTGCCTCGCGGCGTACCTGCGCGTGCGCGGCAAATTGCCCCCGGTGGTCAACCGGTAAGCTGGCGCCCTGTGGTATCGTGACTCACCGGAACGAGGCCTGACACGTGCGTATCGCCATCGACGCCCGCAAGTTGCACGACTTCGGGATCGGCACCTACATCCGCAATCTGCTCAAGCACCTCGCGGTGTTCGATCCCCAATCCGAGTACGTCGTGCTGTGCCGGCCCCAGGACGCGGCCGCCATCGCGCGCATCGCCCCGAACTTTACGCCGGTTCCCGAAAAGGCGAAGCCGTATTCGATCCGGGAACAGATCGCGCTGCCACTGCAGTTGCTCAAGGCGCGCGTGGATTTGTTTCACGCCCCGCACTACGTGCTGCCGCCGCTGGTGCCGTGCCGGTCGATTGTGACGATTCACGACTGCATCCACCTGATGTTTCCGCAGTACCTCCCCAATCGGCTCGCCTACCTGTATGCGCGAGGCAGCCTGGCGGCGGCGGCGACACGCGCCTCCCGCATCCTGACGGTGTCGGAGACGTCGAAATCCGACATCCTGCGCTATTGCAATGTGCCGGCGGACCGCATCACCGTCATTCCCAACGCGATCGACGATCGGTTGTCGCGCGCGCCGCTGGAAGAGGACATCCAGCGCACCCGCGAGCGGTACCAACTGGACGGGCCGTTCGCCTTGTATGTGGGCAACATCAAACCGCACAAGAACCTGGAACGCCTCATCGACGCGTTCCATCTGGTGCGCCGCGAGGGCTTCGAACACCTCAAGCTGTTGATCATCGGGGACCAAATCTCGAAGTTTCCGCGGCTGCGCCGCGCGGTCGATCGCTACAAGCTCCACAAGCACGTGCGGTTCCTGGGCTTTGTCGGCGACGATACGCTCGCGTCGTTGTACCGACTGGCGACCGTGTTCGTCTTTCCATCGCTGTACGAAGGCTTCGGCCTGCCTCCCCTCGAGGCGCTGGCCAGCGGCACGCCGGTGGTCACCTCGAATGTGTCCTCGCTGCCCGAAGTGGTCGGCGATGCGGCCGTGCTGGTCGATCCGTACAGTGCGGCGTCGATCGCCGAAGGGATCCAGCGCGTCCTGGTGGATCCGGCGTTACGGGAATCGCTGCGGATCAAGGGACTTGCCCGCGCCAAGACGTTCTCCTGGGAGGCGTCGGTCCAGCGCACGCTGGACGCGTATCGGGAAGTGGTGCAGTGATGCCGGTGCACGGATGAAGATCGCCCTGGTCCACGACTGGCTGACCGGCATGCGCGGGGGCGAGAAGGTGCTCGAGGTGCTGGCCGACCTGTATCCCTCGGCCGACATCTTTACGCTGCTGCACGTGCCGGGCTCGGTCTCGCCGCGCATCGAACGCCATCGCATCCGCACATCGCTGGTGCAGCACGTCCCCGGCGCCAAGCGGTTCTACCGGCACCTGCTGCCGCTGTTTCCGTTCGCGATCGAACAGTTTTCGTTCGACCGGTACGACCTGGTCGTCAGCATCAGCCACTGCGCGGCGAAGTCGATTCTGCCCGGCGTGCGCGCCCGCCATCTCTGTTACTGCCTGACGCCGATGCGCTACGCCTGGGATCAGTTTGGCGCCTACTTCGATGAGGAACGGCTCGGCCGCGCCGGCATGGCCGCGATCCGGCCGATGATGGCCTCGCTGGCCCGATGGGACGCGGCCACCGCCAACCGGGCGCACCAGTTCGTCGCGATCTCGCGGTATGTCGCAGATCGGATAGCCCGATACTATAATCGTCAGGCCTCGGTGATTTATCCGCCCGTCGACACCGAGTTCTTCCGACTCGACCAGCGGCCCGCGGGGACATCGGCGCTGGTGGTGTCGGCTCTGGTGCCGTACAAGCGGATCGATTTAGCCATCGCGGCGTGCGCGCATGCCGGGATCGGTCTGCGGATCGTGGGAACCGGCCCCGAACTGGGCCGGTTGAAGAAGTTGGCCGGGCCCGCCGTGTCGTTTCTGGGGTGGCTCGACGACGCGCAGATTCGCGAGGAGTACGGGCAGGCCGGCGTCGTGTTGTTGCCCGGCATCGAGGATTTCGGCATCGTGCCCCTGGAGGCTCAGGCCTGCGGACGCCCGGTGGTGGCGTTGAACGAAGGCGGGGCCACCGAGACGGTGGTCCACGGGGCGACGGGCACCCTGGTGGATCGGATGGACGCCGAGCGGTTCGGCCTGGCGATTCGGCAGACGCTCGACGCGGGTTTGGATCCGGTACGGATTCGCGCGCATGCCGAACAGTTTGGACAATCGCGCTTCGAGCAGCAGATGCGCGCGTCGATCGAGTAGGTGATGGCCTCGGCGTAACCATGGTCAAGCGGCACAAGCGAACCCTCGCCACCTTCTACGTGATCACCGACGCGATGCTCGGTGTGGCGGCGTTTGTCTGCGCCTATCTGGTCCGATTCGATTCCCAGTTGTTCAACGTCACCAAGGGTGTGCCGCCGTTCTGGCAGTATGCCGCGGTGCTCCCCTTTGTCGGGCTGCTGGTGCCGGTCGCCTTCTACTTTCAGGGGCTCTACAGCGTCCGCCGCAACCGGTCGCGCGTCGACGACTTCTTCGCCGTCTTCATCGGCAGCATCGTGGCTGTGGTGCTGGGCGTGCTCGTGACGCTGTACGTGGGCGCCTACTACACGCCCGTCGAACTGAAGGAGCGCGGCACGTTCGAGGTCTCCCAGTTGGTCTGGGCGCTGTTTCTGCTGGCCAACATCGTTCTGACGTTTGCCTCCAGAGAAGCGGTGAGGCAGACCCTCGAGCGGCGCTGGCGCGCCGGCATCGGCCTCAAGCGCATCCTGATCGTCGGAGCCGGCGACCTCGGCAAGCTGGTGGCCGACAAGATTATCCGGCACCAGGAACTCGGCTATCAGATCGTCGGATTTCTCGACGACCGCGCGGACCGCGACCACCTCGGCTACCGCGGCCTGCCGCTGCTGGGCACGACATCGGAAGCCTCCGAGATCTGCGCCCGCGAACGCGTTGACCACATCTACGTCGCGCTCCCGCTCGAAGAGCATCGCCTGATGATGGAGGTGATCGAGGCGGCTGCCCGGGATCTGATCGACGTCAAGATCGTGCCAGACCTTCTGCAGTTCATCGCGCTCAAGGCCCGGATCGAAGACCTCGACGGCGTGCCGATCATCAATCTGAACGAGGTGCCGCTGCAGGGCCTCAACGCCTTCGTCAAGCGCAGCGTGGACCTGGCGGTGTCGGGCCTCGCCTTGTTCGTCCTCGCGATCCCGCTGGGCGTGGTCGCTCTGCTGATACGGCTGACGTCGCCAGGACCGGTGCTCTACCGGCAGGAGCGCATGAGCCTCGACGGATCGTCGTTTGCCGTCTACAAGTTCCGCTCGATGTTCGCCGAGGCCGAGGACGACACCGGGCCGATCTGGGCCCGCGACGAGGATCCCCGATGCACGCCGCTCGGCCGGCACCTGCGCCGCTTCGACATCGACGAACTGCCCCAGTTGTACAACGTGCTGCGTGGCGAGATGTCGCTGGTCGGGCCGCGGCCGGAACGGCCCTATTTCGTCGAGCAGTTCAAGCACCGTTACCCGCAGTACATGCTGCGCCACAAGGTCAAATCGGGCATCACCGGCTGGGCGCAGGTCAACGGGTGGCGGGGCAACACGTCGCTCGAAAAACGCATCGAATTCGATTTGTATTACATCGAGAACTGGTCCATGAGTCTCGACGTGAAAATCCTGTGGCTGACCCTCGTCCGGGGGCTGGGCCTGTTTCACGGAACCACCGCCGAGTAACCGCCATGTCAAAGCCGCGCGTCGTCATTGCCGGGGCCGCCGGGTTCATCGGCTCGCATCTGTCGGAAGTGCTGCTGGACCGGGGCTACAGCGTGGTTGGCATCGACAACCTCCTTACCGGAGACATGGCCAATCTGACGCACCTGCAGAACCGGGATTTCCTCTTCATCAAGCACGACATCACCAACTACATCCACGTCGACGGGCCGGTGGACTTCGTGCTGCACTGGGCCAGCCCGGCCAGCCCGATCGACTATCTCGAACTGCCGATCCAGACGTTGAAGGTCGGCGCGCTCGGCACGCACAAGGCACTCGGCCTGGCCAAGGCCAAGGGCGCCCGGTTCGTGCTGGCCTCGACCTCCGAGGTGTACGGCGATCCGCTCGAACATCCCCAGAAGGAGACGTACTGGGGCAACGTCAATCCCATCGGCCCTCGCGGCGTGTACGACGAGGCCAAGCGATTCGCCGAGGCGATGACGGTGGCCTACCACCGCTATCACGGCGTAGACGCCAAGATCGTCCGCATCTTCAACACGTACGGGCCGCGCATGCGGGTCAAGGACGGCCGCGCGGTGCCGAACTTTATTTCGCAGGCCCTGCGGGGCGAAGACATCACGGTGTTTGGCGACGGCCAGCAGACCCGCAGCCTGTGTTACGTGACCGACCTGGTGGACGGCATCATCAAGCTGATGCATTCGTCGGTCAACGACCCGGTCAATATCGGCAACCCGCACGAACTGACCATCGAGCAGATCGCCAGAACCATTCTCGCGATGATTGGGTCGTCGAGCCAGATCGTGTTCAAGCCGCTGCCCACCGACGACCCGAAGGTGCGTCGGCCCGACATCACCAGAGCGCGCACGCTGCTCGGCTGGGAGCCGACCGTAGCGCTGGCGCAAGGCCTCGAGCAGACGATCGCCTATTTCAGGACGAAGGTGGCGGCTCGCTGATAATGCGGCGCACGTGCACGACGTAGTGGGCGCCGGACAACAGCGTCAGCGCCAGGCACGCGTAGATGCCAACATCGACCAGCACGGATGTCTGCTTCAGGTAATTGAACAGCATCACGACGATGCTCGTGACGATGTAGGTCGCGGTCGCGATCTTGCCGAACACCGATGGCCGGAACGTCCTCGGCCCCAGGGCCAGCGTGATGACGGCGACCGTCAGCACGATGACGACGTCGCGGCTGATGATGAGCACCGTCAACCAGAGCGGCAGCCGGTTGGTCAGCCCGATCCCGGGCAGCGACAAGACGATGAACGTGGTGAGCAGGAGCAGCTTGTCCGCCATCGGGTCGAGCCACGCGCCAATGGTGGTGCGCTGGTTGGTGAGGCGGGCAATCAGGCCGTCGAGCGCGTCGGTGATGCCGGCGACCGCGAAGACGATCAGCGCCCAGCCCAATTCGCCGTACAACGTGAGCAGCGCAAAGGCCGGCACCAGGACCAGCCTCAGCAGCGTCAACTGATTCGCCAGGTTGAGGGGACCCAGATTCCTCACCGCGTGCCTCCCGCCGTGCCCGTCCTCGGGGACTTGGCGATCCGTTCCAGCCGATCCATCACGTCGATCGCTTCGGCGCCGCTCAACACCCGCGACGGGCGGAATACACCCCCGTCAACCAGGCCCATCACGCCCGACGAGACCGCCACCGCCACATCAGGGTAACTCAGGTGATCGCCTGGCACATCAGGAATTGTCGGCCGCATCGTGGCGCGGCCAACCCCGGGCGCCGCCGCCATCAGCACGCGCGCGACGACCTGCGCCATATCCGCCCGTTTGACGACGGCGGCGGGCTGAAACGCGTGGTTGGCGTACACCTCCATCACCTTCGAACGCGTCACCGTCGCGATCCAGGCCGCCGCCCAGTGGCCACGCACGTCGGTGGCGACCACTGGCGGATACCGCCGCCCAGCCGCGCTGAGCACGGCGGGCAACCGGACGCCGAGCAACGCCGCCACGTCGCCCCGCGTCACCTGCGCCAGACGGGCGATCGCCGCGTAGTCGGCGGGCAGCCGCGTCGACGCGGCGCGATCCCGGAGTCGATCGAGCGCCTGCCTGGCGCCCTCGCCTCCGTCGAGCGCGACCGCCTGCTGGTAGGCATCGATCGCGCCCACCACGTCTCCCTGCTTCTCGAGCGCGTCGCCCAACGTCTTGAACGCCCGCGCATCTCCAGCATCGAGCGCCACCGCCTTGCGTAAGTGCGCCACCGCGTCGGCCATCGCATTGAGCCGCAGCTCCACGCCGCCCAGATCCCGATAGAGCACGGCACTGTCGGGCGCGGCCCGAACCGCGTCGAGGTAGGCGCGGCGCGACTCTTCCAGTCGGCCTTCGTCGGCTGCTCGCCGGCCCGCGGCGATCAACGTCTGGACGCGAGCGAATCGGATGACATCCGCACGCCTGCCCAGTTCGGACAGCGACGGATCGATCTTCAACGCCGCCTCGAAATTGACAAGCGCCTGGTCGGGCTGCCCGAGCGCCAGGTACGCTTCGGCGCGGCCGGCGTAGGCGGACGCATACGACGGCGCCAGCCGAACGGCGTGTTCGAACCAGGCCAGCGCGTCCTTGATCTGCCGTTGCGCCAGCAACACGTAGCCCAATCCCACTTCTGCGGGCACGTAGCCTGGAGCATGCCTGACAAGCGCGCTGTAGTCGGCGTTGGCGCCGCCGAGGTCGCCGCGCTGGAGACGCCCCCACGCCAGCCGATGCTGGGCTGTCAGTCGTTGATCGGTCTGCTGCCCGAGAGGCTGCGGAAACAGGTAGTCCACGTAGGCCGGTGCCGACGGGACCGCCGGTGGCGCGACCGACGCGGCGCACCCCCACGAGCCCGTCAACGCGATCACCACCGCCATGCGACTCCACCGGAGCGTCACACGAATCCATCGCCAGGTTGCCCGACTGGATCGAGGCCTCACGCGGCCCCCTCCGAATCGGCGGGAACCGCCGAGACGATGCTCGACGGAAACAGGGCCAGACCGCGCCTCGGCACGTCGGCATCGATGACCGTTCTGGCGCCGACCGTCTCGTGGCGCAACACCCGCGCATGACCGTACAGCCACGCCACCCTGCGCCGTCCCACCTCGGTGCCGGCGTCCAGACTGAGCCGAACACGCCTGGTGTCGAGCGCCAGGCTTTCCATCATTCGGCCCAGCAGCATCTCCCGACCGTGCCCCATGCTGGCCGACATCACGACCGGATCATTCAGGTCCGCCGCCACGCGCGCAATTTCGGCGTCGGTCAGCAAGTCCGCTTTGTTCAACACGTCGAGCCGGGGCAACTCGGCCGCGCCGATCTCCGCCAACACCGCCTGCACCGCCGCCATCCGTTGCTCGCGTCCGGGCGAGGCGGCGTCGATGACGTGCACTAGCAGATCGGCTTCGCGGGCTTCTTCGAGACTCGCCCGAAATGCGGCCACCAGCGTGTGAGGCAGACGATTGATGAAGCCGACCGTGTCGGAGACCAGCAATTCGCGCTGGTCGCCCAGCTTCACTTGCCGCACCAGCGGATCGAGCGTGACAAACAGCGCGTCGGACGCCTCCGCCTCGCCTCCGGTCAGCAGATTAAACAGCGTGGTCTTGCCCGCATTGGTGTACCCCACCAACGCCACAGTCGGGACGTCGCCCTTGTGACGACGGTCCCGCAGCCGCGCGCGCCGCTGGCGCACGCCCTCGATGCTCGCCGCAATCACCGTGATGCGTTGTCGAATGCGCCGCCGATCCGTCTCGAGCTTGGTCTCTCCTGGACCCCTGGTGCCGATGCCGCCGCCCAACCGCGACAGTTCCACGCCCGACCCCACCAGGCGCGGAAGCAGGTAGCGGAGCTGCGCCAGCTCGACCTGCGACTGCCCTTCGCGCGTCCTGGCCCGCAACGCGAAGATGTCGAGGATCAGCTGCGTGCGGTCGATCACCCGCCGCTTGACCACCGGCTCAATCTGTCGAAGCTGCGTCGGCGTCAACTCGTTGTCGAAGACCACCACCGACACGTCCTGCTCGTCGCAGGCGAGCGCCAGCGTCTGGAGTTTGCCTTTGCCCACGAAGGTGGCGGCCTCGGGGCGCGATCGCTCCTGCAGCGAACGGAAGGCGACGGTGCCGCCGGCGGCGCGGACCAAGCCCGCCAGTTCGTCCAGGGACTGCTCCGCCTCGGTGCGGCCAAGCCGCCCGGTGGCCAGGCCTACCAGTGCGGCCCGGTCTCGGGTCTTTCGGGTGTCATGTGCCATCGGGTGCCACTACTCGACGCATCTTAGCACCTGCTCCCACGGCGTGGCGCCGGCACGCACGAGGCGCCGGCCGCCCTGCTGGGTCATATCGACGATCGTGGACGGCAATCCGCCTGGCGTGGAGCCGCCATCGAGCAACACAGCCAGCCAGGGCGACAGCGCCGCGGCGACCGCCTCGGGGTGCACCGGCGCCGGACTGCCCGACAGATTCGCGCTGGTCGAGGTGAGCGGATATCCGAATGCCTCGCACAACCCGCGGGCCACCCGATGGCCCGGCACACGAACCGCCACCGTCGTCTTCCCGGCGTGGACCGACGCAGCAAGTCCATCCCACGCGGGAATGACGAGGGTGAGGGGACCCGGCCAGAATGTTGCGGCCAGCCGCCGAATGGGGTCCGAAAGGCACCCCGCAACAGTGGCAAGCTGATCCACGCTCGCGGCGATCAGCGGCAGCGCGGTCGCCGGAGGCCGAATCTTGGCGAGAAACACTCCTCGCACGGCAGCCTCGTTGCGAGGATCAACCGCAATCCCGTAGAACGTCTCGGTGGGAAACGCCACCAGCCCGCCGGCGCGCAGCGCGCCCACCGCCAGCGCCAGTGCCCGCGCCAACACGGCCGGGGAAGAATCGGCTTCGGTGATGCTTACTCGTTCCATTCGGCCACCGGCTCCCGTCACAGCTTTTGTAGACACGCCATCAACGGCAGACACGCCCCGCCGGTCGCACAAGCACCCGCCCGAACTACGCCGACCGCCGCGTTTGCAACACGTGTCGTGAGAGGCGAGACAGGCGTTATGCTACACCTGATGCGGACACCCCGACGCGCCAAGCCCGTGCTGCCCCGAGCGCCACTTCCCCGGCAACGTGGCGGCGTGCATCCGGACCAATCCAAGCAGCTCCCACGCAAGAAGAAATACAAGAAGCCGCCGACCGACGAGGCGGACTCATGAAGGCTCGGAGCGCTACTGTTCCGCCGCCTCGACCGACCCGATGACGCCGGGGCCGGCGTCTGACGGCAGCTCGCCCGGCAATTTCCACCACACCACCGCCGCCACCGCCGCCAGCACGCCGAGATCCAGCACGAAGACGGCCCCGAGCGTCGTGCGGCTCAGGAATCCTGCCACCGCGGGACTGATGGCCAGCCCGGCGAGCGCGCTTCCGGTGAGGAACCCGAATCCTGTGCCGTGCGCCCCGGCCGGCACCTGTCGACCGGCGACCGTGTAGGCGGCCGTAATCCCGGCGCCGACGCCGGCGCCGAAGATCGCCAGCGCGATCGACAATTCGATCGTCCCCCGCACCAGCAGAAACCCGCCGAGGGCCGCCCCGGCGACCAGGATCGACACCGAGACGACGCCACGCGCGGACCACCGCCCGAGCAGCGCGTTGCAGGCCTGATTGCCCACCGCCGCCCCAATCGCCGCGGCGGAGAAGAGCACTCCCGAGACCAGCGCCACCGACCCCGCCCCGAATCCAAGGCGCTCGACGTAGAGGGGAAGAATCGGACCGAAACTGCGGTCCACGAACGTGATGCCAAAAATCGCCGCCATCGCGAGCAGGAATCCCGGCTTGGCGAGCATGGCGCGCCAGATGCCCTCGCCCGTCGCGGGCGCGGCCGTCGGGTCGCGAGGATGGACCGGATCCCGATACAACACGAGCACCAGCAGAAACGCGATCGCGTAGAACCCGGCCGTCACGAAGAAGGCGCGCCGAATGCCGACCATCCCGGCCAACGATCCGCCAATCACCGGCCCCAGCGCCGGCCCCAGCCGCTGCGAGGTCTGTACCCATCCAATCGCCGACGCCATCCGCTCGCGCGGGGCCGACTCGGCCGCCATCGCCAGCGTCAATCCGCCGTAGCCGGCAAACAACCCCTGCAGCGCGCGAAGCGCGAAGATGTGCCACGGTTGCTGCGCATACGCCATCGCGGCCATCACGATGACGAAGCTCACCAGGGCTCGCTCGACCATCAACTTGCGGCCAACCCGATCGGCGACCCGGCCCCAGAGCGGCGAGAGCACCGCGGTGACCGCTGGCGTCACGCCCAGACTCAAACCCGCCCACATGGCGACCTCGGCATCGTCGCGCGCGCCGAGTTGGTGGATGAAGAGCGGGAGCAGGGGCATCACGATCGTGAAGCCCGTAAAGCCCATGAAGCTGGCGGCGGTGATCGCCAGCTGGTTCCGCCGCCACGACAACGCGGTCGGCGCGTCAGCCTCCGCTGGTGCCGGCATAGGGGGGCAGCTGGCAGCGCGTGGGCCGATCGGCGCGATAGCCGAGCAGGTAGTCGGCCTGCATCACGGCATGAATTTCGCGCGTGCCCTCGTATATCACGGCGCCCTTGCAGTTGCGATAGAACCGGCCCACCGGGTAATCGTCCGAGTAGCCGTTCGCCCCGTGCACCTGCACGGCATTGCCCGCCGCACGCTCCGAGGCCACCGTCGAGAACCACTTGGCCAGACCGGTTTCCTTCGTATTGCGCTGGCCCTGATTCTTGAGCCACCCGGCGCGCAGCCACAGCAGGCGCGACGCCTGATAGTCGGATTCCATCAGCGCGATCATCTGCTTGACGAGTTGATGTTCGCCAATCTCCACGCCAAACGTCTTCCGCTCGTTGGCGTACTTGACGCTCGCGTCCCGACAGGCGCGAATCAGTCCGGTGGCGCCCGCCGCAACGGTATACCGCCCCTGATCGAGCGCGAACATCGCGATCTTGAATCCTTCGCCGGGCCGGCCCACCAGATTGGCCTCCGGCACCTCGACCTCGTCCATCTTGAAGAAGCCGGTATTGCCGGCCAGGATGCCCCACTTCTCCTTGATCGTGCCGCTCGAGAACCCCTTGAAGCCGCGCTCGACGATGAAGGCGGAAATCCCCGAGGTGTCGCGGGCCTTCTTCTTCTCGAGGTCGCTCCACGCGAACACCAGGAAGTTGTCGGCGACGTCGGCCAACGAGATCCACATCTTCTCGCCGGTCAGCAGGTAGCGATCGCCTTTCTTGATCGCCACCGTCTGGATGCCGCGCACATCGCTTCCGGCAGACGGTTCGGTCAACCCGTAGGTCGCAATCTTCTTTCCCTGCGCCTGCGGCACCAGGTAGCGCTGTTTCTGATCTTCGGTGCCCCAGGTGAGCAGGCTCAGGCAGTTCAGCCCAGCGTGCACCGACAGGATCACCCGCAAGGACGTGTCCACGTACTCGAGTTCCTCGCTGGCCACACCCAGGCTGATGTAATCCATCCCCGCGCCGCCGTATTCGACGGGCACCGAGATGCCCAGCAACCCCAACGCCGCCATTTGCGGAAACAGGTTCGGATCGAAACGGTGTTCGCGATCCAGATCCTTGATTCGGGGCGCCACTTCGCGACCGGCCCATTCGCGGATCGACTGTTCGAGAAGGCGATGCTCATCGGAAAGAAGAAAGTCCATAGGTGCCTCAGCGTACCATAGCCGCCGACAGCCTCACCACCGTCACGGCGGTGCCCCGCCCGGCGCCGGTCCGATCGACGGCCCGTCCGCCGTTCACGGCAATTTCGAGGCGGTCGGTACTGCCCACCAGCGCGCACGTCTCGCCCGGCATCGCTTCGGCGTAGGTGTCCACCCATGCGCCCACGGGCGTCTGGCCAATGCTGACGCGAAGGGTGGAACCCGGTCCAAGTCGATCCAGCGCGTCGCGTCGGATGTTGGTGATGAGATTGCCAAACCGATCAACGGTGAGCACGCAGCCGGAAATCCGCCCGTCCTCCTCGATCGGTCGGGGCAAGGCCAGCCGGATCGCCCCGTCCAGCGAGTCGCCGAACGCGTCGGGAGCGACGCCGGCGGCCAGCCATCCGGCCGCTGGAGCAAAACGATCCCGCCCCTCGAACGTCTTGCTCACCACAGGCCGGCGGTAGCGCGCGTCGGTGAGTGCCACGACCCGCGATGGTGGACACTCGTCGAACACGGCGGTGAGCAGTCCGTTGTCGGGCGCCACGAACCGGGCGCCACCGGCCTCGGCCACCAGTCCCCCGCGCGACGTCCCGACGCCGGGATCGACCACCGCGAGAAAAATTGTCCCTGGCCGAAAGAACCGCCAGCACGCGGCCAGTTCGAGAGCCCCGGCCATCACGTCGTGCGCCGGCACGTCGTGGGTAAGGTCCACCAGCGTGGCATCCGGGCAGATCGACAGAATGACGCCTTTCATGGCGCCGACGTAGTGATCGGCCGTGCCGAAATCGGTCAGGATGGCGACGACAGGTCGCGTCACCTCAGCCCCGGTCCCCGGCCCGGATCGGCTTGTGGAACAGCGTTTCGCGCTGTCGGTGTTTGAGGAGGTACGACTCGTCGACCTCGAGCTTCGACATCATCAGGTGCACGTCGCGACTGGTCCACAACCGGCGGGGGCCGGTGGCGGCGGGATAGTCCCGCTGGCGCAGGTGCTGCACGTCCACGATCACGTATTTCCGGTAGCCGGGCTCGGGAGCGTGGTTCGTCGTGAAGATCGCCATCCCGACGCCGCCAGGCTTGAGCACGCGCGACAGTTCGGCCACCAGCCTGCCGGCCGCCGCGGGCGACAAATAGTCCAGCACGTCCCAGCAGAGCACGCCGTCGATGCTGTTGGCGGGATACGCGAAGGCGATGGGCAGGTCGGCGCAGTTCTCGGACGCGCGCCGATCGAGATTCGAACGGGTGCCGTCGCCGAACAGATGTTCGATGTGGACCTTGCACCCGAGCTGGTCGCCGAGCAAGGTGACGTTTTCGCCGATGGCGGGCCCGAGGTCGACGAGCACCGGCGCCGCGCGATGGCGCATGGCCTTCAGAAAATGCGGGAGGGCGCGCGACCGGTGCACCACCCCGTCGGGCGACGACTCCGGATCCGGCTCGTCACGTGCCGGCCACGCAAGGCCCGTCAGACGGGCCACCCAGCCGGTCAGCGAGCGCTGGTTCCCGCTGTCCGACACCGAGGTGTCCTTTCGCGATCGCCACATCGGCCCGTCATCGCCGTGGCGCGGCCAGACAACTTACACTCCGACGCGCGGCTCGGCCGACACGAGGGCGACCGGCCCGCGCGCCTCCGGCACCGCGCCGCCCGCGGCCGGCTGTCCCTTCCGCTGCATGTCGATGCTGCCCCGGAAGTGCGCGCCTTCGGCAATCGCCACGCGCGGCGCGACCACGTCGCCGTCAACCGATCCGTTCTCGCGCAGTTCGACGCGCTCGCTCGCATTGATGTTGCCCACCAGTTCGCCGAGCACGATCACCGATTTGGCGAAGACGTGGGCTTTGACCCGGCCGTCCACGCCAATCGTCAGGGTGTGATCCCGAAGTTCGACCTTGCCGTCGACATGCCCTTCGATGGTGAGATCTTCGCTGCCGTTGAGCTCGCCGTTGATGACCACCGAGCGGCCGATCAGCGCGACGCCGCGCTCTCCGGACGCTCTTCCTGCCGGTGATACCTCGGGTGCCATGTGATCTGTGTCCCTCCTGCCCACGAGACGGCGAGACCCGCCTCAGACTGCCTCTTGCGCGAGCCAGACCGAGCTTGGGCCGCCATCGGGCGCCTGCCGCGCAGTATATGGAACGTTTTCGAGGCTTGTCTACACTATTCGGCGTCCCGGCGCCTTCAGGGGGCCAGCCTCGTGCCTGCCACCCATGGTATCGTGGCTTCATTGTGCGCATCTATCTCGATCACAACGCCACGACGCCGGTCGCCTCCGAGGTCGCCGACGCGGTCGCGACCGCGATGCGGGAACAGTTCGGCAATCCTTCCAGCATTCACGCGTTCGGGCAATCCGCAAAAACGGCGCTCGACCAGGCCCGCGATGCGGTGGCCGCCCTCATCGGCGCATCGCCCGCCGAGGTGGTGTTTACCGGCGGCGGCACCGAGGGCGACAATCTGGCGCTGCGGGGGGTGGCCGGCATGCCCGCGATGGCCGGACGGCGGCAGATCGTCATCAGCGCGATCGAGCATGAGGCGGTGCGGCATACGGCGCAGGCGCTGGGCAAGGCGGGATGGCAGGTTGACGAAGTGCCCGTCGGTTCGCGCGGCGTGGTCGAACCCGACAATCTGCGCCGCCTGGTCGGCGCCAACACGGCCCTGGTCTCGGTGATGCACGCCAACAACGAGGTGGGCACCATTCAGCCGATCGCGGTGGCGGCCGGGATTGCGCACGACGCGGGCGCCCTGTTCCATACCGATGCCGTGCAGTCGGTGGGCAAGATCCCGGTGGATGTCGGCACGCTCGGCGTCGACATGCTGACGCTGTCGGGCCACAAGTTCGGCGGCCCCAAAGGGGTCGGCGTCATCTGGATTCGGCGCGGCCTGGCGCTCAGCCCGATGCTCACCGGCGGCCGACAGGAACGCGGCCGACGGCCGGGCACCGAAAACGTGCCAGGGCTCGTCGGCCTGGGCGTGGCTGCCAGCCTGGCCCGCGAGCAGCACCTCCCCGCCGGCGACCGGATTGCGCGGATGAGAGACCGCCTCGAACACGGCATCCTGGAACGCATTTCGGGCACCGTGGTCAATGGCGCCCCCGACGCGCGCGTGCCCAACACCTCCAGCATCAGCTTCGAGGGCGTCGAGGGCGAGTCGCTGGTAATCGGCCTCGATCTGGAAGGCGTCGCCGTGTCGACCGGGTCGGCCTGCTCGTCGGGCACCCTCGAGCCTTCGCACGTGCTGCGCGCCCTCGGACTGCCGCCGTCCCGCGTGCAGAGCGCGATCCGCTTCAGCCTGGGCCCCTCGACCACCGAGGCCGACATCGACCAGGTCCTCGACGCACTGTCGCGCGCGGTTGGCCGCCTGCGACTGCGCGGCGACAGCCGGCTTCGGTTGCGCACCGCCCCTCGAGCCTGAGCCGCCTATGCGAGTGGTCATCGCCATGTCGGGCGGCGTCGATTCGTCGGTTGCGGCCGCGCTCCTGGTCGACGCCGGCCACGACGTGGTTGGCGTGTCGATGCAGCTTTACGACCAACAGCACGGTGCGGTCGGGTTCGGCACGTGCTGCACCATCGACGATCTGCACGACGCCCGCCGGGTCGCCGCCACGCTGGGCATTCCGCATTACGTCCTCAATCTGGAACGCGAGTTCGACGCCGTCGTGGTGGCGGACTTTGTTCGCGAGTACGCCTCGGGACGCACGCCGATTCCGTGCGCGCACTGCAACAACGCCTTGAAGTTCGCGACGCTGGTCGAGAAGGCCGCCGGCTTCGGCGCCGACCGGGTCGCCACCGGACACTACGCTCGCCTCACCCGCGACGCGCAGGGCCGCGGGCACTTGTGGCGAGGGCTCGACGACACGAAAGACCAGGCGTACTTCCTGTTCGGCCTCACGCAGGCACAACTGGCCAGCGCGCAATTCCCGGTGGGCGAGATGCGCAAGACAGAGGTGCGCGCCTTTGCTCGCGCACGCGGCATCCTCGTGTCGGACAAACCCGACAGCCAGGAAATTTGCTTCGTGCCCGATGGCGATTACGCGGCGGTGGTCGAGCGTCGCCTGCCCGGCGACACCTCGGGGCTCATCGTCAACCTGGACGGCGCGGTGGTGGGCCGCCACCAGGGCGTCCACCGGTTCACCGTCGGCCAGCGTAAAGGATTGGGCATCGCGTTGGGCGAGCCGGCGTACGTGGTGCGGCTCGACGCTGCTCGGCGGCTGGTCACCGTCGGACCGCACTCTGCCATCCAACGCGATCGGCTGACCGCGTCGCGCGTCAACTGGATCGCCGGCGAGGCTCCGGGAGCCGAGATCCGGGTGACGGCCCAGATTCGCCACCGTCACACGCCTGCTCGGGCGCGGGTCATGCCGCTCAGCGCGGATCGCATCGCCGTGACGTTCGACCAGGCACAGTCCGCGGTCACTCCGGGCCAGGCGGTGGTGTTGTTCGATGGAGACGAAGTGCTGGGAGGCGGCTGGATCGATTCGGACGCGTGACGCGGACGCGCCATACGCACCCTGCTCGACGGGCCGCGACCGGATCCGGCCTACTGGTGATCCAGGAAATGCTCGGCGTCGAGCGCCGCCATGCATCCCGATCCGGCGGCGGTGATCGCCTGACGGTAGGTGTGGTCCTGGACGTCGCCGCACGCAAACACACCCGGCACGCTGGTGTTGGTGCCGTCGTGCGTCACGACGTAGCCGTTCTCGTCGAGCGCGAGTGCGCCGGCAAACAGGGTGGTGTTGGGCGTATGGCCGATCGCGACGAAGACGCCATCCACCGGCACGTCGCGCGTCTGCCCGGTTTCGATGTCGCGCAGCACGATGGCCGACACGCCGCCCGTGCCGGCGCCCTTGATGTCGGCCACCACCGAGTTCCACGCCATCTCGATCTTCGGGTTGGCCAGCGCCTTGTCCTGCATGATCTTCGATCCGCGCAGGCTCTGCCGCCGATGCACCAGTGTCACCTTCGACGCGAATTTCGTCAGGAAGATCGCTTCCTCGAGCGCCGAGTCGCCCCCACCCACCACCGCGATCGGCTTGCCTCGATAGAAGAACCCGTCGCAGGTGGCGCAGGTCGAGACACCCCGGCCCATCAGCGCGCGTTCGGCCGGCAGACCCAGCAATTTGGCTGAGGCGCCGGTCGCCACAATCAGGGCGTTGGCGGTGTAGACCGTGCCGTCGGCCGTCGCCGAAAACGGCCGCCTCGACAGATCCACCGCCGTGACGTCGGCCTGCACCGTCTCGGTGCCGAACCGTTCGGCCTGGGCCCGCATCTCGGCCATCAGCGCCGGCCCCATCACCCCGTGGCTGAAGCCTGGAAAATTCTCGACCTCGGTCGTCATCATCAACTGCCCGCCAGCCAGAAGCCCCTCGATCAACAGCGGCTTGAGATTGGCGCGCGCCGTGTACACGCCGGCCGTCAGGCCAGCCGGCCCCGATCCGATGATGATCACGTCCCGCGTCGTTTCCACGGCACTCCCCCGTTCGAACCAGTCAACGCGCCCCGGGGCAGTTCCCCCTGGCGCCACACGATCTATTCCGCGATGTGCGGCGTCACCATCATCTTCAACTCTTCCTTCGGCACCAGCCCGACCGACTGATCGACGGGCTGGCCGCCCTTGAAGAGGACGAGCATGGGAATCGACCGCACGCCGAACCGGCCCGGCGTCATCGGATTTTCATCCACGTTCATTTTGGCGACGACCAGCTTGCCTTCCAGTTCCGCGGCCAGCGCGTCGACCGTCGGGCCAAGACGCAGGCACGGCTGGCACCATTCCGCCCAGAAATCAACCAGCACGGGCAACGCCGCGCCCTTGATCGTCGTGTCAAAATTGCTGTCGGTCAGGATCTGCACTTTGTCTGACGCCATGATTGCCTCGCTGTCTGTCTGTCCGGCTGTCTATCCGGCTCGTTCTTGATTGCCAATCCGCAGCTCGCCACCGCGTGCCGCCCCGTTCTCAAGGATTCACTTTCCGCCGCTTGGTTGCAACCACGCCCCGGGAAGCCCGCACCGGTCGCGGGCGGGCCGCCGGGACGAGCCGCGGCGCCGGACGCGCTTGAACCGATCGCGCCGCAACCGCCACCGCTGCCGCCGGCACTTCAGGTGGCGCCGGCACGTCAGCTGGCGCCTGTTCACCTGCCGCCGCCAGATCAATGGCGTGCTGATACGCCTTGAGGTACTCTCGGGCCGAAGCCGACCACGAGTGGTCCTGCTTCATGCCTGCCACCTGAATCGTGCGCCATCGGGCGGGCTGCGCGAATGCGTCCAGCGCCTCGCGCAACGCCGTCACCATCGCCTGCGGCGTGTAGTCGTCAAACCTGAATCCGGTGCCTTCTCCGGTCGTCGCGTCAACCTGCTGCACGGTGTCGTCGAGCCCTCCGGTCGCGCGCACCACCGGAACGGTTCCGTACCGGAGGCTGTACATCTGGTTGAGGCCGCACGGCTCAAAGTTCGAGGGCATCAGAAACACGTCTGCGCCGGCCTCGATCAGGTGGGCCAATTCCTCGCTGAAGCCGATCGTCACCGACACGCGATCGGGATGCGCCGCGGCGAGCGCCCGCCACATCTCCTGGTACTTCGGCTCGCCGGTTCCAAGGATGATGAAGGTCGCGTCCATCGCCAGCAGTTCGGCCTGGGCCGCCTCGATCAGGTCGTGCCCCTTCTGATCGACCATTCTCGAGACCATCCCGATCAACGGTCGTTTGACCTGTTCGGCCGTCGTCATCCCGCACCGTTCGAGCAAGGCCTTCTTGACGACCGCCTTGCCCTTCAGGCTTCTCGCCGAAAACGCCGCCGGCAACCACGGGTCCGCGCTCGGGTTCCACGCCTTCGTGTCGATCCCGTTGGGAATGCCGATCAGCACGTCGCGACGTCGCTGCAGGATGCCTTCGAATCCGAACCCGTGTTCGGCGGTTTGGATTTCCTGCGCGTACCGCCGGCTCACCGTGGTGACGACGTCCGAGAAGTTGATGCCGGATTTGAGAAAGCTCGCACGGCCCCAGAACTCGAGGCGATCGTGGGTGTACGACTCCCATCCGAGATCGACCGCCGGCACGATGTCGGCGGCGAACAGTCCCTGGTACGCCAGATTGTGAATGGTGAACACCGTGGGCATCGCGGCCAGTTCGGGCACGTGCTGGAGCCGGGATCGAAGGTACGCCGGCACCAGGCCGGTCTGCCAGTCGTGCGCGTGCACCACCGACGGGCGCCAGTGCAGCAGCGCCGCAGTTTCCAGCGCGGCCCGCGACAGCGTCGCAAACCGACGGTCGTTGTCGGGATAGTCGCCCGTCTCGTCTCCGTAGATCCCGTCCCGATCGAAGTACGCCGGGCAGTCCACCAGCCAGACCCGCACCCCATCCTCGTGCACCCGCTGCAGCACGCGCAATTCGCGAGCGCCAGGCCACGAGCCTGCCGCGAACCGGCCGACCTCGTCTCCGCCCTCGACGCCGCGGTACCGCGGCAGCACGACCGTGACATCGCAGCCGAGGCGCACCAGCGCCGACGGCAGCGCACCGCCCACATCGCCCAACCCGCCCGTCTTCGAGTATGGCAGGGCCTCCGACATCACCATCAACACGCCAGTCCGTTGCTTCTTCACGAGACGTACCCTCGACTCAACCGATCACATGCACCTGGGCCGCCAGCTCCGGGCCCCCGCGCGCCTGGCGCGTGACGCGGCCGGATCACTCCGACCCGAACGCCCAGTCAAGTCTAGCATTCCGGCGTACAAAACTGCGCCCCGGAGACTCGCGTCCCCGGGGCGAAACATCGAAGGCCCGGCTGCCCGGGCTCCCCTGCCAGTAACCGCTAGAACGACCAGCGGCCCGCCAGTGTCACCTGGCGTCCGGCATTCATCACCTGCGGATCGCCAAACGCCACACTCACCGATTTACCGGTGGCCGGGTTGGTCAACGACTGGTTCGGATACCACGCCAGCCGTCCCAAGACAATCCCCGTGTTGAACAGGTTCGACACGTCGGCGTAAACGCCGAAACGGTGGAAGCCAACGCTGAACACCTTCTCCAACCGGATGTCGGCGCTGGTCTGGCTGTCGTTCATGTGCGTGCCGAGCGGTTCGAGGTTGACGTTCAACGAACTGGACCAACCGAAGTTGCTACCGCTGAGTCTGCGGTAGGCGGTATAGGGCGCCCCGGACAGGTACTTGAGGTAGGCGCCGAGCTGGACCTCAACCACCGGAATCTGGTACGAGGCAAAGATCTTGACCTCGTGCCGCCGGTCGTAGCTGGTCGGTCCGTCGGCGTTCACCAGCGCCGTGTTCGGCGTTTCGAACTGACCGCTCGAAATCCCGGCGTAGGTGCTGTTGTTGATGGTCCCCTCGGTCTTCGACACGACCCAGGACGCCTGGGCCTGCCATCGGTTCCGAAGCGCTTTCTGCAACACCAGCATCAGACCGCGATAACTGCGGGAGGCTTTCGGAGCCGCTATCGTCCCGCCGGTCGACAGGTTGTAGGTCACCTGATCGGTGTTCTGAATCAGGAACGATGGGACGTTCGACGGATTCGCCCATTTGTAGAGTGTCATCGCCTGACTGGTCATCGGGTTGGTATAGCTGAACGGCGTCCACGTCGCGTTCTGGAGCACCGCGTTCACGAAATTCTTCCAGTCGCGGGCGATTCCGGTCGCCGTCAACTTGAAGTCCCGTCCGAACTGCTGTTCCATCGACACGTTGAACTCGTCCACGCGCGGATGCTTGATGCCGTTGGTCGTCGAATACTTCCGATCCGTCGTGTAATCGAGCGTCAAACTGCTCCAGTTCGATCCGACGATGTAGTTGTAGGTGGGCGTGAGGCCTGGGGTCGCCTTGCTCCAGGACGAAAACACCGCGCCATCGTACAGCTGGCCGTAGTACCCGCGGAGCACGGAGGTGCCCTTGCCCGTCAGGTCGAATGCCGCGCCGAGGCGCGGGCCGAACGACGAGGTCGAGTACAGTTCCTTGCCGGTCGTGGTGGCATAGCCGCGCACGTTGTCGTACCGCAGGCCGAAGTTCGCCGTAAAGCGATTGATCTTCCACTGATCCTGCGCGTAGTAGGACTCGCGCTTCGACGATCCCTGCAGGTCGTACGAGTAGCCATACGCGAGGTACGGGCCGCCGTAGTCGTAGTAGAAGACGCCGGTTGGCGCCTGCGCCGTCGCGCCCGAATAGGCGAACCGATCGCGAATTGTGCTGCGTTCGATTTCGGCGCCGAACTTGAAGCTGTGCTGGCCCGCCGCCTGCGCGTACTTGGTGAGCGATGCGTTCAGCTGGTTTCGCGTGCGGTCATTCTGTCCGGTGTAGCCGGCGCCGCCCGAGAACGCGCTGGTGTCGCCGTCAAAATGCGCGGGCTTCGGGCTGACCGGATTCAGATCGTAGTAACCCCACCACCCGGTGAACTTGGCTTCGACGAACGTCGACGCCCCCATCACCTTCCGGTACACGCCGTTGTAGATGATCTCGGGCGAGTCCTGGTTGATCGTCTGATCGTGATTCGAGACCGCGTAGCCGGGAATCAGACCCGTGCGGCCCGTCTGGTTGTAGTTGTCGTACTGGAACGACCCGGTCAACGTGTCGGTCGGCGAAAGCTGGTACGTCAGCTTGAGGTTGAACCGCGGGCTCACCTCGCCGCGGACCGGCGGCCGGTACTCGGACGTGTGATAGCGCTGCACGCTGGCAAAGAAGAACAGCTTGTCCTTGGCCAGCGGACCGCCCAACTGCACGGTGTAATCCTGCAGCTTGAGCAGCTTGATCGGCGTCGCCAACGTCGCGTTCTTGGCAATCACGGCCGCCGGCACGTTGTTGGATCCCAGGCTGTCGTTCGAGAAGCGGTACTCGGACAGGAAGCTGAACCGGTTGCCGCCCGACTTGGTCACCGTGTTGATGATCGCGCCGGTGAAGCCGCCGTACTCGGCCGGCTGGCCGAGACTGCCCACCTGGACTTCGTCCACGATGTTGTAGTTGTAGAACACCCACGCGGTCCCGCCCTCCGGGTCGCGCGTGTCCACGCCGTCGAGCATCAGCGAATTGGCCCCATCAGCCGCGCCGCCAAACGCTGATCCCGAATTCACGCCCGGCGAGTAGTTGAGCAGATTGGTCGCGGGATTCGCATGCGTCATCGGCAGGTTGAACAGCAGATCCTGCGCCAGACTGGTGTCGGTCGCCGCCGTCGAGGTGTCTACCGACAACGCGTTGGCCACCACTTCGACCCGTTCGGCCATACCGCCGACCGACATCGTCAGCTTGACCTCGGCGACCTTGCCGATGCCGGCGTCCACCGCCTGCACACGCGGCTGGAACCCGGCCAGTTCCGCTTTGACGACGTATTCACCGGGCGTCAGCCCGAGAAAACGATACTCGCCCTGGGCATCGGTCACCTGCGTCTGCGTGCCGGTCTTGCCCGTCAAGGTGACGGTCACTCCCGGCAACACGCCGCCCTGCTGATCGACGACCTTGCCTGTGACGGTGCCCGTCAGCGTCTGTGCGCCAGCGGTCGCCGCGAATGCCATACACGCGACAAGGATGGCAACGATAGAAATGCGTCTCATGTTCATGCCTCCTTGCCTACTGTCCCGCCCGCACCACAGAGTGGATGCGGTCGTGTTTCCATGAATAGACGGCGTAGCCGGTGCCCGCCACCAGCACTGCCATCGTGATGATGCCCGCGGTCGTCTTGAAGAACGACGGGGTATCGAGCGCGGACTTGTCGGGCGTCTTGCCGGACTGCTGACCCTGCTGAGCCATCGTGCGAGCCGCCGAGGCCGCTTCGTAACTGACCGCTTTCGCGATCGACGCCTTGAGATCCGGCGCCTTGACGTTGGAGCCGGGTTCCGCCGCCAGAACAGGCAACGGGAGAAACGCGACGACTACCGCGAGCAGCACCGCTCGAGGCAGGGCACCGCACCAGGAAGAAAGCCTCACTGTCACTTTGTGCGCCTCCATGAAAAGAACCGACTTCGCGACGGCGAATCGGGCAACGCGGATGTGCAACGCACACACCGTGCCAGTTGAAGTATATCGAAAACGAATCAGATTGGCCCACTTTCATCTATAGAATCGATGTGAGCAGCACACGCCGGGCCGCCGCCTGCTCCAACCGTTTGTAGAAGGTCCAAGCAAATGGATTGCCTTGTCGTCGAGGTTGACGCCACCGCCCGCACCAAGCCACGATGATGGCGTGATTGGCCGACACGCGACTATCGTAATCGTGGCGGTCGCGCTGGTGGCGACCGGCGCGACAGCCGCGTGGTGGCTGGCTTGGCCCCGCGCCCAACGCACGCACCTCGGCGTGCCGCTTGGCGCATTGCCAAGAGGCGTCGGCTCCGACCAGCTGAACCTTCTTGTGATTACGCTCGACACCACTCGGGCCGACCGGATCGGCGCCTACGGGTACCGCGACATCGACACACCGGCGCTCGACCGCCTCGCCGCAGAGGGGGTCCTCTTCGAACAGGCCATGACCAGCGCCCCGCTGACACTGCCCTCGCATTGCAGCATCTTCACCGGCCGCTTCCCCCCCGAGCACGGTGTTCGCGACAACGGCGGCTTTTTTCTGTCGCCCAGCCAGACCACGCTCGCTTCCATGCTGAAGGGCCAGGGATTTCAAACCGGCGCGGTCGTCGGCGCGTACGTCCTGGACGGCAAGTGGGGGCTCAATCAGGGATTCTCGACCTACGTGGACGAATTCGACTTGCCCGAGAACAGCGGGTTCGGCATCGGCGACGTCAAACGCCCGGGCAACGACGTGGTCGATCGCGCACTGCCGCTGCTCGAAAAGATGAAGGGCTCGCGTTTCTTTGCGTGGGTCCACTTCTACGATCCGCACTCGCCGTACCTGTCGCCCGAACCGTTCAAGTCGCGCTACCAGACCCGGCCCTACGCCGGCGCGATTGCCTTTACCGACGCGCAGGTGGCGCGGCTGATTGGATTTCTCGAGACCAACGGCCTGATGGACCGCACCATCGTCGCGGTGCTCGGCGATCATGGAGAGGGCCTGAACCAGCACGGAGAAAGCACGCACGGGTTTTTCATCTACGAGAGCACGACGCGCGTGCCGTTTATCATCCGAACCCCCTTCGCCGGAACCCGAGGCCGCCGTGTCGCCGACCCGGTCCGCACCGTCGATCTGGTTCCCACCGTACTCGACCTGCTCGGACTGCCGCCCGCCCGCGACATTTCCGGGGTCAGCCTCGCGCCCTTGCTTGCCGGGACCACCACGTCGATGAACCTCGAAGGCTATGCCGAGGCGCTCTATCCCCTCCACCATTTCGGCTGGAGCGACATCCGTGCGTGGCGCGCGGGCCAGTACAAGGTGATTGACGCACCGCGTCCCGAGTTGTTCGACGTCGATAAAGACCCCGAGGAAACCCGCAACCTGTACGACGAGCGCCGCAGCGTCGCCGACGCCATGCTGGCCCGCTTGCGCGCGAGCAAGGCGGGGACCACCGACGCAGGCGCGCCGCCGTCTTCCGTTCCCGATGTCGATCCCGAGGCGCGCGCCAGACTGGCAGCGCTTGGCTACGTCGGATCGTTTGTCGCCACTGCGTCAGGTCCCAAAAGCGACCGCGCCGATCCCAAGGACAAGATCGAATTGTTCAACCTGATGATCGAATCGCGGGAAATGGCCAAGGACCAAGCGTCCTCCGAGCGCGTGATCGCCATGCTGGAGAAGGTGATCGCCCAGGACCCGAAGGTGATCGACGCGTGGTTCAATCTCGGCAACGTCCACTACAAACTGGGCCGCTTCGATCAGGCCATCACATATTTTTCGAAGGCGCTCGCGCTCAAACCCGACTACGACCTGGCGGTGGTCAACATGGCCAATGCCTACCGGCGCATCGGCAAAGACGACGCGGCGCTTGCCGGGTACGAGCGCTACCTGTCGATCGACCCCAAGAACGCCCACGTGCGGTACCAGTTGGGCGAAATCTACATGGACCGCGGCGACATCACCCGCGCCGAACAGAACTTTCGCCAGGCGCTCGATGTGGACAAGCGGGTCGCGGCCGCACGCAACGCGCTCGGGGCCATCGCCTTCGCGCGCGGCGACCTCGACGCCGCCGAGCGCGAAACGCGCGCCGCCCTGCAACTCAAGGCCGCCGTGCGGCTCGCCCACTACAACCTCGCGCTGATTGCCGAGGCCCGGGGCGATGCCGCCCGCGCGGAGCAGGAATACAAGAAGGAACTCGAACTCCACGAGAAGAGCTACAAGGCCGCCTTCAACCTGAGCCGCCTGTACGAACGCCAGCGCAACACCACCGCCCAAATTGCGATGCTCCGGCAATCGATCGCGGCCAATCCCCAGTTCGCCGAGGGCCATTTCTTTCTGGCGAAGGCCTATCTGGATGCCGGGACCAATCTCCCCGAGGCGCTGTCGCTGGCCCGAAAGGGGCTCGAACTCGATCCGAATTCGCCCGTCGCTCCGCTTGGACACTTTGTCGCCGCCGGTGTCCTGCTCGCGCAAGGACAGTCGGCGGCCGCCGCCGCAGAGGTTGCGCGCGGCCATGCCCTCGAAGCGCGGCTGGCGAGAAACACGAAGGTGACGCGATGACCGTGCCCCCGATCCGGCAGCGCCTGGAACGCCCCGACACCCCGGAAGTGGCGGCGCTCCGGCGCCTCAAGACCGCGCAGCCGCAGCTGGCCGCAGCCGTTGACATGCAGATCGAACTGCTGGCGCTCTACCGCCGCGCACAGATCCGGATCACCACCCGCGTGTTCGATCTGGCCGGCGAGCCGCTGGTCGCCCGGATCGCCGCCGGCGCGCCCATCGTACAGTTTGGCGACGTTCCCTTCGATTGGCAGGATCTGCGCGGGCTGATCAGGCAGATTGTTGACGTCCTCAGGCGCTTCGAGTTGCTGGAGCCGGCAGACGCCGACGCGATGCAGGTGCTGGTGCGGGCCGGACGTCCGAGTCCCGACGAAGTGGCCGACTGGTACAACGTTCGTGGCCCACAGGGCCGCGCCGCAGACGCGACAGCCGCGGGGGCGCTCCAGAGTCAGGTCCTCGCGCTGGCCAGCCGCCCGTTTCTGAGCCGCGCGGTCGAAATGATCCACCAGCGAATCGACCTCGCCGCCTGGACGCGGCCCTACTGCCCCTACTGCGGGGGCGACCCCGAACTGGGCACCATCAGCCCGGCAGGCGAACGCCGCCTGGTCTGCGGCCGCTGCGCGGGGCAATGGCCCTTCGACGAGGTGGCGTGCCCGTATTGCGAAAACCGTGATGCCAGCCGGATCTCGTCGTTCGAATACGGCTGCTGGCCCGATGCGTTCCGCGACGGCATCTACCGTCTGTCTGGCTGCGAGGTCTGCCGGCGCTACCTCAAGAGTTACGTCTGCAAGGGAACATCCCGCCCGGTGATGTTGGACGTGGATATGATCGGATCGCTGCTGCTCGACGCGGCAGCCGCTCAGCGCGGGTACGCCAGCTAGCGACGTGTCGCGTTGCGTTGCGTTGCGTCTCGTCTCGCCAGGGAATCTATCGAAGAGGCATGTCCGACGGAAGCAGCTGCCCGGGGTGGCCGCCCAGCAGCGCCTGCGCCTTGCTGGTGAACCAGCTGAGGAGGTTTTTGGTTTCGGAGAACCGCCCGGCGTTTGAGTGGGCGCCGAGCACGACGACGGCGACGGTCTGATCGATGCCGGGCAATCGAAGCAGCGTCGCGAGGCAATAGCCGGCCTGGGAGATAAACCCCGTCTTGCCGCCGCGGACGTCCAGCCCCGAGGTTCGAAGCAGTTGATTGGTGCTGTGGATGGAAATCCCGCGCGTGCTGGTCCTGAACGAGTAGGCGTCGGTTCGCATAATCGAGGAAATCAGCAAGTCGTTGGCCGCGTACGCAATCAGCCTCGCCATGTCGTAGGCCGACGACACGTTTTCGGCCAGCAAGCCCGAGGGGTCGGCGTAACTGGTGCTGGTCAGCCCCAACTCCGCCGCCTTCTGGTTCATCCGCACCACGAAACCGGCGCCGCCATACGGCGAAATCCGCGCAATCACCCGCGCCGCCGCGTTGTCGGAGGCAATCAACATCAGATGCAGGAGGTTGTGGATCGACACTTTTTCGAGCGGACGCAGGTGGGTGACCGAGGCGCCCCGGATGTCGGCCGCCGTAATGACGACCTGCTGAGCCAGATCGGGGGCATCTTCAAGAAAACAGAGCGCCGTCATCACCTTCGTAATGCTGGCGATCGAACGCTGATCGAACGCTTTTTCTTCCCACAACACTTTGCCGGTCGACGGGTCGTAGATGATCGCGGCTTCGGCTCGAACGTCGGGCACCACATCGCCCTGGGCGTCGACTTTGACGCGGGGCTGCGAGGCCTGCGCTTCGCGAGCCCGGGTCGCCGCCTCGGCCTGGGCCAACCGCGCTCGCCGAACCTGCGAAGTCGCCGCCGAATACTTGGCCGGCGGTTTGGCCGCGCCAGCCTGATGGGCGCCGACCGATCCTGCCGTGAGCGTCAGCGCCCCGAGCGCCAGAAGGCACACCACTCCAGCGCGGGCGAAGCGGTCCAACTGTCTCATTCTACGGATCATGGCGTCGGTTCGAGGCATGAGCGACGACTCGATGGGCGATTCTAGCAAATTGTGGCCCAATCGCATACGGAATCTTGGAGGGGCATCCTGGAGAGGCCCTCACAATCCGTCGTACGGGTCGGGCCCGAGCGACTCGGGCAACCGAAACGGATCTTCGCGCTCGATGGCTTCGGCGTGCTCGAGCGTCAGCGTCCACTGCTCAACATCGAATCCGACGACCGCTTCGTATCCTGCCACAAGCGTGGGAACCTCCGATCGCCCCGTGAGCGTGAGCAGCGCCCGAAGCGCGTCCGGATGACTGCTGAGGTCGTATTCCAGATACACGGTCGACCGCCGGTCGAGAAACGCTCTCGCGGTCTGGCAATGCGGGCAATCAGGCATCGTGAACAGTTTGTTCTTCACCGCCGGCTCCCCATATTTACACTATCGGCTCGACGCGTCCCGTCAACACCCCCGAAGCGGCCGCCAGGCCGGTCGCAGAGTCCCAGTGACAATTTGTGTCGATCCAAGGAACAGAATCGGTCATCCAACCGTCCATAGATCAAGACGATCGCGCCGTTGCGTCAGGCACCAACACGGGGTGCTCACCGCTTAAGGATCGGCGCACTGGGCCGGTAATTTAAATGGCTTCTGTTTTTGTCGCGCAATTGATTCACGGATTTCCAAGGGCACGCCATTTGCATTGAGCCGCAGCAAGGAGAGTGTTATGAGCTTGGTTCGGCTCCTCGGGTTTTCGACGCTTTCGTGCGGATGCGTCGTTGGCCGCTATCGCGAGCTCGCCACGAATCGCGAAGTGGACTACGTCGAAGAGAAGGGACAGTGCTGCGACATGCACGCGCACCGCAGGAATCATACGATTCAGGCGGGGCGAATGCCAGTCGCGCTGTATCCGCAGCAGTTGGCCGCCGCGAAAGCTTCGTAGTCGCCCCCTCCAGCCACGACGCCGGCCGGCACGTCTGCCTGGCCGCTTGGGACTCCTTTTCTCCAGACCTCGCCATGATATCGGCCGCCGCATGGCCGACACCCGTTGACGTCTCCCCATCAGTGCCACCGCGCTGTACGACAAACGGGGCCGGCGCCCCAAAGCGCCGACCCCGCCATCGTCTCGTGTTCCGAGTCGATTCCTAGAATCTGAACCGGACTCCGAACTGGGCCTGCCACCGCGACCGCAGATCGTCGCGCGACAGCACGTTTCCGTACTGGTTCGACGACGCCGCCGTCAGCGTCGTCACGTTGTACTTGAGCAAGCCGGTCGCCTGGTCGATGCTGTAGCCGATGGCCTGGCCGCTCGACGGGAACGGACCCCACCACTGCCAGCCCCACTTCTTGTTCAACAGATTGAGGAAGTTGAGCACATCGGCCGTCAATTCCACCTTGGTCCTGCCGGGCGTGGAAATTGTGACCGCATACCGCAAATCCACCGAGTTGGACCACGGCGCCCGCAGGGCGTTGCGCGCGATGATCTTGCCGGTGTAGTCGGTTGCGCCCGGGAACTTCTGCAGCCAGGCGTTCAGGTTGTCGATGGTGCCGCCAGTAAACAGCACCTGACTCGCGTTGGCCGGGATGAAGAGCAGGTCGTTGCCGGTCGCCGAATCGCCGTTGGCGTCCTGGTTGTATCGCAGGTCGTAGGGGCGTCCCTGCTGGCCGTTGTAGAAGAACGACAGGCTGCTACGCACCCCGCCCCAGAGCGGCACCGGGACCGTCGCCGATAGATTGAGGCGGCTTCCGGGCGAATAGTTGGACAGCGACAGCGCCGGGTGATTCGCGTCGACACCGATCGGCGTCCCGGTAAAGTTCGAATTCGCCACGCTGGAGGTGCCGTCCACCGTCGAATAGGCGCGGCCGTAGAGGTACGACGCCGAGGCGTGGAACCCCTTTTTGAACGGGCGCTCCACCTTGAATGCCATCGACCAGCTATTGCCCTGATTCGAGTTGGTCAGCAACAGCACGTTGTTCAAGTTGGGATCGGGACGCAGTGTCTGCTGTCCGAACGACCACGCCGTACCAACGGGCACCGTGCCGGTGCCGTTGTACTGAAGCCGGCCGTCGGGCTGCACGCCCGTCGCCTTCATGTTGAGGTTCTGGTAGTAGATGTCCTTGACGGTCTTCGAGTAGAGCAGTTCGGCGGTGCCGACCAGGCCGAGGAACCCCAGGTCGCGATCCACCGCGATGTTGGCGCGCACAATCGACGGGTAGCTGTAGTTGGGATCAATGACGTTGATGGTCTGCCGGCCGGACGTGCCGCCGGTGACGGTGGTCGGCTGGTTCGCCGGGTCCGCAATGAAGGGAATCTGGTTGGTCGTGGTGTACGACGTCGAGAGGTTGGTGAATTGCACGCCCGTGTTGCCGTACTGGTTCGAGAGCCACACGTACGGCGTCCGTCCGCTGAACAGCCCGAAGCCGCCGCGAATCTGTGACCGCCTGGCGCCGCCGCCGCTCAAATCCCAGTTGAACCCGGCTCGCGGCGACCACATCGCAGGAGACGGCACCACGTCGGTGGCGTACCCGAAGTCGGCGACCGGGATCGGATTGGCCAGCGGCTTGTCCGGGAACCGCGGCAGGTCGACGCGGGCGCCGTAGGTGATCGTCAGATTCGACGCCGGCCGCCATTTGTCGCCGGCGTAGAAGCCGAACTGCTGGACCGAAAACTGCGCCGCTTCGTCCGGATTGGACGTGTTCGAGTAGTAGTGTGCGAACGACTGCGCGAATCCGGCCTGGAAATTCGCGATGCTCGAGAAACGATAGGCGCCGTACGCGTTCTGGATGAACAAGTTGTAGAACTTGTAGAACTCGTTATGCGTGCCAATCGACAGCGTGTGGTTGCCCGTGACCAGCGTCAGGTCGTCGGTGAACTCGATGATGTCCTGGTTCAGCTTATTGGCATGCGACGAGTATTCCGTGCCGACGTAGATGTAGTTCGACGTGCTGCCCGGCATGTAGATCTGCACTTCGGGGAACGCCGGATTGCCCGGCTGTCCGCCGCGAATGTTGCGCTCGCGCTGATAGGTGACGCGCAGTTCGTTGAACATCGAACTGCCGAACGTCGTATTGAGCTGCCCGACCGACGACAGCATCTTGTCGGTCATGTAGTAGTAGTGGTCGGGCATGTTGTAGCCGCTCGCGCTCGACGACCCAATCGACGCCGCCGCATTCACGTAGTTCACGCGTGCGACCAACTGGTTGGAGGGCGAGAGATTGAAGTCGGTCCTGAGGAAAATCTTGTCGCTGTTGTTCGGCCGGCTCACTTCGCCCACCCCGCCCGGGTTGTACTTGTAGACGCTCTGGAGCGTGCTGAGCACCGACTGCACATCGGCAAGGTTGTTGTTCCACAGCGAGCCGGAGCTGCCGTCGAGCGAATAGCCGACCGGCGTCAGCTTGCGGGCCCAGTCCACGTTGCCGAAGAAGAACGCTTTGTTCTTCGCGATGGGACCGCCGAGGCTGGCACCGAACTGCTTGTCGCTGAATGCGCCGACGATGCTGTCGGCGGGCGACGCATTCCCGTTGGTCGGCACGCCAGGAATGGTGCCCATGAACTTCTGGTTGCGGCCGAAGTAATACCCCGTCCCGTGCAGCGCGTTCGATCCGCTCTTGGTGATCGCGTTGATGCCGCCGCCCGAGAACCCGCCCTGCCGCACGTCGTAGGGCGACACCAGTACCTGGATTTCCTGGATGACATCGAGGCTTACCGGCTGCGTGCCCGTCTGGCCGCCCGGCGTGCCGGTCGACGACAACCCGAACACGTCGTTGTTGACGGCGCCGTCAATCAGCATGTTGTTGTAGCGATTGGGGCGGCCGGCCACGCTGACTTCCTGGTCGTTGCCCGACGCGGCCTGCGAGATATTGACGAACGGCGAGGTGCGCGCGAAGTCGTTGATGCTCCGCGAAATCGAGGGCAGCGCCTCGATCGTCTGCGTGGCGATGTTCGAACCGGTGCCCGCACGCGTCGTATCGATGTTCTGGGCCACGGCGACCACGGTGACCGATTCCTGGACGGTTTGCAGGGCCAGCACGAATTCCACCTGGTGCGACTCACCGAGCGCGACCTGAATGCCGTCTTGATCCTGGGGTTTGAACCCGCTCATCGTCGCCGTCACCTTGTAGGGTCCGCCCACGCGGACGGCGAGGAATGTGAAGCGGCCGTCGGCCTGCGTCACCGCCTCGTAGATGGTGCCGGTCGGACCATGGACCGCGATCACGGTGGCACCGGGCAACACCGCCTTCTGCGTATCCATGACCACGCCGACCAGCGTGCCGGTTGTGACGTTCTGCGCCGAGGCAGTCTGCACACCAGCCATCACGGCGCACAGCGCCATCAGTGCCAGGAAAATCGTCGTTCTTCGCTGCATGAGTTCATCTCCAGAAAGAGAGCATCCCCGGGGAGTTGGGTGCGGCGCGCGCGTCGAATGCGGCGGCGGAATGATAAGGCACCCGGCGACTGAAATAGGGGGCAATCGCCGCTCAGCAGTATACACGAACGCGCCCGGCAGACCGGGGGGGCGGCGCCGGACTATTTGCCCGGCTTGGTCAGCGCCGGCGCTGGAGGTTTTTTGAGCGTGTAGGTCTGCCGCGACCAGACGTCGAGGTCCCTGCGGGCCAGTTTGACTTCCACGCGGCGCGTGCGCTTGAGGGGGTCCGGATTCGACGAGTAATAGCCCAGCATGTAGTAGTCGCTGGTCTCCGCGTCGATGCGCTTGAGGGCCTTCTCGTAGTCGTTCTGGTTGACGACCGCTATGCCGCCCGTCAATTCGGCCAGCACGCGCAGGCTGCTGATCGACTTCTCCACGTACTGCGCCCACTCGGACGGATCGAGATTCTCGTCGAGGTCGGGCATGCCGACCAGGCCCCGCGGATCGAAGGTGTAGATGGTGGCGTTGGCCCGATTGGCCGACCGCGTCAGTTCGGACAATTCGCGCGCCAGGTCGGCATCGGCGAACTTGGTTCCGGCCGTCGCGTAGGGGTCGTCGGTGTTGCTGGGCTGAGCGTTGCCGGAGTTCTGCGCCGCCTGCTGGGCCGCCTGGTTCTCCTGCACCTTCTGCTGGTTGTTCTCGAACACCGAATCGGATTGTCCCGCTCGCGCCTTCTCGAACGGATTGAAGTCGTACCCGTTGCTCAGGTAGATCAGCGCCTTGCGCCGGTTGTGCACCTTCTCGAGCTGCGACATCAGTTCTTCGGCCGTCGAAAACGCCACGTGCGCCCGATAGCGAACTTCGCTCGGGCCTTCCTGACCCTGCGGCGCCTGGATGATCTCGGTCGGTTTCAGCCCGCCGCCCATCACCTTGCCGATCGCCTCGTCGATGCGCTTGGCGTCGTACGTGAGATCGATCGCGATCGACGAGGTGCCGGTCGACACGATGCCGAACATGTCGCCTTCGTGGATCAGGGTGTTCTTGATCTTCTTCAGCAGGTCGCGCACCCGGTGCGTGTTCTTGAAGTCCAGGTGCAGGTCGTCGATAAACAGGATGAAGACCCGCCCCGACGCATCGTTGGTGGGCCGCGACGGCGGAAGAATGATGCCTTCGGGCGGCGCGGTCGGCGGGGGCAACGCCAGGTTCGATACACGGCCGCCGTGCACCAGCACGAGCGACGACACCGACTGCGGCACACCGTCCTCGAAGACCTGGAACTGATCCTTCGCCAAATCCGCCACGAACTGCCCGCGGCCGTCGCGCACGATCACGTCGGTGGTCACCAGATCCACCGAGGTGCGGAACACCGGGCGCTGCTCACCGGCAACCGGCGCCTGCCCAAGCGACGTCGGAGGCGCCTGCGCCAGCAGCACCGCGGTCGCCAGCACCACACCCACACACGTCGCGCAATGGAACCGTACGGATTTCATGGACAGTCCTTCGGGGAGATACGGTACGTCTGCATCCATTCTACCGCAGCCGACGTGCCGCAAGCAGAGCTGAACCCTGACACGCGCCGCCGCGGCCCAGCAGACGCACGGGCAGGCACCCTGGCCGCCCGAGGGGTCCGCTAGCGGCTCTTCCGGACCGTTTTTCGAGCCGGCTTGATCGTTTTGCTGGGAAGTTTCGATGCGGTCCTGGCCCGTGCCGGTCGAGTCGACGCAGCCGTACGCGCGGCCGGCTTACCCTTGCGCGGCGCGGCGGCGGCCGCCGCGGCCCGTGCCGCCGAGAGCTTCGCCTCAAGCGAGGATTTGAACACCTGCGTGAAGCGGATTTGGTCGCCGATCATGTGGTACGTCCAGATCTCGGTGACGCCGATTCGATTGTCGGTGCACAGTCGCTTGGCGACCTCCGACGACCCGGCTGGCACGTAGAGCACGAAGTCGGCGGGAAGCCGACCGTAAATCGCCCACTGCGCCATCGCCTCGAGCGGGTTGACCGACTCGCCGGTCTCGACTTCGACCACGCCCGCCAGTTTCTTGCTGCGCCCCAGCGGCATCAACACCAGATCGGGGAATACGGCCCCCGGCCCCTCTCCGACCGGCGCCGACATCTCGTTGCCCGGGTTCAGCCCAACGGCAAAACGGCGGCGGTACCGCGGCACGAGCAGTCTGATGACCCTGTCGTGCTCCAGTTGCTCCCGCACCGGCCGGATGAGAATCGGACTCAAATGGCGCTCCAGTGGCGTAAAATCGCCGCTCCATGATTAGCGAAAACCGAGTCTAGCACGAAAGTCGCGACCGCACCGCGCCAGCCCTCGACTTTCGCGTGACATTCGCCCGCGCCAAGGCCCATCTTCACAAAAATGCCCACCCGCCCCTGCGGTTCCGCCGATGATGCGCCGATAGAGCGATCGTGATGAACACATCAAGCGTCGCTGTCCCCGCCGTGTCGCAGATTCCCCTCCCGCACGTCATTCTGGTCGAAGACCAGGAACGCGCCGCGCGCGGCATCGAGGAGTTGCTCGAAATCGAAGGGTTCCGCGTGACACACGCCGCCGACGGACCTGCGGCCATCGCGGCCGCCGACGCCGGGGCCGTCGACGCGGTGGTGCTCGACGTGATGCTGCCCGGCATGAGCGGCTTCGACGTCTGCCGGGTGCTGCGGTCCAAGGACGCCACGCGCCACGTGCCGATCATCATGCTCACCGGCCTGGCCGACACGCCGTCCAAGCTCCAGGGATTCGATTTCGGCGCCGACGACTATCTGGTCAAACCGGTGCCGACGCGAGAACTGGCGGCCCGGCTGCGAAAGCTGATCGGCTCGCGCCTCGAGGCGGCCAACACGGTTCACCGTCAGCGACTGCAGGCGATTGGCGAGATCGCCGCCGCCGTCCGCCACGAAATCAACAATCCTCTGGCCGCGGCCCTGGGCACGCTCGACCTGGTGATGTTGCGCCCCGACCTCACCATCGAGGTGCGGCGCGAACTGGCGCTCTGCCGCACGCAAGTGTGGCGCATTGCATCCACGCTCTCGCAACTGACCAACGTCCCGGACAAGACGGTGTGCTATGTCGGGAGCGACACCATGATCGAGTTGTCGCCGGCGACTCGTTCGTAACCCGCATCAGGAAGTCGGCCACCATGCTCGCTCGACGCCTCGCTGCTGCAACCGCGTGTCTGCTGCTCGGCCTCTGCGCCCGCCCGGCGCTGGCCGACCCGCCCGTGCCCTCGGCGGCCGGGGCCGTGCTGGGTCGCATTCGCTCGGCCGACGCGAACCTGCTCGCGGTCTCGGAAGAAGACGGGCGGCTGCTGCGTCTGCTCGCCGCGTCGAACCATACGAAACGCGCGCTCGAAATCGGATCGGCTCAAGGCTACTCCGCCATCTGGATCGGGCTGGGGCTGCGCGAGACGGGCGGACGGCTCATCACGATCGAGTACGACCCGCAGCGCGCGAAACAGGCCGAAGCCAATATCGGTGCCGCCGGACTCGCCGACATCGTCGAGGTCGTTTCTGGCGACGCCTTCAAGAAGATCCCGGGGCTTGCCGGAACCTTCGACTTCGTGTTTCTCGACGCGTGGAAGCGCGACTACCAGCGGTTCTTCGATCTGGTGTTCCCGCGGCTCGACAAAGGCGGGGTATTCCTCGGCCACAACGTGGTGAATAAGGCCGGCGAGCTCGGCGACTTCCTCAAGACGCTACGCACGCATCCTGGCATCCTCAGCACCATCGTGTCGCCCTCGGGCGAAGGCGTCTCGATTTCCTGGAAACGGTAACCCGGACTGCCCGCCTTCTCTGCGCCACTGGTTCCGCCCACCCTCACCCGACGCGCGTCGCACCTCGCGCCACATCACGAGCGACCACCGGCATCAAGTCAAGGTAGAATGTCTGAACCCTCGGGCCGGTAGCTCAGTGGTAGAGCATCGCACTTTTAATGCGGTGGTCGTGGGTTCGATCCCCACCCGGCTCACCAGACCACACCAATTGAGACAGGGCTTCTTCGCGAAGCCGGGCCGGCGGCCCGCTCAGGTCGCACGCCCACGCAACACCCTGAACAGCCCTGCCTGCCCGACACGCGCGATACCACCTGGACCTGGTCCGACTACACAGACCTCCGCATAATCAAATCAAGCGCAGAAGCCCAGTGTCGCGTTCGCGAACGCGACGGGTGGGCCTGCTCGCTCAGATCCCGCCGCCCGAGTCGCATCCCGGCGCGCTGGGCACGCTGATCAGCATCCCGTTGTCGAGTGCGATGTAGATGGTGCAATCGGGGAACCTCACCCTGCCGTCCACCACGGGGTAGGCCGCGCCGTTGTAGAGCAGCGTCGTGCCGCTCACCGACCCGGTCGCCGGGCCGCCGCTGCCTGGGCCGACGAACCCGCCGCCGGCACCATTGGTCCCGAAGACAACAATCGACACCGCGGCCGTCGCCGACGTGTAGCGGGACGCGTCAGTCGGTGTGAACATCGCCGACAGGGTGTGCGTCCCCGGCGCCAACACCGTGCCCGACGCCGGCGTGTAGGTAAAGAACCCCAGCACGCTGGCCGTCGCGTTCAGTTGAGTCCAGTCCAGCGCCGTGCCCGCGTTGATGGCCATCGGCGTCGCCCACTCGATGATCGGCGCGGTGGCGGCGGCCACGCCTCCACCAGTCCCCGGCGTACAACCCGGTGCGGTGCCCACCCGAATCAGCATCCCGCTGTCGAGCGCGATGTAGACGGTGCAATCGGGAAACGTCACCTTGCCGTTGACGATCGGATAGGCAACGCCGTTATAGCTGAGCGTCGCGCCGCTCACCGATCCGGTGGCCGCCCCTCCGCTGGTCGGCCCCACGAACGCCACGCCGACCGGGCCGGTGACGCTGGCTCCGCCGGTGCCACCCGCCCCCAGCACCACGAGGTTCACAGAGACGGTGGTGGTGGCGTAGGTCGTGGTATCACCCGGGGTGAAGGTGACCGACAGGACGTGGGTCCCCTCCGGCAGCATCGTTCCGGCAGCCGGCCGGTAGGCGAAACTGCCCCACACCGTCGTGGTGGCATTCAACTGCCTCCAGCCGAGCGGCGTCCCCACCGCCATCGCAGCCGGCGTGGCCCACGTGACCGGCGCCGTCTTGGCGACCGGACTCCCGCCTCCGTTTCCACTGGCGCTACTGCTGCTGCCGCCCACCGCGCCCCCGGACGTGCAGCCTGGGTCCGTCCCCGCCGCGATCAGCATGCCGTTGTCCAGCGCGATGTACACACGGCAATCGGGAAACGTCACCTTGCCGTTGACCACCGGATAGGCCGCGCCGTTGTAGGTGAGCACCCCGCCGCCCACCGTCCCACCCGACGGTCCACCCGTCGACGGCCCTACGAAGGCGCCGCCGCCGGCGACCACCGGCGACACAGGGGACGGTGCCCGGGTCGAGGCCACCTGAATCGCGGGCGCGGCACCGCCACTCGCGGCGCGCGCAGGCGGGCAGTCGGGCGCGGCGCCCGCCGGAATCAGCACGCCAGTGTCGAGCGCGATGTACACCGAGCAGTCGGGAAAGACCACCCGCCCGTTGACCACCGGATACGCTGCGCCGTTGTAAATGAGCGTCGCGCCGCGGACCACCCCCATCGCCGGTCCGCCCGACCCCGGTCCCGAAAACGGTATCGGGCTCGCGCCTCCGCCCGTCACCTGGACGGTGACCGCACCGGTGGCGGTCGCGTAGAGCGTCGCATCGGCCGGGGTGAAGGTGACCGACAGGGTCTGCGTTCCGGCCGCGCCCATCACGGTCCCTGCGCTTGGCAGGTACACAAACGTGCCGGCGACGGGCATCCCGCCCGAACTCGCGGTCGCATTCAACTGGGTCTGCCCCAGCGGCGTGCCGACCGTCATCGCGCCGGGCGCCTCCCACGCGATCGCAGGCGTCAGGCGGACCGCCTTGCGGAAACCCGCGACGATCTGCGCCGTCTGGTTGAGCACCCGGTGGTCGTCGGCATCGCACGCCATGTTCGCCGCATCGCGCGCCGGGCAGTCCGATCGCGTGCCGCCGGTAATCCCCATCGGCGCGTTCCCGTGTCCACCGGGAGCGACCACGCCGGGGTTCGACCAGTACAGCAGTCGCGTGCAGTTGAGGCCCTGATCCCAGCATGCGTCGTTGTAGGCCATCACCGTCCTGAAACGGTTCGGCACATCGACGTAGCCATGGGCATCGGTGAACGGCCGCAGCGGATCGAGGCCGTTCTCGGCATACCAGTCGTGCCGCGCCCCCATGTTGTGCCCTAACTCGTGGGCGAAGGTATAGCTGGGGCTGATGCACGACTGTTCGACGACGCTGAAGCCGAACGCCGCAAACCCTGGCGACACCGACTCCATTAAGTACGACAGACCACAGGCATTGGCATTGGACGGTGCCGTCACCAGCATCACCAGATCGGCGCCGAGTGCGTCGCGCAGCGCCGCCGCCTGATCGCCGATCGGCGTCGAACCATAGGCGTTGCTCACCGCGTACAAGTCCTGTGCGAGATCGCTGTTCTCGACGTGTGCAACTTGCTGAGTGCCCACCAGCCGCACCCGCTGCAGCACGCCGCTGTTCTGGTAGGAGGCGTTGGCCTCGCTCATCCCGAGCGCGATCCGCGCCGAGATCGCCGTCGCACTTCCAGCCGAGGCAGCGGCCGCCGGCGTGTAAAGCACCAGGACGTCGATCGTCGGCGACCCGCTCGCCGCATCCGGCTCGGCCCCCGTGTCCCCCGTCACCGACGAGCCTTGCGGGGCGGTGGCCGCCAGATCGATCGGGATCGGGTCGAGCTCGGGCGGATACTTTGCTTGGTCCACCTGGGCGATCTCGTGCAGCTGCCCGCCGAGGTAACGAATCGCATACACCGCCCCGGGCATCACGATGCTGCCCGCCACGACGTGGTCGACCGACACCAGCGTCACCGTACTCAACGCCATGCCTGGAATGTGTCCGACCCACTCAACGCCAGCCCCCGACACACCGGTCCGATCCAGAACCGCCAGGTACGACACGTCATCAAACAGGTTCAACTCGATGGTCGGTGGCATCGCGGTCGGCGAATCTCCGGCCGGCTCCACCAGCAGCGCCGCACCATTGATCGCCACCAGGCGCGACCGCATCACAGTGGCGTCCGGGCGCCGGTCGTAGGCCACAGCGGCGCCGGCATCCACAAACAGGCGAATCGGGTTTTGCGAGGGGTGGCGGGCCGCGACCCGGGCCCCGCCCAGCAGCGCCCCGCCAACCACGGCGAGCAACAGCATAGGGACGACAGGCGCCCGGCGACGCAGCATGGTGATCTGCCCTGCAACCGTCTCCCCGATTGGTGGTGCGCCTGAGAGACCAGGCGACGACGGCCATCCTGGCGATCGGGGGAATGATTGGGAAGACAGCAACCGCTATGCCGTCGGTACCGCCAGCGTCCACAGGCGAGTCGGGGCGAATTGCGGCCGCAATTGACATGGGCGCACACCGGCCTCAAACAGCGATCAACGATTTATGGAGGCCATGACTGGCTTCATCGAGGGTTGTTGCAAGCGCATCTGTGATCACACAATCGCGCCATCACTGCAATGCCTTGAGACAACGCCGTTTAAGCGGTGTGGGCGAACCTGGCGCTCCGTGACCGCACAATGTGTTGTCTTGTTTTGCTACATGCAACAATATTGCGGGGCCGCATGGCGGCGTCGCCGCCGCCACCGGGAATCAACTTACAGATCTGCGCGGGGCATGGCAGAGGGCGTCGCAAAAGACGTGGTCGGCGGCGATATCGCTGCTCAAACGACGAGGCGGGTACCGGTATAATTGCGCGGGCGGCTTGAGCACGCCCGACACGCCTGACGAGTCCGACACGTTGTGGCGGGCCGCGCGGGTCGGCGGTCGTGCCGTGGGGCGAACCACGGCCTCCCTCCTCGCCAGTCTGATCCGGCGCGTCTGGTGTCGCGCGCCGCGCCGGAACGGATGGCGCAACTTGATAGCACGCATACGTGAGGAACGATTCATGAAGAAGCACATCCTGGCGCCGGTGGCGCTGCTCGCCCTCCTGGTCGCGGCCGCGTCGGCGTTCGCCGACACCTACGTGAAAACCAAGTCGCACACCGATGCGATGAGTGTGATGGGCCAGAACACGCCCGCTCGCGACGAAACCACCGAGGCGTGGATTAGCGGCACCCGCTATGCCACAGGAACCGCCGACTCGTGGTTCGTCATCGACGTCGAGAAGAAGGCGGCGTATTTCATCAATCACAAGGACAAGTCGTACGTCGAAGCGCCCCTGCCGCTCGACTTCGCCAAGATTCTCCCGGCCGAAGCCGCTGGCATGGCCGACATGATCAAGATGACGGCGACGGTCAAAGCCAGCGCCGAGACCAAAAAGATCGGCACGTGGGATTGCACCGGCTACGACGTGACGATGAGCGTGATGGGCATGCAGATGAACATGCGTATCTGGGCGTCGACGGCGGTGCCCTTCGATTACGCCGCGTTCAACAAGATGTTCATGCCGGTGGTGCTCCAGGGCCAGATGCGCATGGGCGAATCCGCGGTTGCCGAATTCGCGAAGATCAAGGGGTATCAGGTGGCGTCGGAGCTGACCGGCGACATCATGGGCGCCAAAATGCGTGTGACGCAGGAAGTGCTCGAGATTGCCGATCGGCCCGCCCCGGCCGGTGTCTACGCACCGCCGGCCGGATACAAGAAGAACGCATCGCTGAGCATCGCGGATTTGCAGAAGCGATAGCCTGGGCGTGTCGGCGCCGGATGTGGCCCGAGGTCGGGTTCGGCGCCGGCCGACGCCCACGGCCAAGGGCCGTCACCTATCGCTGAGCTCGGTCAGCGGTGCGAGACGACCTCCCGGCTACCCCCGCGCGGGCGGACCGTCGCCCGGCTGCGCGCTCGACTCCAAACAGGTCGCGCACAGTCGGCCGACGGTCCTGAACCCGAGAATCTCGATGTCGGACGACAGGTAGCCGTCCTTGATTTGCTCGTTCCGCAGCAGATCGGTGCTCAGGTATTTCTTGTTGCTATCGGAAAACACGGTCGCCACCACCGCAGCCGGTCCCATCTGGTTCTGGATCTTGAGCGCCCCGATAAAGTTCGCCCCCGACGAGATGCCAACCGCAAGCCCGGTGCGCGCGAGTTTTTGCGCGAGCAGAATCGAATCACCATCCGAGGCTTCGACGATCGGATCGAGTTCGGCAAGCTTCACGATGGCGGGCACGAATTCGTCGGAGATGCCCTGGATGCGGTGCTGCCCCACTTTGTGGCCCGTCGACATGGTGGGCGATTCGGCCGGCTCGAGCGGATGGATGCGAACGTCGGCTTTCTGCAGACGCAGGTAGCGTCCCACGCCCATCACCGTGCCGCCGGTGCCGACGCCGGCGACGAACGCATCGGGCGTCAGGCCTTCGAGCCGCAGTTGTCCCCAAATCTCGGGCCCGGTGGTGGCCATGTGGGCTTCGACGTTGGCGTCGTTGGCGAACTGACACGGCAGGAAGACGTGCGGCTGGCGCGCCGCCAACTCCTCGGACATGCGGATACTGCCGAGGAACCCGCCCTGCGTGCGGCTGACCAGCACGATGGACGCGCCAAAACTCGAGATGAGGGAAATGCGTTCGGAGCTCATCCAGTCTGGCATGAAGATCGTGACCGGATGGCCCAGGGCACTGCCGATGGCCGAGAACGAGATGCCGGTATTGCCACTGGTGGCCTCGGCGATCAGGTCGCCCGGATGGATCTCGCCGCGCTCGTAGGCCCGCCGAAGCACGTGGAGGGCCATGCGGTCCTTAATGCTGCCGGTGAGGTTCACCTGTTCGTACTTCGCGTAGATCACCCGCGGTTCGCCGCGATAGGCGAAGTCGATGGCCAGCAGCGGCGTGTTGCCGATGATGCGCTCGAGGGCGTGGAACTTCTTGAGCACGGGCGGGGCGAGTGGCGTCGTTATCGGCATGTGGATCGCAGAAAGCCATCGGAAGAATGATGAAGGGGCCGGTGCCGCCAGCGCGGCACATGGATCTTACAACGATTGCGAAGGAGCGAGCGGTTCTGGTACTATTCAGTGCTCGCCGCTCGGGCGGCAGGCGCGTCGTGGCGGCCGCCTCGCCAATCTCGTCCCCATCGTCCAGGGGTTAGGACGCGGCCCTTTCAAGGCCGAGACCCGGGTTCGAATCCCGGTGGGGACGCCAGCCTGCGCTCAACCTCAGCTCGCCGCTCCTTCGGTTGAGCTACGGCTAGGCAAGCCAGCCGTCAGGCGAAGTCTGTCTCGCCGAAGCCCCGACGCAGCACGAAGCGCGGAGTCGGGCGAAGGCGGACGTCCATCCCCCTCAGCTTGCTACTGCCCCGGTCGGCCGGGCAAACCAGCTTTCAAGCGAAGGCTAGTCCTGTGAAGCAGGTCGGGGACGAAGGCTCGCGACAGTGGGCTATCGTGGTCTCGGCAACTCAGTGGTCACACGAAGTGCGAAGAGGGACACGGTTCGAGATCAGTCACTGCTTCTCCGTTGGTCCACAGTTCGTACTCGCTCAGATCGATGTCGTCATTCCAAGATATGCCGTATCCTCCGGCATCCAACCGCACCGCCCGAAAGAAGGCTGGCGACGCGAGTAACTGGAATTCTGCGCGGCAGACGAGCGCCCCACAGTCGTAGACCTTCTGTTCGCCGTTGCGGAAGCGGATGAGCAGCCTCGTCGGACCGATAGCCCGCACGGTGTCGATCCTCGGTGTTGCTTCCATAAGCCGCCTCACTCCAAGCCCGGCAGTTGTCGGAATTCCTGCCGGGTCCACATCTCGGACAACTCTCGCTGATGCTGCTCGCCCCATTCAGCGACGAGCTTGCGTGCACGCACTGGCAAGTCACCTTCCAACATCTCCAGCGTGGCGATCGCAAAGACCGCGTTGAACTCGCCGTAGATTGCATGAAAATGTGGCACACCATGCTCGCTCTGGCTGAATTACATCTTGATGAGGATGCCGTAGAATCTCGCAATCACCGGCATGATGGCTTCTCCCGTTGTGGTTCGCTCTCAACCCACATTGGGCCCGGAGCGCACGGACGTCAACATTCGCCCCTCGGTCCCGAACCACCGGTTCTACCGGGCTGGCTGATGCGGCTCGGACTTGCGACGCGCGCTGGCCTTTGGCTGGAGCGCAGTGTTCGGCAGGCCGCCGCTGCGACGAACAGCTCTGGCGGTGTTGAGAATCCCACGCAGAGCTTCGTTCACGGCGATCGCAGAAGGGAACGCGGCAGCCACGTCGGGCTCCACAAGAACGATATTCGTGCCTTCACGAAGCCGCTTGACGTACTTGGCGCGGACGCCACCCTTCATCGAGGCGAAATCGTACTCCGGCAGCAATTCGTCATCAGGACTCGCGTTGGTCTTCTTCATAGAATCTCCGCTCGGGCCGCGTCACGGGTCTGGCGCTGATAATCCGGATCGTCTCGTCGTCGTCAGTGTGTGCGACCACCAAGACCCGCCGATGGGCCGACCTCCCGATAGTGAGGAATCGCCGCTCGGCCTGCGAGTGTGCCCCATCCGGGAAAGTCGTCGAGAGCGGGTCGTCGAAGACGGTTCCGGCTTCCCGGAAGTCAACACCGTGCTTCTCGACATTCGCTGTCGCCTTGCCGGGATCCCACGCAAAGACCACATGGCTAGTATACGTCTCACCCCTGACGCCCGGCTGGTTTGAGCACGACGACCGCAGCGATCACGCGAATTGTCCGATGATTCCGAACAATTCGACGTTCCACATAAGTGGGTGTCCCGGTGGGGACGCCACCATAATTGGGAAGCCTCCGCCCGCCAAGATCCGCGCGATTGTGCCCTCCCCTGTGATCTCGTAGTACCGCTGATTCCCTGCGGCTTTCGGCGTGAACAGCAGCGCCACCTGCAGGAGCTTGTTGAGCGCCTGTCGGCAGGAGGTGGCCGGGCATCTCCCGGCACACCGGGGTGCGCGCCGCGCGCGGTGGCCCGACTGGACGAGACTCGGCATATACTGAAGCTGAAGGTTGACTATGTTCGACAAGGAGCTGGAGTTCTTCATCGCCAATCAGGATCGGCTCGTCGCCGAACATCGCAACCAGTTCTTGATTCTGCGCGGTCCACAGGTTGTCGGCGTGTACCCGACGCTGTTGGACGCCTACGTTGAGGCCCTCCGCCGATTTGCCCCCGGCACCTTCATGCTGCAACGATGCGAGCCCGGACCTGACGCGTACACGGTCACGATCAGCACGCGCGACCTGTTCGCCACCATGGCGACATGACATCCGGCCCAGTTCCATCGTTTCACGCCTTTACGACGAAGGCACGCGGACTCGCCAGGCGGATTGTGACGCCTGCGTCGATCGGTCCTGCGTTCGACCCGAGAAACCCGCCCGTTCCGCCATCGCCGCAGCTCGCCGTCCAAGCACTCTGGGACACCGGCGCCACAGGTAGCGTCATCACCGCGGCCACGGCTGCGTCGCTCCACTTGGTGCCGATGGGCGTCGTCACGGTGAATCACGCCGGCGGAAGCAGCCTGGTGAACACCTACGTCGTCAGCATCACGCTGCCCAACCAGGTCGGGGTTGCGGCGGTACAGGTCAGCGAGTGCCCGGACGGCGCTGGGCAGTTCGACGCCATCATCGGCATGGATGTCATCACGCTGGGTGATCTGTCGATCTCGAATCTGAACGGCCAGACTTGGATGACGTTCCGGATCCCGTCCGTGGAAGCCGTCGATTTCGTTCGGGAAGCGGACCGCCTCACCTACTCCGGCGTACCCCGCAACGCGCCGTGCCCATGCGGGAAGCTGCGACCCGACGGCCAGCCGATCAAGTTCAAGCACTGCCACGGCGCCTGAACGCGCCCAGTCGTCGCGACGCGGCCCGTCGACGACGCCCGATCGCCAGCGGGAACACGCGAGCTGCCTGGCGCGGCGGCCGATAACTCACGCCGCCCGCACAATTCCTCTGATTTCCGTGAGTGCAAAAAGGGACGGTTCCCGGTGGGGACGCCACTCCAATGCGACAGCCCCGCACGACGCAGCGCGTTCGAAACGCTAACGCGGAGCGTTGGTGTGGTCGTGGAGCCAGGCGACCAGATCCTCTCGAGCCACCCGGCCGGCGGCAAGCCCCAACATCAGTCGCTCTTGTTCATCAATCGAGGCGTCGATTTCGAGCCCGTTCAAGAGCAGCAGCGTTTCCATCGCGGCGTGTGCGACCCGCTTGTTGCCATCGAGGAACGGATGGTTCATCACTAAGGAGAACCCGAGCGCCGCGGCCTTCTCAACCGTCGAGGCGTAGAGATCGACACCATCGAAGGTCATCCGCGGTTGCGCCATGGCGGCCTCAAGGGCTCCCAACTCGCGCACGCCGGCCAGACCACCTGAAGCCGCAAGAACGCAGCGATGCAATTCAACGACCTCGCCCAGGGTCAGGTGACGCATCAGGCGAGGCGTCGGTACAACTCGTCGTTCTTCTTGAGGACACGGTCTGCGGCCAAACGGAAGTCGTCGTCCTTGGCCGCGAGCAGATCGGCCACGGCGGCGCGGGCCAAGTCGGCAGGCGCAACGCCGAGTCGCGCGGCTTCCTCTCGCAAACGTGCGTCTTGAGGCGGAGAAAGGTCGAGAGCCAGTTCCATGCGCCTACTCTAGCGCGGAGCGAGGCCACCGACAAGCGCCCCGCCCCGGAACTGGATGCGTATCATCTTGACCAATCCCGGTGGGGACGCTAAACCCTATCGACACGTGACATAGGATCATCTTGAGACTCACGACCTATAGCGATCCGGGCCGCCTGCTGGCGCCGGCGCGGCTGCCGTTCGCCAACAGGGAACTCGCTCTCTCTTCGACGTCCCGGAGCCTCGGTGTTATACTCCCACGGTCGTCAAATTCGGCGACAAGGAGGATTAGTTTCATGTCATGTTTCGGGAAGCCCCTTTCGCGGGTACTCGGCGGCTCCTTGGCGACTTGCCTGGCAGTGCCGCTCTTCTCACTGCTGGCCGTCTCGACCAGCGTTGCCCAGCCCTCCACGAACACCACCAACATCAAGGACGGGAAGGGTGTGCTCGAGGAACGCCGCGTTCGGGCGTACAAGGAAATGGGCGGAGACGAGAACGTCATCCGCCAGACGGTCGCGCGCATCACGAAGCAGGACGGCGATGCTCCCGGCTCGTGGGTGTATGAGTGGCGCGTCCTCGGCGAGTACTACGAAGCCCGCGGCGATGCCTTCCTCAAGACCGGGCCGAAGCGCGCCGCGCAGGATGCCTACATCGCGTCGATTGCCTACTACGCGCTCGGCTGGTTTCCGCGGGTCACCAACGCCGAAGAATCCAAGGACTACGAGCAGCAGCTGCGCGTGTATCAGAAGGCCGGTAAGTTGCTCGACGTGCCGCTGGAGATCGTGAAGGTCCCGTACAAGGACGGCTTTATCACGACGTACCTGCACAAACCCATCGGCGTCGAGAAGCCCGCGCTCGTGCTGTATGCCGGGGGCGTCGACCAGTACAAGGCGAACCACTACCGCCCCGTGCAGGACTTCCTCGCCAAGGGATTGGCCGTCGCGACCTTCGACCTGCCCGGCTTCGGCGAGAGCAGGCAGTGGGAGAGAGACGTCAAGTCGGACGCCCATTTCGCCATGCTCGAGCACTACCTGAAGCGCACCGATATCGACACCAAGCGCATCAGCCTCTTTGGGCAGAGCTATGGTGCCGGCGCCACGCTGCGCGCGGCCCTGCGCAACGATCCGCGCATCAAGTCGATTGTGGCCTTCTGCGGCGCGATGCACCTGGGCGGCAAGAACTCGTTGGTGCCTGAGTGGAAGCCCGGCGAGAAGCTGATCAACGGGCCCTTGCTCGTGGCCAACGGCACGCGCGATCCCGGCAGCCCCGTCGCGGACCTGATGTCGACCTACCAGTCGGCGAAGGAAGGCGATCTGTGGTTGCTCGGTCTGGGCGAGCACTGCGCGGTGGAATACTATCCAGTCGTGATGCCGCAGGTGGCGGCCTGGATCGTCGAAAAGAGCGCGAAGTAACCCTTCGGACGTCCGACGCAATCACACGACCGCGCGGGGCCGACAAGCTCCGCGCGGTCGTTTCTGTCTGTATGCGTCGAAGCCGTTCCCCTACCTCGTGACGATCGGAAACGTCCCGGCGGCCTTGTCGAACAGCGTCAAGAAGCGCACCAGATCGATCCGGCTTCCTTCGATCTTGAGTTGATCGCCAAGCAGCACCTCCCTCACGCCGGCCGTCCCCACCATCATCTTGATGAAGAACGCTTTGGTCACCGTGCACGTCGCGTTGGCATCGGCGGCGCGGCTCGCCTTCCTGTGATGCAGCACCGCGTTCTCGATCCACAGTACGAACGACTCGCGGGTATCGGTTACGACCAGGTTGATCTTCAGGTCGAGGCCATCCGCCGCGGGACCGTCAAGGCCCGCCGCGAGCGCCTCAAGCACACGCTCGACCGGCGTCTGCAGCAACAGGTCGACGAGAAACCTGCGCTCCATGCCCTTCTTGGGTGCGCTCTGGCGCAGTTCCGCCGCCGCGGTGAGATAGCTGTTGCGCCACGGCGCAGCCTCGGCCAGATAGCCCATCTGGTCGTAGGTGCGCGCCAGCAACTGTGTCGCGCTCTGGTGTCCGGGCTGGCCCAGGACCGCGTGATTCAGCAGTTCGGCCGCCCAACGATAGTCGCCCTTGTCGAAGGCGACCTGCGCTGCCGCCACGACCTTGTCGGCTCCGCCCATCAGTTCCAGGTACCGCCTCGCCGAATCCTGCGGAGGCAACGGATCCAGGTTGGCCGGGTTCCCATCGTAGGCCCCAAGATAAAACTGATACACCGCTTTCACGTTGTGGCGCAGATCACCGTAGTAGCCGCGCGCCCCCAATGAGGAGGCGAGCGACCGGGGCAACTTCACCCGCTCGGCGATCTCACGGGGAGTGTATCCGGCGTTGATCAACCGCACGGTCTGGTCGTGGGTGTATTTATAGACATCGCGCTGCGTGGTGACGAACGTGACGATGCGGACGTGGCCCCAGATCGGCCACTGATGCTGCCCGACGTAAATCTCGGCGTCGCCGAGTTGATCCAGCGCCTGCTGCAGATACTCGGCCCATCGAAGGGCGTCGCGGACTTTGGCCCCTCGCAACGGCAGCAGGTTGTGCATGGAGTGCACCAGAAGTTCCGCGCCACCATAGATCTTCTTGTCGGGAATCGAGAACGTCAGCTCGGCTGGAGCCTCGGCCCCCGGCACGTTATGGAACACGAAGCGGACGCCGTCGAGCGTCACGTCCTGCGCCGCCTGCGAAATGATCTGCGTCGGCTGGAGGATGCCGAAATGGCCGACCGCGGCGGCCCTGCCCAGCCCGGCACCGACGTTGCCCTTGACCGAGCGTTCCAGATCCCGGCCGAACTGATACGTCGAGCGCCGGCCCATCGCCGCCCCGACCATCACGTTCTCGCTGGTGGCCTCCTGGATGAATCCATCGGGCGCGATCACGGGGATCTTGCGGTCGGCCGCCTCGGTGGGTGAGATCAGCCCCAACGCACCTCCGAAGTGATCGACGTGGCTGTGCGTGAAGACCAGCGCGGACACCGGCCTGTTGCCAAGGTGCCTGGCGACGAAGGCCAGGGCCGCGGCAGAACTTTCGCGGCAGGTCAACGTGTCCACCACGATCCAGCCCGTCTTGCCCTCCACCAGCGTCATGTTGGCGATATCGAAGCCGCGCACCTGGTACACGCCGTCGGTCACCTTGAACAAGCCGATCTGCGCATCGAGCTTGGCGTGACGCCAGAGGCTGGGGTTCACCGTCGAAGGCGCCTCGCCTTCGAAGAGTCGATGGTCGTCAAAGTCGATCAGCACCTCACCTTCTGCGCCGACAATTTTTCCTTCGGGCCTGGCGATCAAGCCGCGCCTGGCATCCTCGAAGTCCTGTGGGTCGCCGAGCCTGAGCCCCTGCGCAACCTCTGCGTTGGCCTTCGCCGTGGCTGGCATCGCGTCACCGGCTACCCCACCAATATCTGCGCGCCTTCCACAGCCTGCCGCCGCGACCAGCAGGCCTCCAATCACGGCGCAACGGAGCAGCGTCAACATGGTTCGGGATCCTTTGGCGCCGAGATGAACAGCAGAACCCATCCCTGCCAACACCCCGGCTGATCGTCGTCTGATCAGGACAGAATGGCACAGGATCGGGGAAACGACGCTGACGTTCTCGTCCCACATCTCGCGACTCAGAGGACGCGGGGTATCCCGTGACCGCCAGATCGAGATGAAGCGAGCTCAGGGCACGCCGAGCCTGGCGCCAAGGCGACATGCCAACGTCTCCAACGCTTTGAGGCGGCGCAGACGCAGACACCACGACCCCGAATGTTTCTATTTGCCGGGCTCCGGAACGGTGTTAAGGTCTATCCACTCTTTACCCAGCGCCTGACGCCTGCACCCCGCTCGCCCGCCGTTCGTGCGGCCGGGGCGCGGATCATCGGAGGAAGTTATGCCGACTTCTTCCTCAGGCCGCTGGGCCATCGCTGTTGCCCTCGCCTGCAGGGCAGAAGGAGATCAGATGGCTTTTCAGCTACGCCGAACGACCTTCGCTGTCGGAATCGTGCTCCTCGTCTCGCTGGCGTCCGTGCCCGCACAAGGGCCCGATCCGCTCGTGGGAACATGGAAGTTGAATGTCGCCGCGTCCAACTACGATCCGGGTCCCGCACCCAAGAGCAGCACGCGAATCGTCGAGGACTGGGGAGGCGGTGTGTTCTCGTCGACCGCCAGCGGCGTCAGCGCCCTGGGCAACCCGGCGTGGTCCAGCGTCGTGTTCAGGTACGACGGCAAGGACTATCCGTACGCCGCCAGCACCAATCCGGGCACCTCGCCGACGCTCACCACGCTTGCGTACAAGCGGGTTGACGCCAACACGATCGAAGTTACCGTCAAGGTGGCCGGCAAGGTGGTGCAGACCCAGACCACGTCTATTTCGAAAGACGGGAAGACGTATACCACTAAAACAAAAGGCGTCAACACGCAGGGGAAACCGGTCAACAACGTCACGGTGTCTGACCGGCAGTAGACAGCCAGCGCCGGGGCAGCCCGCTGCATGCCCTGGCGGCGGCCGGCTCGGCGGCCTGTGCCCGCCCCCTTTGGTTTCCGCGAGGCGGCTGACGGCACGAGGCCGCCAGCCGCCCCCACGGCCTAGTGGACGCTTACCCGGCGGACCTTGAAGCTGAACTGGCCAAGGTGCTGGCACCCCGGCGTCGACCCACACTCGGAGGCCGGTTCGAGCGGACTGGGCGTGGGAAAGCCGTCGGCGTCGACGATGGTTCGACCGCCAGTCGACGGATCGGTGTAGGCATAGAGGTACGCGTCGATCGCGCCCGTCATTTCGTCGCGCGACGCCACTGTAGCGCTGAACAGGTTCTTGAAGCCGCCGATGAAGAGGCCGCCCGGAGCCGACTGCAATAGTGTGAACTCGGCCTTAATGCTGCGCTGGCCGCTCGGCAGCCACTCCCCGTGCGCGGTCGAGTGTGTCCCGCCGGCAAAGATGTTCGAGTCGATGCCGATGAAGGTGCCATCCGCGTTGACCGTGAAGATCATCACGATCTCGGGCGGCACCGGACAGCCCGGGGACCCCGGCGGACACGGGACGGTGCTGAGCACCGGAATTGCCCGGCCAAACCACGAGCCGATCGCGTCCTGAAAGGTCGGCCGACGACCATCAGGCTTACTGCTGGCCCCGACGTTGACGCTGCCGGCCAGGCTCACCAGAGCCACACCAAATAGCACCGCCACGACTCCAACTCGCCAGCCCAGGGGCAGTTCACGGGTCGACAACTTGTTCATACCGACTCCTTGGATGGGGCTCCTCCTGGAGCGTTTCGTAAATCCTATCATATTGGTATGTGTTTATCGCGGCTCAGGTTTTCGGACTCGACAACCGTCAACCCTTTCAACCTACCGCCACCCTCGTTCGCCCGCCGTCGTCTCTCCGCCGCCGCAACGCCACACCAGCAGGGCGACACTGCGCGACCGGGTCTCTCGACCCACGAGGCCCACCAACAAGGTGCGCCCGCGAGGCGCACGATGCGCACGAGGCGCACGCTTTGACACGGACGCGCCGTGCCGACAATGCGAACGACGCCACAGACATGTTGTTTCTGCAGACCAAGGGAGTCCACGCGTACCGCATCGCATCGCCAGCGTCGGAGGGCGAGGGTGGCGGTCACGGCAACGACGAGCGGATCTGGGTGGAAGGCTTCGGCGAATTCGTCGAAGCCAGCTACCGCACCGTCGCCGACGTGGCGGCGTCGACAAAAGTCCGGGCGTCTCTGAAAAACAGTCGATGCCCAGGCGGCTGGCTATCTCTTGTTTCCGTCCGGCGTACAACCGGGCGCTGCGCCCGCCGGAATCAGGAGGCCGCTGTCGGTGGCGATAAACAGTGTGCAGTCAGGAAAAGCGACTTTCCCGTTGACCACCGGATAGGTCGCGCGGTTGTAGCTCAGGACGCGATTGCTCACGGACCCGGTGGCGGGCCCGCCGCTTTTGGGACCAGTGAATGCGGTCCGTGGCAACACCGTCAGCGATTCGGAGCGGGTCACTGTCGCGAACGCGTTCCGATCGTTTGGGGTGAACCGCATCGACACGGTCATCGTCCCCGGCGTCAGGGCCGTTCCTGCGGGAGGATCGTACAAAAACGCTCCCGGCACATTCGCGCTGGCATTCAACTGAAACGCGCCGAGTACCGAACCGGCCACCACGGACGCGGGCGCGGCCCACGTTACTGCCGGCGTGGCCTGCGCCTGGCCGCCGCCTCCAGGCGGGGTGCACCCTGGCGCCATGCCCGCCGGAATCAGCAGGCCGCTGTCAGTGGCGATAAACAGGGTGCAATCGGGAAACGTCACCTTCCCGTCGACGATGGAGTACTTTGCCCCGTTGTAGGTGAGCATCCGGCCGCTCACCGTACCGGTCGCCGGTCCCCCGCTCTTGGGTCCTTTGAATCCGCCGGCCTGGCGAACGCCCGCGCCAACCCGGGCGCCGGCTGCCGCCGCCGCCGTTGCCGGCCACGTCAGCATACTCACACCCATCAGGACGAACACCCCCCCCTGCAACAACCGACGACATGATGCGCGCATAGTGGAATCCTCCGAGTTCATGGAAGGTGTCTAGGGTTTCGCGTCGCCCTTCGCCAGCATTTCGGAAATGACGACTTTGAGTTTCGCCAACGGCGTGTCCTTGAGAATGTATCCGACCGCACCCGACTTGATGCAACGCATCACCGACTCGCTCTGGGCCTTGGCCGTCAGCACGACGACCCGCGCATCCGGAAACTCAAACCGCACGTCTCGCAGGGCTTCCTCGCCCGAGCGATTCGGCATGTTCAGATCGAGCAGCATCAGGTCGGGTAGACTCTTCCGATAGAGCGACACCGCTTCGTACCCGTCCCGCCCTTCCCCAACGACTTCGCAGTTGACCGACTCGACCAGCATCTTCCAAAGCAGGCGAATATGATCGTCGTCATCCACCAGCACGACGCGATACTTCCGGCCGTTCATGGATCCATCCCCCATTACAACCCCGTCGATCGAACGGGCACCATTCTATCGTGGCATCGGGACGAACGGGAAACGCAACGCGGGGTGAGTTGGGCCGCCCTACGGCGTCCGCCGCAACACGACGACCGACTCGATGTGGGGGGTGTGCGGAAACATGTCGATCGGCTGCACCAGCGAGATGCCGTACTGTGCACGGCCCAGCGCCTGGAGGTCAACGGCGAGCGCCTCGGGATTGCATGACACGTAGACGATGCCCGACGGTCGAAGCGCACCGGCGACCCAGTCGAGCACCATCGGCGAACAGCCTTGCCGCGGCGGGTCGAGCACGACGACGTCGGGTGAGGCCGGCACCAGTCGTCGGCTCGCGCCTGCGGCCACGTCTTCGGCGCGGGCCCGGACGAAACGGCACGAGGCATCGGAGATCCTGTTGAGCCGGCGGCCTGCTTCGCCATCCGCGACCGCGTCGCCGTTCTCTTCGATGGCGGTCACCGTCGCGCCGCGCTTGGCGAGCGCCAGGGCAAACAGTCCGGCGCCCGCATAGAGGTCGAGGATGCGGTCGGCACCGCGCGTGTGCTCCAGGGCGACACGGACCATCGCGTCGGCCGCACCGACGTTGGTCTGGAAAAACGCCGTCGGCGACAACAGGTAGCCGACTCCCCCGATCTGTTCCCGCACCCTCTCGGCGCCAGCCAGGCGCTTGGTCGCCGGCCCGAACAGCATCGCATCGGGCCGGTCGTGGATGTTGAGATGCAGTCCGGTGGGCGCCAGGGCCCCCGCCAGAATATCGCGCACCGCGGGTCTGAGTTCCCGCACGTTGTGGGCGACGACGAGCGTGGCGAGAACCTCGGGTGACGACCCGGCCACCCGCATGACGAGATGGCGGAGAATGCCGCGCCGCAGATCAGGCGAGACGGCCTCGATGCCCGCCTTCGCCAGTGTGTCCCTGATGGCAAACGCGCACCGGTTGCCTGCCTCCGCATGTACGGGGCACTCCTCGACCGGCACGACCGTCTGCGATCCGCGTCGATAGTGCCCCATCACCAGGCCGCGGCCCCTTGCGCCGGGCGCAAAGACGAAGTGGACCTTGTTTCGATATCCCCACGGCGTGGCCGAACCTGGGATCACGGACTGGACCGGCGGACAGCGTCCGCCAATGGTGCTGCGCAACAGCGTCTGGAGTGTCTCGGCCTTCAGCCGTAACTGCTCGGCGTATGGGATGTGTTGCCAGAGGCATCCGCCGCAGACGGCGTGATGACGGCACTTGGCCGCCACGCGGCGCGACGACGACGCCACGGCGCCCGACGCCTTCCCTGACCTGGGGTCAGTCGCCACTGACACCTTTGAAGTGATCGCGCTCGTCGGCAAAGAGCACGTTGAAGCTGGTGAGCGAGCCGTAACATCCCGTGATGTAGGTCTGCAGCCGAATCTTCACGTCCTCGGGCAGGTCCATCGCGTTGACTTGCTGTTCAAGCGTGCGCAGGCGGTTGCGGACCATGACCACCTTATGGAAAAAGGTCTCAATGGGCCACGACTTGTCCTGGAGCGAGGGATTGGCCGGCTTGAGCACCAGCGTCCCGCCGCGCCACTTCTCGAGGGGCACGACCGACGTCAGGCCGGTCTCTTCGCGAATCACCCGGCGCAGCAGCATCTCGAGATCGACCGATCCGGCGGCTTCCGACATGGTGCGTTCCCCAATCCGTTCCCGATCCGAAACCGGTGGCCACAAGGGCGGGGCGTTGCCGGCGGCGACGGCGGACGCCGGGCCACCCGATGCCAACGCGCGTGGCGGCGGGGCCGCCCTGACCGGCCCCCGCGAATTGTGCTGGCTGCCGCAATAGTCGCACTGCACGCGAACGGGACGCCCTTCGGCGTCGGCCACAATCACCGAGTGAAGGCGATCGAGTTTGCACGCGCGGCACAACTCCTCGACGGTGTCTCCGGCCCGATACGTCCTCATGTGCGGCTCCCCACCTTCAAACTGTACATGAAAATCCGGCGACCGACGCGTCCCGTACAGCCGTTCGGGGGGTTGGAGCTTGACCTGCGCCGCCTCAAGCGCTCAGGATACGGTCGAACCTGCGTGCCCTCGCTGCTGGAGACCATCGATGATACATGCCGACACCCGGCGCCGCCTGCTCGTCCTGCTGATCGCGCTGGCGTTCGCCAGCCAGATGCTCACCGCGCAAAGTCCCTCGTCGCCACGCGCCATCAGCGCGCCCGACACCTTCTTCGGATTCCAGATGGGTGCCGACCGCAAAATGGCCCGCTGGGACAAGATGGTTGAATATTACCAGCTGCTCGAACGGCAGAGCCCCAAGATCAAAGTGGTCGACATGGGCCCCTCGACGATGGGCAACCCGTTTCTGCTCGTGGTGATTTCGTCGCCCGCCAATCTGGCGAGGCTCGAGCCACTGCGCGCGATCAATCTCAAGCTGAGCGATCCGCGGGGCATTCCCGAGGCCGAGATTCGAAAGCTGGTCGCCGAAGGCAAGGCGGTGATCTGCCAATCGATGAGCCTGCACGCCACCGAGATCGGCGGCACGCAGATGGCCCCGGAGCTGGCGTTCGATCTGCTGACGCGCACCGATGAGGAAACGCAGCGCATTCTCGACAACGTGATCTTCCTGATGATCCCGTGTTTCAATCCTGATGGCGAAGTGATGGTGCACGACTGGTATCAGAAGACGTTGGGCACCGAGTACGAAGGCACGAACCCGCCGTGGCTGTATCACAAGTACGCCGGCCACGATAACAACCGCGACGCCTTCCAGACCAATCTGGTCGAGTCGCAGTACATGGCGAAGATCCTGTTTACCGACTGGATTCCGCAAGCCTACGTCGATCACCACCACATGGGCAGCTATGGCGCGCGTATCTATGTACCGCCCTACGCCGACCCGATCCGCCCGGCGGCCGATCCTCTCCTCTGGCGCGAATTGAGTTGGTACGGCGCGCATATCGCCTACAAGGAGGAAGAGTCCGGCATGTCCGGCATCCTCAACATGGCGCAGTACTCAGGCTGGGGACACTTCGGCTTCCACTGGATCACGCCCTTCCACAATATCGCCGGCATGCTGACCGAGTCGGCGAGTGCGAAACTGGCGACGCCCGTCTTCATCCAGCCGGAACAACTGCAGGGCGGCGCCCGCAATCTGCCGGTCTACGAGGCGCAGACCACGTTTCCGAACCCGTGGCCCGGCGGATGGTGGCGATTGCGCGACGTCATCGAGCGCCAGAAGATCTCGGCATGGGCCACGCTCGATCTGGCTGCGCGCAACAAGGACACGGTGCTGTGGAATGCCTATCTCAAAGCCAAACGGCAGAGCGAACGGGGCGCCGAAGGAACGCCTGCCGCGTATGCCATTCCCGCGACGCAGCACGACGGCCTGACGGCCACCAAGCTCATCAATAAACTCCGCGTGCAGGGCGTCGAGGTCACGCAGTCCGCCAAAGGCTTCACGACGGCGGCCGGCGCGGTGTACGGCCCGGGGTCGTTTGTGATCCCGATGGCCCAGCCTAAAATGGGCCTCATCCGCTATCTGCTCGGGCGCACGTTCTACCCGGACAACACCTACACGCGCGACCGCGACGGAACGCCGATCCGGCCGTACGACATGGCGACAGACACGATGGCCGAGTTCATGGGGGTGCGCGTCGACCCGGTGGATGTTCCGATCAAGACGGAGTTGGCGAAGATCGCCGGGCCGGTCGCGTCAATCGGGAAGGTGGCGACATCGGTGTCGGGCTATCGGATCGACGGCCGCCTCAACGACGGCTTCAAGGCGGTCAATCTGCTGCTCGACAAAAACGTCGTCGTGCGCCGCGTGGACAAGGCGGGCGGCGGTTCGCGCCCCGGCGATTTTCTGGTGGCGGCCGGCGGCGAGGCGGTCTACGCCGACGTGGCGAAGCAGACGGGCGTCGATTTTAATGCGTTCACCGGTGATGCGGCGCTGGGCACGCACGAGATCAAGAAGACGCGCATCGCCCTGTACCAGCGATATGGCGGAGGGAATGCCGACGAAGGCTGGACGCGACTGCTGTTCGAACAGTTCTCGTTTCCCTACGCGACGGTGATGGACGCGGAGATCAAGAAAGGCAACCTCAACGATCGCTATGACGTGCTGGTCATTCCCGAGGATTCGACTTTCACGATCACCGGCGACAGGCCTGCCGCCGGCAGCGGCCGCGGAGGTGGGGGCGGGCGATCGCCGGAGGCCACGCCGCCGGAGTATCGGACCGGAATGGGTGCCGAGGGTGTGGATGCGATTCGGTCGTTCGTGCGCAAGGGTGGCCGCCTGGTGACCTTGGGCCAGGCCAGTGCCTTCGCGATCGAACGTCTCGGCCTGCCGATTCGGGACGCGGTCGCCGGCAAACCGTCGAAGGACTTTTTCTGTCCCGGCTCGACGTTGAAGATCACCGTCGATGCGAATCACCCCATGGCGTACGGCATGCCGACCGAGGCGCTCGCGGTCTATCTGAGCGGCAATCCCGCGTTCGAGATTACGCCCAGCGATCACAACGAGTGGTACGAAACCGTGGTTCGGTACGGGAACCGCGACATCCTGCAAAGTGGCTGGCTGGTTGGAGAAGAGACGCTGCACAAGAAGGCCGCCGTCGTGGCGGCGCGATACGGAGATGGCCAGGTGCTGTTGATTGGATTTCGCGCGCAACACCGTGCGCAGACACACGGCACCTACAAGCTGCTGTTCAACGCGTTGGTGCGATAGGCCTGGCGCAGGTCATGACGCCGGCTGCGGCCGCCGTGGAGGCGACCACAGCCGGCCCATGTTCCAGGTGAGGCCGGCGTACGCAGCGGTCCCGCCAAAGCCGCTCACGTTGACGATCGCGCCGACGTCCACCACGAGCGATTTCCGCAACACCAGCATCGGCCCCGTCAGGAATGCGACGACGGCAGGCGATCCTGCTGGACCCGCTGTTCCGGGATAGCCAAACACCTCGGCAACCCATCCCAGTCGATCCGAGAACTCGACGCCGAGTGAACAGGTCCAGAACGTCGACGACACCGGCGCCCGCGAACCATCGCCGCTCCGCCGCGTGTACCCCGCATTGAGGTCGAGCGCGAACGGGCCGAACTCGCGGCTCGAGATCGCGAGCAGGCCGAGGTCGGTGGTTCCGGTTCCGGTCTCACGCGCGGTCGAACCGGTCGGCAGCTTGACCAGTGCCTGAAGCGCAAAGTCGCCGACCGCCGGCGCCCCTGTGGCGATCTGCCACTTGAGGCCGATCTGGGAGTCGCCGAGTCCGCCGACCGCAGCGCCGTCAGCCGACGTCCGCAGGAACGCCGGCGCGAGGTCGAGCTGCAGGTGATCGGCCAACCCGATCTTCACCAGCACGGGAAACGACAGGACCGACGAGCCTGGCACCGGATGTTGAAACTGGAATCCCGTTTCCAGTTCCGCGATCCCAATCGCGACCGCGTGCGCGTGGGTGGCAACCGTCGGACGCTCGGGTTTGGATTCTCGCGGATCGCTCTGGGCGTCCTGGGCCCAAGCCGCCGGAGCGAGTCCGACAATCAAGACGGCAGCCAGCACGCACACGGCTGCCGCCGGACCGCTCGAACGATGTGTGTGTGAACGGGTCATAATTCAGGCAGTTTACCACCGCCGCCCGGGCTCGGCGCCCCTGCACGGCATACCCAGCCTGTCAGGCGAGCTCTCTCGGTGAGACGGGTCGCTCAGGATCTCGAATCCAGCTCATCCCACCGCGCGTAGGCCACGGCAATCTCGCCCTGAAGGCCGTCGAGACGGGCCAGGGTCGCTTTGATGACGGCGGCCCCTTCACGATAGAACTCGGCACTCGCCACCCTCACACTCGTCTCGCGGTGCTCGGCTTCGAGCGCGCCGATCCGGAGCGGCAACCGCTCGAACTCCCGCCGTTCGTTGAAGCTCAGCTTTCGTAGGACGGCGCCGCCGGTCTCCGCATCACGATTCCGGTCGCGCACCCGGTCGGACGGCTTACCCGTCACGCGGGCCGCCTTCTGGGCCGCGAGCCGGACTCTCAACCAATCTTCATATCCGCCGACGTACTCCTGGATGCGGCCGTCGCCCTCAAACACCATCGTGCTGGTGACGACGTCGTCCAGAAACACTCGGTCGTGGCTGACCAGCAACAGCGTGCCGGGCCATTCGGCAAGCTGCGCCTCAAGCAGTTCGAGCGTCTCGAGATCGAGATCGTTGGTCGGTTCGTCGAGCACCAGAACGTTGGCCGGGCGAGTGAACAGGCGTGCCAGCAGCAGGCGGTTGCGCTCGCCGCCGGATAACGCCCTGACTGGCGATTGGGCTCGCTCCGGGGGAAACAGGAAGTCGCTCAAGAACGCGTTGACGTGGCGCGTGCGACCGCCCGCCGTCACGGTGTCGTTGCCCTCACCGACCGTATCGAACACGGTGCGTTCCGGGTCGAGTTGTTCGCGCTGCTGGTCGTAATACGCGACCTGCACGTTCGCACCGCGACGCACCTCGCCCGCATCGGGCTCGATTTCCCCAAGCAGGAGCCGAATCAACGTCGTCTTGCCGGCGCCGTTGGGACCAATCAGTCCGATGCGATCGCCCCTGAGAATCCGGGTGGAACAGTCGCGCACCACGCACTGGTCGCCGAACGCCTTGGTCACCCCTTTGGCCTCGAAGACGAGGCGGCCGGACTGATCCGCCTGCTCGACCTGCATCCGCACCTGGCCCATCTGGTCGCGCCGCGCCGCACGTTCGGCCCGCATGGCCAGCAACGCCTTGACGCGACCCTCGTTCCGAGTTCGTCGCGCCTTGATGCCCTGACGCAGCCACACTTCTTCGTCGGCCAGTTTCTTGTCGAACTTGTCCAACTGCAGCGCCTGGTTCGCGAGCCACTCCTCTTTCTTGCGAACAAACGTCGGGTAGTCGCCGGGCCAGGAGGTGAGGCGACCCCGATCAATTTCGACCACGCGCGTGGCCAGACGCTGCAGAAAGGCGCGGTCGTGGGTGACGAAGACCACGGCGCCGTCGTATTCCGCAAGAAACTCCTCCAACCACAAAATGGCGTCGACGTCGAGATGGTTGGTGGGTTCGTCCAGCAACAGCACGTCGGGCTGCGCGACGAGCGCGCGGGCCAGCAGCACGCGCCGACGCCATCCGCCCGACATCGTGTCGACAATGGTGTCGGCGGGCAGTTGGAGCCGGGCCAGCACCAGTTCGACCCGCTGTTCCATACGCCAGCCGTCGCGCTCCTCAAGCTCGTGCTGCAACCGACCCAGCGCATCCATGGCGGCAGCCGAGTGCCCCTCCGCCACCTCTTTGGCGGCGTGATGGTAGGCACTGACGAGCGCGCTGACGTCTCCGAGTCCCTCCGCCACCACGTCGAACACGGAGCGGTCGGCCGACAGCAGGACATCCTGATCGAGCCTGGCCGAGCGCAGGCCCGGCTGGCGCCACGTAGTCCCGCGGTCTACAGGCAGATCACCGTTGATGATTTGGAGCAGTGTCGATTTGCCCGTACCGTTGCGCCCGATGACGCAGACCCGTTCCTTCGCCTCGATCTGGAGAGACGCTTCGTCGAGCAGGGGCAGGTGGCCAAAGGCAATCGACACGCGATCGAGAGTGACAATCGACATCGTTCAGCAACGTACCACGGATTTGCGTCGCTGCCCGCCGGGATGCGAAGATGAGGGCTGGGCACGTTGCACGCAACCGATTCGTTATCAGGCGCTAATCAGGCCCGAGGAGGACCTGTCCCATGACCTACTACGGCAACAACGAACTGGCAGAAAGCTTCCGCACCGTCCGCAAGAACACGCTCGCGACTGCCGCGGATATCCCCGAAGACAAGTACAGCTACCGCCCGTCGCCCGATTCCCGTAGCGTCGCCGAACTGCTGCGCCACATCGCGGTGTCGTCCAAGGGGTACCACACGCTCCACGCCGTGAAGAAGATGACGTCGTTTGTCGGCTTCGACTGGGGCGCGCACATGCAGAAAGCACAACAGGAAGAACAGCAACTGCAGACCAAGGCCCAGATTCTCGAGGCGCTCAAGGCCACCGGCGACGCGTGGACGGCGTATCTGGAGTCGGTGCCGGAGGCGGACCGCGCGCAGGTGGTGACGTTTTCCGAAGGCGCCGTGCCGCCCACCAAGAGCCGGTTCGAGATGTGTCTCAGCGTGAAGGAACACGAGATGCACCACCGCGCGCAGTTGATGGTGCTGCAGCGGATGCTCGGCATCGTCCCGCATCTCACGCGGGAGAGGCAGGCCCGCATGGGCGCCGCCCCCGCGCCCAAGCCTGCCGGAGCGTAGGACTATCGACTATCGCCGGTCCGTCGCCGCGCGGCTGTTCTGGCAGAGGGCCAGCACCGCCGCGCGGAGGCGCGCGTGGCGGTTGAACAGCGGCACGAACGCCGATTCTCGTACCCCGCCCTTGGCTCGAATCACGCCGACCAGTGCCTTGCGGTCGGCCAGCGGCCAGCGGCCCACGCCGGGCAGGACCGCGATCACCGGCGCCCAGCGCTCAAACGCCATACGCTGTCCGGCGGGCCACCGCCGCCACGCCCCGGCTTGCAAGGCGGCCGCGGCCTCGTCGGCCAGCACCATCGCCGCGCGCTCGCGGTCCGCGCCAAACCGCCGACCCACCCGTGCCGACACGGCCAGGCCAATCTTGCCCAGCCGCACCGAGCCCATCACATCGGCGCGAGCCGCCCCGAGCGACCAGAATACGTTGTGCTGAACCAGGCGTTCGAGCGTCCGCGGACCGGTTCGGTAGTCGCGGCTGCCGGCCACGCGGGACGCCTCTCGCGCCACCAGCGGCAGAATCTCGCGATCCCGAGGACGGAATCCCAGCTTGTAGTAGAACCACCACGCACCCGATTCGAGCCCTTCGTGATTGCCAGCGCCCAGTTGATACGGATCGATACTGAAGGTGTCGGATCCGAACAGCGCGCGGCAGGCCGCCAGCAACCGCCCGAGCACCCAGGCCGCTTCCCCGCCTCGAAAGGTTTCGAACACGTTGTACGCGATCTCCGACGACTCGAACAGGGCGCTGGCGAGCGCGTATCCAATGGGCACGCCGTTCTTGAGGGTGAGCAACCCATAGACCGACTCGAACACGAAGCGCCGTTCTGGCACCACGCCAATCAGGGCGAACTGCAGTCCGCCGCCGCAGTCAATCAGGCGCACGTCGCGCGGATCGGCCCACGCGAAGGCGTCCAGATCGCGCTTTCGCGTCACCATGGCCTCGTGCGCAAGATCAATCAGCCGCAGGGCGTCGCGGCCAGACACGGGCCGAATGCTGCGGGGCGGCTTCGCCACCTCGGCGCGCAGATCCGGTCTGGCCTTGTCGATCGGATGCGACTGGAACACCACCGGCGCCGGTTGGTATCGCGCACCCGTCCGATTGGGCGTGAGGCGCCCAGCCTTGAGACGCATCGGCACGTTGAGTTCGTCGAACAACCGATCGCGGGCCCAGGTGCCCGCGCGATAGCTGGCCGCCCGCCCGACCAGATACCCGGCGTCGCTTCCACCCGAAGCGCCGAGTTGGTCCAGCCACGCTCGAGCGGCCAACGGCGGATCGTCGAGCCCCGGCACTTCGGCCGGAAGCGCGTAGAGCATCAACGCGCGCTGCAGCCGGTCCTGGTCTTCGACCTCGCCCCATTCCACGCTGAGGTGCCGCCCCCACCGGCTGGCCAGCCACTCAGCAGTGCAGCGCCCGAATTGATACACGATATCGGCGCCAGCGATCCCTGAGTTCTCCAGATCCCCGCGCACCCGACCCAGATCGTCCCTCGCAGAAAAGTGTCGCAACTCCCGCTCGACCGTCGCGAGGACGCGGCGATTGTCCGGGTAGGCCCGCCAGAAGCACAGCAGTTCGTGCAACGCGGCGACCTCTCCGGCCGTCGCAAGCGGGCGACCTGCGAGTTCGCCGATCAGCGCGCACTTTTGTCCGGCAGTCTGTGGGCCGAAGTCCTCCCTCAACCCGCGAAGACGGTCGATCAGTTCAGCCGTGCGTGTCGCCATGGCGCCCATTCTAATCCGTTAATCACTCCGCCGTTAATCACTCCGGGAGTGTTTGTGCCACACTCGACTTGGCACAAACACTCCCGGAGTGATTGACATGCGCTTGAATAGCCGCCGGCCGGATGTCGACGTCGTCGTGCTCGGCGCCGGCGCCGCCGGGTTGATGTGCGCGCTGCAGGCCGGACAACGCGGCCGACGCGTGCTCGTGGTCGATCATTGGCATCCCATCGGCGAACGCATCCGCATCTCCGGCGGCGGGCGCTGCAACTTTACGAACCGATCGGTGTCGGCGGCCAACTACCTGTCCCGCAACCCGCGTTTCTGCGTGTCGGCCCTGTCGAGGTTTCCGCCCAGTCAGTTCGTCGCGATGCTCGACCACCATGGCGTGGCCTATCAGGAGCGCGATCGCGGCCAGTTGTTCTGCGTCCGCTCGGCCGACGACATCACCCAGATGCTCACGCGGGAGTGCGCCGACGCCGGCGTGCGCATCGCGTCGGGGTGTCGCGTCATCGACGTCTCGGGCACCGGCACGACCGGCGATCCGGAGGCCAGCCGTTTTCTCGTGAGTACCAGCGACGGCACGTTTCTGTCGTCGTCGCTGGCGGTGGCGACCGGCGGGCTCGCGGTGCCGAAACTCGGGGCCACGCCGCTCGGATACCGCCTCGCCGAACAGTTCGGCATGCGCGTGATTCCGCCGAGGCCGGCGCTTGTGCCGCTGGCGCTCCAGCCGGAGATGCTGACCGCACTCGCGCCGCTGTCCGGTGTGGCGTTCGAGGCGGGCGCCGCCTGCGCGGCCGACCCGGCCCCGCGATTTCTCGACAGCGTCCTGCTGACGCATCAGGGAATGTCGGGCCCAGCCATCCTCCAGGTGTCGAGCTACTGGCAGGCCCGCGAGTACTCCGGCGACTCGTTGGGCGCGGTCGCCCTGGATCTGCTCCCGGGTCTCGACGCCGGCGCCTGGATCGACGAGCGACGGTCTAGGCACATCACGCTGGCGATGGCGATGGCGGACACGCTGCCCCGGCGCTTTGCAGCCACATGGTGCGACCTCCACGGCTTTGCCACCCCGCTCAATCAGATGCCGAAGAAGGATCGCCTTCGGGCAGCCAAGGCCCTCAACGCCTGGACCATTGTGCCGTCCGGGACGCTGGGTTTCGACAAGGCCGAGGTAACCCTGGGCGGCGTGGCGACCGATGAATTGTCGTCGAAGACAATGGAATCGAAACGGATCGCGGGGCTGTATTTTGCCGGCGAGGTGGTGGACGTGACGGGATGGCTGGGCGGCTACAACTTTCAATGGGCCTGGTCGTCGGGGTGGGCGGCTGGCCAGTTCGCCTGAACCGCCACCGCCACGTGCCCCAATATTGCGTCTTGTTCCCGACCGCAGCACGCGCCACAATACCCACCATGCTCCTCACCGTGAACGGCGATACCTACGAGGTGGGTGCGCCCGACCACTGGACGCTGCTCGAGGTCCTCCGGTACCGCCTGGGCCTGACCGGCACCAAACAGGGCTGCGACAAAGGCGACTGCGGCGCGTGCACGGTGCTGCTCGACGGCGAGCCGGTGCTCGCCTGCCTGATGTTGGCGGGCCTGGCCGAAGGCCACGCGATCACGACGATCGAAGGCCTCGCGCCCCGCCATGTGTCGCGCGGCGGCGCCGGCGTCGATCCGGTCCAGGACGCGTTCGACCGATGCGGCGCGCTGCAATGCGGATTCTGCCAGAGCGGCATGATCCTCTCGGCGCGTGCGCTGCTCGATACCAATCCCTCGCCCACCGATGCGGATGTGCGTGGCGCCCTCTCCGGCAATCTGTGTCGCTGCACCGGGTACACGCAGATTGTCGACGCGGTTCGCCGGACGGTTGCCGAGTCTCACGGTGCGCACCCCGCGCGCCGCGCGTGGGACGCACCGGTTCCCGATGGCACTGGGGACGCGCCGGTTCTCGACGACACGGGGGACAGGTAGCATGAGCTCCCGCGATCTCCACGGCGTCGATCCGCCCTGGGGAACGTTCCGCCACGTCGGTCGGCCGATGCGCAAGATCGATGGCCTCGACAAGGCGACCGGTGCAGCCATCTACACCGACGACATCGTGCTGCCTGGGATGCTGCACGCCAAAACCCTTCGCAGCCCGCATCCTCACGCCCGCATCGTCTCGATCGACACGCAAGCGGCGCGACGCCTGCCCGGGGTTCACGCCATCGTCACCGGATCCGATCTGCCCGTCACCTACGGCGTCCTTCCGTGGACGCAGGACGAGACCGCACTCGCCGTCGACAAGGTCCGGTTTGCCGGCGACCCGGTGGCTGCGGTCGCCGCGATTGACGAGGATACGGCCAACGCCGCACTCAAGTTGATTCGCGTCGTGTACGAGCCGCTGCACGCCTATCTGGATCCGAGCGACAGCCTCGCCAGGCACGATCCGGCTGTCCACGAAGGCCGCAAGGACGGCAACGTCTCCAAACACGTGTCGCTGACGTTCGGCGATCTCGACGCCGCCTGGGCCGCGGCCGACGTCGTCGTCGAGGGCGATTACTTCTTCCATGGCACCACGCACGCTGCCATCGAGCCGCACTGCGCGGTGGCGCGTTACTCCCCAGACGGCCTGCTCACCGTCTGGTCGTCCACCCAGATCACGCACTACGTGCACCGGGCGCTCGCCCGGGTTCTTGGATTGCCGCCGCATCGCATCCGCGTGATCCAGCCGCATCTGGGCGGCGCGTTTGGCGGCAAGTCCGATCCGTTCAGCTTGGAATTCCTGGTCGCGAAGCTGTCGATGACGACCGGGCGCCCCGTCAAGATGCTCTACACGCGTGAGGAGGTCTTTTACACGCATCGCGGCCGGCACCCGATGCAGATGCACTACCGGACCGGCGCGACACGCGACGGTCGCCTGACCGGTGTCGATGCGCGCATCCTCATCGATGGCGGCGCCTACAGCTCGTTCGGCCTCGTCACCACGTACTACTCCGGCCAGTTGCTGACCGGCCCGTACGCGTTCCCGGCGTACCGGTTCGACAGCACCCGCGTGTTCACCAACAAGCCGCCCTGCGGCCCCAAGCGCGGGCACGGTGCGGTGCAACCGCGGTTTGCCTTCGAAGTGCAGCTCGACCAGCTGGCCGAACGCCTCGGAATCGATCCGATCGATCTGCGCCGACGCAATCTGATCGGGGCACCTGCGACGACCATCAACGGGCAGCGCATTACGTCGAACGGGTTTCCGGCCTGTCTGGACCGGGTCGAACGCGAAAGCCGCTGGCCCGAGCGACACGGCAAGATGCCGTTCGGACGCGGCCTCGGCGTGGCCGGTTCGATGTACATTTCCGGCACCAACTACCCGGTCTACCCCAATCCGATGCCACAGGCTGGCATCCACATCAAAGTCGATCGGTCCGGGGTCGTCACGGTGTTTACCGGCGGCAACGACATCGGCCAGGGCTCCAGTTCGGTCGTGCAGTATCTGGTGGCCGAAGAACTGGGATTGACGCTCGACCAGATTCGCGTCGTCGCGGCCGACACGGATTTGTGTCCGGTGGATCTCGGCGCCTATTCCAGCCGCGTTACTTTTATGGTGGGCAACGCCACGATTGATGCCTGCCGGAAGCTGCGCAAACAGATTGCTGGCGCGGTGGCCCACGCGTGGGGTATTGCGGAATCGCGCGTCGTGCTGGGAGGCGGGAGGGCGTTCGACGCCGAAGATGCCGATCGGGCGCTCTCCATCGTCGAGGCATTTGCGCTGGCCGAAACGATGTTCGACACGCTGGGCGCCACCGGCTCGTACAACACGCCGGAACTGGGGGGCGATTATCGGGGGGGCACGATCGGGGCCGCGCCGGCGTATTCGTTTACCGCGCACGTGGTCGAGGTGACGGTCGATGTGGAGACGGGCCGCATCACCTGCGACCACGCGTGGATCGCCCACGATTGCGGCCGGGCACTGAATCCGATGCTGGTGGCTGGCCAAATGGAGGGCTCTGCCTACATGGGCCTCGCCGAGGCGTTGTTCGAAGCGCACGACGTCAACCGGTTTGGCATCCATCAGGGCCCGTCGCTGCTGGACTATCGCATCCCGACATCGGTCGACACGCCCGAACTCCACGCCCTGATTGTCGAGAGCCTTGATCCCGAAGGCCCCTACGGCGCGAAAGAAGCGGGCGAAGGTCCGCTGCATCCTGCGGTGCCAGCGCTCTCGAACGCCGTGTTCGACGCGGTGGGCATTCGGCTGACGCACCTGCCCTTTACCCCCGGGCGCGTGCTGGCCGCGCTTCGGCTGAAGGCCTCGACCGGCGCCAAGACAGGACTCAATGGTGGCGCGGGTGAAGGTGGCGACGCAGGTGCGACCCAGTCCAAGGGAGCGCGCTGATGTTACGCCTTCCCCGCTTCCAACTGCGGCGTCCATCGAGCCTCGACGAGGCGCTTGCGTATCTGGCTGAAGCCGGCCCCGGCGGCCGCGTCATCGCGGGCGGCACGGATCTGCTGCCCAACATGAAGCACGAACTGCTGACGCCTGCTGTCGTAGTGTCGCTGTCGGCCATCGGCGAACTGGCGGGCATCCGGCGCGAATCTGATGGCGGACTGGTCATCGGGGCCATGACGACGATTGCCTCCGTCGCGGCCAGCAGTGAGGTGAGGCAATCGGCACCCGCTCTGGCTCAGGCGGCCAGCCTGGTCGCCTCGCCCCAGATCCGGCGCGTGGGCACCATCGGCGGCAATATCCTGCTGGATACGCGATGCCAGTGGTACAACCAGACGTACTTCTGGCGATCGGCAATCGGATACTGTCTCAAGAAAGACGGGGCGGTGTGCCACGTCGTTGCCGGCGGCAGCCGCTGCGTCGCGGCGGCGTCGAGCGACACGGCGCCCGCGCTGATGACGCTCGGCGCGTCGGTGCAGATCGCCGGAGTCGCAGGCCGTCGAGAAGTCGCGCTCGACCAGTTCTGGACGTCGGACGGTGCCCGACACCATCACCTGGCCGAGGGCGAGATTCTGACCGCGGTGAGAATTCCGGCCACTGGCGCCGGACATCGGGGCGCCTACGGTAAACTACGCGACCGGGGCGCCATTGATTTTCCGCTGCTTGGAGTGGCGGCGCGTCTTGATGTCGGCACCGACGGCCTGATTCGCCGGTCGGATCTGGTGCTGACGACGTTGGCCGCGGCTCCCAGGCGGGTGAGTGCGGCCGCCGCGTTGCTCGCCGGAGGACGTCCAGGCACATCGGAATTCCACCAGCGGGTGATCGCCGCCGCCGAAGCGGCGTTTCGCCAGTGTCATCCGCTCGAGAATATTTCGGGCGATACGGTCTGGCGGCGGGACATGATTCGAGTGTACGTCGGTCGAACGTTGGCAGCCGCGGCGAACGGCGGCGGCCCTGTGCATCATCTGTAGGCCACGCGCCACGCCGGTGCTGCCGGCGGGCTTCTCACGTCCGGAGCCTGGTATGAGCCACATGCCCCCGTCGTCCGATCTGATCTACGACTGGAACACCGCCGGCAACGGCTATCCTCACCGGGCATCGCCCGTGGAGTTCGACGACGAAACGCTGAGAGACGGCCTGCAATCGCCGTCGGTGCGTGACCCGACCATCGAAAAGAAATTCGAATTGCTGCATGTGATGGCCGAACTCGGCATCCACTCGGCCGACCTCGGTCTGCCTGGCGCCGGCCCGCGCGCCCGAGCCGACATCATCGCCCTCTGCGGAGAAATCCAGTCCGCCCGGCTTCCCATCAAGCCGAACTGCGCGGTGCGCACGGTGATGGCCGACGTCCAGGCACTGGTCGACATCGCCGACAAGGTGGGCATGCCCATCGAGGCGTGCACGTTTATCGGCAGTTCGCCCATCCGCCAGTACGCCGAAGAGTGGTCGCTCGACTACATGGTGCAGTTGACTGAGGAGACCATCAGCTTCGCCGTCAAGCACGGGCTGCCGGTGATGTATGTGACGGAAGACACCTGCCGCGCGACTCCGGACACGATTCGCCGCCTGTTGAAGGCCGCGATTGGCGCGGGCGCCGCGCGTGTTTGCGTGTGCGACACGGTTGGCCACGTCTCGCCCCGGGGCGTGCGCAATCTGATTCCGTATGTCCGTCAACTCATCAAGGAAACCGGCGCCGACATCAAGGTCGACTGGCACGGCCACAACGATCGCGGCTTAAGCGTGATCAATACGATCACCGCAATGACGTCAGGCGCGGATCGGGTGCACGCCACGGCGCTCGGCCTTGGCGAGCGGATCGGCAACTGCTCGATGGATCAATTGCTGGTCAACCTCAAGCTGATGGGTTACATCGACTCGGATCTGCTGCCGCTGCACCGCTACGTGGCGATCGCCAGCGAGTCTACCGGCGTGCCGATCCCGGCCAACTACCCCATCTTCGGCGGCGATGCGTTTAGAACCGCCACCGGGGTCCACGCGGCCGCCATCATCAAGGCCAAGAAGAAAGGCGACGACTGGCTCGCCGATCGGATTTACTCGGGCGTGCCGGCCGGCATGCTTGGCATGAAGCAGCGGATTGATGTGGGCTTCATGTCGGGGGTGTCGAACGTGGTCCACTGGCTTCTCGACCACGGATTCGAACCCGAGGAACGACTCGTCCAGGAAGTGTTTCGCGCCGCCAAGGAGCGCGATCGCATCCTGACAGACGACGAACTGATTCAGGTGGTCAAGTTCGTACTGGGAGAACCCGAGCAGGGTCTGGACGTGGGCACGGCAGCCGAGTGGACGCAGACGATGAACGAGCCGTAAACATGGTCAGTGCGTCGAGTCGCCATCACGGCCCCGCGCCGCCGGCGACCAGCCTGACCGCCATTGCTCCCTCAGCACGGCGTCCCGAGGGCACAGATAGGTCGCCGCACGTGCGCATCGAAGGACCTACGCGGCGGTTCCCCGTTGTTTCGCCAACCGGCGGAAGCGAAAGCCGCCCCAGAGCGCCGCGCCGAGCGCACCGGCGAGGATCGACAACGGGTGGTTCCTGATCTCCAGCGAGGCCTTCTGAGCCACGGCGGCATCGCGCATCGCCGCCAGCAACCCTTCGTCTGACGCCAACCCTCCGGTAACCAGCAGCACGCCGGTCGCGCCGGCCGACGCAACCAGCCGCACCGATCGTCCCGCCATCGACTCGTGAATCCCGCGCAGAATGTTCGGAATGCCGATCCCGCGCGACACCATGTTGATGACGTCGGTCTCGGCGAGCACGGCACAAATCGACGAACAGGCCTCGGGCTTGTCGGCCTGACTCGACAGGGCGCCGATCTCTTCGATGCTCACGCCCAGATACCGCGCGATGTTCTCGAGAAACTGGCCCGAGCCCGACGCGCACTGGCTGGTCATTCGGTAGCCCAACACCCGCGCGTGTTCGTCCATCTGCACGGCCCGCGTGTGCAGTGCGCCGATGTCGATGATGGCACGAGCCTGCGCGTCGAGAAACAGACCGCCGCGCGCGTGGGTCGTCATGCCGTAGAAGTGGCCCGTCCGGAACGCGACGGTTTCTCCTTCGCCCGTGGTGGCGACGTACGCGATATCGTCGCGGCCCACGCCCGCCTCGCGCAGCACGTCCTGATACAGTCCCTCGACCACCGCGTGAGCATCTCGCCGGCGAATCCGCTCGCTGCGGCCAGCCAGCAGTCGCTCGGTGGCGAGGCCATCGGTCTCGACCACGGCGACCTTGACGGTGGCCGACCCGACGTCCACCCCGGCCGTCACGAGCCGATCCCCGCCAGTTTCGAACCGATTCGCGCCCATCTCACCCATCGGCATCGGACCTTTCACCGCTCGGTCGCATCCGTCATATCGGGGCGTCAGCCGGCGTCGCGCTGCGAAGCGCAAACAACGCCGCGCCCAGCGCGCCGGTGAAGATCGAATCGTCCGAAATGTTCAACCGAACCTCGCCGTAGTGCTCAGTCACCAGCGTGCGAAGCGCACCGACCGCCGCAGGATTCTTCGCCACGCCCCCGGTGAAGGTGAACTCGCTCTTTACGCCGCCCGAACGCGCCAGCAGGGACATGGCGCGCAGGATGATGGCCCGGTGCAAGCCCGCGAGAATGTCTTCGCGCTTCTCGCCCAGCGACAGCCGTTCGCGCAGCTCGGCGCCGGCAAACACCGTGCACGTCGAATTGATGCGAACAGGCGCCGTCGAGGCGCACGCCAGTGGCCCAAGTTCGTGCAGTCCCAGGCTCATCTCGTCGGCGATGTAGCCGAGGTACCGCCCGCATCCCGCTGCGCAACGATCGTTCATCTGGAACGACGTGACAATGCCCTCGCCGTCCACCTGGATGGCTTTGGTGTCCTGCCCGCCGATGTCGAGCACCGTGCGCGTGCCGGGAAACAAGGCGTGCGCGCCCAGCCCATGGCAGAGAATCTCCGACCGGATCTGCCCTTCGGGAAACGGCAATCGCTGCCGACCGTAGCCGGTGCCAACGCTGCCGATCTGTTCCAATTCCAGCGAGACGATACGCTCGACGGCGGCCGGCAACTCCTTGGCCGCGCCGTCCCACCCGGCAACCGCGGCGCGGGCGTGCTCTTGAAACCCGCCCGCCGCATCGGCCGAATTCTCCACGTCGAGAATGGCTTTGTCGAACAGGCTGGCGAGCGTATCGAACGCGACGCCCTCGGCGGCCGCCTGCTGTTCGGCCAACTGCAGGTAGCGACTACCCGCCAGGTCTCTGAAAAAATCGCTCTTCCGCCTCGCGCCCTCCGAGTACAGGCTGTCGACCTCGGCCTCCATGCTGGCCACAATGGTTTCGAGGGCGGACCCGATCCCGCGCGACGCCGATAGCAACCGGCCCGCGAATCGTCTCAACTCGGACGCCAGCACGCGCAGCTGCGACCGGTACTGCTCGGCGCGAAACCGCCGCTCGAGCCCGGCCACCTGACGGCGGACCGTCTCGGCCGCCACGCCCGCCGCCGCCAGTTCGCCGGCCATCAGGGAAAATCGCGCGTTGGTCAGCGCCTCGCCAAGCGCAATCTGGCACGCGGTGTCGTAGTTGCTGCGCGAGTTGGTGATGCCCCGCCCCATCACCCGCCCGTGTTCGCCGAGGACGACGGCCTTGGTCGTGGTCGAGCCCAGGTCGATGCCGACCGTGTACCTCACGCCGCCCCCCCGGCTCGGCGTTGATCGAGCATCTGGAAGTACGACTCCAACCGATTCCGGATGTTGGCCGCCGAGAAATACCGCGGATCCACCAGATCGCTCTCGATAAAGCCGCCCGGCTTGCCCGACCGGCTCTCGACCTCGCGCAGGATGTGCAGTTGGCCGGCGCTGAACGAGTTGCAGCTCTTGATGGAATTAATCAGAAACCCGTCGGCCTTGTACTCGTCGAGATACCGGGTGAGCAGATCGATCCGCGTCGGCAGGTTGAGGTTCGTGTAGCAACCGAGGCAATAGTCGGCCATGGTTTCGAGCGGATTCGACGGATCGTGGCGATAGCCCAGGTCGTACATGCCGCCGACTTTGCTGTAGGTCGAGGCCACCGACACCGCGCCCAGATCCGAGAACATCTTCCAGAACTGGCGGAAGCTCGTCCAATTGGGTGGCCCCTCGACCACTACGCGAAACCGTTCCCCGTCCATGTCGCCGTCAGGGGTGACCGGGCCTTTTCCCAAACGCACCCGCTCGGCGATTTCGGCGCGCAGTTCCCGGTAGTACGCGACCGCATCAGTTGTGCCGCGGAAGGAACTGAAGATGGGCCCCACGTAATACACGGCCCCGAAGTAGGCGTCGATGGGCGACGGCACGCCCTTGGCCGACTGAAGCACCCACACCAGATCGTCTTCGGCCTGCGCCGACAAGGTGAGGCACTGCTTCAGCCGGTCCTCGTCGTAGGCCCGGCCGCTCACGCGCTCCAGTTGCGGAATCACCTGCGTCCTGATCTGATCGACGACGTAGCGCCGCATCGAGTCGGTGATGTGGCCATCGGCCTGATACGGCACGTGCAGCATCACCACCGGACAGCGATACTCTTCGCGCAGCAGTTCGAACCATTTCATGAACGTGAAGCATCCCGTGTACGACAGCAGCAGGATGTCGGGATTCGGCAGCCGCTGCCCGGTGGGGCCGATGTTGCCGGACCGCAGCATGCCGATGTCGCTCTTGACGTAGGTGCAGACGTCCTCCGAGTGGCCCAGTTTTTCGGCAATCGAAATGTATTCAGCCGACTTGCCGCGCATTGCCGACTGCAACGAATTGATCTCCGGCAGCACCGGCAGCAGGTCGAAGCTCAGCAGCAACTCCGTCAGATTGCCCGGCACGAACGTGTAGGCGCAACGCTCGCCGGTCTGCGGCGCGGCGGCCAGCCGGTCGAAGTGGCGCGCGATCATTTCCTTCTGCCGGATCTGGCTCGCGTCCTTGACGGCGTCCGCGACGGCAGGCGGCTTGGCGCGGCTGCTCATACGCCACTCCACAGCTTGATGGAATCGGCAAACGTGCCCGCCTGCTCGCGAATCACCTGGAACTGCCCTCCGTTCTCCGAATACTTGAACGCGGTCCATGTCACGCCGGCCGCTTCGACCGCCCGCACCAGCATGGGTTGATCCAGCAGCGCCGGATCGCAGAAACTCGGCGCACAAAACAGCACGCCCTCGGCGCCGCTTTCCTTCACGCGCCGCAGCAGCGACTCCCCTTTCACGCCGTCGCCGATGTAGCGCGTCGGGCTGGCCACACCATCCTCCAGGAACGCGGTGACCAGGCTGGCCAGCGGATCGCCGTCGATCGGAATATCGTGCTGGATGTAGCGATGCACCTGCACAAAGTCGTCGTCGACGATGTAGCACCCCGCACGTTCGAGGGTGCGAATCAAACCGATCGGCGGCTGCTCGCAAAACGAACCGGTGAGGGCGACGCGGGCCTGATCGAGCGGCGTTCGGCTGTCGTCGGCCATCACCAGCGCCTGGTATTGCGCGAACATGGCGGTCGAGGCGTCAACCGGCATCACCAGACTGGCGCGCAGCAGCAGGTAGAGCTCGTGGGTCGGCACCGTCCACGGCTGACGGCTTCGCAACTGGTAGAGGCCGCGCACCAGGCGCCGGTTCTCGTTGAACGCCGCGATCGAGGCGCGCAGCCGCTCGGGGCTGAGCGGCGTCGCGCCCCGGCGCTCGAGCTCTGCCGCCAACTCCTGCAACTCCCGCCGGTAGAACGCGCCGCCCACAGCCGCGTCGAAGTTCTGCGGCACGTCCAGATACCGGACCATCACCCCGGGAAACAGCATCGACCACATCCCGGAGAGATTGCGGATCACATCGCAGATCGCGGGAAACAGCATACCGTCGAGGCACCCGAGGCTGCCGTTGAGGCCCAGTTCGATGGTGCTGCGAGGGATGTGGCAGATGTAGGACTGGTAGTACGCGTCGCCCTTGATGATTTCGAGATCGTCGCGCGCGCCCATCAAGCCGACGGGCAGCACATCCATGGCGTGCAGCAGTTCGCGGGGCACGTAGATCGGCAGGTAGCCGACGGCCAGGCCGCCGGTTCGCGCCTTCCACTGCATCACCGACGACAGCGCGTAGTCGCGATAGAGCCGGTCGGCCTCGGCCACCAGATCCGAGAGGGCGATCGCATCGGTCATCGATCCCGCCACACAGGGGCGCGCTTCTCGAGAAACGACTGCAGCCCCTCGACCGCGTCATCGGTGGCCATCAACTGCGTGAGATAGATCCGCTCCACCTCAGGCAGTTCGCGCACCAGCTTGGCGCGCAGGCCAACCCGAAGGGCGCGGACCGCCATCCGCAGACTCGAGGCCGATCGCGGGAGCAGGTGCGTCCGCGCGTAGGTCGCCGCCGCATCCGCCGGGTCGCCGTCCGCGATCTCGTCAACCAGGCCGATTCGAAACGCCTCGCCGGCCGAAATGGATCGTCCGCTCAAGCAGAGGTCTTCGGCCGATCCGCGCCCGACCCGGTCGGCCAACAGCACGCTGGCCGCAGGCGCGAAGACGCCAAGCACGATTTCGGGCTGACCAAACTTCGCGTCGGCCGACGCAAAGATCCGATGACACAGCGTCACCAGTTCCATCGCGCCCCCGAGGCACTGCCCGCGCACCGCCGCCAGGACGACCACCGATGCGTCCACCAGCGTCAGCAGCAGGCCGTGAAACTGCGCCAGCATGCCTTCGACGGTAGCCGGGAGGTGCTCCGGCACACTCGCACCAAACGAGAAATGGGCGCCCTGCCCTTCGAGGCACAACGCCTTGACGTGGGCGTTGGCGGCGGCCTCCGTCAGCACGGCCGACAAGGCCCGCATCAATACGGCGTCCAGGATGTTGCCCTTGCTGCCCCCCAGCACGACGCGCCAGTAGGCCCCGCCGTCGAGTTTTTCGACCGCGATCGGGTCGCTCACCGCCTTGCCCTCCCCCTCACTGCTTCCCTCTGGCCCGGGCGAGAATCTCGTCGGTCAATTCGTCGCCCCAGACCGCGCCTTCGGCGAGCCGGCGCCGTAACAGGAGAAAGTCGGCTTCGCGGCACTCCTTCGACCCCTCGTGAAACGCCCGGAATCCCGCGCGGCCTTCGGTCATCATGTTGAGGCCGAGCCAGGCCCGGTTCGATTCCCTGTTGCGATCCCAGTGTTCCAGCTTGTGTTTGCGAACGCTCTCGACGGTCTTACTCAAGCAGCCTGGCATGGTGTGGGCCAATTTCAGCACGAGCGCGTCCACCGCCGCGTCGAGCGGAACGAGCGACACCCGTCCCTGCTGCATCAGGCGTTTGCCTTCGTCGCGTTCCGCGCCCGCGTTGAACTCGCCGAACACCACCTGGCCGTTTTCCACCCATCGATCGGTGATGGCCAGGGGATTGGGAATCAGCCGCCCCCCGACCTCGAGAGCCGGCACAACCCTGGTCAGCAGTCCCAGGCGCTGCGCCTTGTGCGCGCTCCAGTGATCGCAGAGCGTACAGCTTTCCATCGCCGCCTCGACCCCGATGAAGAGCGGGAGAAAATCGGTGCTGCCCCCGTCGGGCGCCGACCCGTGCCTCGGCCCGGCCTGTCCGAACAGGGCGAGATCCTGCGCCACCGAAAAGTCGCACGCCATGCCGATTTCCTGCCCGCCTCCGATGCGCATGCCGTTGACGCGGCACACCACCGGCTTGTCGCAATGCAGAATCGCGGTCACCATGTCGTTGAACAAACGCATGTACTGGCGATACTCGTCGGGCCGGCCCGCGTAATACTCGGCGTACTCCGCCGTATTGCCGCCCGTGCAGAACGCACGGCTGCCGCTCCCGGTAAACACAACAGCCACCGCGCCGCGATCGTTGGAGGCCCGCCGCATGCCGAGGATGACGCCCTTCACCATGTCGGTGGTGTAGGAATTGAGCTGCGCCGGATTGTCGAGCGTAATCCAGACGGTGTGCAGCCCCGGCACCTCGGCGCCGCTCGCATCAATCAGCGGCCGCTGCTCGTACCCGACGCCAGGCACGCTGCCGGCTTCGACCAGATCGTGGTTCTTGAACGCCATTGCGCTAACTCCCTGGCACCAGGATGATGCGGCGCTGCGCGCCGCCGGCGTGCATCTCCGCAAACACATCATTGATCGAAGACAGGGGCCGCCGTTCGACGAACGGCTCAAGCGCGACGCGTCCCGACAGCACCAACTCGACGACCTCCGGATACAACTCCGGCACGCAGCCCCAGTTGCCTTGCGCGATGGCGTCAAACGCCATGAGGTTCGACAATCGCACCTCGACCGGCTTGGGGGTGTAGCCCACCACGGCCAGCCGCGCCCCGTGGCTCAACAGGCCAAACGCGGCCATCTGCCCGGTCGGCGTCCCGGACGTCTCGAAGATCTTGGTGCGCCACGACGCAATGCCATGGGCGTCGGCGCACGCCTTCACCTGCTTGCGGAGCGTCTTCTGATCCATCGATCCGGCGTTGAGCGTGACGCTGGCGCCGTAGAGCATCATGCGATCGAGCCGTTCCTGGTTGATGTCGATGGCCACCACCGTCGCGCCCAGCGCCCGGGCAATCTGCACGCCGAACCCGCCGATCCCGCCCACGCCCACGAAAACGGCCAGGTCGCCGCTGCTCAACTCGGCGCGGATCGCCGCCTGGTACGGCGTCGACACGGCGTCGGCCACGACCGAAAGCGCCACCAGATCGACCCCGGCCGGATTGCGCACGGTCGAGCCGAGGTCGGGCACCGCGCACAACCCTGCAGCCGGCACACGAACCGCCGAGGCGAACCCTCCGTGCACGTCGCTCCCGGGAAACACCTGCTTCGGGCAGATGGCGCCGCGGCCAGCCAGACACGCCGGACACCCGCCGCACGGAATGACCGCCGGGACCACCACCGCCTGTCCCATCCAGTGTTCAGCCCCCGGGCCCGCTTCCACGACCCGGCCGCTAATCTCGTGGCCCAGCGTCAGCGGAAACGGGTGCCTGGTGGGAACTCCGTCGAAGTAGAACCCGAGATCGGTATGGCACACGCCGCACCCGGCCACCTCGACCACGACCTCGCCGGCTCCCGGAGTCTCGACGCGATCGGCGAGCACCATGGGCGAACCAGCCTGCTGCACGACCCACGACGTCACGTTCATGGCACGGCCCTCGGAAAGCGCTGACGAGTTGGTTGTCGAGCGTGTGATGGTACTTGTTTACCGTCGCCGGGACGCGCGGTCAAGGAGAATTCGCCGGGAGATTCCGCCGGCCGGCCGGTTTTGATGCCCAGCCTTCTGGCGGGAACAGGCTGACCACCGCCAGCGGTCCGAACATAGCCCGTCACCACGCCGCGCGTATCGGAGACAAACGCGTACTCCACCGCCCCGTCGGCAGTGACAAACCGGGTTGGCGCCAATCCGAACACCTCGGTCGGGGCCTGCCCCGTCGGCTTCATCACGAGATGATCGCCCACCCGCTCGACGCGCACGATCACGCCGTTGAGCGACTCGTAGTCGCCCTCGAAGCCCTCCAGCCTGGCGGCGTCGACGGCGACCACCGTCGGGCGCTGCGGCTCTGGCGGCGTGATGCGCATGGCCACGTCGTCGAGCTTCCAATCCTTGACGCTCACGCGATCGGCGCGCCCGTCTGGTCCCAGTTCGAACACCAGCGACCAGGTCAGCAGCCCCGTCCTGAAAGCGAGCGGACCGACGGGCACCAGCCTCATCGAATCGAGTCCGGCGACGTTGGCCGCCAGGCCCGCCGCGTCCCGCGTGATCGTCATCGTGCCCACGTCGTTGCCTCGAAACGTCCCGGCAAGCCGGTCGAGTTGCTCGGCCGGCACCACAACCGGCACCGGATCAGGAATCGGCTGACCAATCGCGATCGCCGCCAGTCTGTGCGCGGTGGCCTGAATGGGCACCGCCGTCGAGCTCCGATTCGAGAGCATGATGACGAAGGCGTGGTCGTCCGGCATGCGCACCATGTAGGCGGCGAAGCCGTTGTTCCCGCCGGCGTGTTCCTGGACGCGATGGCCGTTGTACTCGCCGATGTCCCACCCGTAGCCGTAGCCGGTCGAGGTGCCATCGTTCAACCGGAACGGGGCAAACATCCTGGCCTTTGACGCTGCGCTCAGGATCGCGTCGTGCTGCAGCGCGTCGTCCCAGCGGGCCAGATCGTCAACGGTGGACAGCAGCCCGCCCGCCCCGCTGGGCTTGAGGATGCGGCTCCGGGTCGGCAACACGTTGACCACGCCATCGGCCTGCACGTCGTACCCGGTCGCGCGAAGCGGAATGATGGGCCGGCGATCGGCGTAGCAGGTCTGCGTCATCCCGAGCGGGTCGAAGATGATCTGCTTCAGATAGTCGCCGTAGCGTTTCCCGCTGACCTGTTCGATGATCGCGGCCGCCAGGTTGTAGCCCCAATTCGAATAGGCCCAGCGTTCGCCTGGTGCCGAATCCGGCGGCAGGTCTTTCACCCAATCGCCGAGCACGTCCACCAGCGCGCCTTCCTGCTCGTTGACCGCCCGCAGGTCGGAGGTTTCGCTGAGCCGGTTGAGGCCGGACGTGTGGGTCAGCAGATGCTCGATCGTAATCCGGTGGCCGTGGGTCGGATAGGCCGGCAGGAACTTCGAGATCTCGTCGCCCACCGACAGCCGGCCCTCCTCGGCCAGCTTCAGGATGCCGGCCGCGGTGAACTGTTTTGACAGCGAGGCTAGCGCCAGCACCGATTCCGGCCGCATCGGCACCTGCAGTTCGACGTTCGCCAGCCCGTAGGCCCTACGCAGCAGAACGCGTCCGTCTTTGACCACCAGCACCGAGACGCCAGGCCTGTCGGACGGGTAGATCCCCGACAGGAGCGCGTCAATCCGATCCGCGGCGGACCCGGCGGCGGGCATCTGCTGTCCGTCCGCCGGCAACCACGACAGCAGCAGGCTTCCCACCAGCACAGCCGAGCACGTCAGCCGGGCGAGCGCGCGGCGAGGGCAACGTCTTGTTTGCATCACGACGCTTTCTGGTTCCATTGTCAGTCTCGGCCCTGCCACGCCGGGCCCCCTCACACGCCGCACAGTCGACGTCGGTGGCCGAGGCACCGGGCGGCCGATCAGACCGCGAATGCCTGCGCAAAAAACCCCTCGACCAGCCGCCGCACCTCGGGATCGGCAAACCGCCCGTGACCACCGCCCTTCACGGTATGGAACGTGACGGGCACACCACAGGTGCGCAGTGCGTCAGCCAGTAATTGGCTCTGATGATGCGGCACCAGCGGGTCGGCGTCGCCATGGACGATGAGAAACGGCGGCGCTCCGGGCGACACGTAGGTGATCGGATTCGCGCGAGCCACCGCCTCCGGATGCGCCTGAATTGGGCCGCCGATCACGAGCGACTCCGGCGAGTCCGGCGCGTCGTGCGCCAGATCGCCTGGTCGACGGTGCGCATCCATCTGCAGAAAGTCGGTCGGCCCGAAAAAGTCGACCACCGCCAGCACCGCGCTTGATATGCCAGGAGTGCCGCCGGCATCGAACCCTGGAGCCGCGGCCGTCGTGCCCACCAGCGCAGCCAGATGTCCGCCAGCCGATTCTCCCCAGACCGCGATCCGCGCCGGGTCAATCCGGTAAACCGCCGCACGAGCCCGCAGCCAGCGCACCGCCGCCCGGCAATCCTCGAGCTGCGTCGGAAACACCGCCTCGCCGCTCAGTCGGTAGTTGACCGACGCGACGGCGTACCCGGCGTCGAGCAGCCACATCGGCACGTGATCGCGCTTGTCGCCGCGCCGGAACTCGCCGCCGTGGAGCCAGACCACCAGCGGTGCACGCGCTGGTCGATCGGGCAGATACAGATCGAGTTGCTGGCGAGGCCCGCCACCGTCGAGGTACGGCAGGTCGCGATGGGCGTCGGCGCGGGCGGGGTTGGCAGATGACATGCGCGCCTACGCGTTGAGTCTCCATGGCTTGACCGTCACGACGCGCCGACGGCCCCGTCGCACCACGTCGACCGCGGTTGGCCGTCCGATGCGATCGCCGCCAAGCACAGCGAACAGGGCGGGCGGATCGGGCACCGGCACGCCGGCCACGCGCACCAGCAAATCGCCGACTTCGAGCGCCTGCGATCGCACGCGCGTCAGACGCACCACCTCCAGGCCGCTGATCAGCTTGCCGTCTATTTCCTGGACGCGCTTGGCAATCGACACGCCCAGCGTGGCCCTCACCACGCGCCCGTGCGCCATCAACTCGGGAACCACCAGGCGCACGGTTTCCACCGGGATCGCCAGGCCAATGTCGCCGGATTCCGAGTCGAGCAGCGTGGTGACGCCCACCACGCGCCCGCGGACATCCACCAACGGCCCGCCAGAATTGCCCTCGTGAATCCCGCAGTCGGTTTGCAGCAGGTGGTAATGCGGCCGACCCGGGCCGGCCACCGCGGTCCGCGCCAGTCCCGACACCACGCCGATCGTCACCGTCTGAGGGTACCGTCCGAGCGGGTTGCCAGCCGCCAGGCACAGCTCGCCGGCGCGCGCCACCGACGCCCTCAGCGGCAGCGCGTGCTTCCACGCGCGATCGAGCTTGAGCAACGCGAGGTCGGCCACCGCATCGACGCCCACCACACCCGCCAGCGCCGTGATCCCGCCCTGCAAGGTGACCGAAACGGGCGGCTCCATGCCGGCCACCACGTGCTGATTGGTGAGAATGTGGCCGAGCGTATCGATAAAGAAACCCGACCCGGAGCTGCCCCCCTCGGCGGTCGGGCCAGAAATGGCGACGGTTGCCCGGAGCACGCGCGCAGCCAGCCGGGCGAGTTCGTCGCTCAGCCCCTCGAGCAGCCGGCTCGAGGCCGCGCCGCTACGCATCGACCGCCTCTTCCTCGTCTTCGTCAACGCGGGCCGTCTTGCCGCCGAACCGCTTGACCAACTCGGTGTCCAGCCGATCCGCCGCCTCCGCGAACCGCAGGCAGACGTCGCGGAACTGCCGATCGTCGAGCGTCTCGGCCGGCACTTCCCAGGCCGCGATGACGAGGTCCTCGAACCTGAAAATCCGAATGGCCAACTCGGACGCGTTGGCGCTGTTGATGGCCTCGAGGAGCCGGGCCTTCTTCTTCGGTTTCGACACCAGCACCGACGACAACTGGAGCATCGGGAACGGGTCGTCGAGCAGCCGCACGCTGATTTCGGCGCTGCCATGCGGGTAGGTGTACTCGCCGCTGGCATCAGGCGTGACGTGATCGCTCCCCACCAGCGCGGCCAGGTTCTTTTCGACAAACGGTCTCAAGACATCGATACGCGACATGCCGCCTCCCCTGGACCTTCCCAGACCGCCCGCCGCGCCCGAGGCGCCAGCCCCGCATGGAATCCGGCTCCACGCGCAGCCCACCCGGCAGTCTATGCTATCGTGTCGCGGGTTGCCATGGCAGGCCATCCCGCTTTCCCGAGGATACCGACGCGATGCACCTTCAAACGATTGACTGGGTTATTGTTGCGGCTTCCCTGCTGGTCTGTTTCGTGCCGGCTCTCTTCTTCGCCAAACGCGCGGGCCGCAGCACGTCCGAGTTCTTTGCCTCGGGCCGCGCGGTGCCGTGGTGGCTGGCCGGGCTCTCGATGGTCGCGACCACCTTCAGCAGCGACACGCCCAACCTGGTCACCGACATCGTCCGCCGCAACGGCGTGGCGGGCAACTGGGTCTGGTGGGCGTTTGTGCTGACGGGCGTGTCCACGGTGTTCTTCTACGCCCGGCTGTGGCGGCGCTCCGGCGTGATGACGGACCTCGAGTTCTACGAGATTCGCTATTCCGGCAAGGCCGCCAGCCTGGTGCGGGGCTTCCGGTCGGTGTACCTGGGCCTGCTGTTCAACTGCATGATCATGGCGACGGTGAACCTCGCCGCCTGCAAGATCGCCGGCATCCTCTTCGGGCTCGAGCGCTGGCAGACGCTGGCGCTGGTCGGCGTGCTCAACGTGGTCTTCGCCACCCACGCCGGGCTCTGGGGCGTGCTGGTGATCGACATGATCCAGTTCTTCATCAAGATGACCGCGGTGGTCGCCGCGGCGTACTTCGCGCTCCAATTGCCGCAAGTGGGCGGTCTGCACGGACTGGTCGAGAAACTGTCGGCGGTCCGGGGCCCCGGCGGCGTCAACTACCTCAACATCCTGCCCGACTTCGCCAACAACTGGGACATGGCCGTGGCCGTGTTCGTCATGCCGGTCGCGGTGCAGTGGTGGTCGGTGTGGTACCCGGGCGCCGAACCGGGCGGCGGCAGCTACATCGCGCAGCGAATGCTGGCCTCGAAGTCTGAGAAAGACGCGCTGGGCGCGGTGCTCTTCTTCAATGTCGCCCACTACGTGCTGAGGCCCTGGCCCTGGATTCTGGTCGCCCTCTGTTCGATTCTCGTCTATCCGGAACTGTCGGACATCCAGCGGGCGTTCCCGCATCTGGACCCGAGCCTGATCGGCCACGACATCGCCTACCCGGCCATGCTGAAGTTTCTGCCGGTCGGCTTCATCGGCCTGATGGTGGGCGGCCTGATTGCGGCGAACTCGTCGACCATTCTCACCCACCTCAACTGGGGCGCGTCGTATCTGGTCCACGATTTCTACCGGCGCTTCATCCGGAAAGACGCCACCGAAACGCATTACGTGATGGCGGGCCGCCTCGTCACCGTGGGCCTGTTCATTTGCTCGTCGGCGCTGGTGTTCGTGCTCGATTCGGCCAAGGACGCGTTCGACGTGATTCTCCAGATCGGCGCCGGAACCGGGCTCCTGTATCTGGTGCGCTGGTTCTGGTGGCGCGTCAACGCCTGGTGCGAGGTGACGGCCATGGTCAGCTCGTTTGTCGTGTCGATCGTGTTCCTGATTCTGGCCAAGAACGGCATGCATTTCTCAACGTCGGCCGCCCTGCTGATGACGATCGCCGTCACGACGTGCGGCTGGGTCGCGATGGCCTGGCTCGGGCCCGAGACCGACAAGGCGACGCTCATCAGTTTCTATACGACGGTCCGGCCGTTCGGACCTGGCTGGGAGCCGGTTCGATTGATGGCCAACCTGCCGCCCGACGATCGCCACGACGATCGCGACAACATTCCGCTCGCGCTGGTCGGCTGGGTGACGGGCTGCACGATGATCTGGTCGGCCCTGTTCACGGTGGGCAACTATCTCTACGGGCGCAACCAGATGGCGCTGTTCCTGCTGGCGACGTTCTGCGTGAGCGGGGCCATCCTGATTCGTATCGTGCGGCGGCTCTGGCGCGGGTCGGGCGAACTCTCGGCAGCCTGAGGCGCGAGCCCGCATCGATCGGATGGGCGAAACGGCCGTGTTCAGATGAGGCGGCCCGACACCGAAGGGTGCTCGGTCACGGCTCGCAGCGCTGCCTCGCCCCATTCCTGGCGCGCGGCCGGATCGAGACGCACGTGCGCGACGCGCTTGTCGGCCAGCAGGGTGTCCACGAGTTGATCGATCGCCCGCACGAAGAACTCGTCGGTGTCGCGGACGCCGTCGGCCGCGGCTTCGCCCACCACCGGCACCTTGATCAGCACGTCGTAGCTGGCCATCCAGTACTCGACGAAGCGTTCGATGGCCTTCTGTCTCCCCATCGCCAGCATCAGGTACGCATAGTTGTCGAGCACGCTCCGGTCGCAGACGACGATGTCGTGCACGCTGGCGGACCGGATTTCTTCGGCCACCTGAGTCATCAGGATCCAGGTCTGCGCGTCGAGCGACGTTTTTCGGTTGATCGGCAGCGGCGAGAGCCGCGCCACTTCCTTGACCATGTCGGCGTTGCGCCCCTGCCGCTTGAGCGCAGCCGTCAGGTCGTAGCAGAGGGTAGTCTTGCCCGTGCCGTGCGTCCCGATGAAGGCGACCTTCATGGCACCTGCGGCTGACGGACGGACCGGCCGCCGACGACAGGCCCCGCCGCATCCGGCGACGCATCCGGCGACGCGTCCGGCACCTGCGATTTCATCCAGGGCGCGGAATTGTGGAAATTGGCGACGACCCCGCCCGGTGCGACGAGGCGGTCGCACGCCGAACGCTCTTCCGCCGTCAGGCTCATCTCGACGACCGGCAGCAGTTCGGTCAACTGCTCCATGGTCCGTGGACCGACCACCGGCGAGGTCACCCCAGGCTGATCCTTGCACCACAGCAGCGCGAACTGCCCCGCCGTCTTGCCGTGGTCCCGCGCCACCGCGGCGAATCGTCGTCCGACCTCGATGCCCGCCGCCGTCACCCGCTCCGCGTACACATTGTTGGCCCCGGGAAACCGGACGACCCGCGAGTCGGACGGCATCGCCAACGCATCAGGATAGCGTCCCGCCAGCACGCCCTGCGCCAGCGGGCCCCACGGAAGGATGGCGAGGTCGTACCGCATCGCCAGCGGAATCAACTCGTTCTCGATGCGCCGGTCGAGCAGGTTGTAGGGAGGCTGCTCGCTGACGTAGCGTGCCAGGCCGAGCCGCTCGCTCGCCGCCAGCGCTTCCATCACCATCCACGCCGGGTGCGTCGAGCACCCGATGTAGCGCACCTTGCCCGCCCGCACCAGATCGGTGAGCGCGCCGAGCGTCTCGTCGATGGGAATCTCCGGGCTCGGGCGGTGCACCTGATACAGATCGATGTAATCGGTGCCGAGCCTGCGCAGCGAATCGTCGCACGCCTTCAACACGTGCAGGCGCGAGTTTCCCAGATCGTTGGGGCCCGGGCCCGTCCGGCCGTGCACCTTGGTGGCCAGCACCACCTGCGACCGTCTGCCGGCCATCGCGCGGCCGACGGTGCGCTCCGACTCGCCGGCGTGGTAGTTGTTCGACGTGTCGATGAGGTTGATGCCCGCGTCGAGCGCGGCGTGGATCATCCGAATCGAATCCGGTTCGGTCGTGCCGGCGCCAAAGTTCAGTGTGCCAAGACAGATTGGCGAAACCCGAACGCCGGTACGACCGAACTGACGGTACTCCATCAACTGTTGAGCGCTTCGTGAACCTTCCCGACCATCTTCGCGTTGGGCGCGAGCGTCTTGTCCCCGTCGTCTTTCCACTTCGAGGGACAGGCCTCACTGGTCTTGCGCGACAGGTAGATGTTCGCCTTGAACTTCCGCATCAACTCGTCGATGTTGCGGCCGAGGTTGTAGAAGTTGACCTCGCTGCCCAGCAGCGTGCCTTCCGGGTTGATGATAAAGCTGCCCCGCAACGCCAGCCCGCTTCCCTCGTCGTAGACCCCGAACATGCGGCTGAGCTTACCGGTCACATCCGATCCCATCGGATAGGTGACCTTGCTCAGTTCCTTCTCGTGTTCCCGCCATGCCAGATGCGTGAACTTCGTGTCGGTGCTCACCGTCACCAGATCGCACCCCATCTTGACGAACCGGTCCTGCTGCTCTGCCAGAGCAGCGAATTCGGTCGCTCAAACGAAGGTGAAATCGGCCGGATAGAAAAACAGAATCGTCCAGCGTTTCTGTGCGATCTGATTGGCCAGCGAGAACGTCCCGAAGTCGCCTTTGACTGGCTCGTACGTCTCCAGCGAAAAGTCGGGAACCTTGTGCCCCAATGTGAGGGGCCCTGTGCCGTCGGACATGTGTGCCTCCGTCATGTGCGCGATCGATTGACGCCAACCGGGTGCGGGCATCCGCGCCCACACTCCGTACCCTATCGTACTGCTCCGCCCGCTGTCGGGCAAGCACCGACCCGTTCAGGCCGACCCGTCCAGGTGAGCCACGCGGCAACCCGCGCCATTCGGCATGGCATGTCGGTATCGCCGCCGGGATATGATCGCGGGCTGATGGAACCGCTCGCGCACACGCTCGCCGGTGCATGCCTGGCCGAAACCGGCCTCAAGCGTCTGACCCCGCTTGCCACGTCGACGCTCGTCATCGCCGCCAATCTGGCCGACCTGGATGGGGCGTGCTACCTGCACAGTGCCGACCTCGCGTTCGGGTTGCGTCGCGGCCTTACGCACGGCGCGCTGGCGTGGGTAGTGCTGCCTGCCCTGCTGGCCGCCGCCATGCTCGGCATCGATCGGCACGTCCGCCGGCGGCGCCATCCCGACTGCGCGCCGGCTCGAGCGGTGCCTCTGCTGGGTCTGGCGCTGCTCGGGTTTCTGTCGCATCCGTTGCTGGACTGGCTGAATTCGTACGGCGTCCGCCTGCTGATGCCGTTTTCCGACCGCTGGTTCTACGGCGACACGCTCTTTATCGTCGATCCGTGGCTCTGGCTCATGCTCGGCAGCGCGGTGATGCTCGCCTGGACGGCGACCAGGCGCGGCGTGGCGCTGTGGATCGCGCTGGCCGCAGGCACGACGCTGCTGGTCGTGTTCAATCCGCTCGTGCCCTCCTGGGCGCGCGTGGTCTGGCTCGTCTCGCTCTGTGTGCTGCTTGCCGCGCGGATTGTGCTGCCGGCCAGAACGCGGCCGCGGGTGGCGATCGGAGCCTTGCTGGCCGCGGCGCTGTATGTCGGGCTGATGTATGCCGGTTCGCGAGTCGCGGAGCGTCAAGTCGCCGCGCTGGCCGCCCAACGCGGCTGGATCGCCGGACGCATCGCAGCCATGCCGGTCCCGGCCGAACCGACGCGGCGCGTGGTGATTGTCGAGACCGCCACCCAGTACCTGCTCGTTCACGTCGACTGGGTGCGAGGACCGCGCGCCGACAGCGACCCTGCCGTCATCGAACGCGGCGCGCCGCATCCGGCCATCCAGGCTGCGCTCGATCTGCCTTCGCTGCAAGGGACGCGTCGATGGCTCCGGTTCCCGAGCTACCAGGTGGTACCCGCCGCCAACGGCGCCTGGCTCGTGATCATTCGCGACGCACGCTTTTCGGTCGGGACACCCACCGGTTTTGGCGTCATCGCCACCGTCCTGCTCGATCGCCAGTTCCGGCCGCTGCCGCCCCCTATTTCTTGACGGCGGCCCACGTGCCCTGCATCTCGCCCTTGTTGTAATCGACCGTCCCGGTCAGTTTGCCGTCCGCGATCTTCCCCGCCATGCTCACCGCCTCGCCGGACATGTAGGGAAACACCAACTCGAGCATGCCGTCCCTCCATCTGCCCGAGGTCAACGGCACCGTTCCGGCCGCCGACGAAATATCGCCCGCGACGGCCTCGCCCTTCAGCGTCAACGTCAGCGTGAACGCCATTATCTGGCCTCCGATGCTCACGTCGCCGGACCAGTCACCCGAAATCGGATCGGCCGAGGCAGCCGGCCCGGCCGGCTTCGCGCTCCCGCCAGCCACCCGGGTCACGGCAAACGGTCCCGTTTCGCCGTTCACCGACCACAAGCCTTCGTACTTGTCGCCGGCAATCTTCCCGGACAAGCTGCCGGAGGCGCCCTGCATGTCGATCCCCAGTTCCAATGCCTCCCCGCTCAGCGCCGCGCCCGTGACGCCAATCGTGCCCAATTGGGATTCGATTGCGCCGGTGAGCGTGCCGCCCTGATAAGCCAGCACGACGTGAATCGGCATGTCGCCCCCCGGCGTTGTTGCAATCCCGTCCCAGGCGCCAGCCAACGCCGCCAAACTCGTCTTTGCGGTGGTGGCGGCCGCCGCCGCGCGGGGCGCCACCTCGGCCTTCGGCACTACCGCCGCGGGAACGGGGGCCGCCGCGGGCTTGCTCGGAACCGGCGTCGGCTTGGCCGCGACGGTCGGCTTGGCCGGGGTCGTTTGCGCAGCCGCGACCTCCGGCCCCAGCGCGCCAGTTACGAACGCGGTCAGCGCCACGACGCCCAGCAACACGACGCGAACCGGAATCAACGGGCGGACGACCATGGTCATATCTCCTGTCTTGCAATCACGGATAAACGGGGTGCTCCTTCAATCTACCAGAAACCTCACATTCTCAAACGGCACCGACAGGCGCAATGTTGTTGACACGTGCATGGTCCGGTTCCGTCGAACGCGTGCTGTGTTTGCTGTCGTGAACCTGACGCCTGCCCGGCGCTGTGGGGGGCGGCGGCCGGTCCCGGACTTGCGCGGGACACGCGGTCGAAGTACGTTGCTCGGTACCCAACGGAGGATTGATGGCTGGATTTGCCCTCTCGCTGCTCGGCAGCGCCCTGACGTTTCTGTCGCGTCCGCTCATCGCGCTCCGCTATCGGGTGCGTGTGACGGGCGTCGACGAGGTGGCCCACGCCGGCACGCACGGCATCCTCTTTCTCCCGAATCATGTCGCGTTGATCGATCCGATACTCGTGATGGCCTGGCTGTATCCACGGTTCAGGCTCAGGCCGCTCGCCGACGAATATCAGGTGGGACGCACCGCATTGGGCCGCATCGTCAAGATCTTCGGCGCGCGGATTCTCCCCAACATGGAGCGGCGCGGCGCCGAGGCCCGCGGCGAGATGAAAAAGGCTGTCGACGATCTGATCGACGGTCTTCGCGCCGGCGAGAACATCCTGCTCTACCCGTCGGGCCGCATCAAAAGGCAGATGCTCGAGGACCTGGGCAGCGCCAGCGGCGTGGAGGCCATCGTCTCCGCCCTGCCCGGCGTGCGCATCGTCCTGGTGAGACACGACGGGCTCTGGGGCAGTTCCTTCAGCTGGGCGAGTGCTGGCCGGATGCCCGCGTTCGGCGTGGCGCTGCTTGACGGCGCGAAGCGCCTGCTGGGCAACCTGCTGTTCCTGATGCCTCGCAGACACGTGACGATCGAGTGCATCGAACCGGCGGACTTTCCGCGCAACGCCGGCCGCTCGGCGATGAATCGCTACATGGAGGCGTTCTACAACGCCCGCACCTCTCCCAATACCTATGTGCCCTACCATTTTACGGAATCCGGCGGCACACAGATCAAGCCCGAACCGGCCCGGAGCGTGGCGCAGACCGACTCGTCACCGGTGGCGGCGGCAACCCGGGGGCTGGTGTTCGCGCACCTGACCGAGATGTCGGGGCAGACCGATCTCGATCTTGAGCAAGCGTTGTCGAGAGACCTCGGGCTCGACAGTCTGGCGACCGCCGAACTGGTGGCCTGGATTCACAGCGAGTTCGGTTTTTCGGTCGGCACACCCGAGAGCCTGCTGACCGTCGGCGATGTGGTGTTGGCCGCCGCCGGGCGCGGCATGTCGGCGATGGCCTCCGACTTGAAGCCGTTGCCGGCGGCCTGGTTTGCCAGCGCGACCAATCATGCCAGGTTCGTTCCGCCAGTCGGCCGCACGCTGATGGACGCCTTTCTTGCGCAGGCCGCGGCCCGCCCGCGGCAACCCATTCTGGCCGACCAGACCAGCGGCGTCCGCACGTACCGCGACGTGCTGACGGCCCTCTTCGTGTTGAAGCCGCGTCTCGACACGATCACTGGACAGTATGTCGGCATCATGATGCCCGCCTCGGTGGGGGCGGCCGTGCTGACGATGGCGACAGTGGCTGCCGGCAAGACGGCCGTGATGATCAACTGGACGACCGGGATGCGCACGGTTCGGCACTCGCTCGACTCGCTGGGCGTGGGCACGGTGCTCTCGGCCAGGGCCCTGACCACAAAGTTGCGCGGGCTCGGCGTCGATCTCGCCGAACTCGAAGGCCGGCTCGTCTACATCGAGGACATCGTCGCGTCGCTTCGGCCCCTCGACAAGCTGACCGCCGCCGTGCGCAGCTATACCAGCCTGGGCGCGCTGGCGCGCGTCGCGCAACCCGACGTGGCGTTCGTGTTGTTTACCAGCGGATCGGAAAACCTGCCGAAAGCGGTTCCCCTGACGCAGACCAACCTGCTGACCAACATGCGCGACATTCTCCACATGGGCCAACTGGAGGAGCGCGACGTCCTGCTGGGCATGCTTCCGCCTTTCCATTCGTTCGGACTGACCACCGCGCTGCTCTTGCCGTTGTGCATTGGCATGCGCACGGTCTATCACGCCAACCCGACCGAGTCGACCTTGCTCGCCGCGCAGGTCGAGGCCGCCGGCGCGACGGTGATCTTTGCCACGCCCACGTTTCTGGGTGGCATCGTCCGGGCTGCCGACGGGCATCAACTCGACTCGCTTCGGCTCGCGGTGACCGGGGCCGAGAAATGTCCCGATCACCTTTACGACACGCTCCGCGAACGGGTACCTGGCGCCATCGTGCTCGAAGGCTACGGCATCACGGAGTGCTCGCCGGTGGTGTCGGCCAGCCCGATGGCCGACACCACCGGCGAGCAC
>Ga0194060_10000017_pt1 | contig 110869 bp, 92 predicted proteins | sample SepL225m_MetaG_FD_163427 | JGI IMG/M metagenome (GOLD analysis project Ga0194060, IMG submission 163427) | Anoxic zone freshwater microbial communities from boreal shield lake in IISD Experimental Lakes Area, Ontario, Canada - Sep2016-L222-5m | ecosystem: Environmental > Aquatic > Freshwater >... | reverse complement strand
TATCTATAGGGCAGCGAACAATACGGCCGAGGAAATCCAATTATCGGGAGTGCCATTAGGTAGCTTTAACGATGTACACTTTGATCAAACCACTACGCCATTTAACAAAGGAGATATTTTGGTGATTATTTCGGATGGTTTACCAGAAGCACCTAACTTATCTGGGGATTTATTTGATTATCAAAAACTACAGGACTTAATTGCCACTTATGGCAATAGAACCGCACAGGAAGTCATTGATCAATTAATGACCGAGGCAGATACTTGGTTAGCAGGAAACCACAATCCAGATGATATTACATTAGTAGTTATAAAACATAAATAGTAATTATAAAAAACTTATTTTTAAAAGTATATTAATAAAATTTATTGCAATATGAAAAAAACGATTTTATTGGCAATCGTAATTATAATGAACCTGTCAACGCCATTCATGGGGCACACGCAAAATTTATCCGACTTTATATTTGAAAAATATTCCATAAAAAATGGCATGTCTCAAAGTTCGGCTAATTGTTTATTTCAGGATAAATTAGGATATATATGGGTTGGAAGCCAAGCCGGTTTAGATCGTTTTGATGGCTATCATTTTAAGCAATACAACCATGATTTAAAAAATGAATTTTCAAGAGCCGCTGGTTGGGTTATTGATATTAAAGAGGACGATAAAGGAAACATTTGGTCATCGGATACTTATGGTAATATTGCTTATCTAAATCGAATAAATGACCACTGGGAAAATATTTCTATTTATGTAAGAGATACTTTGTTAAAATCTAATAAATCCTTACCGTATCGTTTTGGAGAAGGGGCAAGCTTATTGGTTGACAATAAATCAAAAAGCTTGTGGATTGGATCCAGGGGTACTGGATTGCTTAATTATGATATTAGTTCCAAAAAATTTAAGCAATATTTAGTGCATCCTGAAAGCCCTATTAAATATGGGAAACAGGAAGTAGTAAATCGTGTATTATCCTTATCTAGTGCTAAGTTATTAGTATCAACTGATATAGGTTTACAATATTTTGATACCCAGAATCACACATTTACTAAAATATTTAATTCAACCGATTCGATATTTATTACCCAGGTGAATGATGTTAAAATTAATGGAGACAATATTTATGCCGCTACAAAATACGGTGCGTTTATATATAATACTATAACAAAACAATCAACTGTATTTAAAAATATTCCAAATAATCCTAATACCATAGCTTCCAATTTAGTTAGAAACATTCACTATAGCCAAAGCAGTAATTTTTTATGGTTTAATATTGTCAATAAGGGTATTGATGTAATTAATTTAAGCAATAATAAAGTCATTCATATTAATAGCAGTAATGCCCTTGCTTATGGTATTGAAGGAGATAATTATTCGAATATTTTAGAAGACAAGGAAAATAATATTTGGTTGGGCACTACTGGAATTCTTAAATACGATCCCAACAAGCGAAAATTTGGCCTACTTGCAAAAAATTTTCCTAATGATTTTAATTTAGGATTTTCATTTGTTTGGGGCACTTTTGTGGATAGCAAAGGGCATCTATGGCTTGGGGAATACGCCCCTCATATGGGCATTATGGAGATTGATAGAACAAAGAATACAAAAAAGCGTTACTTAGAAGATGCGAGTCTACCTAATATCAGAGTTTGGAAATTTAGTGAAGATTCAAAAGGCAATTTCTTTGCTTTTTGTAACTCACCTAATGGCATCCTTTTTTATAAAAAAGCAAATGGGGCAAGTAATTTTGTAAAGTTGGGATTTGTAAAAGATAAAACGAATATCAATGATAATAGTTCATTAGGAGTTGCTTTTTTAAATAATAAAAATGAGCTTATTTATACCGGTCCTAAACCAGTGATAATAAGTACTAGCAGTGGAGATACTTCTTATCAACCCATTACACTTCCATCCAATTTAAAAAAGGGTATCATTTTAGCAAGACGTAAAAATGAAAATGAAATTTATGTACTCAATGATGATGGTATTTTTCTATGGAATGAACTAAATAATAGTGCAAAGTCCCTTACAAAAAATATTCCATTTTTACGTGAACATGATTTATATCAAAATATGCAAATTATAAATGATCAATTTGCATATATTTCAACTTATGGCAATGGATTAATTAAAGTAGATTTCGAAAAAAATACTAAACAATTTCTAACATTAGCAGATGGTATTCCAAGTTTATATTTGTATGATATTTACCACGATAAGAGTAATAACTTATGGTTGAGTTCTAATTTTGGAATCATTCGATATAATCCATTTACGAAGCAATTTAGAAGCTTTGGACCAGCAGAAGGGGTGCAGGATTTTGAGTTTAATACTTTTAGTTCCTTTCAATCTAAAGAGGGAGAATTATTTTTTGGTGGTATGTCGGGCTTAAATTATTTTTTCCCAGATTCAATAAAAGATAATGCGAAACCGCCCGTTGTTATTATTCAAAGATTTTCAAAAAAAGACACCACCTTACTTGTTGAATCAATAAATCCAACTGGTGATTTTACGGTTAAATTTAATGAGAATACTTTATCCTTTGATTTTTTAGCTTTTAATTTTAGAGATGCAGAGCACAATCAATATGCTTATAAAATGGAAGGCTATGATGAGGATTGGATCAATGTGGGGTCAAGACGTTTTGCGAGTTATACTAATTTACGCGAAGGCACTTACACATTTAGAGTAAAGGCGGCCAATAATGATGGTATATGGAATGAAGAGGGCGCAAGTATGGTGATTCATATTTTACCACCCCCTTGGAGAACCTGGTGGGCTTATTTATTGTATGTAATATTTTCTGGAAGTTTTATTTATCTATTTTCAAAATACAGAGCAAGACTACAAATAAAGAAACTAGAAAATGAGCGTAAAAATTCTGAATTAGCGGCTGCGAAGGATTTACAAGAAAGATTATTACCTAAAACATTACCTGTTATTAATAATTTAGACATTGCAGGATACTTAAGAACGTCTACCGAAGTAGGCGGAGATTATTATGACTTTTTTGAACAACCAGATGGTTCCTTATATGCAATTTGTGGAGATGCAACTGGGCATGGTACACCATCAGGTATGTTGGTATCCATTACTAAGGCAGGTCTTATTGGACTTCCACAAATGAGCCCGAAGGATATGTTGCATGAATTAAATAGGGTGGTTAAAAAAGTAGATTTAGGTATTTTAAGAATGAGCTTAAATATTGCACTTGTAAAAGACAATCAAATCACTTTAAGCTCGGCGGGTATGCCACCTTACTTTATCTATAGGGCAGCGACCAATACGGCCGAGGAAATCCAATTATCGGGAGTGCCATTAGGTAGCTTTAACGATGTACACTTTGATCAAACCACTACGCCTTTTAACAAAGGAGATATTTTGGTGATTATTTCGGATGGTTTACCAGAAGCACCTAACTTAGCGGGGGATTTATTTGATTATCAAAAAGTACAAAACCTAATAGCACAATATGGTAACAGTAGCGCTGATGAAGTCATTAAGCAATTAATGACCGAAGCAGATACTTGGTTAGCAGGAAACCACAATCCAGATGATATTACATTAGTAGTCATAAAACATAAATAACCATTAAATAATAATAAATGAAAACGCCCTCCGTCGAACTAAGGTTGCCCATCCTACCAAATATGGAATTGATTGCAACCCAAACAGCCGAAGTGATTTCAAGGCATATGAACCTCACTGAGGATCAAGGTGCCGAAATTAGTATGGCCTTAATTGAAGCATGTATTAATGCATTTGAACATTCAAAAGCAGAAAATAATGTTTTTATTAACTTTTTAATTGAAGATGATTCTTTAATTATTAAAGTCATTGATCAAGGAATTGGATTTGATAAAACAAAAGTCGAAATTCCTAAAATTGAAAATAAAATAGGGAAAGATGAAAGAAAAAGAGGATGGGGTTTACAACTCATTCAGGAGTTAATGGATTCAGTTGAATTTGAATCTAATAACGAAGGCACCACCGTAACCATGAAAAAAAATATAAAACACTAAAACTATGAGCGAATTTATTACAAGTATCAAAGAAAACAATTCCATCGTAATCATTGAAACCAATGGTTATTTAAATAATGTCGGCGGCGAAGAAATTTCAGCGATTGTTTATGAGAGAATGGCACAAGGGCAAACTAAGTTTTTGATTAATATGGCTGGCACTAAAATTGTAAATAGTATTGGTGTATCTATCTTAATTGAAATCATCGAGAAATTACAGGAAGTCAATGGTAAAATTGGCTATTATAATTTAGCACCAATTGTGGCTAAGACATTTAATATCATGGGCTTGACAAAATATTCGACTGTTTTTGAAACAGAAGATGCTGGCGTTAATGAACTGTAATGGCGGCCGAGTTTAATATAAGCGAACTTCAATTAAAGTATCTTGAATTAGAAACTTTATTAGACATTACTAATGAGCTTAACTCATTTGATCAAATTTCAGTTTTATTACAGGAAATTTTAGTAAAATCATGTGGGGTACTCAATGCTAGTTCGGGTTTAATCTTAATAGAAGATGACAACTCGGATGTATTGCATATTGGAGCCGATTTCAATATTGATATTTCTGTGTTGAAAGGCTTGATATTCAATAAGCGAAAAGGGATCATTAGCGAAATTAATGAAAGTAGAAAAGCCATTAATATTCAAATTGAAGGTGATTCTTTTTTATCTAAGACCCAATGCAAGTATGGACTGATTGCTCCTTTGTTAGATAAAAAAAATTTAGTAGGCGTCATTATCTTATTTGATAAAGAGTCAAGACAAGGATTGTCACCTTTTCATGAAGCTGACTCCAACATGCTTTCTGCTATTGCCACACAAGCAAGTGTTGCATATAACAATATTAAATTAATTGAAAATATCAAGGAGGCTAAAACCTTCAATGATAATGTCATGCAATCTATTGTGACAGGTGTGTTTACAACTAATTTAATGGGTGAAATAAATCATATTAATCGAGCAGCTACTGCGATTATCAATTTAGACAAAGAAAGTGTCATTGGAAATCACTATGAGTATGTATTTGAGTCCAATGAATTCATGAATCAAATCATTACCAAGTGCGAACTTGAAAATATGACCATTGCTGAAAGTCAAGTATTATTAGAGTGTAATGGGAAATCTACTACTGTTAATATCTCTGTTTCTCCTTTACTTAATGATTCAAATGAACCCATTGGGTCGGTAGTTGCCATGGAGGATTTATCCAATTTGGATAAATTAAAATCCACTTTCAAAAAATATGTATCAAAGCAAATCGTAGATCAGTTGTTGGAAAATGATGACATGCTTAACCTAGGAGGACAGGAGCAAGAAGCGACTATTTTATTTTCCGACATTCGTGGATTTACATCTATGTCCGAGACGATGGCACCTAATGAAGTAGTGGAGACCTTGAATGAATATTTCAATTTAATGATTGAAATTATTTTTAAATACAATGGCACTTTAGATAAAATTATTGGGGACGCATTAATGGTTATTTATGGAGCGCCCAATTCAACAGAGCAAGACACTGAAAATGCAGTGCTTACCGCAATCGAGATGCAAGAAAAACTAATTGAATTTAACCAAGATCGAATTATCAACTTACAATCACCCATTAAAATTGGCATCGGCATTAATAGAGGAAAAGTGATTAGCGGGAATATCGGCTCTAAACAACAAATGAATTTTACAGTAATTGGCGATTCGGTTAACTTAGCTTCTCGATTATGTTCGGTTGCTGCAGCAGATGAAATCATAGTATCTGAAGCAGTTTGGAAAAAAGTAAAGCCATTAAAACTATATAAAGCTAAAAAACTTAATCCTGTAAAAGTGAAAGGTAAAGTGAAACCTATTGAAATTAAAGAGATTTTATATAATCGACCTGATTTTCAGTATGAATTAGCGTATCAAAAAATTGAACAGTTTTTAATTGCTAACCTACCCAAGCAGTATACCTATCATACGATTGATCATATTAGAGATGTCGTTATACAGTCCGAACGAATTGCAAAAAAGGAAAAAGTAGACAAATCGGTCATTGCAGATATTAAGCTAGCTGCTTGGCTACATGATGTTGGATATATTTGGGAACCATTAAGGCATGAAGCCAGAGGTGCAGAATATGCTACTTCTATATTAAATGAAATGAAATTTCCAAAAGCAAAAATTAGTCTAATTACAGGAATGATTATGGCTACTAAAATTCCACAGTCACCTAAAAATCATTTCGAACAAATTATTTGCGACGCTGACTTAGATTATTTAGGTAGGGATGATTATGATGTTAATAGTAATTATTTATTAAAGGAAATTCATCTTACCAAAAAAATTACACATAAGGAATGGTTACAACTTCAATGTAATTTTTTGAAAGCACATACTTATTTTACCAATACCACACAAAAGTTAAGAAAGAATAAAAAAAATCTTATTCTATTAAAAATTCAAGAACAATTAAACAACAAATAATATGGCACAAGCTGGACACAGTGCAAATAAAATGCATTTTCAACTAGACCGTATATCGTTTTTTACGGATGGCGTTTTTGCCATTGCTATTACACTTTTAGTTATTGAATTTAAAGTGCCCGTCATTGAACATGCTACGGACCAACAATTATGGCATTCCCTAGTAGAAATGTCCTGGAAACTACTTGGCTTTATCATCAGCTTTTGCATAGTGGGCTATTACTGGTCGGTACACCATCGTATTTTTGGATATGTTGATCATTATACTTCAAGGTTAATTTGGCTAAATCTACTTTTTTTATTTTCGGTGGTATTGCTTCCATTTACATCTGGTTTACTGGGAGAGTATGCCTCTGACACCCATCTCATAGTTCCATATGCGGTTTATGTGGCTAATATTTGTTTAACTGCATTGATGAATACCGTCTTATGGTTTTATGTAAGTGATCCTAAACATGCTTTATTAACCCATCATATATCTAGAGAAAGGGTATTACTAGGATTTTATTTTACTTTGGTTGTTCCTATGATATTTATTATCTCCTTATTAGTGGTTCATTACAATCCTACAATTGGACGCTTTATTCCTTTGACGATTCCATTTGTATTAAAGTATGGCTTAGTTGGAATAGCCAATAGGGCTATTGCAAAAGAAAAAATAGAAAGTTAAAACACTATTATTAATTTTTAACCCCCTTATTTTTTATGTCAAATCACCCTAACCCCGCACAGTACAAACATATTAGTACCCATCCCAATTGCGAAGTCAAACAAAATTTAGTCAATGAACAAAACGGATTATTTGCAACTACTTCTTTTTCAATAGGAGAGGTGATTGTTCATTTTGATGCCTCCAAAATTGTAGATACCCCCAATTATTTAACGGTTCAAATTAGTGAACAAAAACACATCCATTTATCTCCTGAATATTTACAGTATATCAATCATAGTTGCGAACCCAATGTTTTATTTAATACTACGACAATGGAATTAGAATGCCTTACAGACATTGAAGTAGGAGATGAACTTTCCTTTTTTTATCCTGCCACAGAGTGGAAAATGGCACAACAGTTTACTTGTCATTGTGGAAAGCCTTCCTGTGTTGGTCTTATACAGGGTGCTGCAGAAATGTCTAATCAGATTTTGAAAAAATATAAGCTCACAGATTTTATATCTGCTTTGGCAAAAAAGTACAACGCCCTTTTGTTGCTTTTTTAAAAAACCTATTCAATAAAAAAACCCGTTCCGATAATTCGGAACGGGTTTTTTTATATCATCATATTGGTCTTTACCAATTAAAAATATTTAGTAACACCTGGAACTGCTATTGGATAAAATCCATCGGCATTAGGTAATACTGGAGGTGCTGCGTTAAAGTCATATACTTTTGGATGAATATCAATTCCGGAATTAATGGCTTTATCCCACTCAATCATTTGTCCACTATAAGTAGCCATACGACCCATAATAGAAGTCATAGTGCTCTTGGCACCATTTTCTGCGTCAGCAAATTTATATTCTCCTTTTGCAATCGCAGCAAATAATTCAATATGCTCTGTTTGATAAGGATCTGGTTCTCCTTTTTTTGCAAATTGGAAAATCACTTTTCCTTTGTGGTCTACAATTCTTGCTGCACCACATTCAATTTTTCCTTTGGTACCCACTAAAAGTTCGTCCACCTTACTCATAGTGCCTGGAATATGTCGGCATTGGCTATTCAAAATAGATCCGTCTGCATAATGAAATTCTACAAAATGATGATCAAAAATTTCACCATGCTCTTTTCCATTACGCACTTGTCTTCCACCGAATCCTTGCGCCTTAACTGGGTATCCTTCCTTAAACCAGTTAATCACATCTAAGTTATGTATATGTTGTTCATTGATATGATCGCCGCATAACCAATTAAAATAATACCAATTACGCATTTGATATTCCATTTCAGTTTGCCCTGCTTTTCTTGGTCTTACCCATACGCCATCATTGTCCCACCATGCTTGCATGGAAGTAATGTCACCAATTAAATCTTTGCGTTTAAATAATTCACGATAGGAATTTTGATAATGTCTTTGAAGACCTACCACCACATTCAATTTTTTTTGTTTTGCTATCGCTGCAGTTGCTAAAACTTTTTGAACGCCAGCAGGATCTGTTGCTACTGGCTTTTCCATAAACACATGCTTTCCTTGTTTAATAGCTTCCTCAAAATGAATTGGTCTAAATCCTGGAGGTGTAGTTAATATAACCACATCTGCTAATGCAATCGCTTTTTGATAAGCATCAAAGCCACTAAATCTGCGCTCTTGTGGTACATCCAATCTTTTATTAATATCGCCAATGCCATCATTAATTTCCTTTGCTAATGCATTATAACAATTATCTACATTGTCTTTAAAGGCATCTGCCATCGCAACAATTTTTACATTTTGTTTACTCGAAATAGCTTGCATAGCAGCGCCGGTACCTCTACCACCGCAACCAATGACTGCTACTTTTATAATATCATCTGATCCTGCAAAAAAATTGGCTTTTGTTAAAAATGGCATGGTCATTAAACCGCCAGCGATTAAGCTTGTGTCTTTCACAAATGTTCTTCTCGTTGGATGGTTGTTTGAATCGTTGTGCATACTGTTAATTTTTAAATGAATAGCATGAAACCCTATGCTAAGGGCATCACTTGCTGATTGTAAGTTAAAAAATTATTCGATAAAAAGGTAGGATTTAAAAAAATCATTTATCTCCTGTTCACTTGGTGGGATCAAGGGTCTTACTAATCTAATTCCAATATTTCTGGCCTCGGTTAACCACCATTTACTTTTGGGAATCTGGGGGTCTCTTTTGTTCCAAACTGGGTCAGAATGAAAGCGTTGGGCCGACCTTAATTGCTTTGCGTTTTCGGTAAATCCACCTCCCCTTAATGATTTAGGGTACTTTTTTGAATTGGGCGCTACTATAGGATCCAAAGCCTTAAATTCAGTATAGGCCGTAGGCGTGTAATGATCTAGGGTCCATTCCATCAAATTGCCTAGCATATCATATAAGCCCCAGGGGTTGGGTAGCTTTTGCCCCACTTTATGGTATTTATCCTGACTGTTTTTGTCATACCAGGCATATTTACCTAATAAATTAGGGTCATTTCCAAAATAATAACTGCTTTGCGTGCCTGCTTTACAAGCATATTCCCATTCAGCTTCAGTAGGAAGACGATAAAATATTTTAGTTTTTTCATACAGCCATCTACAATACATGATGGCGGTTCTTTGTGACATACTATTGGCTGGATATCCTCCTTCTTTTCCCATTCCCCAGCTTAAATCCACATATTGCGCACTTGGCCTTGTAATCGCATCAACATTGATATTTTGACTCGTGGTTTCATCTTTTAAAAAAACATCTAGTTCGTCTCTTGTTACTTCATAAGCACCCATCCAAAATGCAGAAATTTGAATTTCTTTTTGTGGGCCTTCATCTGCGTTTCTATTTTTTTCGGTGGCTTTACTTCCTATTAAAAACTTACCCGCTTGAATAGGAATCATTTTAAAAGATAAGTTGGTGCCTTCCATTTTTTGCTGATAAGCTAAAAAAGATGGGTTGTTATTTTGTGCGCCTACTTGGCAAAAAATAAAAAATAAAAATACGATGCTTGTAATTGATTTCAATTTAGTCTGTTTTGAAAATTTAAGATAGTTCATTTTTTATTCTTTGTATGTTAATCGCTTTAATTTTTATTATACCAAAAACGATTAAATCCTTTTGTGGTAAAATACTTTAATTCATCATGGACCATTTCTGTAATAAGTAATTCGGCTTTTTGTGACTGTGCTAATTTTTTTGCTTCTTGAATGGGTAAGATACTACATGCAGTTGCTAACCAATCAGCAATTGCACCATCTTGAGCTATGACCGTCACATTGCGAAGCGTAGTCACACCAAGCCCTGTAGCAGGATTAAGGATATGAGAATACTTTAATCCATTGTGTTCTATAAATTGATATACATCACCAGAAGTTGCCACGGATAAATTATGTAGTTGTAATTTTTTTTGTAAAAGTTGCTCTGCTTGCTCAGGTTCATTGACACCCACTACCCACCCTAATTTTGTGGGCGGCGCATCGCCTATTGAAATATCACCACCTGCTTCCACTAAAGCTTCATGGACACCTTTTGTTTTTAAAAAATCAATTACTTTTTGTGCAATATATCCTTTTGCAATTCCACCAAAATCAAGTTGCATTCCTTTTTTAGGTAAATAAATACTTTGTTCATGTTCATTAAATTGGATGGTATTAAATTGACATAAAAGTAAATTAGATTGGATTTGTTGTTTACTTGGAAATTGTTTCGAATGCCTTGCATTGCGCCATAATAAAGTAAGCGGCCCTAAACTTATATTAAAACTGCCCTTGCTTTTAAGGTAGGCTTGTTTTGAAGCTAAAAGTAATTCCCACATGAGAGTTGAAACAGTTGTTGGTCTTAACCCGGCATTCTGATTCATTATAGACAACTCACTAGTTGCATCGTAGTTACTAAAAATATGATTTAAGGAGTCGACTAATTTAAAACAAGCTTTGGCCTGTTGATTAGCAAAGCTACTGTCCTGTGTAAAAAAGATAATATTAAAGGGAGACCCCATTTTTTGATCCGTATAACTAAATCGGCCTTTTTGCGCATTCGTAGTTATGGAAACCAAGGCCAATACAATGAAAAGGGAGCGACGAATAAAATAAACTAATGAGTACAAACTTGTTGATATTGATTCTTATGCCTAAATTTAAGTCATAAAAAAATACGATACTATGGAAAGGAGAAATTTTTTAAAACAAAATATGTTAGCAACAGGGGCCTTATTAGGATCTACTAGTTTATTGGCTTCTAAAGCAAGTAAAACCAATATTGAAAATGATGCTCCTTTTAAATGTAACTATGCAATACATGATGGCATGTTTAGAAATATAGCAGGTCCTGATTTTATAGAACAAATCAAATATGCACATAGTATCGGTTTTAGGTCCATTGAGGACAATGGTATGATGGGAAGAAAACCTGAAATGCAGCAAAAAATTGGAGATACTTTAGCTTCCTTAGGGATGAATATGGGTGTTTTTGTAATTGCATTTTCAAGTAATGATCAAATTAACTTAACGACTGGATCACAAACCTGGAGAGATAAATTTATTCAATCTTGTAAAGAATCGGTAGAAGTAGCTAAAAGATGTAATGCAAAGTGGATGACAGTGGTGCCTGGGAATTTTGAACGAAGATTGCCCATTGATATTCAAACTGCTAATGTTATTGAAGGCTTGCGACCTGGTGTAGACATTTTAGAAAAAAATAATTTAGTAACGGTTTTGGAACCTTTAAGTGATACTCCAGATTTATTTTTACGCCGCACAGATCAAACTTACGCTATTTGTAAAGCCATTAATAGTCCTTCTTGCAAAATATTATTTGACATGTACCACATGCAAAAAAACGAAGGGAATATTATTAATAATATCAATCATTGCTGGTCAGAAATTGGATATTTTCAAATTGGTGACAATCCAGGACGCAATGAACCAGGAACAGGCGAGATGAATTATAAAAATATCTTTAAGCATATTCATAATAAAGGCTATAAAGGAATTTTAGGTATGGAGCATGGTATTTCTCTTCCTGGAAAAGAAGGAGAAATGGCACTTGTCAAAGCCTATAGAGATTCAGATAATTTTTAGAAATTTAATTAAACCAATAGCATGAAACCCACTTTATTGGTTTTAACTTTTTCTTTATTCTTTATTGGTGCAACTGCACAAAATAGTGCACATAATTTACAATCTACAACACTCGCAAAGCAATGGGATGAGGCTATCCCATTGGGTAATGGCATGTTGGGTGCTTTAATTTGGGAGAAAAATAATCAGTTGCGCTTTTCTTTAGACAGAGCAGACTTGTGGGACAGCAGACCCATGAAAGGATTGCATCGTGAAGAATTTAGTTATCAATGGATTTACAATCAAGTACAAAAAAAAGACTATCAGCCCGTTCAAAAATATTTTGATTATCCTTATGACCATGAACCGGCACCAACAAAAATTCCTGGCGCCGCATTAGAATTTAATTCATCAAGTTGGGGAAAGTCATCGCAAGTGGTATTAGATATTGCAACTGCAACTTGCAATGTAACTTGGGAAAATGGAACAAAACTCACGACCATCGTGGATGCGAATCATCCATATGGTTGGTTTAAATTTTCTAATTTACAAAAGCCATTAGTAATTGAATTGATTGCACCCAATTATCAAGGTACTGTCAAAAATATTGCAGATCCAGTAGGCGGCGATGATTTAGGTAGATTAGGATATCAACAAGGAACCGTTATTAAAAAAGAAAATAAAATTGTATATCATCAAAAAGGGTGGGGCAATTTTGAATATGAAGTTACTGTCAGTTGGAAAATCATATCAAAAAATGAAGTAGAGGGCGCATGGACCATAACGAGAACCCCTGTCGTGTATGCATCTACTTCAAGTAATATTACTACTACATTAGCAAAAGGCTTTAATGCATTTTATGAACAACATGTAAAGTGGTGGACCCATTTCTGGGATCAATCATCATTGCAAGTTCCAGATCCCATCATTGAAAAGCAATGGTATTTGGAGCAATATAAATTTGGATCGGCTGCACGAAAAAATGCACCCCCCATTTCACTACAAGCCATCTGGACCGCAGACAATGGTCGTATTCCACCATGGAAAGGAGATTTTCATCACGACTTAAATACACAATTAAGTTATTGGCCTGCTTATAGTGGCAATCATTTAGATGCTTCCATGGCTTACTTAGATCATTTTGAAGCTAATAAACAAAATTATAAACGATACACGAAGCAGTTTTTTGGTAAGGAGGGAATTGCGGTCCCTGGCGTAACGGCGCTTGATGGAACCGAAATGGGAGGCTGGATTCAATATTCTTTATCTCCAACAGTGTCTGCATGGATTGCACAACATTATTATTTACAATGGCGCTATAGTATGGATACCCTGTTTTTAAAAAACAAAGCATACCCATGGATTAAGGAAACGGCCCGCTTTTTGGAGAATATTACCGTTCTTGATAGCAACGGGCATCGTAAATTATTAATAAGCTCGAGTCCTGAAATCAATGATAATGATTTAAGCGCTTGGTTTAAACAAAATACCAATTATGATCTTGCATTAATGAAATATAATTTTCAAATAGCAAGTGAGCTTGCCCATGATTTACATTTAAATGAGCAGTCCCTTCATTGGAAAAAGATACTTTCTCAGTTTGATGACCTTGCATTATCTGAGCATGATGAACTATTGATAACAAAAAATTATCCCTATAAAGAATCTCATCGACATTTTTCAAATTCAATGTCGATACATCCATTAGGATTAATACAATGGGATCGATCTGAAAAAGACCAACGCATTATAAAGAACACGATACATGTATTAGACAGCATAGGCCCCAAATATTGGTGCGGGTATTCTTACGCATGGCTGGCTAATTTAAAGGCCAGAGCCAAGGATGGTGCTGGCGCTGCTAAGGCACTCACCATTTTTTCGACTGCATTTTGTTCTACTAATAGTTTTCATTTAAATGGGGATCAAACAAAATCAGGCCTTTCCAATTTTACTTATCGACCTTTTACTTTAGAAGGTAATTTTGCATTTGCCGCCGGACTTCAGGAAATGCTCATTCAGTCTTATCAAAATTTTGTTGAAATTATGCCAGCTATACCAGAACAATGGCATAATGTTTCATTTAAAAAATTAAGAACCGAGGGCGCATTTATTTTAAGTGCTGAACGAAAAAATGATAGGATGCAGCAAGTGGTTATTGTATCAGAAAAAGGAGGAACCCTTAAATTAAAAAATCCTTTTGAAAATTTTATTTATAAAAAAACCGGGAATGTTTTATTAACGCATTCATCGAAACAATTTATTCAATTAGAATTTAAGCCAGGCGCTACTATTATCTTGAATGCCCATTAGCACTAAATCCAAAAAATATAAAATAATTATAATTTATATTTTTCGATTTGCTGATGCATTACTTTAAACCATAAAGGCGGAAATAAGGAGAGTAAAATCATCCCAGGATAACCTGTAGGCATTTGAGGAGCATTATCAAAACTTCTTAAAATTTGATATTTGCGTGAGGCCAAATAATGATGATCGCTGTGGCGACTTAATTCAAACAACATTAATCGTCCAATGATGTGGTTGCTATTCCAACTATGATGAGGCTGAACGCGTTCATACTGTTCATCGCCTGTTTGTTGACGCGAAAGACCATAGTGCTCGATATAATTAACTGTTTCTAGTAATAAGCCACCCATTAATGCAGCCAATATAAATAAGCCAGCAATCATGCCGCCAAAAAAATAAAAGATACCTCCAACGAAAAGCAGTTGGATAATTTGAAACAATAACATTTCATTTTCTAATGACCACCATGACTTCCCTTTTTTTAAAAGCGCCTCATTTGTAATTTCCCAGGCACTTACGTAAGTACCTACTAGAGTTTGCACCCAGAAAGCGTAAACAGATTGCTTGTATTTAGCTGTACTTGGATCATTAGGAGTCGCGACATTTTTATGATGCCCTTTATTGTGTTCAATAAAAAAATGCATGTATAAACTAGTCAATAGCAACAATTTTGCAAATGTTTGCTCCATTTTATTTACTCGATGTCCTAATTCGTGGGCTACATTTATACCAAAAGTAGCACAAAGTAATCCCATGCTCATGACCCTTCCTGTAATATCCCAATTAGATAAGCTTGGTTGCTGTAAGGAATGGAAAAATACCCATAAGGAATAATATTGCATCACAACTGCTGCATATAATATAAAGTCATATGCTTTATTTTTTTTAACCAATGCTTCTTCTACTTCGTCTAAGTTGCTTGGATCTGCTTTAATAAATAGTTCCAAAAAGGGGATTAAAAAAAAGGTATATAATAAAGGGGACCAACAAATAAATCCATGTCCATTAAATGCGGCAAGAGATAACACATACAAAACAAATGGAGTTAGGTATTTAAAGGATTTTATAGTTGATTTCATAACAGTAAAATAGTTTTAGATATTACTTTAGTTTAAATATAAATCTGCAATTTTTTTAGCTTCCACTATTGGGTCGCCCTCATTGCGATTGGTTAATATCAACACCATTAACTTTTGTTCTGGGAATAAGAGTATATGATTTCTAAAACCAATGGAGCTTCCTCCATGATGCGGATGTGTATTGTTTTTATAATCCTCTATTTCCCAACCGAATCCATAATTAATAGGAGCTCCGGAATTTAATTTTTGACGACTCCATGCATTGGTTTGCATTTCCGGACTAAGTAATTTAAAACTCCACAAGGACTTAATCCATTGTGCCATTTCAACCGTATTGGTGTAGATACCACCATCTCCTAATACAGCACTTGTAAGGCTTTGATCCGTTTCGGTCCAAATCCCATTGTCTAATGAATAACCATATGCGCGATTTTGTACAGTCGATTTTCCTTGTTCAAATGCCACTGTTGTGTTCATTTTTAAAGGTTTAAATATATTTTCCTTTAAAAAAACTGCAAAATCCTGGCCTGTTACTTTTTCTACTACCAATGCCAATATTGCATATCCTGTATTACTGTATTTGTATTGTGTACCTGGTGTAAAGTACAATCCATTTGCTTTAAACATTAACTGCAAGCAATTGGTATCATGTAATTGTAGTGTTTGATTTGTTGGCATCAAATCTTCGTAGTCCATTAACCCTGATGTATGTGTTAAAAGATGTTTTATTTTTATTTCTTTTCCATAGGCAGGGAAAGAAGAAAAATATTTGGAAAGCGGATCCTCTAATTTTATTTTACCTCTTTGCACTAACAATAAAATGGACATTGCCGTATACTGTTTTGTTACAGAAGCCAATCTAAAATTGGTATTGGGCTTAATGGTTTCATTTGTGGCAATATTGCTTAATCCATATCCTTTTTTAAACACAATTTTATCTTCTTTAAATACCAATACACTTGCACCTGGCTTGTCTGTTGACTCATATGCAGAAAGAATATTGTCAATACTTTTTTCTTTCATCAACATTCCGCTTGATTTGCAGGCAGACAATGACCATAAAATAAAAACATAAACAAAAAGCGAAAAGCTTAATTTATTTTTCATTTTTGCAATAATTTATTTAAAGCTTGTTGTGTTTCTATGACAGCCTTTTCTACTTGTTTGGTAGGAGGCATATCTGTTTGTTCTAAGGTATTAAATAGTCCGCTAAATTTATTTGCTATTTGCGGAAAACTGCTTAGCGTTTTTTTACGACCTTCATAACAGATTATGGATAAATCATGTTGTTTTTGTAGTTGCGCTATTGGCGTTTTTACGCGCGGGTCCATTTTCAAAGACATTGTTTGTTGATATACTTTATCCTTTACTTTTAAACGAATGGTGTAATTACCAGGCATCAGCCAAGGGGCCGTTGCAGCCGGAGCAGTATTGTGTATTATCGAAGTCATTGGGTATGATACGGGTACATTAAGGGGTTCATATTTCATGTCCCATAAAAAGCGATGCGCGCCAGCACTTGCCGATAATATTTGTTGTGGTCGTATCCAATATAATGGGATATTCAATGTTGGTATAGTGTACAAAGTATCTTTATTGCTAAAACTTCGTACAACCATTCCTTTTTCATTTAAGATATCTAATTGGACCATTTCCTCATTACTTTTTAAATAATAATCAATGACTGCACCATCCGGAGGATTCTCGCCAGCAGGTTCTTCTGGAGGAAGTGGGGTATCTGTATTCATATTCCAACGAATACGGATCGCTTGTTGTGGTTTATATAATACAGTCTCTTTTGGAGTGCTTAATTTAATTTGACGAAGTGGTGTGATATTATCTAAAATCCAAAAACTTCGTCCATGTGTTCCAAGTACTAAGTCGTCGTCTTTAATTACTAAATCTCTTATAGAAGTGGCGGGCATATTTAATCTAAGAGATTGCCAATTTTCGCCAGCGTCTAATGAAAAGTAAACTGCATTTTCAGAACCTGCGAATAACAATCCTTTACGAACTGCATCTTCGCGTACAGTATTGATGGGCTCATTTGGTAAACCATTGATAATTTTTTTCCAAGTGGCACCACCATCTGTTGTTTTATAAATATGCGGTGTCATATCATCACATCTTATTCTATTGACTGCGACATATGCTGTATTGGCATCAAATCTACTTGCATCAATCATTGAAATTTTACTCCATGAAGTAATGGCTGCAGGTGTAATATTTTTCCAATGCTTACCTCCATCTTTTGTAATGTGAATGAGACCATCATCTGTTCCTGCCCATATAATATTTATATCTTGATAAGAGGGCGCCAATGAATACACTACACCTCTTTGTGCCATTGTTTTTAAATCTGGGGTATTGAATATGCCTACACTTTCAGGAATATCCCATTTATCTCTTGTTAAATCAGGACTAATTTGTTCCCAACTATCACCTCCTGTAGTAGTTTTAAAAATAACATTGCCTGCATAAAATAATGTTTTATTATCAACTGGTGAAAAAAGTACAGGCGCTGTTCTTATAAATCTAAACTTTCCTTTTCGAGAAGTCTCAGGTGAAATATTTTGTACCTGCCCTGTTAATTTATTATACTTAGTAATTTTTCCTCCATAAATAATATTAGGATCTAAAGGATCTGCAGCGACATACCCATATTCTTCAACACCTACAGAATGCCATTCTCTAAAAGTAATACCCCCATCATTAGATCGAGAAGCGATACCAATGGAACCACTTTCTTGTTGTCCACCATACACATTATAAGGGAAAGCATTATCAGTACTCACATGATAAAACTGAGCAGTAGCTTGATTATACCAGCTTGAATAAGTTTCTCCGCCGTTCACTGTGATCGTGCCTCCTTGGTCTAATCCTATTGCAATAATATTGGTATTGTTGGGATTGATCCAAAAGCGGTGGTAATCGTCTCCTCCTGGTGCACCCTTAATGCCAGTCCAATTTTTTCCACCATCAACCGATTTCCACATAACCACATTCGCTGAATAAACAATGTTTTCGTTTTTAGGATCAGCTTTTACTTCAGCAAAATCGGAACCTCTTCCCCAAAATCTTCCATCTGCTGTTAATAGGTACCATGATTCACCTCCATCATCGCTTCGATAAACGCCACCATTTTTTTCTGCGTCTACTGTAGCATACATTCTTTTTGAATTACTTGGCGCAATGGTAAATCCAATTCGACCTAATCCATCTTTTGTAGTTGTGGGCAATCCTTTTGTTATTTTATTCCAAGTGGTACCACCGTCTATTGATTTGTATAATCCACTCGCTTCACCATTCCATGCACCATTTTCCCAAGGACCTTGTCGAGCCGACCAAATAGTTGCAAAAACAATATTGGTATTATTAGGATCGATACCCACTTGCACAGCACCAGTATTTTCATCAAAATATAAAACCTGTTCTAAAGTTTTTCCACCATCCAAACTGCGATAAACACCTCTCTCTTTATTAGGTCCATAAGGATGTCCCAATACTGCTACAAAAATTCTATTTTCATTATAAGGATCAATACTAATTCCTCCAATTTGTTGTGCATCATGTAAGCCCATGTTGGTCCAAGTGGCACCAGCATTGGTAGATTTATATAAACCATTTCCAATTGATAAATCAGGTCTTTGAATACCTTCGCCACTTCCTACATAAACTACATTAGGATTGGAAGGGGCTACTGCAACATCACCTACAGAACCTGTGTTTTGACTATCAAAAATTGGATTCCATGTATGGCCATAATCATTTGTTTTCCATACACCTCCGTTATTAACACCTATATAAAAAACATTGGGTTGTGAAGCAACACCCGTAATACCAACAGTTCGACCTGCACGGTGCGGCCCAATATTTCGATATTTTAATCCTTGCAATAAACTAGGGTCAATGGTTTGTGCATTTATGTTTGAAAAAATAAATACAGTTCCCATTAATAGTCCTATACATTTGGGTTGCTTGAAAATGGAAGTAATGAATCGCATTTTATATGATTTTATGATTCTTAAATATACAAATAATTCATATGACAAAGGCCATCCTCAATACTACTTTGGTGACTCACACTATTTTTATTAAATTCAAGGATTGATTTTATCAATAATTAATTTTATATGAAGAAAATACTTTTTCCCTTTGCTTTTTTATTATTATGGATGAGCAATTTTGCCCAACAAGGTGTAACTCACCCATTTATAAATATGCCATTTCGATTTATTGGACCTGATGGCAATCGTACTATTGCAGTAGTGGGAGAACCAGGTAATCCTATGGTGTCTTATGTGGGGGCCGCGTCGGGAGGTATTTTTAAAACCATCGATGGGGGTGTGAACTGGAGACCCATTTTTGATGATATGGACAATGCATCCATTGGCGCCTTAGCCATTGCCGAAGGCAATCATAATCAGGTTTGGGCGGGGACGGGTGAAACATTTGTGATTCGACCTGCTCATGCTAACGGGAATGGCATTTACAAATCATCTGATGGAGGAAAGACTTGGAAAAATAGAGGACTAAAAGAAACGGTTTTAATAAGTAAAGTGATTGTTGACCCCACCGATACAAATACAGTTTATGTTGCAGCTATGGGTCATATGCATGGACCTCAAAACGAGCGCGGTGTTTATAAAACGACAGATGGCGGCTTAACTTGGAATCAAATTTTATTTGTGGATGCACTCACAGGTTGTAGTGATTTATCCATCAACTTAAAGAATCCAAAAAATTTAGTAGCCGCCATGTGGCAGGTGGAAATCAAAACCTGGAATTTAAATAGCGGTGGTCCAGGAAGTGGTTTTTATAAAACAATGGATGGTGGTAAAACATGGCAGGTCATGAATAACGGTTTACCAGGGGGTGTGCAACATCCAATTGGTAAAACATCTATTGATTTTGCACAAAGCAATCCTAATACTATATATGCATTAGTTGAAGACAAAGCGCCTGGTTTATATAAATCGGTGGATGCGGGGGAACATTGGAAATTAATGTATGAAAGCAATTCTATGGCCCAGCGCGCTCCTTATTATACAAGAGTGCGTGTATCAACCCAAGATGAAAATAAATTATATACCATCTGTGTCACTATCATGGAATCTATAGATGGAGGAAAAACTTTTAATGGTAATGGCACATATACACCTGGTGGAGATAATCATGACGTATGGTTTGACCCTAAAAATGCAAATCGAATTATGGTGGCACATGATTTAGGAATGAACATGAGTTTTAATGGTGGCAAGTCCTGGAGTAATTTAAATTTACCCATTGCACAAATGTATCATGTTGCTGTTGATGAAATGGTTCCTTATCATGTGATGGGAAATAGGCAGGATGGTTATTCGTATCGTACTTCAGCTATTAGTATGCAAGGTGCTATTCCATTGGGTTTATGGGAGGGTGTGGGCGGATGTGAAAGTGGATTTGCACAGCCAGATCCTTTTGATCCCAATATTATTTATTCAGGATGTTATGATGGGGGACTTGATGTTACAGATGTTCGAACTGGTTTGTCGCATGATATTCGTGCATGGCCAGAAGCTGGATTTGGCTGGGCTCCAGCAGATATGAAATACAGATGGCATTGGAATTTTCCAATGGTTGTTTCAAAACATCAAAAAGGAGTAGTGTATGTAGGAAGTCAATATGTACATAAAACCAACAATCGAGGAATGTCCTGGAAAATAATTAGTCCAGATTTAACAACAAACGATAAAAGCCACCAACAAAATTCAGGAGGCATGAACTCTGACAATTTAATGACTTTTGATGGTTGCACTTTATATGTGATTGCAGAGTCGCCTTTGCAATCGGGGGTATTGTGGACAGGAACCAATGATGGACAAATTAATGTTACGACCAATGATGGAAAAACTTGGAACAATGTTACTTCACATTTAAAAAACATAGCGCCTTGGGGAACCATACGAAGTATTGAGCCTTCTCATTTTTCGGTGGGAACTGCATATATCACTATCAGCTATCAACAATTAGGTGATTTTAAACCTTATATTTTTAAAACTACCGACTTTGGTAATACTTGGACTGCAATTGGAACTGGAATTCCAGCAAGCAATAGTTCATTTGTTCATACTCTTAAGGAAGACCCCACTCAAAAAGGATTGTTATTTGCGGGCACTGATAATGGTTTATACATAAGTCCAAACGATGGTAATACTTGGGTTCAGTTAAAAAATAATTTACCACCTGCACCCATTTATTATTTAGCGATTCAAAAAAACTTTCGTGATTTAGTCATTGCCACTTATGGTCGTGGATTTTATATCTTAGATGATATTACTCCAATCAGAGTTTGGAGTAAGGACATCGCAAAAAATAAAGTGGAACTAATAGCACCTCGTCCTGCTTATCGATTTAATAACAAGCCTGGCATACATAATGAAGGATCATTGGCCACTGGAAGTAATCCACCTTATGGTGCAAGTATTAATTATTTTTTACCTGACATCACTAATACTCCCCTTTTTGTTTTTATATTAAATCAAAAAGGAGATACGATTAAAACAATTAAGGGTACAAACAATAAAGGGGTAAATAGAGTATGGTGGAATTTAGCGCATGATGAAATCATTTTACCTCCTTTAAAAACCAAACCCGATAACAAGGATTTTGTTGTATTAGATAAAGAGGGTAATCGAAATTTAAATATTTACGATTTAGATATTGGTCCAGGTATGGAACCTATTAAAGTGCCTGCTGGCTTATACAGTGTGGTACTTAAAGTTGGAGGGTTCATTCAAAAACAAAATTTGACAGTTTTAAAAGACCCTAATATTCACTCCAATGATATTGATATTCAACAACAATATAAATTTGGGTTGGATTTGAATAAACACATTAAACTTTGTTTATCCATGATTGCAACAATGGAAACCAAACGCGCTCAATTATTAAAAGAAGCCACAGTAGCAGCGCTCACGCAAGAAAAAACCTTGTATCTATTAGAAGCACAGTTATTTGATATTCATTTAACAGGCGCTCGTATGGATGTGTTTAGAAATCCAGCCAAACTATTGGAGCGAATGTTAACCATTTCTAAAGAAAGCCAAACCTATGGTGCTGACTTTGCGCCAACGCAACAGCAACAACAAGTATTTAATGCATTAAAAACGCAATTATATAAAGTGGAAGCTGCTTATAAACAGTTAAAATAATTATTTTTTGATCGGGCTTGTATCCATCTCCCAATCATCTGATCTAAATAAATTCACTGGCAATCCATCCTTGCTAAATAAATTAGGGATGGCTGTATTATTAAATGCATAACGAACTGCAACTGGGGTTTTAATATTTTTATTAAAAACGACCACTTCGTTATTTTCAATTTTAGCTTGAGCCGGTAAAAATATTTTATCTGCACCTGCTATTTCAAAGCAAGTAATTTCATTTCCCTTGGATACAATTCCATTTTCGGAATGGGTGAATTGAATTTTTATTTTATCTTTTTCAATTTGATGAGCAGCGTAAATAGGGCTTTGGCAAATTATTTTTTTATCACCATAAGTTTCATTCAATGCCATATCTGATAATCGTTTAGCTACTTCTTTTTTGAGTACTGGATGAATATTAGCAGTATCGGGTACTAAATCGGTAATCACTACCATACCTGTATTAACATGTAAAGCCGATTTGGTTTGTGTTTCTCTAAGCAAAGCGCCAATATTTTTATTGCCGTAGGTGTATGGTGCAATTTGTACAAAGTAAAAAGGAAAACTCTTATTCCATTGTTGACGCCAAGCATCAATCATGCCGGTAAATAATTTTTCGTACGCATAATAAGTTTGAGTATTACTTTCGCCTTGATACCAAATAGCACCTGCTATACTAAAATTAGTCAGTGGATAAATCATTGCATTATAAGCTAATGCTGTTTTATGCGGCCACCAATCTGTTGGTTTTAATTCATCGGCACCTTTTTTTATAATTGTACTTTCATTAATGACATATTCAGGTGTCCAAGTTTCTGCCGGAGTGCCTCCCCAGTTAGAATTGATCAAACCAATGGGACTATTTAATTTCTCGTTTAAATTTTTTCCAAAGAAATATCCAATGGCGCTAAAATGAATCATTTCTTCTGGTGTACAAACCATCCATTTTCCTTCTGTATTATCTTGAGGGAAAGCAGATGTTGATTTAGGCACATAAAAAAGTCTAATTTTATTATTGTTGGCGTTAGGCGCTTCTTCCTTGCATTGAGCTAAACCCTGATCCCCCGACCACTCCATATTACTTTGGCCACCACAAAGCCAAACCTCACCAATTAAAACATCTTCTAATTTAATGGTATTGTTGCCTTTAATGATGATTGAATAAGAGCCTCCCGCTTCAGGTGTTTTAATAGTGGCAAGCCACTTTGCATCATTACCAGCTCTCACTTTATAGGTTGTAGTATCCCAACTTACATTAATCGTAATACTTTCGGAAGGTGCTGACCAACCCCAAAGATGCACATTTGATTTTTGTTGCAAAACCATATGAGATCCAATAATATTAGGTAGGCGCACATTGGCAATACTGGCGATGCTTACAAAACAAAGTAAGCTGATGAATACGAATTGTTTTTTCATGGTTTTGATTTAAATTTTTATTTATTCCACCAATAAGTGAACTTTAATACAACCGCTCTATTTTTTACGAATACTGGTCCAATATAGTAATTGTCGGTATATACTATGAATAAATCTGATACCGGCTTATACCTCCATTGAAACCTTGTATTAAAGTTAATATTTTTTGTTTGTTCATTGTATTGAAAAAAGGTAGTAAAAAATAATTTGTTGGTAAAAGTAACATCAACTTTAGGTCCAATCAATAAAAAATTATTATTGCCATAGGGTGCTGGTAATTCAATCTGATTATAGGTACTTGAAAAATCAATATTGACATAGGGTTGTATGCGGTACCCCAAATTTCCTGTGATACTTAATAATTTTCCATTGTCATAATAACCACCTATTCTAGTTGACAAGGCGTAAGTGAATTTGTGCTGTGGAGCGGACACTAAATCAAAACCGCCAGTATTCCATTGATGTTTTGTGCCTATTTCTAAGGGCACTTTTCCAATTCGCGTTGGATCAAAGGGAGCCAATAATTCAACATATACATTTTGTGCAACTGCAGACAAAGTACTTTTATCTCGGTAAGTAATTAAATAAGTAAAAGTATTACTATTATCGGTTTTGTAAAATTGGCTATTATAGTAGTAAGTGATGTTGAATTGTGGCCCATGACTTAGGATACTTCCACTTTTCGGAAAAAATAATCTTGTAACGCTTGGGTTTAATTTAATGTAGTTATTCCTGGGTACATAACCAACTTCGGCGTTGTAGTTATCTCCTACTATTTCGTGTTGCCATGCTAAGATCCATTTACGTTGGCTGTATTGTAAATTGGCCGCGTTTAAGTAATCGTTCCCGCTCATTCTAGGCGTAAATGATTTTATAAAAATTGTTTTTCCAGACAAAGTATTATTGGGAGGAGCAAGATAATATTCAAAACCAATATTTCTATTGTATTCATTTCCATCATGTTCATATACACAGTTGCACCCCCCATTTGTATTGTTTTTACCATTAAAATTCAATGCTGTTCTGTCTATTACAAAAAACTCGATGCTTGATTTTTTGAATAATTTTCTCTGAAGTGCTAATACTGTAAAATTTTGTCCTGCTAGGTGAATGTCATCATTGGGGCTTGTTTTCATATCCATTAATCCAATACGCCAATTTTTATCAAGACGCCCACTTAGTCTTGCACCAAAATCTATCGATGTATTTAAACCAATACGCCTCGAAAAAAATGGCCTAGTATTAGGAAATCCCAAGTTGGAAAATAAATCAGCGTTCTCTAAAAAAAATTGTCGATGCTCAGGAAAAAATAATTCAAATCGGCTTAGATTGGTTACTTGTTTATCCACTTCTACTTGTGAAAAATCAGGATGTATGGTTAAGTCTAAATTTAAAGCAGAGGTTAAGCTTAATTTTGCATCAATTCCTATGTCTTTACCTATATCACTTGGCTTTGTTATTTTATCACCTGCTGCATTGGTATAATCTTTCGAAACACTTGACTTAATATATGGAATTAGGGTAAAGTCATTTTTTGTTTTTGGGGGTGGCTCATCCCAAACCAATACACCTGCATAAGATAGTGATGCAGTAGGAAATTGACGTGGCACAGGTGCCCAAGCAGATTTTTCGGTACTCTTTAAATCATTTCTACTAAAATTTATCCCCCATTCAATCATCCCTTCCTTATATCTAATAGAAGTGAATGGAATAGCAGCTTCAATAATATATTTATTTTTATCTGAAGTGCTTACTGTTGTCCATTTATTGTCCCAATTTAAATCAACACTACCGCCATCGTACATGGTTCCATCCCATTGTGCACCTGCAGCATTCACGCCAAAGGCAAATCCGCTATTCATATCACCATAAGTATCCATGAAAATGATAAAATTATCATTTTTCACAAAAGCCCAATCACGTTTTAGAGATTCAATCATGTCGACACCATCTCCAATTTTATAACAAGTGGCAAGGATATATAAGTTATCATTGTCATAAGTCATTCTTACCTCGGTGGGGACCATGGCTTTACTTGTATCCATTGGTAACACCATTTTAAAATTGCTTGCTACTTCTGCTTTGGACCAGGCTTCTTCTTGCATTATGCCATCTAGCTTAATGGGAACCTGGGTTTTATGAATATGGTATCTAAATTGCGCGTTTTTTTTCTGCCCCATGACCTGGCTAACCTGAAAACTTAAAAATAATAAAAATCCAAAAATTGGTAGTTTCAAAATTGACTTGATTAATTGAGAATTAAATGTAAAGTTTTTCAGTTGAATCAAAATAGTAATATCTTTAAATTACATAAAAAAATAAGTATGTCACATAATCGACGCAAATTTTTAAGTCTTACTGCCCTTTCTGCGGGTGCGATGACACTAAGTAGTTCCGTTTTTGGTAAAAGCGCATCACAACAAAATTGGGATGATGATTTACCAAAGTCTATTCGTGATTTAAAACCTTTTAAAGGAGGAATTGAGCCTATTACAGTGGACGAACGTAAACAAAGAATTCAAAAGGCACAGGCTATCATGGAGCGTGAAAAAATAGATGCTATATTTTTAGAAGGTACTACTTCCTGTTATTATTTTACAGGTATGCGTTGGGGGCAAAGTGAACGTACTTTTGGAGTTGTGATTCCCGCAAAGGGATCTATTGCATATGTGTGTCCCAAATTTGAAGAGGATCGTGCACGTGAATTATTATTACCTGTATTTGGCGATGAAGTTAGATGTTGGGAAGAGCACGAGAGCCCTTATGAGGTCATTTTGGGAATTGTAAAAGATAGAGGCGTAAAGTATCATAAAATTGGGATGGAGGAAAGGGTTAGATTTTTTATTGCCAATGGTGTAAAAAAAGTAGCTACTGGTTTTGAGGTTGTAGATGCAACGCCAGTTACAGCAGGCTGTCGTATGATCAAAACAAAAGCAGAATTAGCTTTGATGCAAAGAGCAAGTGATGTGACCATTGAAGCATATCAAGCAGCATTTCCTACTATAAGAGATGGTATGTCTCAAACAGAATTTAGTAATAATATTTCTGCAGCCTTTAGAAAATTAGGATTTAGTGGCGGCGCTTCAGTGCAAATTGGAAAATACGCGGCACTTCCTCATGGCAGCATTACGCCACAAACAATTCATGAAGGAGATGTTGTGATGGTGGATGGTGGAACAAGTTGTGAAGGATATGCTTCAGATATTACAAGAACTTTTGTTTTAGGCAAAGCAACTCAACGTCAAATAGATGTTTGGAATTTAGAGAAGAAAGCACAGGATGCCGCATTTGCAGCAGTTAAAATAGGAGCCCCTTGCGAACAAGTTGATGCTGCAGCGCGAGCAGTCATTGAAAATGGTGGATTTAGTCATCAATATAAATTACCAGGATTGCCTCACCGAACTGGCCATGGTATTGGTTTAGAAGGGCATGAGTGGACCAATTTTGTAAAAGGAAATAAAACACCGATCGCGGTAGGGATGTGTTTTAGTGACGAACCTACTATTTCAATACCTGGTGAATTTGGAATTAGATTGGAAGATTGTTTGTATATATCAGAAGAGGGTCCTCGCTTTTTTTCCAAGCAAAGTATTTCTATTGACAAACCATTTGGATAAATTAAAGCAATCTAATTTTTAATTTACTCTCTGTATTGTCACCATTGCTGAAGGTGTTGCAGGACGAGAGGGTGATAGTTGGGTACCAGTTCCTGTAATACTTGTATTTATATTTTTAACTGTAAAATATATTTCAACATAGTCGTCAACACCAAGGTCTACAAAAAATGAATTTATAATAGTGTTTTTTATTCCCGATCCTTGGATAGTATAAGTGTTATTGGTATTGACATATGCAGCGCTGTTGCGACGAATCCATACACTAACCTCATCACTATTAGCATCTGTTTTAATAAATTGTAATGCATATTTTACTAAATAGACGCCTGCATTGGCCACAGTAATTCGGGCGGGAAGTCCACTGGTATTATTTGTGATACTGATATTATTGGCAAAGCCAGTAAATCCAAATTTGACCGAAATAGCACTTAATACAGTTGTGATTTGTTTAGATGTGTCGTAAAAACTTCCATAGTCATTTCGCAGTGGCGTATAATTTAAAGCAGTTATGATATCTTTACTAGATAAGCTTCCTATATTTATTTTATTATCTATTCGATTACTAAGGCTAGTGGTATCAATTACTGGAATTTGACTTATTTTATTATATAATTTGATTGTATCAGATGCATTTAGTTTTTGGTTAATGCGATTGCTTAAGTAAGCTGTATCAAGCTTATTCAATTTTAAATCAATACGGTTACTTAAACTAATAGTATCTATCTTACTGAGTTTTAAATTAATTCGATTACTAAGGCTAGTGGTATCAATTACTGGAATTTGACTTATTTTATTATATAATTTGATTGTATCAGATGCATTTAGTTTTTGGTTAATGCGATTGCTTAAGTAAGCTGTATCAAGCTTATTCAATTTTAAATCAATACGGTTACTTAAACTAATAGTATCTATCTTACTGAGTTTTAAATTAATTCGATTACTGAGACTAGTGGTATCAATTACTGGAATTTGACTTATTTTATTATATAATTTGATTGTATCAGTTGCATTTAGTTTTTGGTTAATGCGATTGCTTAGGTATAGGGTGTCTGTTTTTTTTAGTTTCTCATTTAGTAGAATGAGTGTTGCTTGCGAGGTGGGCTTTACGCTATCTGGGGTATTATTTACTTTATCAATTGCGGCAATAGTTTTAAAATCTTTAATATTATCAAAACCTGTACCACCTTGATTTATACTAACTAAACCATTTATATTTTTGGCATCAACCTTATCTGCGTAAAAGGCAAAGGGGACATAATTTATTTTTTGTGTTCCTAGGTTTATAAAATAAAAATCACCTGTAATATCTACTTCTACTTGTAGATATTTTTCTGATTTGGCCCAACTTATATTCTCAAAATTCCCTATTGTTGCCATTTTTCTTTCCTCACTACTACCTACCACCACCGAAAAAAGACCAATCACATTTGTAGTAACAGATTTAATTTCTTGGTATTCAATATTACCATTTAGAGAGTCCGTTTTTATAGACAAACGAAGGCTTATTATTTTATTAGTAATAACCAGCCCATTACTATTACGAGCAATTCCTTGAAAATTAATTCCTTTATTATTTTGAGCATTTAAATACATCAATAAAAAAGAAGCGATTAATACAAGAAAAAATCTTTTTTTCATAACTAAATATTATTACATTTTTATTATCTTAAAAACTTTTGTTTTTGATAATGAATTTGCAACAACATAATTTATAACCACAATATATATTCCAGTATTTGCCGAAGCAAATGGAATCTCTTGATAAAAATGTATTCCAGAAAAGGGTCCTTCAATGACTTGATATTCTTTTCCTTGTTCATGATAAATTCCAATTCTTATAATAGCAAGTCCAAGTTGAGCCGCACTAATTATTAATTTATTTTTTACGGGATTTGGGCCAATTGAAAAATGTATTCCAATACTATCCACTATATGGACATTGTAATCCATTAAAAAATTATTTTGGAGCATACCTGCAGTAATCAAAAATTGATTACTAGCATACAAGGTATTCACAATTAATCCCTCTCCAAAGCTCCAATCCCAGCTGTAGGGTTCGATAAATTTTGTATGGCCATTAACGTTGAAGGTATAAGGGTCCATATTTTGAGCTTTAGCGCTTTGTACCAAGTTTATGTAGAGCAGTAAGAACCCAATTATCCTTGTCAAATTTTTTTTCATACTCTAAAATAGTACATATATATTGTTGAAGTATAACAATTTATACATTGTATAAAATCTATATTTATTAGAAACAAATTTCACAATTTAGACTATAGCCCCTTTTATCCTTTAAATTTTGGCCATTCCTATACAGCTTATATCGTAATTACCAGTGCCTATTTATGATAAAAAATGACAATATTGGAAAATCAATGTATAATGTTTAATTTTAATTTTAAATCCCCCAGATTAAAATCATTTTACTTAATACTTTCAACTTAGTTACAGTAAATAAAAAATCAGTTATGAAAAAATGGATCTTAATTTTAATTTGTCTTCCTTTTGTTTTGATCTCTTGTAGTAAAGGAGGTGGAACTACTACACCAGTAACACCAACACCGCCCGTAGTTGTTGCTGAAGCGGATATAGCTTTTAAATTAGAAATTGATTCGAAGGAAGTGGACTACAATGCTATTTATGCATCTTTAAGTGCTTCTCAGCCGGTGAATATTAATGTGACTTCAACTCCCTTCCCAAAAGATGGTGTGAATATTGAGGTAACAGTAAAAAAAGATTTAGATAATTCAACTGTATCAGCTGATACCAAAGCGGGCACTGCCGCTGCATCAAATCCACTTACAGTGACTAGTTTAATACCAGGTGTACTTTGTACTGGAACAGTTACAGTAACTTCAAAAACACAAGATCCTGTGAGTAAGACTTATAAGACACTTACAAAAACATTTAAAATAGCGCGTAAGTAATTAACGCTTTCTCCTAAAATAGATACTTCCCCTGTAGGTTATTTACTTGCAGGGGATTTTTTTGCGATGGCCTCTATGGCATTAACTAATTTATCTAAATCTTGAATTCGAGTATACACATGTGGTGTGATGCGTACACAACTTACATTATCCCAAACAATACCCACTGTGTGTATTTTGTAGTTGTTAAATAAAGCATTGTCTAATTCACCAGGAGTCATACCATCAATACTTACGCCACAAATAGCGCAGGAGAATTCATCTTTTAATGAAGTATTAATTTTTACTTTAGGAATTTCTTTAACTCTTGTTGCCCAATAATTTTTTAAATATCGAATGCGCTCTTCTTTTCTTTTACTACCAATTGCAGTATGAAAATTGATGGCTTCTCCAATACCTTGTTCGATAGGGAAGCTTCTGGTACCAAGGGTTTCAAACTTTCTAATATCCGTTCCTTTGGGGTTATCATTACATACCAATGGCCAAATTTTTTCGATATTTTCTTTTTTAATCCAAAGCATTCCGCTACCAATTGGCGCAGATAAAAATTTATGTAAGGAAGTGCCAAAATAGTCGCAACCTAAATCCGGTATTTTAAAATCCATTAAACCAAAACTATGTGCACCATCCACAATGGTTTCGATATTATGCTTTTTAGCAAGCGCGCATAATTTTTTTACTGGCATAATTTGACCCACCCAATTCACCATATGCGTAATATGAAACACTTTTGTTTTTGGGGTAATGGCATTTTCATAAATACGTACCATATCTTCTTCATTTTCCATTGGGAATTTAAAGTCGAGTTGTTTATAAACAATACCTTCTCTTGATGCTCTTTGCTTCCAAGCATTCACCATATTGGGATAATCAAATTTGCTACCCACTACTTCATCTCCTGCTTTTAAATTCAAACCAAAGATGACTGTGTTTAATGCCTCTGTGGCATTTCGATTGATGGCAATTTCTTCAGGATCGCAACCGGCTAATTGCGCCAATTTATATCTTAAGGGCTCTCTTCCTTGATCTAAAATACGCCACATAAAATAGGAGGGCCCTTCGTTGGACATTTTATTAAAAGTCTCTACCGCTTCTTGTACGACTCTCGGACTTGGACTTACACCCCCATTATTTAAATTGATGATTGAGGGGCTTACAGTAAAGCCTTGCTGAATGACACTCCAATAATCTTCATCCATTGCCAACTCTTTAGGACTTAGCATTTTCTTTTGCAAATTGATATGCTCAAAATTGGCAGCATGGGCTTGATTAAACAAACTGTTTGCCGAAAAAGCACCTGCCATCAGGCCTAGGTGTTGGATAAAATTGCGACGGTTGGCCATATACTTAATTTGTATAGGGAAGGTAAAAAATAATATTCGAATTAATGCTGATAATCTTCTAGTTGCAATCTTGGGTAGGCTCCAAACTGAACATTTCAGCTTCTGTATAAATACGTGAATGAACAATGAACCTAAGACCCATTGGAATTTCTAGCGAAAAACTGGATCCGCGTCCAGGTGTAATGTCTATGGTAAGTTGCGTGTGTTTCCAGTATTCAAATTGATCGCGACTCATAAAAAATTCACAATCTGCAATGATGCCAATTTTTATATCACTGCCCCCAACTTTAAAATCTCCCTTTTCAAAACACATAGGTTGAGATCCATCACAACATCCACCACTTTGATGAAACATCAATGGCCCAAATTTTTCTTTTAATTGAGCAATTACATTTTCAGCTGCAGGGGTTACTAAAACTCTCTTTATCATAAATTGTTTTTTAAAAAAACAAAGAACCTTCAATCGGCTTGAAAGTTCTTTGTAATTTAAATTGTTTTTGGTTCGCTACTAAAAAAATCCAAGTTTATTTTTATCGTAAGAAACTAACATATTTTTTGTTTGTCTGTAATGACCCAACATCATTTTGTGCGTTTCTCTACCAAAGCCCGATTTTTTATAGCCACCAAATGGAGCATGCGCTGGATAAGCATGATAGCAGTTTACCCATACACGACCAGCTTGAATTGCTCTTGGCACTTGATATAACTCATGCGCATCTCTTGTCCATACACCTGCACCTAAGCCATACAAGGTATCATTTGCTATAGCTAATGCTTCCTCGGTTGTTTTAAATGTAGTAACACTAGTCACTGGTCCAAAAATTTCTTCTTGGAAAATGCGCATTTTATTGTGGCCTTTAAAAATAGTAGGTTGAATATAATAACCACCTGCTAATTCACCCTCTAACTTATTAGCTTCTCCACCACATAAAACTTCTGCGCCTTCTTCTTTACCAATTTTTAAATAAGATAATATTTTTTCATATTGATCATTAGATGCTTGTGCGCCCATCATAACAGTGCCATCCAAAGGATGACCTACTTTAATAGCTTTCGTTCTTTCAACAACACGCTTCATGAATTTTTCGTAAATACTTTCATGTACTAAAATCCTGGAAGGACAGGTACATACCTCGCCTTGATTTAATGCAAACATTACAGCACCCTCTATTGCTTTATCAAAAAATGCATCATCATGATCTGCTACAGAAGGGAAAAATATATTTGGCGACTTGCCACCTAATTCCATCGTAACAGGAATTAAATTTTCAGATGCATATTGCATAATTAATCTACCAGTGGTTGTTTCACCTGTAAATGATACTTTAGATATTCTTGGGGAGGTAGCCAATGGCTTTCCCGCTTCTGGACCAAAACCAGTAACTACATTTAAAACCCCTGCTGGTAATACATCAGCAATCAATTCCATTAAGCATAATATAGAAGTGGGTGTTTGTTCTGCTGGTTTTAATACAACGCAACAACCTGCAGCTAATGCTGGTGCAATTTTCCAAGTGGCCATTAATAAAGGAAAATTCCATGGAATAATTTGCCCCACAACACCAATAGGTTCATGCACTATAATACTTACTGTGGTTTCATCGTGCTCAGAAATAGCACCTTCTTCGGCTCTAATGACGCCAGCAAAATACCTAAAGTGATCAATACAAAGTGGTAAATCCGCTGCTCTGGTTTCTCTGATTGCCTTACCATTATCAATGGCTTCGACAGTAGCGAGGTACTCTAAATTGTCTTCAATTACCTGCGCAATTTTAATTAAAATATTGCTTCTGTAACTAGGCGCCGTTTTACTCCAGGTTGGAAAGGCTTTGTGGGCTGCATCAATGGCTAACTCCACATCTTCCTTGCCAGAACGTGCGGCTTTGGTAAATACCTTTCCATCAATAGGTGATATATTATCAAAATATTCACCTTTAACAGGAGGCACAAATTTACCTCCAATAAAATTGTCATACTTAGCTTTAAAAGTAGGACGGTTTACAATGGTTGACATAGCTTATCGTTTTGTTTAGAATGTAATTCTACTTTGAATTCTGTTGTATTTATAGTATTTTTAAGTCGGATTGTAGCACAAATCTGCCAAACTGATTTTTCAAATAGTCTACTTTATAGTAAAGACTTGAGCTACAATTTGTTAACGATTACCGCTATGACCAGAACAAGTCAATTAAAAGAGGTAGGTCTTACTAAGGAAAAATCCCTTAAGACATTAGTGGAAAACAGAACTGCTTATACATTAGATAAATGTGAGCTAAATGTATTTGAAACACATCAATCAGCCGCTTTGGTTCCGTTAACATTCAATGATTTTGTAGTAACAAGCATGCTAAGAGGAAAAAAAGTGATGCATTTATTTGATCATCCTGGTTTTGATTATTTGCCAGGCGAAACCGTATTAGTACCAGCTGGCATTGAAATGAATATTGATTTTCCAGAAGCTTCGGTGCACAACCCTACACAGTGTATAGCACTTGCCATTGATCATCAAAAAATTGAAAGTACCCTAAGTTTTTTAAATGATAAGTATCCAAGAATGGGGGAGGCTTATTGGAAGTTTAATAAAAATAATTATCATTTTCAAAATAGTTTAGAGATTGCCTCTTTATTAAATAAAATAATTTCTGTTTGCTCGAGTAATATGCCATTGAAAGATATCATTGCAGATTTGTCTCTTCAAGAACTAATTGTAAATATTGTACAGGTACAAAACAAACTTGAATTAACCCATGGAGATTATAAAAATAGCAATGCAAATCCACTTTCTTATATTACTGGATTTATTAAGGCGAATATTACCGAAAACATTAAGTTGGGGATATTAAGTGAAAAGGCTTGTATGAGTAAGACGACTTTTTATCGATCCTTCAAAAAAGAATTTGGCATTAGTCCGATTGAATATATTTTATCCGAAAAAATTAAGCATGCAAAAGAATTATTGACTATTTCTAATGTTTCTATAAAATCTGTCGCCTTTGATTGCGGCTTTAACGATGTTAACTATTTCGTGCGCTTGTTTAAGAAGGTAGAAGGCATTACCCCGCATCAGTATCAATTATTGATACAAGGCAATTCTATTATACATTAGTATATTTCATTTTTCTATAGCTGAATGCGTATTCTAACTCAAAACAACTTAAATTTAGGGTTAGAAAAGCAATTGAATTGAGATACATCTCTTGTTCCATATTATTATTTTTAGCATTGACTAGTCAGTTGGGTACCTATGTGATATATGTTGTACAGCAAGAAATAAATAAGGAAAATATTGCACAGCAAATGGCCCGCCAACTTCCAGAAGCAAATTTGGTTAAAATAAAAAACAGCCAAGAAATCAAGTGGGAAGAAGCCGGTAAAGAATTTTATTATGGAGGCACTTTTTATGATGTTGTTAAAACGGAAAAAATAAATGGGGTGACTTGGTATTTTTGTATCAATGATAAAATGCAAACAAAATTGTATAATCAATATGCTAAGACAATTCAGTCAGAGACGACGCATTTACCTAATCAAAAAGAAACCAAACATCATCTCAAATTTTCACTTTCTTATTTTTTAGTAGACTCTTATTCGATTTTTACTTTTAAAGATACTAGGTCTAATACACCCGAATTCGTGTATCAAGATAAGTTAAGTAGTACTTTTGGAACTTTACTAGTACCTCCTCCGCAACAGATATAATTTTTTAAAATTATTAATTACCTGAATCAAAATGTATTCGGGTATGTATTTATTTAAATTAATTTATATCTTATGCAAATTAAATTTGTATTTATTGCTTTTATAGCTTCATTTTTTTTATCAACGTCCAATGTTTTTGCACAATCAGACAGTACAAAAACGCTTTTACCCGAAGTGGTGATTTATGCTAATAAATTTCCAAAGCCTTTCAAAAATATTGTCCAAAAAGTAGACTTTATAAGTGATAAAAACACAATAAATCAACAAGCCAACACGGCTGATATTTTAACACAATCAGGTCATGTTTTTGTGCAAAAAAGTCAATCTGGTGGTGGAAGTCCAGTTATTCGTGGATTTGAGGCAAGTCGTGTATTATTAATGGTGGATGGTGTTAGATTAAACAATGCCATTTTCAGAGCAGGTCATTTACAAAATATCATTACGGTGGACAATATGATATTAGATAGAGTGGAAGTTATTTATGGACCTTCCTCTACATTATATGGAAGCGATGCCTTAGGAGGCGTTGTCCAACTTTTCACAAAAAATCCATTACTTGCAAGTAATCAAAATTGGAAAATTAATTCTAATTTATTACAGCGTTACGCTTCGGGTCAAAATGAAAATAGAACTCATTTTGATTTTAATATAGCTAATAATAAATGGGCCTATTTAACCTCATTTACTTATGGTAGTTTTGGTGATATGCGACAAGGTGCAAATAGATCATCTGCATTTCCAGATTTTGGTAAACGCTCGTTTTTTGTTGTGAGAGAATCTGGCGCAGATGTGATAAAAATTAATGACGATGCAAATGTTCAAAAATTAAGTGGGTATAATCAATATGATTTTTTACAAAAAGTGTTATATAAACCAAATGAAAATTCAGAACACTTATTAAATATTCAACTTTCTAATTCATCTAATATTAACAGGTATGATCGTTTAACAGAAAAAAGTAATGGTTTGCCAGTATATGCCGAATGGTATTATGGCCCTCAATTAAGAAATTTCATTTCCTATAAGTATACTGCCACAAAATTGTCTGGTTATTTTAGTGATTTAATGTTAACGACCAACTTTCAAGATATTGAGGAAAGTAGAATTTCTCGAAAATATAATTTGACGTCTAAGGATTTTCGTTTTGAAAGAGTAAATGTATTTGGAGTTAATGCGGATTTCTTACATAAACAATCTAATGGTGATATTCATTTAGGGATAGAGACATATACCAATTTTGTAAGGTCAACAGCAGAGCGTCTTAATATTCAAACAAATGTGTTGAGTAGAATTACCACAAGATACAGTGACGGCCCAACTAAAATGAGTTATAATGCATTGTATTTTCAACAAACTAAATTGTTAGATAATCATTGGGTATTAAATGATGGGATTAGATTTAACTTGGTTCAATTAGATGCACGTTTTGCTGATACTACATTAATGCATTTTCCTTTCAACAAAGCATTACAAAATAATGCAGCCATTACAGGTAATCTTGGGGTAGCGTATAATGGAGAAAATGGCTATCGCGCTACTTTAGGCATCAATAGTGGATTTAGATCACCTAATGTGGATGATTTAACGAAAGTGTTTGATACAAAAACGGGATACGTGGTGGTGCCTAATAAGGACTTAAAACCAGAATACACGTATAACGCTGAATTGAATTTGTCTCATTCTGGAAGTATAGCAAGCTGGGGTGCTTCTATTTTTTATACCTGGTTCAATAATGCGATAGTCGTTAGTAAGTATAATTGGAATGGACAAGATAATATAATGTACCAAAATGTTTTAAGTGCAGTGTATGCGCCACAAAACCAAGCCAATGCTCAATTATATGGCTTCAATGTCAATAGCAAAATAAAATTACCTTTTAATACTGTATTACAAGGAACATATACTTATACGAAGGGTACTTATAAAAGTGCGAATGTATCGATGCCATTAGATCATATTCCCCCCGCATATGGTCGTGTTGGTTTAAAAAAGGGAGATGATAAAATTAATGTAGAAGGTTTTGTATTATTTAATGGCTGGAAACATATCGCCGATTACAATTTAAATGGGGAAGACAATGAAATATATGCTACTCCAGATGGGATGCCTAGTTGGATGACTATTAATATTTCTAGCTTTTATCAACCTTCTAAAAAATTAAGCCTAGGCTTGCAAATTGAAAATATCACAGATCAAAACTATAGATATTTTGCAAGCGGAATTTCAGCAGTAGGACGAAACTTTATTTTAAGTGCTAGATTTTCGTTTTAATTGAGAAACCTATATCGTTGAATAACATAAAAAAGGGGCGCTTATTCGGCGCCCCTTTTTTATGAGTTCTTATTTTATTATATTTTAGGCAAGCTGTAACCGTTGTGGTAAGGCTTGGTAAAATAGGCTTTATTAATGGCCTCGTCAGTAAATAAATTTTTACTCGCATCCCAATTCACTTTTTTCCCAGAACGGTAAGCAATATTACCCATCTGTGCAATAGTAGCAATATGAGCCCCTTCTTCAATAGAGCAATGTAAACTTTGAGGTGTATTGTTTCTGATGGCATCTGTAAAATTGAGCCAATGTAAATTCACTCCATTGTCTTCACTTTTATGAAGTGGGATGGCTATTTTATTTTTAGCTTGTCTTTCTTCAATTACTTCCCAACCTCCTCTATCTAAAACCAAAGTACCATTATTGCCAATAAAAGCTATACCATGGTCACGACCATAAGAGCCATTGTCAATGCCCATTGCAGAATCCCAGACTAAATTAAATTTATCAAACTCATATAAAGTAGTTAAAGTATCTGGCGTTTCTTCTGCTAGCTCAGGGTAAGCAAATTTGCCACCTAATGCACTGACACTTTTAGGATTGCCTGCTTTCATACCTTGAATAGCGTAGTCTAATAAATGCACTCCCCAATCGGTCATTAACCCACCAGCATAATCCCAAAACCATCTAAAATGAAAATGGAAACGGCTTGCATTAAATTCACGAGTAGGTGCAGGACCTAACCATGTTTTATAATCAACACCCGCTGGAGGAGCGCTATTAGGCACAACAGGTTGAGGGCGCATCCATCCTTGATAACACCACACTTTTGTTGTACGGATATTACCTAACTGTCCAGAATGAACAATATCTAACGCATCTTTAAAATGTTTTTGACTTCTTTGCCATTGGCCCACTTGAACAATACGGTTATATCTATTTTTAGCAGCAATCATTGTATTACATTCTCCAATAGAATTTCCTGCTGGCTTTTCGACATACACATGTTTACCTGCACTGCAAGCATCGATCATTTGCAATGCATGCCAATGATCGGGTGTTCCTACAATGACAATGTCAATATCTTTTCGATCAAGTATTTTTCTGTAATCACTATAGGTATCAATTTTTTGAACAAGGGGTTGCTTTAATAATAATTCTGCTTTTCGTTTATTTAAAACAGATTCATCAATATCGCATAAGGCGACTACTTCTAAGTTAGGTACTTTAAGAGCGGCCATGGTATTGGACCATCCCATACCATTTACACCAATGGTAGCAACTCTTAATGTATCGGTAGTAAATATTTTACTATTCGCGAATAGATTAGAAGTCATTAAGGCACCTGTTGTGAGTGCAGTATTTTTTAAAAAAATTCGACGACTGTTCATGATCATATCTTTTAATGATTAAAATAAAAAGGCTATGTTAAATATAATTAAAAACTTTTGCTTAAAATTATATTTAATTTAAAAATTTCCTAATGAATTTGAGAAATCGAAGTTGATAATGAGATAGTTATCACTACCATTTAAGGTGCATAGATAGATTTATGACCCGACCATCCAAGGGCGCCCAAATTTCAGGGAAGCTAGGGTTAGTCAATGGCGGCATCACTAAGGATCCATTTTTATTTTGGCGCTTATCAAATAAATTTTCGCAGTTGAGTACAAAGCTGGCTTTCCCTAAATTGTATCTTAACATGATGGCAGTAAATAGATAGGCCTCTGTTTGAGTGCCGTTGTCAAGATATTGAGTACCTGTATAAGACGATTCAATACCGGCTCTAAAATTCCCATTAAATTCATAAGCAAAAACGGTTGCAAATTTATTTTTAGCAATCAAAGGTAATTGGGGGTGGGTTGCATTATATTCTCTTCGTGCATCTGTATACACATAGCCAAAGTAGAGTTCATATGGTGCTTTGATGGCTTGAATATAGGATTCCATTCCCTTTGAAACGAGCGGGTTAGAGGCATTATTGTAATAGAATACAGGAGGAATACAACAAACCAAACTTTCAAAACTTACTGTTTCTAATAAAATGGGCTTATCTACTTTATTGTAAAACAAGGTTTGATTTAAAGTTAAATTCCAATCATTTATTTTTGTTTTATAATTCACATCGTAATTAAATCCTATTGATTTTTCCGATGTAATATTTTCTCTATATCCAATTAAATAATGGTAATCTCTTTCGTCCATTTCCGAATTAAATAAACTAGGCGTTTTATAACCTTGCCCACCACCTATCCGCATTGTGACTTTGTTATTTAATTTATACATTAAGGAAAGTCGAGGTAAAACGAAAATTCCATATTGATTATTTTGATCCACCCTAATACCAGATTGCAAAGTAAATTGATCCGCAAATTTCCAATCATCCTGAATAAAAACACCCATGGTATGAAATGCATCATTTGGTAAATAACTACTATCAGGCAATTGTTTATTAAATTGCTCACCATTAAAATTGATGCCCATGACTAAATTATGAAAGTCATATTTTTTTGAAAAGGCTAGTTCCGAATACCAGCTTGATTGTTTTCCCTTCATTCCAAAAACATTAGTAGTCATGTCCCGATCAAAAAATGAAGCGTTAGTTTTAGCGGTGAGTTGTCCGCCATTCGCTAAAGGCTTCTCCCAGACTAAGTCAACTGTATTTCTTAAACTTTTATTTTGAATAAAAAATTGATGTTTACTATCTGCATTACTCGATAACACTTGCATATCTCCTCCATTTCTATCTTCATAATTTAAAGTATACCCAATCGTTAGGTTGGATTGATCTTTACCATAAATAAAGAATCGAGGGTGCACAAAAATGCTTTTAACAGCGGGCACATCAGAAAATCCATCATTGTCTACATCAACTTGTTTTTGTTGCGTTGTACCTGCATATAAAGAATAACCTACCTCCTTATTTCGAGCAGAGAAAAAAGTATTAAAATTGGTTTCTTTTAAACTAGAGTAATTAAGCGTTATACTTTTTTCTGGTTTACCTAATTTTGGTTTCTTTGAAATTAAATTTAACATACCTGCAATGGCACCACCACCGTATAAAGTAGAGCTAGCACCTTTGACCAACTCAATTTGTTGTAAATCGAGAGGGGGTATTTGTAAGATGCTAAAGCTTCCAGCATAACCACCAAACAAAGGCATCCCATCTCTTAGAATTTGTGTATACTTTCCTTGTAATCCTTGAATGCGCATATCGGCATTGCCAGTAGCCGCATTGGTTTGTTGTATTTGAATCCCAGCAATATCTCCTAATAAACTAGCTATATTACCGGGCTTGATGCCGTTTTCTTCATGCACTTCCTCTGATCCAAGTACTTCAACTTTAGTAGGTAAATCTTCGATTCTTGAATTAGTTCTTGATGATGATACTATAATGACTTCTTCTAAATCTGCCTCCTCGCGTGCGAGTAAAATTTGAATTGGCGAAGTTTTAGTTGTAAAGTTAATGAGCGTATCTAATGTGGTATAACCTGTATGAGAAAATACTAAATGTAATTTTCCTATAGGTATATTATTTAACACAAAGGTTCCTAATTCATTACTCACCACACCTTTATTAGTAGCTAATAATTTAACTGAAGCGCCTATGAGTGGCGCATTGGTTTCTTTATCTAAAATATTTCCAGAAATTGTTTGCGCTGCTAATGGAACCAATCCGAAGAATGATATTAGTGATGATAAAAAAAGACATTTTATTTTTAACATGAAATATTTTATTTTTTACTAACCACTAGAATTTTAAAAGAACCAGCAATCATCTTTGCTCTTGTATTAGGTTTAGCATCTGCAGGTAAGGGTTCAAAGTCGGCAGTGGGTAAATATAATTTATCTGATAATTCGTCAATGGCAATAGTTCTTGCTCCTTTTAATGTTGGTATGGTTTCTAGTAATTTATAATGTGCCCCATCTAATTCTTTGATAACGCTCATAGTGCCTTCCCCATTTGAAGTGTAAATAGTTTTTGTGTTATTATTAAATGCAACACCATCGCAACCATCCCCAATAGGAATTGTGGTCACCATCTTTCCATTCGCAGCATTAATGACACCTAACATTTTTTCGCCACCAGAAAATAATCTTTTGGTTTTATTATCTATAGCTAATCCGGTAGGAGATTCAATGGGAGCGATACTCCAATGTGCTTCGGCCTGAAATGTTTTTACATTGATGACTACAATTTCATTTTTGTCTTCCACGTTTACAAACACTTTCCCTTGCTCATCAGATACGGCTGTTTCAGGTTTGCCACCTACATCAACAGTGGCAATGACTTGATAATTACTTGCGTCAATAAAAGTTAAATTTTTACTACGACCATTACAAGTAATGATGGTTTTTGAAAAAGGCTCATAAAAGATGGCATCTGGATTTTCACCTGTTGTAATTGTAGCAATCACTTGATTGGTACTTAAATTAAATGCAAAAACATTATTTAATCTGCCATTACTTGTAAATCCTATTTTATGAATTGGATCAAATGCAATACCATGTATTCCTGTGGTATTCATTATTACACCTAGCGAATCCCCGTTATTTTTATTTAAAATATTGACTTGTGTACCATGAGAAACGAATAATTTATTTTCATTGACACTTAAATAGTCCCATCCACCTGGACTCTTAATTGAAAACTGTTGATTTACTTGATAGCTATTTTGAGCAAATAAAACCGTTGGAGCTATGATAAGCAATAATTGTAATAATTTTTTCATTTTTTAATTTTAATTTAGAAGTATAAATTTAATATAATTAACCAGCTTCAATATTAAATTATTTTACTTCTTTTTTAAATAATAGAAAGATTATTAGGGCTCATAATATATTATTTAATACAATATGTATTAAATTAATTTAAGTAAACCCCAGATACCCAATAGGTACACTATGATCACTATGAAAGAATCGATCCCCATTCTTCCAATTTGTTTTTTTGAATGGATGACCATACCTGCCATATAGATGCCAGTTAAAATAATGCCAAGCATTGTTAAATAAATGTCTGATGGTTTTAAATTAGGTAAAATCGCATCCCCTCCAATCAGGGAAGCCATTAAAAACAAAACAGGTAAAAATGCATTTCCTCCAAATATATCACTCACTGCCATATTATAATCTCTAATTTTAGCAGAAGCGATTCCCGTAGATATTTCCGGTAATGCTGTACAAAGTGCTAATATAGTCCCACCAAAGAGGACGCCACTTATACCCCATCTGTTTGCTAATGTTTCTCCAGATACTTCTATTGTCCAGCCTGCCAATAAAGTTATGATTGCACCAATAATAAAAACTGCATAAGCACTTTTAATACTTCCTTTAAAAGTAGATTTAGGCATTCTTAAATGATGTACTAATTCTTCTGGTTTTGGCTTTTTACTTGTATCAATGATTTTAGTAATTAAAAAAATAGTGCCAAGCCAAATGAAAATAATCATCCACTCAAATGGAGTTGTTCTAAAAAAAATAAATGTGGATGGAAATTGCGATGCAATGATGACAATACTTAAAATGAAAATTAATGCTACTCCTTCTAATATCAATACTTTTGAATGTCCTTTTTGAGTTAATGGAGCAGATCGACCTACTCCAAAAACATCTATTAAAACTAAGACCACCGTTTGAATTGCAATCCCTCCCAAAATATTACTTATAGCAATATCATAATCTCTGTGAAAAGATGCAACAGCTGTAATGGCAATTTCAGGCAGATTGGTTACAATGGCTAAAAAAACCATACCTCCAAATGCTTGACCCAGACCAAAATGAGTTGTAATAGCATCGATTGCCTTGGTGAGCTTAATACCACTTACCCAAATGGCAATCGCTGATACAATAAAAATAAGTACCAATGATTGACTTGAAAAAGTAGTTAAGTTCATGATGTTGGTTTAGAAACTGAAAGCTAAAGTTTGATAATAGTTGTAATGAAAATTTCCAATCGGCACGATGGGGTGTGTGTCGTATAAGAAATCTATATTAAATGAAGTGCTGAGTTTTTTACTGATAGGTAATTGAATAGTCGAAAACAACGAAGTACGATTCCCCCATTGGTTATCGATTTTACCTGTTTGATTAAATGCCCTAATAATTATTTCAAAATTATTATTAGGATGTATGATAGAATATTTAGCAGTGATATTTAATTTAGCATGCGTTATTTCTATCTTCTCATTATTAATCTTTGAATCATCATTCACTGCGGACCAATTCCATTTTTCTTTTTCTAAAAATAAGCCTGCACCCCAAAAAAAATCTTCATTCTGTGTATTCTTAAAATAATGAACAAGGTTTAATCCAGCCAAACTCCTTCCTTCTAAACCCAATCCACCATCCCATTGATATTGTATAAAACTTTCTAGATACAATTGATGACCAATGCTTCGATTGTTTTTTAATTGAAAAGTACCAATATCTTGAATAGATTGTCCCCCATTTGTAACACGATCAATTTTTGTATATAAGGTAGTCGCATTTTTTTTACCAACAAATGTAAAGTCGCCCGAATAAAATAAGTCTACCAAGTTTTTCTTTTGTTGATCTGTTGCAATTGAAACTGAAATTACGCTTTGTGTTTTTTTGGTAGAATCTAAGGCACTTGTTTTATCTGTATTTAAAACTTGCGCATTTACCCATGATATACTATGCAATAAAATAAAGATGCCACAGCATCTGCTAAAAATAGGGTTCCATTTCATAATCTAAACTACCGGTTATTGTAATAACGAATAATAATATTAATTAGTATTTTTTAAAAACGTACATAGTACAATTTGCTTAAAAGGTAAAAACCCATTAGTTTGTAACTTATTGAAAGTCAATAATTTAAAAAGATTTAATAAAGTCTACTAATTTAGTAGACTTTATTAAATAAAAACCTATATTTGCAAAGTCATGTGGCCGAGTGGCGAGGCAAGGGTCAGCAAAACCCTTAACGATGGTTCGAGCCCATCTATGACAACTGTGATTTTGGGTCTTAAGCAAGCAATCGTTAATCGGGCGGTGTTTCTACACTGCCCTTTTATTTACTTTTTGCTTTGTAATTATATCGATAAATAAATGCTCCTATTAAAAGCAAAGCACAGAATTGTACCAATATTTTTTCAGGATCTAAAAAGTCAATGGGTCTGTCCTTTAATAAAGGATCCATTACTAATCCATGAATAATAAACAATAGTCCTGTAAGGTATGAGATTACATGAATATTGCGCCAGGTAGTAGTGCCTAGCTTCTTTTTGATATTTTTTTGAGTCGTAACAATCACTAGTAATAATGCAATCAATGAAATTAAACCTAGTAAAACAAAATAGGGTTGATGTGGTGCATTTAATGGAAACAATAAATGACTAAAACTAAATTTAGAACTAGGATCTAAGGGTATGATAATAAAGTGACAAAATACTATTACCAAAGCCAGGTAAGCGGTATAATTATGTATGTCAATTATTTTATATGCTTTCCACTTTGTAGGAAGTTTTTGCCAATACACTGATTTTTTATAGGAAGTGCTCAGCATAATACCCATAAGAATATTGAGTGTTAAAACCACCATAGCAATTAATCCTAAGGCACCTGATATATCAATTGTTTCCATAATAATAATTTACAATATTAATGATTGTTCGATTAATTACATTCATGCTCCTCCCAGTCTAATGATATGCATTGCGAATCAACATATGAATTTTATTTAATATAAAAATTCGATTTTGTATAATAAAGTTAAATAATTTACATTTAATGTTTAAACAAGCAAGATAAACGATCTTTGTCGTAGAAATTAATTTATTAAATAAAGTTTGTTTTTATGAGGTTCCTTTTGTCAATGTTTCTTTTTTTGAATATTGCTCCTTTACAATGGGGTAATAATTACAATCAAGCAATCCAAACTGCAAAAAAAGAACACAAGTTCATACTGCTTAATTTTTCTGGATCTGATTGGTGTGGTCCTTGTATCAAATTGCATAAGGAAGTTTTTACAACTGATGAATTTAATCAGTTAGCAAACGATAAACTTGTTTTACTAAATGCCGATTTTCCAAGATATAAAAAAAATCTATTAGCCCCTGATCAACAAAAATTAAATGATGCATTAGCGGATAAGTATAATAATAAAGGTATTTTTCCTTTAACCGTTTTACTGAATGCAGAAGGGAAAATAATAAAAAGCTGGGAAGGCTTTCCCTCCTCAACGCCCGACTTCATTGAGGATATTGCTCAATCTATTCAAGACAATCAGTAATCATGTCCGCACTTACCATTTTTAAAAAGGAGATGAAATTAATGGGTAATCATTTTGAAATTACCGTGGTAGGTACTGATGAAAAATGGGCTTTTGAAAAAATCGACTTAGGGGTTGCCGAAATAAAAAGAATTGAAACTTTATTAACCACTTTTGATGAAAGCAGTGAAACTAATTTAATCAATGCGAATGCAGGAATTGAACCAGTGAAAGTGAGTAGTGAAATATTAAATTTAATTGATCGATCCATTCGTATTTCTTCGGTAACACAAGGCGCATTTGATCTTAGTTATGGTTCGGTGGATAATAGTTTATGGAATTTTGATACCACTATGACTAGTTTGCCAGACGCCAAAATGGCAAAGAGCAGAGTAAAATTAATTAATTATAGAAATATCATTATCGATAAGGAGAAGAGTACGGTTTATTTGAAGGAGAAGGGCATGCGTATTGGCTTTGGTGGCATTGGTAAAGGCTATGCCGCGGATGCTGCAAAAAAAGTAATGCAAAAAGCAGGGGTTGAAAGTGGCGTGGTGAATGCTTCTGGAGATTTAATCACATGGGGTACACAACCTGATGGATCTATTTGGACTATTGGCATTGTACATCCCGAATATGCCAACTCCGTATTTTCATATATGAATATAAGCGGATTGTCTGTAGCCACTTCGGGCAATTATGAAAAATATATTATGATTGGTGGTAAAAAATATTCCCACACCATAAATCCAAGAACAGGTCTGCCGGTGTCTGGAATAAAAAGTGTTACGATTATTTCCACCAATGCAGAAATTGCTGATGCTATGGCGACACCAGTGATGATTATGGGAATTGAAGCTGGATTAGATATGATTAATCAAATAAAAGATATTGAAGCTATAGTGATTGATGACAACAACAAATTATATGCATCTAATAATATTAAATTAACGAAATAAATTTTTGTCATTATGAAAAACAAAAAACAAAAATTCTATATTTTATTGGCTACTTTTTTTTCCATGTTATTCATTAGTTCATGTGAAGTAGTAAAAGAGTATCAAAAAAATAGAATCAATGATTCTGAGATGGCCTTATCTGCAAGAAGAGCAGAAAAAAATGAATTAAATTTTATGTCTTATAAGGAGGGCGCAGCAGGTGCCAATGGAGGTAAAACGGGAGGAGGATGTGGTTGTAATTAAATTAAAAAAATATAGAAAGCGTAGATGAAAAAAATATCACTCACTCTTATTGGATTATATTTATTATTTGTGCATGGATTCTCGCAGGTCTCCGAACAGTATAGTAATATGTTTAAAGCAAAGCCTTTAAAATTAGAAGAAATTAATTTAGTTACTAGTTATTATACGCAGGATGGGAATCATTCTGCAGTAACAGGTGGTATTGGTACAGAGAAATTGACCGATTTTGCTAATATGCTCGAATTAAAATTAGTAGGTTATAGCGATAAGGGATTAAAACATACTTTTTTAGCTGGATTAGGAGTAGATCATCATACAGCAGCTTCTCAAAAATGGATCTCTTCAACTGGTGCTTCTTCCCCTGAAGGAACAAGGGTATATCCTTCATTAAATTGGACCGTACAAAATGAGGAAAAAGGAAATGAATTTGGAATTGGCACTTATTATTCTAATGAATATAATTATAAATCATTTGCCTTGGATGCCCATGTTGGGTATAAGAATAAGTCAGGTGGCGAATTGGGTTTTAAAACATCAGCATATTTTGATAAAGTAGTTTTAATTTATCCTTCAGAATTAATTCCTACTTCTACAACCGAACTTGCTCCCACCTATAATTATGAAACCATTAAAACGAGTGCAAGTAGAGGCAGTGGAGGTACCATCGTTAATGGCGTTAATGTCGTTGAAAGCACGCATGCCAACATTCCCACAAGTCCTAGAAATACCTATACCTCCTCACTTACGCTTACTCAGGTTATCAATAAAAGCGCACAAGCTTCTATTTTATTGGATATCGTGAAACAAGATGGATGGTTAGGGCTGCCATTTCATCGTGTTTATTTTACAGATGGTACTGAGAAAATTGAAAACCTACCTCATTCTAGATTAAAAATTCCAATAGGTTTTAGATTTAATTATTTTGTTGGAGACAATTTAATCATCAGGTCCTATTATCGTTATTACACAGATGATTGGGGTTTAAAATCGCATACGGTCAACTTTGAGGTACCTTATAAAATCACTCCTTTTTTCTCTATTTCGCCATTTTATAGATATTACACACAAACCGCTACTAAGTATTTTGCTCCTTATAAGCAACACTTAGCAACGGAGACGTATTTTACAAGTAATTATTCTTCAGCTGCATTTAGTAGTAGTTTTTATGGTACAGGTTTAAGAATTGCACCGCCTAATGGCATTGGTAATACTTACTTATCCACTTTGGAGCTCAGAATAGGACATTACACACAAACAACTGATTTAAACTCCAATGTTATTTCATTACATTTCACTTGGAAGTAAGACGTAATTATTTTTATTATAACATTTAAACAAAAAAGAGGAACTTATCATGGATAGGTTCCTCTTTTTTGTTAAATTGAATTCTTATTATTTTAATTTATTGATGAATATGAGTATCATTAGATGGGGTATGATTGGATGTGGCAGTGTTACTGAAGTTAAAAGCGGTCCCGCATTTAATAAAGTAGCTTATTCAAGCTTAAGGGTGGTGATGGGAAGAGATGCTGCAAAAGTTAAAGATTATGCTACTCGTCATCATGTCCCTCATTACTGTACAGATGTAAATGAACTAATAAATCATCCAGAAGTAGACGCCATTTATATTGCAACCCCACCTCAATTTCATGAACCATATGCTATTGCTGCTATGGAAGCAAAAAAACCTGTTTACATTGAGAAGCCAATGGCATTGGATGTGGAAGCTTGTTTGCGGATTGCTGATTTTTCAAAAAAGTCGGGAATAAAATTAGTTATTGCACATTATCGACGCGCCTTGCCCTTATTTATGCAAGTAAAAAAATTACTTGATCAAAATATTGTAGGAAAAGTACACTCAGTGAATATTAATATGCAAAAATCGGCCGGTGGTAATTTAAATCTAAAAGAAAATTGGAGACTAGATCCTAAAATAGCAGGAGGTGGTTATTTTTATGATTTAGCACCCCATCAACTAGATTTGGTTTTTTATTTTTTTGGGAAGGCGATTTCGTATCAAGGGAAAGCAAGTAATCAAGCGGGTTTATATGAAGTGGAAGATACTGTTAATGGAACTATGTTAATGCAGAATGGAATTCAATTTAAAGGGGATTGGTGCTTTTGTGCCGCGCAAGAAAATGAAATAGATTTATTTGAAATTGTGGGGGAGTATGGAAAAATATCATTCCCCGTTTTTGGTAATGATATCACTGTTGAAAAAGAGGGAAAGATAGAAGTAATCCATTTTGATCCACCCATGCATAATCAACAAAATTTAATTCATCAAGTGGTTCAGCATTTTCTAGAACAGGCTGAAAACCCTTGTTCTGCTGAGGATGCAATACAATCAATGCGTGTTATGCAAGCCTTTGTATATGGCAATAATTAATTAAATTTACAACTTCGTTTAACTAACTAAAAATACTATTATGAGTAAATACTGTTTTGCGGTTGATTTAAAGGATGACCCTATTGCCATTGCTGCATATGAGGAGTACCATAAATCGGTATGGCCCGAAATTATTAAATCAATTAAAGATGCAGATATTCATGTCATGGATATTTATCGTGTTGCAAATCGATTATTCATGATCATGGAAGCAGGCGATAGTTTTAGTTTTGAAAAAAAGGCAGCGATGGATGCTGAAAATGATATTGTAGTTCAGTGGGAAAAATTATTATGGGACTATCAACAAGCATTACCTTGTGCTAAGCCTGGAGAAAAATGGGTACTGATGAATAAAATATTTTCTCTTTAAATAGAGAAAAAGAATTGCTCAATAAAAATAACACAAGCCATCGCGAGTACAAACCAGCCAAATCCCTTTTTAAGTTTAGCACCATCTATCTTTTTATTAAGATAATTTCCAATTATAATACCAAGCGTCGCTAAGAGTACAATTGTAATTAAAAATTTCCAATCAATGATGGTATGAGTAAGGTCTCCAACAAATCCTACTATCGATTTAATACTTATAATAAAAATGGAGCTTGCTATTGCTTTTTTCATTGGAAGTTTTCCAAGAATGACTAAAGCGGGTATGATTAAAAAGCCCCCTCCTGCACCCACAATACCTGTTAACATGCCTTCGCCTAGTCCTACCATCATTAAGGCTAAGCCATAAACTGGCATCATGCCCTCCACTTCTTTCTTATTTTTCCCTAAAATCATGGACAAGGCCGAAATAAACATTAGAGAAGCAAAGAACAACATGATAAAATTACTTTTGCTCACAATGTTATTTCCTAGATGGATACTTTCTGGGATATTGGGTAGAAAAAATTTCCGTGCTATAAAAACCCCTATCACCGAGGGTATTCCAAAGACAATGATGGTTTTAATATCTACTAATTTTTGCTTTACCCTCGAAATGACACCTGCAATACTACTTGCGCCAACAACACATAGGGAGTAAGTAGTGGCCAGTAGTGGGTTAATATGGAACAGGTACACTAATACCGGTACTGTCAATATGGAGCCACCGCTACCAATCAATCCTAATGAAATTCCAATTAAAATAGATGCAAAATATCCGAGTGCCTCCATGTTTGTTTATTTTTTGGCAAAAATCTTAAAAAAGTAATACAAGATATGTACTATTAGTCACTTAGTAAATAATTTTGGGCAAAACTGAGGATTAAATATATTTAGTTAAAACTGATTTTTGTCACCGTATGCTTTACTTTTATATTGGAACTTTGGCGTTCATTCAAAATGGTATCTTATGAAAATTGAGCAAATTTATACTGGCTGTTTAGCACAAGGTGCTTATTATATTATGAGCGAAGGTGAAGTGGCGATTATTGATCCATTAAGGGAGGTGGATCCTTATATTCAAAAAGCTGCTTTAGATAAGTCAAAAATTAAATTTGTTTTAGAAACACATTTTCACGCCGATTTTGTTTCAGGTCATTTAGACTTAGCAAAAAAAACGGGTGCTAAAATTGTGTTTGGTCCGAATGCAGCTCCTGCATTTGATTTTTATGCTGCAAAGGATAATGAAGAAATAGCATTAGGTAAAATAAAAATAAGGGTATTGCATACACCTGGACATACCATGGAGAGTACTTGTTATTTACTCATCAATGAACAAGGTAAAGAAGTTGCATTATTTAGTGGAGATACTTTGTTTATAGGAGATGTAGGTCGTCCCGATTTAGCTCAAAAATTAAAGTCGGAGTTGACACAGGAAATACTAGCAGGTTATTTATATGATTCGCTTAGAAATAAAATAATGACTTTGTCGGATGATATTGTAATTTATCCTGCACATGGCGCAGGTAGTGCTTGTGGTAAAAAAATGAGCAAGGAAACACAAGATACCTTGGGTAATCAAAAGTTGAGCAACTATGCATTAGATGCAAATATGACCAAGTCTGAATTTATCGAAGCGGTGTTAGACGGATTAGTAGCACCTCCTGGGTATTTCCCTTTAAATGTTATGATGAATATACAAGGCTATGATAGTATTGATCAAGTGTTGGAGCGAGGGCAACATGCAATGACTCCTTCTGTTTTTGAAACAGTGGCTAACGAAACAGGTGCTTTAATTTTAGATACACGCGATGCGCAAATATTTGCTCAAGGTTTTATACCGAATTCCATTAACATTGGAATTGAAGGCAATTTTGCACCCTGGGTAGGCGCGATGATTCCCGATATAAAACAAGAAATTTTATTAGTAGCAGAGGAAGGTAGAGCGACCGAAATTATTACTAGACTAGCTAGAGTTGGCTACGATTTTACAATTGGTTATTTAGAAGGAGGATTTAATGCTTGGAAAGAATCTGGAAAGGAAATAGATTGTATCAAGTCCATTGATGCAAAGGAATTAGCCTTACTTCAAAAGCAGGACGCGCAACTATCTATTTTAGATGTTCGAAAAGCCTCCGAATTCAAAAGCGAACATATTAAAGGTGTTCAAAATGCACCACTTGATTTTATCAATGATAGCATGGCAGCTATTGAAAAAGATAAAACTTACTACGTGCATTGTGCAGGAGGATATCGATCTATGATTTTTATATCCATTCTAAAAGCCAGGGGTTTTGAACATTTAATAGACGTGAAAGGAGGATTTAAGGAAATCAAGGAGTCAGGCCAATTCAAACTAACCGATTACAGCATTCCTACTACTTTTCTTTTGTAAATGTATTACATAGGCGCATAATACATAACCAATAATTTCTTACATTCATGTAAATTATTATTTATGAAAAATAGGCTGCGTCCAATTATTTTTATTTTTACGATACTCTTAATAAGTCATTTTTGTCAAGCACAAGAGGCTACAGTTCAACATAAAATAGTCATTCAATTAACGACAGCCGACACGAGCGCTTGGTCATCGACCATTGGAAGCATAAAAAATATTCAAAAAGTATTTAAAACCAATTTGCAAATTGAAGTAGTAGTGCATGGCAAAGCCCTTGATTTTTTAGTAAAGGACAAAACTTTTTTTGCCAATGAAATAGCTGGATTGACAAAAGAAGGCATTGTATTTTCTGCCTGCGAAAATTCAATGCGCAGACATAATATACAAAAGGCAGATTTACTGACCGATGCTTTTACAGTGCCTTCTGGTGTGGTAGAAGTAATTTTAAAACAAGAACAAGGCTGGACTTATTTAAAAGCCAGTAATAATTAGTCAATGATAACAAAGGGCTTATTTTTTTCTTTCTATTTCTTTATTTAGCTCTTCTATATCTACCGACCTTTCGGTGTTGTCGCCTAATAAATATTTCGAAAAATAATCGGCCGTTCTCCAGAACCAATATTCACTCATGTCTCCAAAGCCATGTCTTTGAGTGGGTAGTATCAACATATCAAAACGCTTATTGGCTTTTATCAATGCATTCACTACTCTAATGGTATTTGACGGGTGCACATTGTTATCAATTTCACCATGAATTAATAATAATTTACCCTTTAAATTTTTTGCGATATCTGGATTTTTGTCAATCATATAGGTAAATGTAGTATCACCTTTATCTGAAATATTTTCTTTTACTCCATTGTGTTTTTCGCTCCACCATCTATTATAAACACTGTTATCGTGATTCCCAGCATTGCTTACTGCAACTTTAAATATGTCGGGATATGCAAACATGGCGGCAGTGCTCATAAACCCACCACCACTATGACCATGAATACCCACTTTGTCACGATCTATAAAACTAAATCTGTCTGCTAATTGTTCAATGGTTGCTTTTTTATCAGCCAAGCCGTAATCTCTTAAGTTGCCATATCCATAATTATGATACCATTTACTACGAGCAGGGTGACCACCTCGATTACCTATGGTTACTACAACAAAACCCAATTGAGCTAAGCGATCAATTCGATCCATTCCTTTACTAAAACTTTTATTTACCGCTTCAGTTTGTGGTCCAGGATAAACATATTCTATAATGGGGTATTTTTTGGTGCTATCAAAATCAAAAGGCTTATACATCACTCCAAAAATATCAGTAATACCATCGTCCGCTTTCACTTTAAAAGTTTCTGGATATTTATAACCTGCTGCAAATAAGGAACTTAAATCAGCTGTTTCCAGGTCCATCAATTTTTTACCCTCTGATGAATACAATGCAGAACTAGGAGTTGAATTAATACGAGATGAATTATTGACAAAATAATTTTTCTTGTCATTCATACTAAAATTATGATCAAAATTACCAGGGTTTAGTAATTGTAAATTAGATCCATCAAAATTAACTTTGTATAAGTGTAAGTAGTAGGGGTCCTCTTTTACATTATTATTTACACTTTCCCTTCCATTGGCCGAAAAGTAAACTACTCTCTTTTCTTCATCAATTGAAACAATATCTTCTATATGCCATGGGCCTTGTGTAATTTGATTCTTTACTTTACCATCCTTGTCGTGCAGATACAAATGCGCCCAACCATCTCGCTCACTCCATTCTATGATTTCTTCTCCATTTTTCACCAAACCTGGTTTTTTAATTTCAACATAAGTATTAAGACTTTCCTCAATTAAAGTTTTAACAACACCGGTGTTGATGTCTACCACACATTGGTCAATTTTTTTAAGGTCGCGACTAGTACGAGATAAGTATAGCTTATCATTTGTTCCTAACCAAATCATTGGCTTGTGTTCGTCGTCACGCGTATTAACATTGGTGGTTTTATTCCATATGGAAATATCTTGGTCTTTAAATAAGGAAACATCAATTTCTTTATAAGTATATGCAGTCATATCAATCATCATTAAATGATCGATAGGCGCTTCTTTTTCGCCGGGCATCCAATATTTATATGTTTCTAGAGTAGGGCGTGGTTCGGCGATACTATTAATCACCCATAAATCTTTCACTTTTCTATTATCTACCTTAGACACAGCAAGGTGTTTGCCATCCTCACTCCACATCGCAGAAACAGGCTTTCTTTTATTTGCATTTTTTTCTGCGTCTACATTGGTTTCTCCCCCGCCACCATAGGCACTTTCGCTATGCCAACTAAAATTTTGTATACCATCTTTCGTGATGGCGTGTTCAACAATGGTACTATCATCTTCATTTTTTATAGCCTTATCATAATTTTCTTTATCCATATAAAATAAATTATAATTTCTTCCAAACACAATTATTTTTTCATCAGGCGATACGGTTGCCCAACTTGGTTTTCGTTTTGTTTTTTTAAAGCCTACTAATTCGTTAAGTTGTTCAGTTATTAAATTATATTCAAAATAAAATGTCTTCTTAATTTTTTCAGGCTTCTCATCTTTTTTTAATACGCCTTCTTTATTTATTTCAATGGAACTTTTCAATTCAAATTGAATCCAGTTTTCATCCTTAATAAATTTTAAGGAATCAATAGGTAGATGCTGACCATCAAATGGATCTTTAATAATTTTAGTCAGCTCTGCTGCTAATTTATCACGATTGAACATCGATCTTTTTTCGTTTTTTGCAGGGTCTACAATATTCCATTGTTTACCCTCACTTGTTTCGTAAGTGTACCAAAATTTATTAGACAATTTTAACCAATGAGGGTCCACAGACAATGAGAAAATCATCTTGTCTAATTTTTTTGGAGAAAATCGAGCTGCTAAACTATAATTTGCTTTTTGTTGACTCATCGCAAAAAAAGGCATCACCATGATAATGAAGAGTAAGTATTTACGCATAAAATTGATTTGTATATAGGAAATTACCAAATATGTACTAATCTACCTACTTGAATACTCCTTTTTTGATGAAAGGTGCCATTGTAGAAGGCCCTTTATTAATTAGCAGACAAAGTTTTACGATGTAATGAAATATGTTTTAAATTAGATAAAATCAATATTATGAAATCCTTCATTATTAGCTTCATTTTTATCATACAGTTAATACAACTTGATGCACAAGTGTCTTCGGCATATACTGCTCCTACCTATCAGGACGCCACTCGTAATGAACGAATTGCTAAAATATTTCCCTTAGTGGAGCAGATCTATAAAAAATTTGCTACTGAAAACCATTTTCCAGGTTACGCTTTTGGAATTGTAGTAGATGGAAAATTAGTTTATAAGGGAAGTGAAGGATTTGCGAATTTGGAGGAAAAAATCCCTGCTAATAGTGCTTCTATGTTTCGTATAGCATCCATGTCAAAAAGTTTCACTGCCATGGCCATTTTAAAATTAAGAGATGAAGGAAAATTACAATTGGACGATGCCGTTGAAAAATACATCCCAGCATTAAAAGGGCAAGGGCTTACAACAGACGCTCCCCTTATTACGATTCGTCATTTAATGAGTCATAGCGCAGGTTTTCCTGAGGACAATCCTTGGGGCGATAGGCAGTTAGATGATACGGAAGCCGATTTAAATACACTCATCAAAACGCAATTATCTTTTTCCAACACGGCAGGTGTCGCATATGAGTATAGTAATTTGGGTTTTGCAATGTTGGGGTATATAATTCATAAAGTATCTGGCATGACATATGATGTATATATTCATAAAAATATTCTGACACCCTTAGGAATGAATAATACCACTTATGAGTATACCAGTATTCCTAAAGATAAATTTGCATATGGATATCGATACATTAATAATCAATGGCGTAAAGAGCAACCATTAAAGAATGGCATTTATGGTGCGATGGGAGGGATGATTACTTCTATTGATATGTTTAGCAAGTATGTTGCCATGCACGAAGCGGCTTGGCCTGAGCGAAATGGTAATGAAACATTTCCAATCAAACGAAGTAGTATTAGAGAAATGCATCAACCTGCTCGTTTCATTGCATTGAATCCTTATACTCGATTCCCAAGTGGCAAAATAATGGCAACTATTGACAGTTATTCATATGGACTTCATTGGATGATTGATGCAGAAAATAAAAAAAGTATTGGTCATAGTGGTGGCTTGCCTGGGTTTGGTTCCAATTGGCGCTTTTTGCCTGACTATGGGATTGGCGTTATTTTATTTGCTAATGTAACTTATGCGCCAACTTCAACTATCAACTTAATTGTGTTAGATACGATTATTCAATTGGCTCACCTAAAGCCACGCTTAGTAAGTGTTTCACCCATACTAGCACAAAGGCAAAAGGAATTAGCAGGCATCATCACTCATTGGAATAATAAGGAAACAATTTTTGCGGAGAATTTTTTTGATGATTATCCTATTGAGGCCTTAAAAAAATCTGCTGATGAAATTTTTATGAAAGTAGGGAAAATTAAAAAAGTAAATACAATGATTGCTGAGAATCAATTAAGAGGGTATTGTATTATTGAATGTGAGATGGGTAAATTAAAATTGGCATTTACTTTAACACCCGAAAATCCAGCACTCGTTCAAGCATACCATTTAACAATCGAAAACCCTTAATATCATTATATTGAAATGTAAATTGTTTTTTACTTGGAAAGGACTGTTGCTTTGGAGTAATCATTTTTATGGTATTTGTGGTGCTTTGTTGGCCATTGAAAGCTCGTTGATTATTAAACAGACTTTACCCTCTTTGAATTTAATTTTATTTATTTATGCAGCCATTGTTTTTTATTATACACTAGCTTATTTAAATGAACAAGCGCAAGGATTGTATAATGAACGCACTCAGTGGTATGCGAATGCTAAAACTTATTTATTAATTAGACAGTTTATATTAGCGGCATTCCTTGTATATTTAGCAGTAGCCCCCCTTGGATTGATGCAACAACTTATTGAACTTGAAATACAGGATCGAATTTTTATTTTAATTACGCTACTGATTACAGCACTATATTATATACCGAGCCAGTATTTTTTAAAATCTTTTCAAATTAGAAGTGTAGGTTTTATAAAAAGCATAAGCATTGCTTGGGTGTGGACTTTAGTTTGTTGTTGGTTGCCATTAGTGATTGAAAATCATTCATTGCCTTTATTTCATCTTTCTAATCCTACTCATTATATATATTTATTACAACAGTTTATTTTTATATTAATGTTAACCATCTTATTTGATATTAAAGATATTAATAGAGATGTGGACGAATTTGTAAAAACAGTTGTAGTTAAGTATGGCGCCAGGACGACTATTTTTAGAATTATTATTCCATTACTTATTACCTATATATGGTTAGGGCTATATGTTTTTTTTAGGGCTCATCAACATTTTCTATTTATAATTTTTCCTTTTTTCATTGCCTTTGCATTGATAAAAGTGATTTATATGATTCCTAAGCGGAAAAAAATTCATGAAAATGTCATACTTATCGATGGCTTAATCATTATAAAAACAATCTTGGGCATATCCTTGGCTTTTTTGTATCACTAATACAATTTTCATTAGGTGCATGCATTTTTAATAATAAAGCGAGTCCTTTAGAGACCAACGATGAAAGGGGTAGCCCAATCATTTAAAATATATTAATATGTGCTTACCATTTTAGTAATTTCTCAAATTTCTGAATGCTTTTACCTTAATTACATTAATTTGCATCCTTATTTAGCACATTAATTTATATTCTATTATGGAGGAGCAAAAAAAGAAAAAACAAGCAAGTATTCGTAAAGTGGTTATTAGCATTTTATTGATTGTGGCCTTATATTTTGGCGGCAGAAAAGTTATTTTTTCAATTACGCATGAAACCACAGACAATGCACAAATTGAAACCACTATTGTACCTGTTTTAACTCGAATTTCAGGCTATGTAAAATCATTAGAAGTGAAGGATTATGATTCTGTGCATCAATCTCAAATTTTAGCACAATTAGATGATGCTGAATTAAAAATGCAATTAGAAGAGCAGCAAGCTGACCTGCTTCAAACATCGGCAGAGGTTTCTAATGCGAAAGCGCAATTAGAAAATGCCATACTTTCTCTAAAAATAAACAAGGGCAATATTGATTTAAAAAATATTAAATTAAAAAAGGTAGGCAATGATTTAAGTAGAGATCAAAATTTATTTAAGGAGCAAGCCATTACTAAAAAACAATTAGAGGAATCTGAATTCCAGGTTTCTACTGCAAATCAGGAATTTAGTAATGCTCAAACTGAATATGCAACTGCTAATAATAAAATTGCTGCATTAAAGGAAAATGTAAATAGAGTTTTGGCGATGATTGATATGAAAAAAGCTAAAATTAAAGAAACAGAATTAAAATTAACTTATACGACAATAACGGCCCCCAATACAGGAAAGCTAGGTAAAAAAAATATCAGTATTGGTCAATTTGTACAAGCGGGTACTCCATTATTTAGTATTGTGAATGATAGTAATTTTTGGGTGGTTGCAAATTTTAAGGAAAGTCAATTAGAATCTTTAATTGAAACAAAAAAAGTAAAAATTCGAATTGATGCTTTCCCAGACCTAGATATCGAAGGGACTATCCAAAGCTTAAGTGATGCAACAGGTGCAAAATTTTCATTACTTCCTCCAGATAATTCAAGTGGAAATTTTATCAAAGTAACCCAACGAATTCCAGTAAAAATAGCCATCAACAATCAAGCTGCTTTTAAAAATAAATTAAGAGCAGGGATGAGTGTATTTATCACCGTTGACAAATAGTAAGCATGGCAGCGCTTAAGGGCATCGCAAGAACCATTATTGTAATTACGACTGTATCAGCTGCTATTATGGAGCTGATTGATACTTCTATTGTCAATGTTGCATTAAACGACATTTCGGGAAGCTTAGGGGTAAGTATCGAAGATGTAAGTTGGGTGATTACTTCCTATGCTATTGCCAATGTTATTATTATTCCGCTTACTGGTTTTTTAGCAGAATATTTTGGGCGTAAAAATTATTACATCGTTTCGATGATCATCTTTACGGCGGCGTCATACTTATGTGGGCAGTCGGATAGTTTATTAGAATTAATCCTTTGGCGTTTTGTACAAGGTGTTGGCGGTGGGGCATTGCTGTCAACTTCACAAGCGATATTGTTTGATGCTTTCGAACCCAAGGATCGGCCTATGGCTGCAGGTTTATTTGGAATGGGGATTGTATTGGGTCCAACATTAGGTCCAACATTAGGAGGTTGGATTATTGAGCACAATAGTTGGCCTTTAATTTTTATGATTAATATTCCTATTGGTATCATTGCTACTTTTTTATCTTTCACATTTATAGATAAAAAAGAAGGTGAGGGAAAAGGGAAAGATGCCATTAAGATAGATTATACAGGCATCATGCTATTAATGGCAGGAATTGGATGTCTGCAATATGTTTTGGAAAGAGGAGAATCAGAGGAGTGGTTTAATAGTGAAACCATTCGCTATTGTTCTGGTATCGCAGTGATTGGGCTTATTTCATTTATTTTATATGAATTAAATATCAAGCAGCCGGCTGTTAACTTAAGAGTACTTAAAAATCGAAACCTTGCCTTTACCACCATTTTTACATTTGTAGCGGGCTTTGGTTTGTTTACTTCTGTATTTGTATACCCTGTGCTTGCACAGAGAATCATGGGCTATACTGCATTTGAAACAGGTATTTCACTATTACCTCCAACTTTAGCAGGGGTGATTATGATGCCCATTATTGGCAAATTGATGAGCAAGGGTGTGACACCTATTCCATTTGTTATTGTTGGGTTTAGCTTGTTTTCGGTGTATGCATTTTATAGCGCTTCCATGCCTTTGGATGCCAGTAAATGGGACTTTTTTTGGCCATTGTTGATTAGAGCATTTGGTATTTCGATGAGTCAATTACCATTGATCAATCAGGCGGTGGTAGGCTTGGCCCCTAAAGATTACGCAGCTGGCATTTCTTTAAATAATATGATTCGTCAATTGGGAGGAGCATTTGGTATTGCAATGGCTAATAATTATGTAGCAAAACAATATTTTCAACATCGCACTAATTTGCTTGCAAATATGCCATCGGATGGCGCGCAATGGCATGAAAGAGTGACTGCTGTCACGCAAGGCATTGCCTCTAAAACGGGCGATTTACATGGAGCCACTCAAAGGGCTTATAAAATGATTGATATGTCTGTGGATCGGCAAGCTTATTATCTATCTTATCTAGATACATTTAGATTAGTAGGTATTTTCTTTATTGTAGTCATCCCTTTAGTTTTTTTCTTAAGGACTAATAAAAAAATGGATAAAGCTGCTGCTGACGCCGCGGCAGAAGCGCATTAAAAATGTATTTATACTTTTAAAGTAAACGAGATATGAAAAAAATAATGGTAGGTATTTTAGTAGTCATGAGTAGTTATTCTACTTGTATTGCACAAAGCTTAATAAATGGCGAACTTAAAAATTTATTAAATCAGTCCTTACTTTATTTTCCAAAAGTGAAGGAGGTACAACAATCGGTACAATTGGCCGAAGATAAAGTAGCATTGGCCGAATTAAATAAATATCCAGATATTACACTTGATGCAAGTTATGCCTATGTGCAACCTAAAATAGAAGTAGCATTTGGTGATAAAACTTTTCAATTTGCACCCGTGCATAATGTCTCAGGGGCGCTCAATGGTACTTATACTTTGTTTGATTTTGGTCGATTACAATCTAGTATTCAAAAAGCAAAATTAGAATTACAAACTTCAAAACATATTGCCGAAGAATTGAAGCACAGTTTATTTTTTCAAATAAGTCAATTGTACTACCAAATTATTTATACCAAAAAGGCGATTGATATTCAAAGTCAAGTGTTACAGTTACTTAACGAAAATAAAGTAGTGGTTGAAACGCAATTAAAAAATGGAAATGCAATTCAATTGGACTTGTTGACTATTCAAAGTAAGATAGACAATGAGTTAAATAGAAAGATTGATTTAGAAAACAATAGTCAAAAGCTACTGAACTTATTAAAATATGCTACAGGCGTCACTAATATTACAGAAGGCCAGCTTAGTATTACTTTGAAAAAATACACTTTAGACGAAGCCTTACAAATGGCATTGATACACAATCCTAGCTTGGCAATCACAAAGGATAAAGTAAATGTATCAAAGGCCGAAGTAGCCATTACTAAATTAATTGAGCGTCCTTCTGTAGGGCTAAAAGCCAGCGTAGGCTCTAGAAACGGGTATTTACCTGAAATACAAGATCCTCGTTTTAATTACAATGCCGGTATTGGATTTTCTGTTCCTTTATTTAACGGAGGCAAGACAAAACAACAAATTAAAATTCAGGAGCGCTCTTTAGCATTGAATGAAACAGGTGTAATTGCGCAACAACATGATGTTGAAAAAGATATTCAAGCTGCATTAATAGATATCAATAGCAATGAAAGCAGAATAAAAAATGCGGCTACTCAAATAGAGCAAGCCGCATTAGCGCAAAAATTAAGTGTCAGCAAATTAAAAAATGGAACCGCAACGCCTATTGAAATCACTTCAACAAATGCGGATTATCAAAGGGCTTTGCTCAATCAGCTCCAGTATCAATATCAACTTTGTAATGCGCAGTTAGAATTAATTAAATTAATGGGCATCGAATTACTTGATTAAAAATCAGCATAATTTTTTGCAGTCATTAATACAGTTTCGCCTTTGTTTACAATTTTTTGATATTTTTTATCGGGTGCAATTTTTTTCCAAATAGCATCATCAAAAAAAGCTTTCCAATGTGCATCGCGTTCCGCCATATTATTAAAGCTGGTCATGTATATTAAGTTGGGAGTCCTGCCACCCGCAATCACTTTAGAATAAAAAATAGCATTAAAATTTAATTTATTAAATAGTGTAATTTCTTGCCCTTCATTAAACATATGAATTTTGCGTAAATGCATTTCCTCGGTAGGGCTTTCATAGCTTCGATATTCATAAATCCGAGTATTGGTTTTTATTAAATTTGAATTGGCATTAAATTGAGGTTGCAGTTTAAATGCTTTAGTTAATAAAACTTCAATACGATTATAGGGCAAACTACTGTCTTTATTATCTAAACGAAGTAATGGGTCATTTCCAAAGGGATCTAAATTTTCAATAGGCTGGTCTAATTGCTCTAATTGATTCAAGGTTTTTAATGGTATCCATACATAAATGCGCTTATCTGCACTGGTGTCATTATCTAATGGGGAAAAGACGCCTATTTTTTTAAAACCACTTTTATGTAAAAAGGGTAAATACGCAGATTGTAAGTATTGGTCAATATGATCCAATTGTTTTTGTGAACTACAGTGGAATATTTTGATTAAATAAAATTCTCGAGGTACTGCGTTGTTATTAGCTTGAGTTTGCAATACACCTAGCAGCAATACACATAAAAAATACCATTTTTTCATAAAAAACTTATTTGATTAATATTCAGATTAAAATTCAATGATTAAGTTACTGCTTTTAAGTGTTTTTGGAAGCTTTTTTTGTTTTTTTGTTTTGCATGAATTATATTTAATCATAATTCATTAAACAAAATACAGCTTGCTCATCTAATAGGTGTCATCAAATAGATCATCTTTAAAGCAATCAAAAAACTTAATTAAAACCAAATTCAATGGAAAAATCGAAAAAAGACTTTATCCCTTTTATATTAATTACTTGTTTATTCTTTTTATGGGGCTTTGCTAATAATTTGGTACCTATCTTAATTCCACATTTAAAAAAATCTTTTACTTTAACCACTACACAATCTACATTGGTTGACTCTGCAGTATACATTGCATATTTTTTTATGGCTTTACCAGCAGGGCTTATCATGAAGAGATTCGGATATAAAACAGGTATTATCATTGGACTTTTATTATTTGCAATGGGCGCCTTTTTATTTGTACCTGCAGCGAACAACCAATCCTATGTTTATTTTTTGTTTGCCTCCTTTGTTATTGCTTGTGGCCTTACGATACTCGAAACCGCTGCCAATCCTTATGCTTCTGCATTGGGAGATCCGTCTTCTTCAACACAAAGATTAAATTTAGCGCAATCTTTTAACGGACTTGCTGCTTTTTTAGCTCCTTTAATTGGCGCCAAAGTTATATTTACACAAGGCAATTCACCCGAAGCCTTAACTGCCATGTCTGCATCGGTTCGACAAGCTGCCTTGGCTTCTGAAGCGTATACAGTTAAAACACCCTATACTATATTAGGGTTGGTATTAATTGTTATTGCTGTTTTATTTTATTTAGTAAAACTACCAGATATTAGAGCAAAAAATTCTACAACTAACAAAGCAACAGTGTTAGGTACTTTCCAACATACTCATTTAAGATGGGCAGTCATTGCTCAATTCTTTTATGTAGGAGCGCAGGTATGTGTTTTAAGTTTATTCATTTTATTTGCAACTGAATCTGCTGGAATCAATCAATTCCAAGCTGCTCAATATTTAAGTTTTGGCACTTTGGCTTTTTTAATTGGTCGATTTACGGGAACATTTTTAATGAATTACATTGCACCAAGTAAACTATTAACTCTTTATGGATTAATAGCAGCAGTACTTTGTATTATTGCAATTGCTACACATGGCATGATTACTATTTATGCCTTAATCATTATGTGCTTTTTCATGTCTATTATGTTCCCCACCATCTTTTCATTAGGTATTAAACAATTAGGTACAGATACCGAAATGGGTAGTAGCTTGATTATTATGGCCATTGTTGGGGGTGCCATTTTACCTCGCCTATTTGGGCTGATATCCGATGCAACAGGCAATATTCAAATGGGGTATCTCGTACCGATGGTATCCTTTTTAGTAGTCGCCTATTATGGATGGAAGGGAAGCGAAGTAAAGGAGTAATACTATTTAATAATATTTTGATGGATCATCCAATGCTGCAATAATGTAGGCCAGAATATTTCACTGGCATCATTTTTCATTCCAAATCCATGCCCCCCTTTATCAAAAAGATAAATTTCAGCGGGGACTTGATGTTGCATGAGTTGATTATAAAATTGGATGGAGTTGGCTACCGGAACAGCACCGTCATCTTTTGCATGTACTAAAAAAGCAGGAGGGGTATTTTTTGTAACATGCTCTTCGTTACTAAAATAATGAACTTGATCTTCAGATATGATGGGTCCAATTAAATTATCTCTTGATCCACTGTGACCAAAACTGCTAAAACTAATAACGGGATAAATCAGTATTTGAAAATCTGGACGACATGAGATTTTTTCAGGGAAGTTAATTTTTAGATCATCAAAATGCGTTGCAGCCGTTGACGCCAAATGTCCCCCTGCCGAAAAGCCCATGATCCCAATTTTGTGATCATCAATTCCCCAATCCGCTGCATTTTTTCGGGCCAAATATATGGCTTGTTGTGCATCCTGAAGGGGAGCAATGGTTTTATCTAATTGATGTTTACTACTTGGAATTCGATATTTTAAAACAATGGCATTCACCCCAATAGAATTAAAAAATGCAGCCACATCGGTTCCTTCATGAGAGGCAGCTAAAATACCATAACCACCACCAGGACAAATAATTACGCAGGGCCTTTTTATATAGTCCTTAGCTACTCTAAAGTATTGATATGCAGGAATAGATACTTTTGCGATTCGTATTATCCCATCATTCGTTACATTTTCCTCATTGGCTGCATCTATATAATTAGGTATTTGGTCATATAGGGGCAGATATTGCGCTGTTGATTTTGACATATGAATAGTTGAAAAAATTAAAATAAATAATAGAATTTTATTTTTCATAGTATAAAAATTATTAGTTTTAAATATTCCTATTGCTTTATTAATGTAATATACTAAACACATGAATAAGTATGAATACAAGGGATGGTAAATTTTATAATATTTAAATAAATCATATGGCCATTCAAATTTGTCCAGTATGTTCGCAGCAAATGGAGCCAGTGATGGTACATGGCCATTATCAGTGTAGTATTTGTGGTACTAATATTGCACCTTGTTGTGATGGTGAAAATTGCGAAAACTAAAAGTCCCAACCTCTCTCAATATCAAGAAGTTGGGACTTACATAGGTCAATATTAAATTTATGAACCTTGAGGTGGGGGTGGTGGTCCACCACGACGACGCATCATTTCGGTTCTAGCTTTTTTGTAAAATTCTCTATCTACTTTTAATGCATCATTTACACGTGCATCTGTTTTTAAAATAGCCTTTAGTGCTAATGCCATTTTTTTACGTGCATTCAATAAAGCTTCTTGTAAATCTATTTCATTTTCTTTTTTATCTTTTAATATAGAACGGACTAAATCGCGATGTTCGTTATATACAGGCCAAAATGCTTGCGCTTCTTGTGGCGTAAGCGATAGTTGTTCAGTTACAAATTTAATCTTGAACATTTCCATATTCACTCTGTTGGATTGATGATCTCTTTTCATTTCTTGATCATTAGGACGATTTCTTCGGCCTTCAGGAGGTTGTGCACTTACAGAAGTCAATAACAAAGAGAATATTAAAGTGTATAATAATTTTTTCATAAAATATATTTTTAAGGTAGTAGGATTTTAATTGTTTAAGACAATCATTACCTGCTTATATAATTAATTAATCGATGGTATCTTTTAAGATTGAACTGTTTTCAGATTCTAATTTTACACTTTCAGTTTGCCAGTCCATCTCAGCGATCCATTCATTTGCATTAACATAAGATTCTATTTCTTCGTTTGAGATATCTTGAATCGAAATGACTGCTAGTTCTGATTTTATTTTTGGTTGAGTATTTAAAAATATAAAAGTACTTGCAATAACAAAAATGAAGATGGCCGCAATAGCCATTTTCCCATAAGTAGTAAGATAAAATACAGAAGGCTTATTTTTTGAAATTCGATCAAGTAGCTTATCTGAAAAGGTATCGAAATAGTCTTTTGGCGCTTCTGTTTTTTTTAAATTAAAATGGGCAAAATCCTCCTTGGCAAAAAGCTGTTCTGCTGCTAATTTGTCCTTGTTTAATTCAATATTTTCGTTATTTGTTTCCATTTGTACAATTTTGACAATTGATTAATAAGTTGGTTTAAGTATTCTTTAAAAATTCCTCTAATTTCTTTACCGCTTGATGGTAATTGGCCTTTGCACCGCCTACCGTAGTACCAGTGATGTTTGCAATTTTTTCATAATTTAATTCTTCAAAATAACGCAACATAAATACAAATTGCTGTTTTTCAGGTAGTTGCTTAATTCCTTGGTCTAATTTAATCTGAATTTCACTGCTTTTTGGAGCATCTGTTTGACTAGATAGATTTTCGTAGTCTAAAAGATCGGAATTAGAGTTAGAGGTACCCTGTCTTTTTTGTTTTGCCAAAAAATTGAGGGTTTCGTTATAGGCAATACGAAATAGCCAGGTACTGAATTCACTCTCCATTTTAAAACCATCCAATTTGTTCCAAATTTTGATCCATACCATTTGAGCTATATCATCAGCATCATCATGATCTAACACCATTCTTTTTATTTGATGGTACACCTTCACTTGGTGCTTTTTCACCAACTGAGTGAACGATTGTTCCCGTTGAATGGATTGTTGGAATTGAATGATTAATTCTTGGTCTGAGTGCATGGTGGCTATAAAATTACATAAACATTTTAATTACACCTTTAAATACTACCTCTTTATCCTTATTTTGAGATTATATTTGCTCTAAAATAAATATCAATCCAATGCAAAAAAGAATTTTATTAGCTATTCTCTCTTTAGGATTCGTTGCTTTTACCGCAAATAGTCAAAAAGCCGATAAATTTATTAATAGTAAGGAAACGGAGCGTATTGAAAAATTTTTATCATCAGATGAGTTGCAAGGTCGTCAAATATATAGTGAAGGGCTAGAAAAAGCATCATTATTTATTGCAAATGAATTTAAGCAAAACGGTTTAACTACTTTTAATAATAGTGATGGATTTTTACAATCCTTTTCGAGATTAAATACCAAATTTATATCTGCTAGCGGAAATTTTGATGGCACTAGTATTGAGACAAAAAATATTATTGCTATTACAGCAGAAGCCAATTTAAAAGTAAATGAGAATAGTGGTTATGAAATTGTAAAAGTAGCTAAGGAAGATAATTTATTTTTAACAGTCAGAAAATATATGACTTCTAATAAAAATTATTTGATTTTAGTTGATGAATCATTAGCTGCTAATTTTGGAAGATTGACACAATTTAAATCCGGGATGACCGAGCAACAAAAATCAATTTTAATTGTTCTAAGTAATCAAATTCCCAAACAATTTACAATTGAAGCTAACCATAAAATTGAAAAACTAAATTTAGCTAATGTAGTAGGTATCCTACCTGGGAAAACTTTGCCAAATGAGTATGTTATTTTTTCGGGCCATTATGATCACCTTGGTGTGATTGGAAAAAGAGCAGTAAATGGAGATTCTATTTTTAATGGCGCTAATGATGATGCCGCTGGCACAACTGCAATGATTATGTTATCAAAATATTTTTCTGTTTTGGCTAACAATGAGCGTACATTGGTATTTGCGGCCTTCACTGCCGAAGAGTCTGGCGGTTTTGGTGCACAATACTTTTCAAAGCAATTTGATCCTTTACAAGTAAAGGCAATGTTTAATATTGAAATGATTGGGACTGAGAGTAATTGGGGAAAAAATAGCGCATATATCACAGGGTTCGAAAAAACAGATATGGGTGCTATACTTCAAAAAAACTTAGAAGGAAGTGATTTTCATTTTTATCCAGATCCTTATACCACTCAAAATTTATTTTACAGATCTGATAATGCTACGCTAGCAAGACTAGGCGTTCCAGCACATACTATTTCTACTTCAAAAATGGACAATGAGCCAAATTACCATAAACCAAGTGATGAATTTAGTACCCTCGATATTGATAATATGACGCAAATTATAAAAGCCATTGCTAAAAGTGCAAAATCAATTATTGCTGGTAAGGATACACCTACTAGAGTGGACACCAATCAATTGAAATAATTATTTATGACGGGGTTCATACCTAACTGAATCAGGATAGCCAACGGCATTTACATAAATGACTTTTTTATTTTTATCAAAATAAAATTCAAGTATTTTTTGATTCTTATATTCCTTTAAATTATCTGCTGATGCAGGTTTAGCCGAAGTGGTGACATAAGTAGTGGGTTGAATTCGCAACATGCCATTTTTATCAATTTGGTTAGTGCCATTACTAGAAGGACTTGTTGGATAATTGGGAGTATAGGCTGATTTTTTAGGTATTAAATAAGTGCTATAGTCAAATAATAGCATGTATCCCATTTCATTATTCTCTCTATGTTTAAAAGCACCTAATTTTGCAATTACTTGCTCCTCAGGCTGATTCGTCCATCTTGCTGTTTGTATTTCACTCATTGAAACAATTATTTTTTTGGTAGGTGAACAACTTGCAATAACAAAGCAAATTGCAATGAGCATTGGTTTTTTCATACCTTTATGATATTAATTTATTAATTATGAGTTTGCCTATTTTGTTTGGAATCGTAGCCTTGGTCATTATCATTATCCGACGAAATAGAAAAGGAAGGTAGTGTTATTAAGTGGATAGAACCCATTTTACTTAATAGCCTCAAATTCACCTCTGTCCTTATTTTTCTGCACCTTATTTGCTTCAAAAACTTTACCATTCATTGCAATGTAAACTCCTTTAGGAAGTACTTGTACAAATGCTAATGCGCTGCCTAAGTTGAATAAACCATCGGAACTCCCAAATTTATATGGAACCATGGCGCCAGTCAATACAATGGTTTTATCTCCACAACAATCTGCAAGGTAACTTGCTGAAATAGTCATGGTATCTGTGCCGTGTGTGATTACAATTTTTTGAGCAGGAGACTGTATACAGGCATCTGCAATTTGCTTTCGGTCTGCATCTATAAAATCCAGACTATCCTTCATCATCAAAGTAGTGATGGATAATTCAAGTTGACTTCGTCCAAGTTGCAACATTTCGTGTAAATGAGTTTCCTTAAAGTATAAACTTCCATTAAGTTCATTGTATTCTTTATCAAAAGTGCCGCCTGTTACAAATACTTGAATGCTCATGGGATACTAATTATTTATTGATGAAAGTTATTGCCAATAAAGGAAAGGGCATTGATGATACCCGAGCGCCAATAGGTCCAGTTATGTACACCATCACGAATTCTAAATTCATGGGGTACATTTTTATTGGACAATGCGATATGTAAATTGGAATTACCTATTGATAAATTATCATCATCTCCACAGTCAATCCAATACTTCACTGAAGATAATTCTTCAACTGATTTTTTTTCTATGATGGCTAAAGGACTATTGCGAAGCCATGCATCAGTGATACGGTTAGCTCCTTTTGCATTTTTATTCGCATTCGTCGCAAAAAGGCCACTATTGTAAATATTATCGGAGGCATTCATAATATCCTTGTCGGACCATACTACGGCACTTAGCGGTGCAACTGCTGCAAATAGCTGGGGATATTTTAAACCGTATATTAAAGCACCATAACCTCCCATTGAAAGGCCTGCAACACCTCGGTACCTTTTTTCAGACTTCACCTTGTATGTTTTTTCAATAAAGGGTATTAATTCCTTAATAAAAAAATCTTCATAATCTAATGAACCATCTGCTGCATTAATATAAAAACTTTTAAAACCATCTGGTGTTACAATAATCATTGGAGGAATAGTGCCATCTGAAATGGCCTTATCGGCCAAGCGATTAATTTCTCCAAATTGAACCCATCCGTCATCTGCATCTCCATATCCATGCAATAAATAGGTGACAGGGTAGGAACGTTCGCTTGTATTATAATCAGCAGGTAAGTAAATAGTATAATGAACTTCTCGATTTAAAATTTTACTTGTTATAGTTTGTTTTTCTTTTACAATGCCTTGACCCATCACTAAAAAAGCCATGAAACATTGAATAAGAAGAAGCATGTATTTTTTCATGTAAGCAGTTATTGAATTAATAAAAATAAAATTACACTATTACTTTGGTTTAATCCACATATCCAAGCGATCCATTTTTATATTATCCGAAATGGCCTTAGTTTGAAATAAATTAGCTTTGCTTTCGTTACTGGAAACATTCATGCCAAAAGGCTTATAAGCAATAGGGCTAATGAATAATAAGGCTTTATTTAAAACCGTTTCTAATGGGTCGCCTAGTTGTTTATAAGGTAGGATATTATCGGTAATAGCAATGTCAGGAAGGAAACCATCCTTGGTCCCATAATTAGATTCATCTTTTGAATTTGCAATTTTAAATGTAATGGGTTGTAAACCATAATTCCATCTATTTTTACTATCCGTTAAAGTGAAGGACCCTACATTTTTTCCATAAGTATGTTCGCCAACTAAAATCACATCCATGAATGGCTTTAAATTATTAATAACTAATTCGCTAGCAGAAGCAGTACCATTCGCTACTAAAAAAAATACCCTCGATAATGTCCCCAAATTATTAGATTCCATTTTAAAATTGGTATTAAATGCAGTTGAACCGCTGGATTTATTTAGGTCTTGTGTGTAGGTGGCGTTATATACTTTTTTGTTCATGATCATATCAACCTTTGTAGCTAAATCCTTTACGATAAGATCGGTCAATAAATCAGATGATGTTACATAACCTCCTCCATTGTATCTCAAATCAATCACCAACTCATTCACGCCTCCTGCTTTAAATCGGGCAAAGACAGCTCTTAAACTATCGTCGTAGCTAGATAAAAATTGTATGTAAGCCATATACCCTACTTTTTTCCCACCCCATTTAATAATGGTGTCTTTTAAGATGGGGTTGGTTTGCAACTCAACTTTAGTAACAGTCATAGCAATTCCATTGCTGCTAAATACACCACTTGCATAGGAACCAAGTCCTAATTTCAAAGTTTGATTTTGTAAAATACTAGAATAATTATTTTTCGTAATTGTAACGTCATCTACTTTCAAAATAATGTCCCCTCTTTTTAAACCAGCTTTTTCGGCAGGGCTACCCTGTAGTACATAAGCTATGACAAAAGCCACATTCAATTGTGCATTATCCACATAAAAAACAGAGTATTTAATTCCTAGTACGGTATTGATACCATTTAATTGATTGGTTAAATTTGTGGCACTACTATCAATCCATGAAAAACGATCCGTATTTCCATAGTCGTACAAAACGCTATAAAAATAATTCATAGGATGATCATTCAAATTAGTATTCGATATTTTTGGCATATTGGTATTCCATAAATAATAATAGCTCATAGTATTATGGATCCAGGTATTCACATCGCTATTGTTGGCCATGCCATTATTTGAGTTTACTGAGAGATCCTTTTTACATCCCATCATTATAAAAAATAGGCTAAAAGCAATAAGTATTTTTTTCATTTTAAAATCCGTTTTATCTAGCGTAAAATTATATAAATTAAGGACATAATATCAATGATTTAATAATGACTTATTTAATCCACCACATTTTAACTTATTTTTGGTACTAATATCATACACTTATGAACTATCTAGGGATTTGGCCAAAAAGTTTGATGGGAACATTCATGATTTGTGCGCTTTTATTCCATCCTTTAATGCATGCACAAAACACTAATAAAATGGACTATACCAAGCTTATAGATCAATGGCATAATGAGCGAGAAAAGGATTTAAAAATGCCCAATGGATGGTTAAATCTAGAAGGTTTGTTTTGGCTACACAAGGGTGTCAATTCATTGGGTACTGCAAAGGGCAATGATTGTAAATATGAAAACTTAAATTCACTAGATACAAGTTTCCCTAGCCAAATTGGAAATTTTATTTTAGATGGCGATAGTGTTTTATGGGAAAACCTAAATTCATATCAGGTCAAAGTAAATAATGTTGTCTTGCCGTTAGAAAAAAAGATTTGTGTTTTTAATGAGAAAGCGCTCAACATAGAAATGACCTGGTCTCATTATAGTTGGACCATCATTAAACGAGCTGAAAAAATTGGAGTTCGATTTAGAAATTTACAATCAATAAATGTGTCTTCATTTAAAGGCATTGATCGTTTTCCAGTAAATGAACAATGGAAAATAAAAGCAGTATTACATCCTCCAGTGCAATCAGAATTAATGATATTAAATGTATTAGGTCAAAATTTAGCTACCAAAAATGCGGGCAAATTATCATTCAGCTATCAAAATAAAGAATACAACTTAGATGTCATTGACGAAGGAGCGCAGACATTGTTTATCACTTTTGCAGATGCCACTTCTGATGTGACTACTTATGGTGCTGGTCGATTCATAGATATTGCCAAGCCTGATGCCAATGGCAACACAGAAATTGATTTTAATAAGGCCTATAATCCGCCCTGTGCTTTTACAAAATTTGCTACATGTCCTTTGCCTCCTCCACAAAACAGATTACCCATTGCTATAAACGCAGGTGAAAAAATATATGGAAGACACTTATCTGACCATTAACTTTGAATGAGAATGCAACAATCATCTACTCTCATAAACGATACCATTGCTGTCATAGGCCTAGGTTATGTGGGACTGCCTTTAGCAGTTGCATTTGGACAACGATATCAAGTGATTGGGTTTGATATTGATACAGACCGTGTTGCTCAATTAAACCAGGGGATAGATACCACCTTACAATGTACCAAGGATGAAATAACAAACACAACAAAGCTTAGTTTTAGTGATCAACTTTTGTTGATTAAAAATTGCAATATATTTATCATTACGGTACCTACGCCAGTGACAAAAGACAAGCAACCTGATTTAACTTTATTATTGACGGCATCAAAAATGGTAGGGTCCATTTTAAAAAAGGGAGATCTTGTTATTTATGAAAGTACCGTTTACCCGGGATGTACCGAAGAAGATTGCGTTCCTGTTTTAGAAAAAAATAGCGGATTAATATATAACCAAGATTTCTTTTGTGGCTATTCGCCAGAACGAATTAATCCAGGTGATAAAATTAATACACTAACAAAGATAAAAAAAGTGACTTCGGGTTCCACTGTAGAAATTGCAAATAAAGTGGATGCTTTATATGCTAGCATTATTACTGCTGGGACCCATAAGGCGCCTAGTATAAAAGTAGCAGAAGCTTCTAAGTCAATTGAAAATGCACAAAGAGATATTAATATATCTTTTGTCAATGAGCTTGCTTTGATGTTTGATAAAATGGGTATTGATACCCATGATGTACTAGAAGCAGCAGCTACAAAATGGAATTTTTTACCCTTTAAGCCAGGATTGGTAGGTGGGCATTGTATTGGTGTTGATCCTTATTACCTAGCGCATAAAGCCACCAGCTTGGGTTATCACCCACAAGTTATTTTATCGGGTCGTAATGTGAATGATCAAATGAGTTCCTTTATAACAGAAAAAGTGATTAAGCTTTTAATACAATATGGTTTTAAAGTACAAGGTGCTAAAGTGTTATTGTTGGGCGTCACTTTTAAGGAAAATTGCCCCGATATTCGAAACTCTAAAACCTTTGAAATTTATACTGCATTAAAAGCAATGGGCGTTGATGTAGTTGCATTTGATCCCTTTGCAAATGCACAGGAAGTATGGCATACTCATCAAATTAATTTAGTGACTACCCTCACTAATTATGATGCTATTATATTAACAGTAGCTCATGATTTTTTTAAATCATTGGATTATACCCAATTAAAATCTAATCCTAATTCCATTTTATACGATACTAAGGCATTATTGGATAAAAGTATCGTTACTGCAAGATTATAAATTTTATATCCAACTATTATTGAGGATGATAAATGCTTTCTGCATTTTTTAACACTTCGGCTTTATCTAAAGTCATTTTTTTCAATTGTTGCGCTTGATATAAAGGCCGTTGATCAGCGAAGTGTTTATTTCCCTTTACACTACTTGCACCAAATGTATTTACAGTTTCAATCAAAGGGAAGTCGCCATTTTTAGGAAAACGAACCAATGAAATATAAGCATCTCCACTATTCATTTTCCTTTGTCCTGATCCAAAAGGTTCAGATTGAACGGCCGCTAAAACATCGGGCATTCCGCCTTGTGGCCAATTCTCATCACCTCTCACCAATCTTTGCATTTCACCTAATGTTACATTAAGTCTATTAAAATGTTTCATTAAATAATCGTACACATATTGATAAGTAGCCACCGCTTCGCTCATGCTTAACTTTTCATTTTTATGATCACCCATTAAAGTAGGGATGGAGTAATAAGCTAAATTATAAATCAATGCGCCATTGCTTTCGGCTATTGCATTATGGTCCCATTTTTTTAAACTAATGATAAGTGGAGATAATAAAGGGTATTTTGTTTCATCTACCATGAATAAGGAATCAGCAGTATAGCCATAAGGGTATAAAATTTTAGCAGGAAGTTGACGATCAAATTTAATGCGCTTTAAATCTTCGTAACTAATTTTATCAAGGCCATCTATTAAATCCTTTGCACGACGACTGCGATTGTTATGCGTTAATTCATAACCATCATAAGAATCAAATAATTTAGGTGATAAATTTTCATTTTCGGCAGTAGCTAAAAAAGGAGAATGATTGGTATTATATAAGTATCCACTTTTTGGATTTAGATATTGAGGAAGTGCGCTTAATGGTTTAAAAGTAGTCCATAAAGTAGCACGCGTATTACCAGGAACGGTGCTGTTCCAATGATAAGCAGGGTCGTTGTTTCGGTAAGGCATCTTTCCATTGGAAATATAAAATATGGTATCTTTTTGATCGGCATACATGATATTGAACATGGCTAAATGGTTCTGCGTAAGCGCTGCTTTGAATTCAGTAAAATTTTGCGACTTATTCATGGCATACCATTGTTGTAATGCACCCGCATCCATTAAGGAAGGAAGACGCATCGAAAAGTATTGTCCAGAAGGCGTTTTAGCAGTAGGGCCATATATTGAAGTATATGCTGTTTTATAAATTGGAATTGGAATGCCTTTAATACTTAATTTTATTTTTCTAACTTCTAGTGGCAACCATTCTCCATCTACTTTATATTGATTAGGATGTTGTTTATCTGTTTCAAGTTGATAAACATCTATTTTATCTTGCAAGTTCACGGTATGCGCCCAAGCCAAATGGGGTGTAACACCATGAAAAATTAATGGGGCGCCAGGAAATAATCCTCCTAAAATATTCCAACCTTCTTCGCTTTGTAATTGTGCTTCATAAAATGCAGTAGCACCTTCGATAGGTTGATGGGCGTTAATGACTAACATATTTTCACCCGATGCAGATTTGCTAGAATGGATGGCAAAGGAATTACTACCTTCTCCAGTAAATCCAGGTAATGCCGGAATGGTGCCATTTAAAATTTTAGGCAAAGCTTTGTCTACTCCACAAAATACAGCTACCGAAAAAACAGTTGCAGATAAATATTCTTCTATACTAATTGGGAAAACATGTTTATTGAGTACTTGATCAGGATGTGCTTTTGCATAAGCTTCTAATCCTAATAAATATCCTTTTACTAATTGAATAAATTTTGGATCCAAACTACTCATTTGTGCTATCACAGTAGCTTTGGTGTTCAGTAATCCCGCGACATAATCTACAGTAGCTCCTTTTTTTCCTAAATAGGTAGCTAATTTTCCTTTGCCTGTTAATAGTAAGGTTTGAATGGTCGTAAAATCATCTTCTGAATGTGCCCAGGCTAAACCATAAGCTACTTCGGGATCAGTAGGAGCAAATATATGAGGAACGCCAAACTGATCTCTTGCTATCGTAATTTTATCCGTTCTAATAATAGGGCTGCTCGTTTGTTGTGCTGTAATGGAATTTGTCCATATGAGTAAAAAGGAAATAAACAATGATCTCATTTAATATTAATTTATTGGTAGGAGTGAATTTATATATAAAAGTCTGTAATTTATAAAAACTATCTAAATTTGCGCGATAGGATGAATACTTTAAAATAATAACAATGATAGAGTCTAAAAGGTTCGGATCTAAAAAAGCATTAGTAGATATTGATGAAACGATTTGCTTTTATAGTGAAAAGAGAGTTTACGAGTTAGCGGAACCTAATTTTGAAAATATTGCAAAAATCAACCAATTGTTTGAACAAGGTTGGCATATTACCTATTGGACCGGAAGAGGCGAAAGCTCAAAACGCGATTTGCGTGCTCTGACCCTTGAGCAATTAAATAGATGGGGCTGTAAATTTAATGACTTAATTACGGGCTATTGCCCCAACGGCAGTCCTACCAAGCCTAATTTTGATTTAGTGATAGATGATAAAGCCAAAAGAATTGAAGAACTTTAATGAGCCAAAGTTGCTCTATTTTTTTTAGCAAAAGGCAAGTAAAATACCCAAAAATGAAGCAATGCGACCGCTTCTAATACAAGGATATAATAAGGCCATTCGCCAATGACAAAAGGATTATTCACTTCAGGCTTCGCAGCTAAATACATATAATTAGCGCCCACTCCATAATTAATAAGTCCAACTCCAATTGCAACTAATTGCGTATAACCAAATATCCAAATCCAAGATTTTGGACGTGGTCTAAAATTTAAATGTAAAATCATATATGTTATCACCAGTAACATACCAGCATGATCGATAAAGTAAGCATAAAAATTATACCCATCCATACCAACAGTAAACTCTGGTGTAAGTAAGGAGTGGATGCCTCCTGCTAAGCCCCAATAGTAAACGCATTCGGCCAACCATTGTTTGTAATTGAACAACAATGCAATGCACATAAAATAACTGATACTACATAAGTGAACAGGGAGATTTTGTTTTAAATTCCAATATCCTTCGTGGTAATTATAATAATTTTCAACTAAGTAATTGATTGAAAAAAATAATGCAATAAAAGTAGCGTAGGTGTTTACTTTTACTTTTTTGAAATGAAAGGGTACGCGAACTACAATAGTGATGATTAAAATAATCATCACCATACATTCCCACCAAAAAGGAGAGAAGGGTTCAATGAAAGCAGGCGGATGAAATTTTCCCATAAGCAAGTAATCCTTCCCCTTAAAGTACTATTTATTTTACAAATGTCCATCAAAAAACCCCTTGAATGTATTGAACAAGCAAGGGGTTAATATAAATTCTTTAAATGGAACAAGCCTAAATAACCTATAATTCTCTAATCCAGATGTTTCGATAACTAATGGGGTTGCCATCATCGCCATGATCTTGAAAATACAAGGGTAGTTTGCTATCATGTTTTTTATACACTGGTATTGCGGAATAATCGGTAGGACCTAAAATAGAAACATTATTTTGCACCAATACGCCATTATGTAAAACTGTTACTCGGCCTGGGGAACTTAGTTCGCCGTTGTCATTAAATACAGGGGCTGTAAAAATGATATCATATGTTTGCCATTCGCCTGGTTTACGACTTGCATTTACCAAAGGCGCATATTGTTTATAAACAGCAGCAGCTTGTCCATTGGAATAGGTGACATTATCATAGGAGTCTAATACTTGAACCTCATATTTACCCATTAAGTATACGCCACTATTCCCTCTTGCTTGACCACTATTTTTTACGATGGAAGGCGTTCTAAATTCAACATGTAATTGACAATTGCCAAAAGCTTTTTTCGTGTATAAGTCACCAGCGCCTTTCACATCTGTTAATGCACCATCTGGATCTAATTTCCATTTTGCTGGGCTGCCATCTAATTTTTGAAAAGCAGATAAATCTTTACCGTTAAATAATACAATCGCATCCGAAGGCGCATCCGCATTAGTAGCGCCTGCCGAAATAATAGGGACGGGAACCCAAGATTCTAAACTTTCAGGGGTTACCTTAACAGTTTCTTGTTTTGTTTTTTGAGCGTTTGCATGAATACTAAAAATACAAAGCGCCATAAAAGCCCATATACTTTTTTTCATATGTTAATTTGATTATTTATTAAAGCAATTTAAGGAAAAGCAAGCGGCGAAACAATTTAATGCAGGTAATTTATGCTTAAAACTGAACATTCCCTTTTATCAAACCCCTACATTTAGGGTCGCCACAACTACATTGGAATGGTTCCATGGTATGGTCTAAAAAATCAGCATAATCCAAAGTAAGTTCTTCGCCTTTTTTAATGTCTTTTTTGGTGATGACATTTAAACCCTGATAACCGCAGTTCGCATCACAGTGGTGATTTTGTGGGGCCCATTCTTCGGGTTGTAAATCCCATAATATATATACTTCCTTGCCTATCGGATAGGCGTAGCGTCTAAAATTTAATTTTTCTCGCTCATCCCAATTTTCGTCCATGTATTTTTTAGTGATGATGCGTTGTGCTTTTTCCTCCCCTTTAAATAGTAATGTGTTTTTAGGAAGATCATATTTTGCATAAATTCCATATCCCGAAATCGCATTCCCCTTGATTAAAAATAGTTTTTCCTTTTTTTGATAACGGGCCATGCCTTCAATAATGATGCGTTCCAAAAATCCTCTTTGACCTGCAGTATCATGCATTAAAATATAATCTGCTGAACCCTCCAGCCCTTTTTCGTAAAAAACAGAACAAGTAAAATTTATTTCTAAAAAATAGATATCACCTTTTGCGTCCATTCTAAAATCCATACGAGCATAACCTACACCACTAAACGACATAAATATTTGCTCTCCGATGGACTGCAGTTGCTTTGCCAAATTTGTATCTTCAACAGGAATATTTGCATTAGGATGTAATTCGGAAGTTTTTAAAGCATAAGTTTTGTAAGCAAATCCTTCTGGGAAAATATATTCAACAGGTTTAAAACTTGTACAAGTTTTACCATCTGCATTGCCACATACCAATACTGTAAACTCACGGCCTTCGATATATTCCTCCACTAATGCCGAACCAAATTCGGCTACTATCTTATTTACTTTCGTTATTAATTCTTTTTGATTAGCCACTTTAGAAGCATCATCCACGCCTAAGCTATCACCTGCCTTAGCTGGTTTTACAAATAAAGGAAAGTTTAAATTTCCAGGTAGTAAATCTAGATCATCCACTGATTCAATTAATACATGCGCTGGTGTTTTTACATCTTCACAAAAAGCCAAATACTTCATGATGGTTTTTTGTGGATCATACAAATTCACAGTTGGGCCAGTATAAGGAAGTCCTAATAAATCTAAACTCATAATCACATCAATGGAAGGCACTTTCCACTCTAAATAACCTTCACATAGATTAATATAGATATCGTAATTTTTTTCCTTTAACAGTTTAAGTTGTTGGTAGGTCGTTAATTTATTTAGTAAGACATGATCAATATGCGCTTCGGGCATAATGGCCGATAAATTTCTTTGAGGGTCATAATATTGGTAATCAACGCCAGATGTTGAATAATCGGGCTGTAAAACACAAATTTTTAAATTGGCAAAACTAGCTGTATCATTTAATAGGGGGAGGTGGCGCATAATTTTATTTTTTTCGTCTAGCGAATGCGTCATTAATAATATGAATCACTAATTCGGTAAAGCTCTGATTGGCAAATCTTAGAATAGCACCAATAGAAGTGTAGTTTTCATCTTCACTAATACCACATTGTGCATTTACTTCTAGTACATAAGGCTTGCCTGTTTTGGCGTCAACTCGAACATCTACTCTAGTGTATCCAGTTCCATTAACTGCAGCATACGCATCCCATGAAATTTGTTGAATGGCTAATTTAGTATCGCTAGGACTAGCTTGATATTGGTAAAAATTTTCGTCAGCAGGCATGGGGGTTTCATCTTCATATATTTCCCAAAGTCGATCAAAGGATAATATTTTTTCATTTTCAGGAAGAGAGGAATGAAATACTCTTTCAACAGGCGGATAAATTTTAGCATACTCTGGCTGATGATGAGTTCCTACAATCATGACCGTATATTCGGGCCCTTGTATAAAAGATTCTGCTAAAATACCATCTGTCGCAAGATCCCATCCTCTATACCCTTCAAACATTTTATCTAATTGTAATTGCAGGTCAGTTGGGTTATCAACCACATTTTTAATTCCCAAACCTAAGCTACCACCGGATACGGCTGGCTTTACGATTAAAGGACTCCCTAAATTTTTTATGAGCTCATTTGGTTTAACCTCTGCATTTATTTTAATCGCTTCCCATTTTGGAGTGGGGACACCTGCTTCATCAAAAGCCTTCTTCATTGGAATTTTTGAAGTGGTGATATCATAAAAATAATCATCCGCTCCGGTGTATACTAATTGTTTTTCCTCTAATGCTTTGATTACCGATAATCCTGGTGCACCATTTATTTCATCACCATCGCATAAATTTAAAACAACTGGAAAAAACAATCCCTTTTGTCTTTCATTTGCTATTTCTTGAATGACAGTTTTATAAGTTTCTAATGAAACAGGTTGCCATTGCCAAGGCAATTCAAGTTCAGCAAATACGCGTGTATATTCCTCTATACTTTGACTAAAATCATAGTAGTAAGATAAATTGGGGTCTGGGTTATCCAAGGCTGGAGCAAGCACCCAAACTTTCAAATGACCAATTGGTACAAAGGGGTAAAATAGTTTACGCAATGATAATTAGATAGTGGAATGGTTAGTAATTATGAATGAAGTTATAAAATTTATATTACTGACAAATAATTAAGAGGTTTAATTTAATCACTACTTTATACGAAGACTTTAGAGCGCATGTTAGGATAATAGAAAATACATGATTAGGGCCATTTATCATGATTTTTATTGCCATTGGTAATTTAACATAGGTTTGTTTATCAATGTATTATAAGCTTATTGTTGTTTTACTTTATTAGAAAATGATAAGCCTTAATTATGCAAAGCCAAGTAATCATATGTGATCAACAAACAGTGTATGCTATAGGATGTGGGTCACTTCTTCATGATCATCCTAAGTTTAATGGGTATTGTATTATTCATACCCTACAGGAATTGAATGAAATGTTGTCTATGGATCACCCTAAAAGTGATTTTCCGCAGGTTTTAGTACTAGATAGTGGGATGTTGAACTTTGCTCAATCGCATACCATTTTAACAATTCAATCCATTAAAAAGCGCATACCTATTATGATATTATTTAATGAGGAAGATGACTTGCATTTGTACAACTTAATTGATATTGGGTTTTCGGTCATTGTATCAAGGCAGGTTTCCGAGCAGGATTGGGTAAAAGCATTGTTAATGGCAGAACAAGACAAGGTCTATTTTTGTTCCAATATTGCAGATAAAGTTTTTGGCTTAGTGAATCAAATGGATAAAATCAAACAAATGGAAAGAATGAGCCAACTGACTATTTATGATAAATATATTTTAGTACGGATTTGTCAGGAAGCCTCTAGTAAACAAATCGCTTATGAAGTAGGGCATAGTAAACGCACTATCGAAGGCCACCGCACTAAATTAATGCAACAGTTTGATGTAAAAAATTTAGCGGGCTTAGTAAAAATTGCTTTTTTAACTAAGTTGTACGATCATTATTTAATGAATCCAAGTATGTATGATGTTGCTTTATGCACCAAAACATCTGCTATATAAATGGAGTATATTTAAATTCCCCAAGACTTAATTTTGTTTAAATCAATTTTTGCACTTTCTAATGGTGTAAGATTTTGGTAGGATTCTTGCTCTACTATAAAATGGTGCGCCCCTCCTATTTTTTTTGCTAATAAACTAATTCCTTTTGGATCTACCACACCATCACCTAAGATAGTGCTCTCATAGCCATCACCCATTTCGCCTTTTTCTACTTTGATTTCATCTTTCACATGCAATGAAGGGAATCTGCCAGGATATTTATTAATCCAATCTTTTCCTCTAGCGCCCGCGCCATACATATTGCCAAAGTCAAGCTGTTGAACAACTAAACTAGGGTCTGTATTTTTTAATATTAAATCATAAATAATTTCGCCATTGACTTTTTCAGTAAATTCAAAATTGTGATTATGGTAGCCAAATTTCATTCCTTGTTTTTTACATAACACACCACATTTGTTGAATACTTCCATTTGAAATTTAAATGCATCATAAGAATTTCTAATTTTTTCATCTATCGATGGACTAATCACATAGGTTTGACCTAAGGTAGCAGCGTCATCAACAGTATACTTCCATTCGTCAGTGAAATCGTTAGTTGATTTATTAAAGTGCTCAACATTCATTACGGTATGTCCACTTGGCATATGAAGTCCTAATGAGTCCAATACTTTTTTAAAATCTTTTGCATTGTATCCATAAAATTTGCGATCAATATAATTAGCGTGTTCAACATACTCATAACCCATTTTAGCTAATGCAGTTAAAGTGCTTAATGGATCTTTTTTCATATCAGCACGAACAGAATATAATTGAATACCAATTAAATTTTTTACTTTTTCAACGCTGTCTTTTTTTGACCAAAGTACACTAGGTTTTAAACTTGCCCCTGCAAGAACTAAGGAAGCATTTTGTATAAATTTTCGTCTTGAATTTTGCATCTTATCCTGTTTTAGGATTTAAATTTACATAAAAAATAGGGATAATCTTACCCCCCTTTTTGATGAAAAATCAACTTTGAACGTCTTAGCCAACTCCATTTAGACTCATATTATGAATGTCAAAAAAGAGAGACTAGGCGCGCATGGCAGAAGGGAACGAAAAAGGCACAATGTCTGTTAAACTAAAACCCTCAAATAGGGTCAAATAGCGACTCTATTTATCAGGTTTTGTATTTAAATCTTATAAATCAGGACAATGGTCGCCCGATTGAACAAGCCAGATTACCGCTTATCCAAAAAGAGGCCTATTTTACACAAAGGAGGCGTTAAAAACAGCCTTACAAAAAAATGGTACGAATTTTATCGTAATTTTACAAAATGAAAAAATTAAAAATTCTAAAAGGACTTTTTCTTAGCACTTTATTACTCATTGGTTATTTTGCTTCTGCTCAAACTTTTACAATTGAGGGGACTATTGTAGATAGTATTGCCAAAAGAAATTTACCATCTGCTACTATATCCATTGTGAAGGCAAAGGATTCCGCATTAGTGAGTTTTGCAAGGTCAAATGAACAAGGTCATTTTACGATCAAAAATATTGCCGCTGGCTCCTATTTATTATCTCTTTCCTATGTAGGTTATCAGCAACAATGGTTGGCTTTCAAAACAGGGAAAAATGCCAATATTAATTTAAATAATATATACTTACAAGATGCCAGTACCATGTCAACCGTGACTGTAACTGCGCGCCGAGCACCCGTGGTTATTAATGGTGATTCCATTGAATTTAATGCTGAAAATTTTAAAACAGCCCCCAATGCAGTCGTTGAAGATTTATTAAAAAAAATGCCAGGCATCGAAGTAGATAAATCGGGCGCTATTACTGTAAATGGTAAATCGGTTACAAAAGTATTTGTGAATGGCAAGGAATTTTTTACAGGAGATCCTAAAATGGCCACTCGAAATTTACCTGCTGATGCGATCGATAAAATCCAAGTGTATGATCGCAAATCCGATCAAGCAATGTTTACAGGTATCGATGATGGTACCGAGGAAACGGCCATCAATTTGAAAATTAAGAAAGACAGAAATCAATCCAATTTTGGAAAATTGACTGGAGGCGCGGGTATACCTGGCAGATATGATTTTCAGGGCAATTTAAATCGTTTAAATAATGATGAACAATTATCTCTAATAGGAGGTGCCAATAATACCAATCGTCAAAACTTTTCCCAAAGGGACTTCTCTAGTTTTAATGGTGGTGGTGGTGGTGGTCGACCTGGCGGAGGTGGTGGTGTAACCGTTGCCTTTAGTGGCGGTGGAGGCGGAGGAAGTGATGCAGGAGCACAAGGGGTAGCAACTACTTTATCAGGTGGTGGAAATTATTCCAATGTATTTAATCAAAAGAAAACGGATTTTAATGCAAATACTTCCATCAGTGATATAGAGCGCTTTAATAAAAGTAATTCATACACACAAAATTTAACGCCCGGAAATTTATTTAATAGAAGTGATATTTCTGAAAGCACATCTAAAAATAAACAACAAAGTTTTGGGATGACCCTTGATCAAAAAGTCACAGAAACTTTTTCATTCAAATTAACCCCAAGTATTGGCCAATCAAATAGTAGTTCAATAAGCAATTCAAGCTCTGAAACATTTTTACCAGATGGCACAATGACGAATTCCAGTAAAACTCATTCTACTAGCGCAACGGATGCGACAAATTTTTCAAATACATTATTATTAAGAAAAAAGTTTGCCAAAAAAGGCCGAACCATTTCTTCGACCATTACCAATGGATATAATCAATCAACTTCTAATGGTACTCAAAATACAGAACAATTATTTTATACACTAGGTAATATTACCAAAGATTCTCTTTTGGATCAACGAAATACGCGTAAAGGAAGTACTACTACCTATTCGGCAAATGTAGTATACACCGAACCTTTAGGTAAAAAGTCCTTATTAGAAATGAATGCCTACTTTAGCAAAAGCATTGGCAATAGTAGTAAGAAAGTGTATGATTCAGCAGGTAATTTTGAAACCTTAAATACAAGATTAACAAATGAGTTTAATAGTGATTATACCTATACAGGTGGCGGGATGAACTATCGTACTAATCAACGCAAATTTAATTTCTCAACAGGATTCTCTTTACAAAATGCTAAATTAAATGGCGAAAATGTAAGTGCTAAAACATTGCTGAATCAGGATTTCAAGGATATCTTACCGTCGGCTATGTTTCAATATAATTTTTCTCAAACTAAAAATTTGAATATCAATTATCGCACTTCAACCAATCAGCCTTCACTTACACAATTACAACCTGTTTTAGATCAATCTAATATTAACCGACAAACCATTGGTAATCCAGACTTAAAAAGAAGCTATGTTAATAATTTAAATATCCGATTCTTTTCATCTAAAATTATTTCACAACGCAACTTTTTTGCATTGTTAAATGCATCTTCAACCAATAATTCAATTGTGAATTATGATAGTATTTTACCAAGCAGGGTAACTTTGTCAAAGCCTGTCAATGTAAACGGTTCGTATCGTGTGAATGGAAGTGTGAATTATGGTTTTGGATTAAAAAAGATTCATTCTCGTTTAAATTTTGGTTTAAGCACTGGATTTAGTAATAATATCTCTTATACCAATTCATTGTTAAATACCATTGTAACCAAATCCTATGGCCCTTCATTTACTTACAATTTTCAGTTAGAAGATGTGGTTGATATAGATTTATCTGCTCGCTATTCATTTAGCAATACAAGTAATAAAATCACACCAACACTTAATACTAATTATTTAACAAGAGTATATGGTGCAGATGTGACGAATTATTTGCCCTTTAATTTTGTGATCAACCAATCCTTTAATTATACTATTAATTCAGGAAGGGCAGCCGGATTTAATACTGCTATTCCTATTTGGAACGCTTCTTTTTCTAAATTTTTCATGAAAAATAAACGCGCTGAAATAAAAGCCAGCGCCTTTGATATTTTAAATAAGAATGCCGGAATTAGCCGAAATGTTTCTCAAAACCAAATTGTTGACCAGAATTATAATGTGATTAATCAGTACTTTTTGTTAAGTTTTATATATAGTCTGCAAAAATCGGGCTTAGGCGGGGGCAATAAGAGTGTGATGATTCGAATGAATTAATTATATTTATCAAGTAAAAAAACAATTTATATGCGTAAAGTGATTGTATTAGGACTGATGGCTTTGTTATCTATGACATCTGTTTCAGCTCAAATAAAAGAGGGGAAGTTAATTTTTGAACGCAAAACGAATATGCGTAAAATGATTACAGATCCAGAAATGAGAGCTCGAATTCCTGAATTTAGAACTGAAAAATTTGAACTCATTTTCAATGACCAAGCAAGTATGTTTAAAACGATTCCTGATGATGAAGCGCCGGATCCATTTGCAAATAGTGGAGGAGATCGTGGTGGTGGGGGAGCGCGTTTTATGTTTAGAATGCCTGAGGTTAATATTTATACCGATTTAAATACTCAGTTACAATTGGAAGCTCGCTCTATGTTTGAGAAAGACTTTTTAATCACTGATACTTTGAAACCTTTGAAGTGGAAATTGTCAGAGGAAACAAAAACAATTGCAAAATATGTTTGTAAAAAAGCAACAACTAGTATAGTGCCACAACAACTTAATATGAGATTAGGTGGTGGTGGTGGCCGACCAGGTGGCGGTGGCGGAGGAAATCGTGGCGATGGTGGTGGCCGACCAGGTGGTGGCGGAGGTAATCGTGGCGGCGTTAGTTTTAATACTGGCGGCGTTAATATTAGTACAGGTGGTGATACAGCAGGGCAAAAACCTAAAGAAATTGAAATTGTGGTTTGGTATACCGAATCTATTCCAGTTTCTGTGGGTCCAGATACTTACGCAGGCTTACCAGGAGCCATTTTAGAAGTAGATACTGACAATGGTTCTGCAGTTATTACAGCATTAGAATACAATGCTAAATATTCCGCAAAGGAATTAAAACAACCCACTAAAGGAGATAAAATGAGTCGCGCTAAATTTATGGATACTTTGCAAGAACTTTTTAAAGGAATGCAAAATGGAAGTGGCGGCATAACTATCAGAGCAGGTAATTTTAATCAATAGAAACTTACAAATTATTGAATACTGAATAAGCAGCCTTTGAGCTGCTTATTTTATGATATACCATTTCCATCCTAATGTAATGGATCTTGGGTCGCCTAAGTAATAGGAATAAGCACTGCTTCCTTTCACACTAAAGTTTCTAGTTGCCATGGTAGAATAATAAGCATTGTTTAAGTTTAATATATTCAACCATAGTTCCGATTTTTTAAAATTATATCCTACGCGCATATTCATCACATCAAATCCTGGATAAGTGGTTTTATTAGTCTCGTCCATAAAGTACTTAGATTGGTGTTGCGCTTCTAATGCAATACGTAATGCTGCTGTAGGTTTCCAGCTAACGGTAATATTATTAAAAAAATGGGGTGCGGCATTCATTTCATTTCCACTTACATCCGTTCCTTTAATGTTGGTGCTTATATATTTATGCTTTGTATTAGTACCATTTAATAACAATTCCAATGAAGGACTTATCTGATATCTAAATTGATATTCAATGCCAAGATGTTGTGTTGCTCCAGAATTTTGATTCAAATTAACACCATCCGTCTGGCGAACCGAAATAATTTCATTGTTGCCATCTAACTGATAAATAGAAATTTCGGCATATATTTTTTTATTTTGATACCAGGATCCTAACTCAAAATTTTTAAATAGTTGTGGTAATAAAAAAGGTACCCGAATGGCATTATAAATTTCGGTGATTTGAGGGGGCACAAACCCTTCACTATAATTAATATAACTCCCCCAATTTCCTTTATTAAAAGTAAATCCAATTTTTGGGGTCCAGTTTGTAAAATGATTGTTGGCCGAGGGAGTACCACTTGTTAATTCATTATAAAACAAGTATTCAAAATCATCATAACGAATGGAAGCATTTAATCGTATTGACTTAGTGATGTCAAAAATATAATTTGCGTAAATGGCTTTATTGCTTAGCTGTGTGTGATAGGAAGTAATTAAAGAGTCAATACTTGGATAGGAATACTTGGTGTATTTACCAATGGCAGTATCCTTGAAGATATCGATATAATGCGCAATTAAATTTTGACGTGTCAAATCCCAATAACCACCTAAGAGAAATTTACTTTTTAATGCCTTGAAATTCCAATAATGTTGAATATCTACTACATAGGAATCAAACTGATTGCTATTGACTTGGCCTTTAAATTTAGTTGGATTGATGGTAGATGCAATAGAATAAGTGGGATTCTGGTCCATGATATTGTTTCGATACATGGCATTGATTGTTGTGGTAGATTGATCATTCCAAGAATATTGTAAATTTTGTCTAAAACGAAAAGCATTAATTTGTCGAAAAGTAAAGGTTTGTTGGGTTCCAAAATTTTTCTGAAAAAATTTAATACTATCTAATGACCCTGTCATTTGAGTATAATAATCAATATAGTTAAGGGTTTGATATGCCTTTAATTTTTTATTAATTTCAAAATCATGTCTGATACTAATTGATTTTTTATGATAATCACTGTATTCGGTCACGCCATTTTTTTGATCTAACCAAGAACTATTTAATTGCCAACCTCCAGTCTTATTGGGAATGCCAGCATTAATGGCTATTTTTTTAAATCCAACATCATTCATTTGATTCGTAATGGAGAAAGTAGTTTTAATGGGGATAGGGTTGGGTATAATATTAACGACACCTCCAATGGCTTCTGCACCATATAATGCCGAAGCAGGGCCCTTTAAAATTTCAATAGAATAAATATTATCTGAATTTATCTCGATGAGCGCATTGGCGCTAAATAATCCACTTGTTCTAATGGGCATACCCTCTTCTAAATATAAATACAAGCCTTTTAATGAAATGGGTTGCCTTATTGCCATCATGTGTTGCTCATTACCAATAGTAGGCATATAGACACCACTTACTTTATTTAAAAGTGCATCTATTCGTTGGGCCTTTGTTTCATCCACTACTTTGGGAGATAAAATAGAAATAGCAATGGGTGCTTGAATTCGTTTTTCCTTTAATTTATTGGCGCTAACAATAACAGACTTTAGATTGGTAAAACTCGTATCCTGTCCTTGGGTAAGAAGATGTAGAAATAAACTTACTACTAAAAATAAACTCCCTTTAACTTGCATTCGCAAATTTAGGCGTATTAATATAAATGAGAAGTAGTAATTACCTTAATATTTGGAATAAATAAACCAAATATTAAGGTAATATATTATTTAAGAAAATAATTGATGATATAAAAGGTAATGGCCGCTAAGACAGCACTAACAGGTATGGTTAAAATCCATGCCCAAAGTAAATTAGTGGTTACACCCCATCTTACAGCACTTAATCTTTTTGTAGCACCAACACCTATAATAGAGCCTGTGATGGTATGCGTTGTTGAAACTGGTATACCCATTTGACCAGTGAAGAAGAGTGTAAATGCACCTGCTGTTTCTGCTGCTACCCCTTCTAGTGGCGTTACTTTGGTGATTCTTGTACCCATTGTTTTTACAATTTTCCAACCACCACTCATGGTACCTAAGCCAATTGCTAAATAACAAGAAACTGGAACCCAACTCGGAAGTTGACTAAAGTCTTGAATACTTCCACTTGCAATTAATGCTGCACCAATAATGCCCATTACTTTTTGTGCATCATTTCCGCCATGTCCAATACTAAATGCTGCAGAACTAAATAGCTGTAATTTTTTAAACATATATGCAACACTATGCGCAGTTGGCGTTTTAATTTTTTCAACATATATGTAAACCAACATAAATAAAATAGAAGCACCAATAATTCCATATACAATGATGGAGTTATCTGCTTTATCAATTTCATCTGAAAAAGTTTTTTCAATATTGAATTTGGTAATTTTAGCTTTTACTTTATCAATATTATTTGCTTTAATTGGATAAATGCCATTAACTAAAACCAAAGCAGAATCTAAATTAATCGTCCCTTCTAAATATAATTTTAAAGGAGCTTTATAACCTTCCGTTTTTTCAGAGGCAATCTTATATTCTTCTTTAGCCTCTTTATTTTCAGGCGCTTTTGCTTCTAACACTAAAAAGTCATTGGCATTTCTAACGCCATCTTTTAGTTTGCTTAAGGCAGCACTTTTTAGCCACCCGCTATCTTGAGCCGTTTTAGCAATTTTATCAGCACTTAACTTATCAAAATCGGCAATGAATGGCTTTACATGATTATATGTTTCAGTTGCTTTTGCTAATTTTTCTTCGTTTAATGCCAGTTTCGCAAGTAAAATGCTGTCTGTTGAATGCTTAGACAAGTCTTCCTTTAAAGAAGCAACTTCTTTTTTATATTTATCTACACCGTAAAACTTTTGAACATTTTCATTCATTTTACTTTCTTCAAAATTATCAAAAAGTAAAACCGTACCCAAAGTAACGGCTGCGATTATAAGTAGACGAAGCCAAACATTTCGCATAATGGTCACTACACTAATGAAAATAGATATTACAATACCTATGATGGGAGCTAAGAATATAAATAATATTGTTTTTAAAATAGTATCTGCATCTACAATTTTAGACCATGGAAAATCAAACCCTTTTAACATTAAAGCGTGTGCTATTGCGGCTCCGGCAAAGCCTCCAATCAAAGTATGAGATGAGGAAGAGGGAATGCCATACCACCAAGTAAGTAAGTTCCAAAAAACAGCAGCTAATAATCCTGAGAAAATCACAGGCAAAGTAATAAAGTCCTTGTACACTGTTTTACTAATGGAGTTGGCAACTGCGTGATCCTTAAATATCCAAAAAGCAATTGAGTTAAATAAAGCCGCCCACAAAACTGCTTGAAATGGTGTTAGTACTTTGGTTGAAACAACGGTAGCAATTGAATTGGCTGCATCATGAAAGCCATTGATGTAGTCAAAAATTAATGCTAACGCAATAATTATAATTAATAGGGTCATCTTGAATTAGATTAAGCGTACTTGATAATAATGGATTCAATTACATTTGAAACATCTTCAATTTTATCTGTAGCAATTTCAAGTACTTGATAAATCTCTCTTTTTTTAATTACTTCTTTAAAATCATTTTCTTGTTCAAATAATTTTTCAATACTCATGTCAAATACATCGTCAGCTTGATTTTCAATACTATTTACTTTAATCATAGCTTCGGTCATTTCCTTTACATTCTTCATATTACGCAAACCCAAAACTGCTTTTTTTGTTTCAATAGTTCCTTGTAATATTAATTCAGCTAATTTATGAATACCTGTATCATTAGGATTTACTTTATAAAAATTTATTTTTTTAGCAGATGCATAAATATAATCAGCGATGTCATCTAAAGAGGTAGCTAAATAGTGAATGTCTTCTCTATCAAATGGAGTGATAAAATTTCTACCTAATTCAGTAAAAATATTATGTGTCAAATCATCATTCGTATGTTCAAGATTTTCAATTTGTGCTAATATACTTGCCCTTTTATCCGCATCTGGCTCGGTTACCATTTCCTTTAATTTGATACCCATCTCATAAACATGCTCTGCTACTTCTTCAAATAGTTGAAAAAATACACGGTCTTTAGGAAGGAAGATTTTAAAAATTGAATTCAAGTCCATAAAATTGATTTAATAGTTTATTTTAAATAAGCGACACAAATTTCCATCATTGGCTAAAGAACACCCCAATTGGTATATTACCAAATTGTTACCAATAGTTATATACTTGATTTTCAATAGATTAGATAATAATGTAGTGTTTTTGGTCACATTTTTGAAATACTAGATGACCCTTCTTTGAATTATTGGGTTAAAACTTGCTTTGATATTTCAAAAATAAAAAAGGGAGCTGGTTTCCCGGCTCCCTTTACAAAATCCATAGCTTTCCCCCAAAAGCTAAACGAATCTCATTTTTTTCAATTATATATTTATGTAATTAAGTTACAAATTAAGTTTACTAATAGGTTATTTCTTATCTTTAGAATAAATTTTATAAATCTTAATAAGTTATTTACCTATTTTATAATTGAATATCAATGAGTTACATAAAAATTAAATTTTTTGTCCCTTTTCTGACAATAATAGGTTTTACACAATTATCTGCTCAAAGTCGTGACTTAGATTCCGTCTATTATATTAAAAGTACCCCCTTTTTAAACAAGATTATAGAGCTAAAGGATTTACATACCAATATCCAGTTGTCAGATGCCAATAATTTAATTCCAACAGATGGCACCCTCTATATGCCCAATGGCCAAGAAATCATCAAGGATGATCAAAATCTATATATTAATATACAGCAAACAGGTTTTATATATAAATGGGTTGGCACGATAGATAGTTCACTTAAATTTCGTCGAATTGATCAGACCATCAATATCAACTACAATATTGGCAGTTTTAATTTTTTATACAAGGAACAGTTATATAGTTATGGCGGTTATGGTTTTTGGAAAACGAATGGACATTTAAGGGGCTTTAGTTTCTTTGATAAACAGTGGGATATCATTCCTTTAAATAAAGAAATTTTTGCAAATGGATATCAGTGGCTTTCGAAGAATGAAGGAAGGATATATGTACCTATACAAAAATATATCAATGCGGGGTTAAAAGTTACCACTGAAGTGGATTTTAGTCAATACGAAAGTTATTATTTGGATTTGAATCAAAAAGAGTGGGTTATGTTAGGTGTACTTGATCCTAAAGCTCAGAAAATCATTTCATCCGATCCCTATCCTACTAATTTTTTGTCTGTACAAAACGGGATAATTCATATAATCAATGATGAATTATATTATTTCAACTTTATAGATAATAAAATATATAGATCAACAAAGGCCGAAGTGAATCAATTTTTTGTAAGGCGTTTACCGATGCGAGATGCATTTGAGTATAAGGGTCAAATATATTTTTATATTCCTAGTATTGAACGTTTTGAAACAACTGCATTCAATTTACCCAATTTTGAAATGTTGAATTTTCCTATTTGGAGAAGAGATACCGACATGGACAAATATGTCGCATTAGCAATAGTATTATTATTATTGGTATTATTAATCATAGGTGTATTTAGACAAAGAATAAAACAAAAAATTATTCAATCGCAACTTAAAGTATTAAAAACAAAATCGGTGAGTCAGGCCTTTGTTGGCACGGAAATTTCTTTGATTGAAATGCTTTTAAAGTCAGCTAAAGACGATATAAAAGTTGAAATTCATCAAATTAATCATGTCTTAGGTATCAAGGATAAAAATGTAGGCTTACAGAAAAAAGTTCGAAGTGATGTGATTAATGGTATTAATGAAAAGTATCAAATTATAACCAATGGCAATCAACCTTTAATTGCAAGTGTAAGAAAGGAAGACGATAAAAGATTTTTAGAATATTTTATTACACCTTCTGAAAAAAAGGAAATTCAAAAATTGTTAGATAAAAAATAAATTACATTTTCGCTTTAAAGCTCCAAGTAATATTAAATTCTGCAACAACTTCATTTTGTTGATTTCGTCCAATCGATTTAGACACTAATATTTTTCCTTCTTTAGTGCTTATTGCTTCATTAATAATATTTTGAATAGCCTTGCCATCCTCGCAAGTAAATAAGATGATCCCTGTTGCTTTTTTTACAAATGACACTTCCATTTTCACCACTAACATACTTACTTTAGGCGTTCGTTGATACACTTGCCCAAACGCCAACATCCCACTACACATTTCGGCCGCCATCGCTTCTACAGCAAAGTAGATGGATTTAAATGGGTTCATACTAAACCAAGAATAGTGAATGCGTACCACGCATTTATCAGCATCAAAATAATGAATGCGTAATCCAGCAAAAAAAGCAGCAGGTAGCTTTTGAAATAAAAAAAATCGAAATTTTATAGGATGGGTAATAATCTGCTTAAATAAATTGAATGAAGGGTTCATAGCTCCTATTTTTTACCATGTAAATGTAGGAATAAGATATCTAAATTGTAATAGTCATTTTTTATAACTTGTAATAAAAGCAAAGGGCACTAATGAATAGTACCCTTTTGCTTTAGACAAGTTTAACTGCTTTAAGTTATTTACCCATAAACATGCTTCTATTAATAGTAAAACCAATGGCTAAACCATGCCCAGCTAATGAGTTACTATTTCTTGATAATTGTTCTATGATTGAGGAAGAAGTTGTGTTGCCAATATAGAAGTGAAATTGGTGGCCGCCAGAATTTATCTCTATACCTAGTGAAACCAAGTTGGGTTCGTAATTTAATATAGATCCATTACTAGTTAATATATTGTCATAACCACCAAGTTGACGAGAGTATTCAAAATCCAAACTTAAAACATCTGTCATTTTATACTTTCCCCCTAAGCCAATAGAGTATATATCATTATCATTGTTAATTCCATAAGGTACTTTATTATAATGCACTGCAGTCGGCATTAATTGCAAGGAAAGTTTATCATTAAACTTGCGAGAAATTAATAATTGATTGACATAATTAAACCTATCACCTGTAAAAGTAATTGTTTTGTCTGGCGCAGTATTCACATTAAATAATGAAAAAACCGCCATTGAAATAGGTACATTTTTTGCACCCGATTGTTGACGCAAAAATTTAATTTTTGTAAAACCCTCATATACTGAGCTACCAGCTGCGGCGGCTCCTATGTTTAACCAACGCAATGGAGAGTAATCAAAGGATAAATAAGTATGTGCTACACCCGAATTAAGCCCAAATAATTGAGCACCCATTTGAGATTCTGCACCTTTATTATAAATAGGACTAAAATGATGGGAAATCATAAATTGTAAAAACCCTGGAGCACCCATTTCGGTGCTCTGCATATTTATAATTTTTGTTGTACTAAATATATTTTTAGTAATTTTTTGTTTTGGAATAACTTTTGTTATACTATTTAAGCTATCTGATTGAGCAAATGTAGGACTCAATAATCCAAGGAAAACTATAGAAAGTAAAAATATTTTTTTCATAATTATTATTTTTTTATGACAATTGTAATTGTTCAATTTTTTTATTGTGGTTGTCCTTGTGCTATCCATGCTAAAATAGTTTGTGTGGTACAAGAATTTAAACTTAATACTGGACCTAAGTGACCTGTAGCGCCACCGCTCTTCATCATCGCAGTGATTATGGCTTTATCTTCTATCATTTTACTATAAGTTAAAGCAACTGAAACTGTTCCGTGACAAGTTGAACTTTTACAAGTACTAGTATAAATCGGTAAAATATTACTAGCATAATTGATGGTTCCTGAAACAATACAACCACCACCATCGTCCTTAGCTCCTTGTGCTATCCAGCGTTGAATAACTAATTTTTGAGTTGGCGTAAAATGTACACCTCCATAACCTGGATGTTTGGTGGAATCGGTCAGCATATCATTAAAAGTGGCTACTCTTGCTAAAATTGCTGGATAAAAAACAGTATCTAAGTGTGAAAACTGTACTGCTGTATTACCGACTCCATTATTATGACATCCACATGCTCCAGAAGTTATAATTGGAACTACTTCTGATCTAAAGGAAGCAACTGGTAAAGATTCTACATCTGCTTTGTCTTTATAACAAGATACTAGCGTACTGAAGGTCAATATGACAGAGAATGCTGTTGGAATTAATTTTATTTTCATTTCTCTAAGTTTGAATTAATTGATTTTGTTATTTTTTTATGATCTTTCCAGATACTTTATATTTAAAAATACCTGCATTCGCATTTCCATATTTCCATACATCTGGAATATTGGGGTCAGAAAAATACCAAGCTTTGACTAAAGCGATTTCATTGGGTTTTAAACCACCATCGCTATTTGCCATACCTGCAGTATTTGATGTTGCGTACACTCCAGTGAATGGATTCGCCATAACTAAAGTGGAGTCAACCCTCATAAGTAAAGTACTTGTAGAGTTTAAATAATTTCCTTTTACATAATATGCTTTTTTTGAAACAGGATCAGTATAAGAAACAGTGGTGTTACTTCTAAGTGATTTAGGATAACAGATATCAAATATAATATCATCATATGTATTAAATGGTCCACGAGAACTTATTGCAGATACGGGAGTAGAGAATGTTTTATACGGTCTAAAACTTGCGTTGGCAACTGTGTCAGTATAAAATTTTCGAACACTATCTTTATAAGTTTGAAATATTAAATTTCTAATAGCAGTATTTGTAAGTTGACAATATATTGTTTTTGCTGCTGTCACTGGATTGATATAGGTCCATTGGGTGGTATCTGCAGTTGTCAGATTAGGAATTAAGCCCTTCCTTGCCCAACCACCTAATGCAGTGTATTCATTGTGACAATTTCCAGAAGTACAACCTTGACTAATTATGGATACAGCGGCTGGTCTAAAATCATTCACATCTGGCCTTTCTTTTGCACCATTTAAAATCCAGTTATAAATAATACTTTTATCTGCAGTCGATAATTCAGTGTTTGTTGTAACAGGAGGCATTGCTTTATTAAAGTCATTAGTTGTTAAACAATTCCATAGCATGCTACTTTCTGGCCTTCCTGGAGTAACATATTTTCTTACCTCAACAAATGTTTCAAATTTAGGGCTAATGGTACCACCATGACAATTTGTAGTTCCGCAATTATCTTTTAATATACTTAACACTCCTGGAAATTTAAGACTGTCATTTAATTTAGGATTTGCATCAGCTACTGATACCACATTGTCGCTATAAAATGTTGCGAAAACTGCACTATCAGCTGCCCCATTATATGTTCTATCAAGTCCTTGAATAATAGCACTGCTATCTTCTTTCTTACATTGTGTAGCAAGTGTGGTCATAACGAACCCAATCAGAACAAGTGGGATGAGTTTGTTCAAAGCAATTTTTCTCATAAATTATTTGTTTTGTTGTTAAAGAATTTGGTCATTCAGAAATCTCAGTAATGTGGGGATGAAATATTTCGATTTCTGTTTTAAAAAAGAACTCTAAAATTTGATAAATTGAATCGAGATGGCAGCATATCTATTCAAAAAAATCAAAGATCCAAGAATCAAAAATGTTTAATCAATGAAAAATTCATTTAATTTTCATTTTTTCATGGAGCAAAGCTACTTTTGAAGCATAAGTTCATAAATGATAACAATCAGAAAATGTAATGATATATGTCAGTAATCATTATACATTACTAACTGAAATCAATTAAACTAAATTTTAGTTTGCATAATACCATATAACAGAAGCTTTAGAATTTTGACTTCTGTATTGTCAAATTTTGTGGATTTTAATTATTTATGTTATTTAGGTTAGATCTTAAATCAAATAATTTTAATAAATGATGAATGTCATGTTTTTTAATGATAGCCGTCATTTTTGAAGCTGAAGTAGATTTTTAGTTTTGTATCATAAAATCAATTACAAAATGAGAAAAACACCAATCCTGATGTTATTTGTGGCCTTTATTACCACAACTGGTTTCACTTTATTTCAAACTAAGCCTTGGATTGTACCTGCAGATAAGGCTAAAACTGCCAATACAGTAAAAGCAGATGCGGCTTCTATTGCAGCTGGAAAAACCTTATATGGACAGCATTGTGCTTCTTGTCATGGAAAAACAGGGCTAGGGGATGGAAGTAAAGCTTCAACATTAGAAACAACCCCTCCCGATTTTAGCAAGGCAGCTGTTCAAGGCCAAACTGATGGGGCTTTATTTTATAAATCTTCAGAAGGTCGTGGCGATATGCCAAGTTTCAAAAAGAAAATACCAGACCAAGAAGATATTTGGAATTTGGTGAATTACATGCGCACATTCAAAAAATAGTTTACCATTTTAATCCAAATTATGTCAAATATTAATTCTGATTCAAAACAGATCTCAACTCGAAGAAAATTAATAGCCGGATTGGGTGTATTAAGTTTCTTCCCTGTATTTAGTTTGGGGTGGTTTAATAAAAAAAAGGAAGTCATTTCTTGTGCGCCAGAACAGAATATCAAAACAATTAAGTTTTTGACACAGGATGGCACTTTGGTTGAAGTAGATGCAACTAAAATTAATGGAAGCAAGGCAAAAATATCTAATAAGGAGTTACAATCTTGGGTGAATAAAGAATTGTAATTAAAAAAATATTTGAATGAAAACAAACCAAAATTCAAGAAGAGATTTTTTAGCTACTTCGTTAATAGCTGGTGCGGCATTGGCTGGATGTAGTAATAAAAATCCATTTACAACCGAAGAAATACCCGATGTAAAAGCGTCCGGTGAAATGGTAAAATTATTATCAGTAGATGGCGAGATCATCGAAGTAGATAAAGCTTTTTTAAAGCCAGTGCCTACATTGCCGGCTGTTATGAATACTGAAGCTAGAGAAGGGATTGCGGGCAAAAAATTTGTCATGGTGATTGATTTATCTAGATGTAAGAGTGTAAAAAAATGTCAGACAGCTTGCAATCACATGCACCATATTCATCCAGGACAAAATTGGATTAAAGTATATCCAATGCAAGAGGCAGAACATACTGCACCTTATTGGCAACCCACTACTTGTATGCATTGTGATGAACCACCTTGTGTTAAGGTTTGCCCAGTGGATGCCACTTTTAAAAGAAAAGATGGCATTGTGTTAATTGATAGTGATAGATGTATAGGTTGCAGATTTTGTATGGCTGCTTGCCCTTATTCAACTAGAGTTTTTAATTGGGAGCAACCTGTTTTAGAAAAAGAAATTGCAGAGAAACCTTATTCATGCGAAACAAGTGTGCCACAGAAAAAAGGAACGGTTGGCAAATGTGATTTTTGTCCTGATATGGTGAGACAAGGAAATTTACCACATTGCGTATCAGCATGTCCTAATGGCGTTTTCATGTTTGGAGATATTTTAGAAGATTCTGTAACCAATGGTGCTGAAACATTTAGATTCAGTGAATTGATCAGGGATAAAGCTGGTTATAGATTGATGGAAGATTTGGGCACTAAGCCAAGTGTCTATTATTTACCACCTGTAAATAGAAATTTCCCATTTGAGAATAAAGAGGAAGCAGCCGATGCAAAAAAAGGATAGGCTTCAAATAAATTAGTTCATACTAAAAATAAACAAAGTGGATAAGCTAACAGAAAATAAAATTATAGAAGATTTATTTCCTCAAAAATTTGGTAAGCAAGGACAAATTTGGGTGCTGAGTTTATTATTGCTTTGTGCATTAGGTGCCTTTGCTTATGGCCGTCAATTGTATTATGGGTTGGAAGTGACTGCTATGCGAGATTATGTTTCCTGGGGTATATATATCTCTAACTTTGTATTTTTTGTAGCCATAAGTTTAGTGGGATCTTTAATTACAGCGGTATTAAGGTTAACGAATGTAAAGTGGAGTACACCCTTAACTAGAATTGCTGAAATTATAGCAGTATCTGCAATCACTTTTGCTTCCTTAATTATTATTGTTGACATGGGCCGTCCTGAAAGATTTTATAATCTTTTTTTACATGGACGACTACAGTCCCCCATTATATGGGATGTAATTGTGATTACAACTTACTTTTTTATCAGCTTATTGTTATTGTATTTTCCATTATTGCCAGATTTAAAAATATTGATTGGGTTTAAGGAGCGAAATGGTAAGTGGTTACAAAAATTATATGTTTTTTTAGGTTCATTTTGGAAAAATTCACCAGCACAATTTAAAATAACAGATAAGGCTATTAATATTTTAGCAATAGCTATTATACCAGTCGCATTTTCAATACATACTGTTACAAGTTGGCTTTTTGCTACAACGTATAGACCGGGATGGGACAGTACTAATTTTGGAGCCTACTTTATTTCAGGTGCCTTTTTAGTGGGTGCAGGAGGCGTGGTGGTTGCTATGTATATTTTTAGAATTCATTATAAACTTGAAAAATATATCACCAACGATCACTTTGATCGAATGGGAAAAGTATTGGTGATGTTGGCATTATTGTATTTATATTTTAATGTCAATGAGTTTTTGGTTCCCGCTTTTAAAATGAAAAAATCAGAGGAAGAGCATTTATTAGGTTTGTTTACTGGTGAATTTGCACCCATTTTTTGGTTTGCCATTTTTACAGCTATGTTCATTCCTATTTTTATATTGTTATTTAAAAAAGGCCGTAGACCTTTACCAGCATTTATTGCTGGCGTTTTAGTGGTAGTGGGATCTTGGTTTAAAAGGTTTTTAATTGTAACACCTACGTTGTTACATCCTTTTTTACCTATGCATGATGTACCAGCAAGCTATCATCATTATATACCCACATGGGAAGAGTGGGCGATTGCTATTGGGTCCTTAGCGGGCGCATTATTAGTCATTACATTTTTTGCCAGAATATTTCCAATTATTCCAATTCATGAAACCATACTAGAAACCGAAACCCATGAAAATGAAAAACATTTTTAAATTATTAGTTATTGTTTTAGCGTTTTTCCCCACCTTTTTAATGGCGCAAGCGGTTGAAAAAAATACATTAATACTTGGTGTAAAATATTTTAATGATAATAATATAACACAGCATTTAGTAATAGAAGCTAAATCCAAAATTGATGGGAAGTTTCAAAAAATTGGCAATATCCCTGTTCATGTTTTTATCTCAAATGATTCAAATAAAAATAATTTAATAGCAACTGGGGTAACTTCAGAAAGAGGTGAGTTGATTGTTTTGATACCACCTAGTGCAAAAGTGGAATGGCAAAAGTCAAATAAACAAAATTTTGTAGCCATAAGTGCAAATACTAAATTATATGATGAAGCAAGAGCAGAATTAGCCATTACGAAAGCCAAAATAAAAATAGATACTCTAGAAGGAAGGATTGTAAAAGCCAGTGTAATGGCATTGCTAGATACTGTATGGACGCCAATGGCCGGGGTTGAACTAGTTTTAGCAGTTAAAAGATTAGGTGGAAATTTAAATATTAATGAAACACTTACTTATACAACTGACTCAAGTGGCTCGATTAGTGCAGAATTTAAAAGAGACAGCTTGCCTGGTGATCAAAAAGGCAATCTTGTTTTGATAGCCAATGTGATTGATAACGATACTTATGGAAATTTAAGTTCGGAAACGACAGCGCCTTGGGGTACTAAATTAACATACGCTACCAATTATAATCATCGAAGTTTATTTGCACGAAGGGGACATTCTCCTTTTTGGCTTGAATTTTTAGCTTATGGCATTATCCTAGCTGTATGGGCAGTTATTGTTTATTTAATTTTTCAAATTAGAGAAATTAAAAAATTAGGAGCGGTTTAATGATCCTAACAAGTTTCGGCATCATAAATCACTACCTTTTGCCAAAGGTGCTTACAACTTTCTACGAAGGCAAGATGAATGGGATGCACTTGATACACTCCCTCTTGTTCTGCCGATTCAAAAATACATAACCAAGAAATGCTGTAATCTTTTTCAATGACTTCACGAGTGGAAGCAGCTGGGGAACCAATATTTGAAAATTGGATACAAGGCACTTTTGATAGTTCTTGCAAACCCTTTATTAATAAGGCTTTATCCTCAACTGAGTTTGGATTTTTTAAGTAAAAAAGTACATGATGTACAAAGTTGCTATTGTTGGTAGGTAAGCTCATAATAGATAGTAATATAAGGTTATGTCAATATTTAATTTAAGGTCGAAGATAAAAATTTTTCTCTCATTACTTTAGCGGTTTTATGATCTCCAGTATGGCTCCATCCTGGGGGCATAAAAAGATATAAAACTTTATTGATGAAACCAGGTGCATGGTAAACATCTTTTCCTAATTCAATAAATTCTCCAAAATAAGCATCCAAAAAATGATTTGGTTTAACTGTTCTAGTAATCCCATATTCAACTGGAATTTCCTTAAGTTCTAATTGGTAAGTTTTAAAAACCTTATCCCAAATATTTAACAAATTACAATAGTTGGTATCCATGTAAATTGGGTTTTTAGCATGATGCACACGATGGTGAGAAGGCGTTAAAATTAATTTTCCTAAAAATCCTAATCTAGCATCTTTTATTACTGTATCTCCAATATGAATAAATGAACCCCAGAAGCCATCTACAAACATAATCACAAATAACATAGGCGGCGGCACGCCTGCTAAAATGCAAATTGAAGTGCGAATAATATCAGCGTAGGGACCTTCTAAAAAAAAGTGTGAATAGGAAATAGAAAGATTCATGCTTTCTGGTGCGTGATGTGTGGAGTGAAGACACCAAAATAAGCGCACTTTATGTCCTAAAAAATGATAGATAAAGTGGGAAAATTCCCAAATGATATAGCCATATACAAACCAATACCAAGTAAAGCTAATATGTATAATGGCATATTTTTCAAATAGCCCAATCATAATAATAGCCATTCCAATGGAAAGATACCTACCTAAAATTGCATTTAATATGTAAGAGAAAAGAGGAATTTTATAATTGATCACATTAAATTTTCGATACAACAAACCCCTGACTAATTCTAAGACTAAAACCAATGGTAGCAAGGGTTGCAGCGCGGTTGTAATACCTTGATAGGTAAGCAGCGATTGGTAATTACCTGTTTTAATTATTTCAAGTAAACCTGTCATTCCAAAAAAACCTTTTATTTGGTCAAGGATGGTGTGGATAATGCCCATAGTTGCAATTTTAATTAAGAGATGAACCAATTATATACGACGCCTACTAAAATACAAAATATCCAATTATATTATACTTATCTGATTTAAATCATCCGATTTATTTAGTAAATTTACAAATGTTTTTGCCCACCCCGTTATTAAATACTTTAAAACGTTTATTTTTCACATTTATAGGGTGTTTTTTATTAGTTTCTGTCATGGCGCAATCGGATAGGGAATTTTGGTTCGCAGCGCCCGAAGTGACAAGTGATCATGGAGACAATCCTGTTTTTTTTAGGATAACAGCATATTCTAAGGATGCGACTGTTACTATTTCGCAACCCGCTAATCCCAATTTTACCCCTATAGTTTTTACTGTTTTAGCTAATCAAACTTATAGTATTAATTTTACTCCCTATCTACCTATTATTGAAAATAAGCCAGGCAACACCGCATTGAATTATGGTATCTTAATTTCTTCTACCACCTCCATATCTGCTTATTATGAAATCACATATATTAATAACCCAGAAATTTTTCCACTAAAGGGAAGTGTATCAAAGGGGATTGATTTTATAATTCCTGCACAGACAAGATTTGATAATAGTTGCTGTTTAAATGGAACATATGGCACTCCCTATTCATTTCCAGCACATAATGGTTTTGCAATTATTGCAACAGAAGATAATACACAAGTAGATATTACTTTGACCAATAAAGATGAAGCTGGACATCTACCTGGTGTTACTTATACAGTATACTTAAATAAAGGTCAAACCTACGCTGTTAATGCAATAAATTATTCAGTTACTACACATCTTGGAGGCTCTGAAGTTAAATCAAATAAGCCCATCTGTGTAACAATTTATGATGACTCTATCGTGATTATTGGATGGGATCTTATTGGGGATCAAATTGTGCCTATAAATAATACTGGTAAAAAATTTATCGTTGTAAAAGGGGTTTTAAATTATCCTGTTTTTCCACAAACAGACTTTATATACATTTGGCCAACCGAGAATAATACAGAAATTTTTATTAATGGGATTCCTCTAACTCAAAAATTCAATAAAGGACAGCATTATGAATTGTTATTATCGGATCCCACTGCATATATCACTACAGATAAGCCTGTTTATGTATTTCAATTAACAGGAACAGGTACCGAAGCAGCAGCCACTTCATTACCAAGTGCTGAATGCACAGGATCACAATCAGTTTCATTTGTAAGACCTAATTCAAGTGAATTTTATCTAAACCTTTTTTGTAAATCAGATGATATTGGAAGCTTTTTAATTAATGGAACTCCAGGATTAATAAAGTCTTCAATGTTTAGTCCAGTGAATGGAACTAATAATGTTTGGCAGTATGCAAGGATTGATGTTTCTTCAATATACACCATCAACAATTTAATTACTACTACACAAGCTACTTCGGTTACCAATAGTACTGGTTTATTTCATTTAGGTTTTTTAAATACGAGTAGTGGTGGTTCTCGCCTAGGTTATTTTTCAAACTATGCACAAGTCGTATTATCCCCTGTGATTACATCTACTACTTGTTTTGGATCTGAAATTAAATTATCGGCCATAGATTTACAAAATGTAAATTACAAATGGTCGGGGCCTAACAATTTTAGTTCAACTATTGCAAACCCCACCATCTCCAATGCAAGTTTATTAGATTCTGGGATGTATGTAGTTGAAGCCAATGTTAATGGGTGTGGTTTATCCAAGGACAGTGTTCTTGTTAAAGTGAATCCCAAGCCCACCATCGATTTTATAAAGTCAACTGATTCAGTTTGTATCGGGAGTACAAAAGATATTCATTATAAATTAAACGGGAAAGCCCCATGGACATTAGAGTACAGCAATGGAATTTCAAATACGATCATTTCAAATATTGCACAGTCTCCTAATTATTTTACTATTGCTCCTACTACAAATACCATTTATAGTATTATAAATATTAAGGATTCAAATTCATGTGTGGTCACAGATAATATTAATAATGAAAAGGATACAATGTTCGTAAATAAATTGCCAGTACCAGATTTTGATATAGCCACCATCAAGTGTGAGCAAAGGGATTTATTATTCAGCGACAATTCAAAAGCTGATTTAGATAATATTACTCATTGGTATTGGAGTTTTGGAAATGGCACTATTCGAAATGAGATTACTAATACCCCTTTCAACGAAAAGTATAATATATGGGGTAACTATCAAATTAAATTAGCAGTACAGTCAAGTTTAGGATGCAAAAGCGATACCCTAATTAAATCTATTTATATTAATCCTAATCCAACTGTAGGATTTGAAATGCCTGAGGTTTGTTTAAATGATAAGTATGCCCAATTTAAGGATACTAGTTTCCTCGCAGATCACTCAGTTAATTCATTTAATTATTTATGGAATTTTAATCTAGTGCCTCCCGCAGGGAAAAAACTTCCTACTATTCCAACAGCAGCTATAACTGATCAAAATCCAATTGTTCAATACAATGATTTTGGTGATTATCAAGTTTCCTTAAAGCTTATACATAAAATAACAGGTTGTGAATCTGCCGATACTTCTCATTTTAGAGTGAATGGAGCTGTGCCAAAAGCGCAATTCAAAATAATCAATGATACTGCACTTTGTAGTAATCAATCGGTTAAAATTATAGATACGTCCTGGGTTGATTTTGGGGATATTGGAAAATTAGTATTGAATTGGGGAGATGGCGCACCCGATTCGGTGGTTAATGATCCAACCAACGATCCTACTATTCATAAAACCTACGAGCATTATTACGCAAATATTTCAGCACCTAGTCATTTAAATTTAAATTATCCAATTACACTTACTGCTTTTTCGGGAGTGACTTGTTTTAATAAAGCTAAAACGGATATCAAAATTGTGCCACCTCCTGAAATACCCATCATTCAAACACAAAAAAATTATTTATGTTTAAAAGATAGTATGAATTTAATTCCAACAACGAATGGGGGATTACCTGTCTTTAGTTATTTATATACTTCTGAAAATCCAAATGCATCCATCATAGATAATAAAATAATAGGTCTTTTACCGGGTGAGGCACAATTATCAATTCAGGTAACAGATAGTAAAAAATGTGTGTATCCATTTCAAAATAATTTTAAAATTCAAGTAGTAGACTTACCTGTTGCAACTATTTCAGTTAGTGATACTGTAATTTGTAATGGCGACTCAGTAAGCTTAACAGGGAATGGGCCCAATGCTATTTTTTATAATTGGTTTCGCAATGATACTTTAGTGAAAACGACTAGTATGGGTAGTTATCGTCATAACACTCCTGGTTCATATCAAATTACGATGAACAATGGACAATGTAATTCATTGCTAACGCCAGCATTAAAAATTGCCTCATTTAATATTACTAAGTATTCTTTTACAACGAATCCTTCCATTTGTATAGGTATACCATTAGTGATTCATACCGATGCAATTGATCAATATAGTGTTCATTATAATTGGACTTTTGGGGACGGCGCTAATTATTTAAAAGCAAATCCTGGATCCCATAAATTTTTATCAAGAGGAGATTACACAATAAAATTAAATGTGACCAATGATTACTGTCCAAAATATTATTATCAAGCAATTGGCAAAACGGTAAAAGTGTTGGCTGCTGCAACTCCCACTGCCTATAAATTATATTTTTTAGCTAATCAGGAAGTTGCCTTAGTTACTAAAATTGATCCTGGCTATGTTATGTATAAATGGAGTCCGGGGACTTATTTATCAAATAATAATATACCTAATCCAATTTTTAAAGGAGAAAAATCGGTGGACTATACACTTACACGAACCGACACAGTTACATCTTGTACTGTGACAGATGAATATGAAATAATAGTAACTAATGAAGTGTATGTAAGTCTGCCCAATGCTTTTACTCCTAATAATGATGGACTAAATGATAAACTAAAAGTTGAATATAGCGCTGGAGTTACAGGGGCTTTTAGTTTTAAAGTATTTAATAGATGGGGTCAAATCTTATTTCAAACAAATGATATCAATAATGGATGGGATGGAAGAAATCAAAAAGGGGTCATGCAAGAAATGGATGGCTATAGCTATTTGTTAGAGTATCATTACAAGGATTATAAAACTGGGCAGGATATTCCAGTAAATAAAACAGGGTCCTTTATTTTAATGAGATAATTATAGATCATGCACGGCTCTCACCCAGCATTTGCTTATCTTATAGTAATCATCTTGTGTGCCATCATTAAAAAATTGTAACCAAGCTCGACCATCACTGCTTTCGGAAACCGTCCAATAATATTGTCCCGACAAGCCACCTATTTTTGCTTTATTTAAGTATAATAAATTTAGCTCCTCCTTGTTGGGTAAACGCCAACCGGGGCCTAGTTTGGCACAGGCTTTAAAGGCTTCATCCCATTTTAGTTGAGAGGGCAAGTCCCTTTGGGCAACCTCTAATTTCCCAATTTTTTGAGTATTGCCTATAATGTTCTTTTGAGCATCACATGGCAAAATCAATCCTAAAACACTCAATAAAGTACCCAATAAGTATATTTTTTTCATACTAATTGTAATTTAAGGGATAAATATCAAATTATTAGCATGTGCTGCTCTTATAAGATAGCATTTGAGTAGTTAATTTTCATCATTTTTAGGCCCCTCGCTAAGGTATATTAGCACAAATTGTTCTAAATTCATTAAACCAAATTCCCTTTTTTACAACTGGCCATTATATTTTAATTTTATGAAATTATTCAATTATTTATTTGTTCTCATCTTTATTCTTTTTGCTGCAGTACAATATAATGACCCTGATCCTTATTTATGGATACCTATTTATTTATATCCAGCATTTCTTTGTTATTTAGCTGCTCGTAATCAATTTCATAAGAAAGCATATATAGGCGGTTTTATATTTTTTACTATTTATGCTTTGTATAAATTATTAGATAAAAATGGTATAGTTGATTGGATAAAATACCATGATGCAACAAATATTGCAGCTACTATGAAAGCCGAACAACCATGGATTGAGGAATCAAGAGAATTTTTTGGGTTAGTGATCATTTTAGTAGTGTTATTCATTAACTATAGAAAGTACACAAAATTAAATACCGCTTCTAAAGGCTAGCATTAATGAAAAAAACATTATTACTTATTTGCAACCTCGTTGTATTTATTATCACTATTAAAGCACAAGAGACGGTTGCAAAGGCTAATCATTTTATTTCTTTATTAAGTAGCGAACAAAAATTAGAAACCTTATTCCCATTTGACGATAATGAGCGGTATAATTTTCATTTTGTGCCTATCGAAAGGAAAGGAATTACATTTAACGAATTGAATCCCGAGCAAACTAAAGCTGGTCTTGTATTACTGAAGTCCTGTTTAAGCGAAAAGGGATATAAAAATGCAATTGATATAGTTGCCATGGAATCCATTTTAAAGGAAATTGAGAACAGAAAACCCGAGGATAAATTCCGCGATCCAGGCAATTATCATTTTTCTGTTTTTGGAATTCCATCTAATAAAACCATTTGGGGTTGGCGCTTTGAAGGCCATCATATTTCTTATACCTTCTCTTTTGATAAAAAATTAATGGTATCAGGTACGCCCGGATTTTTAGGAACCAATCCGGCAATTGTATTAACTGGCCCCAGTAAGGGGAAGGAAATTTTAAAAGATGAAAAAGAGGAAGGTTTTCAGTTACTACAAACATTAACGCAATTACAACTACAAAAAGCCATCATAGATACAATAGCCTATAAAGATATTTTATCTTTTGACAAACGAAGTGCGGATATCAATCCAAAAATAGGAATAAAATATTCCGAATTAAATCAAGTGCAACAAGCGTTGTTGTTGAAATTAATTAAGGTTTATGTTTATAGGTATACTCATTTATTTGCCGAAAGCATGTTAAAGGAAATACAAGTAGCTGGATTAGATGCTATTTTATTTGCATGGGCAGGAAGTACTGAAAATAATATAGGGCAACCTAATTACTATCGAGTGCAAGGGCCTGGTTTTATTATAGAATACGACAATACTCAAAACAATGCCAATCATATTCATTCTGTAATAAGGGATTTGAAAAATGATTTTGGCGGAGATGAATTAATGAATCACTATAAGCGTGATCATGTTGCGCAATAAAAAGTTTACCAATTAAAATGGGAATAGTATGAAAAGGACAATTTTATTTTCGATTGTATTAGGGTTTGCATTTTTATTTTTAATGAGTCCATTATTTGCTCAAAAGAAGGCAGTGCTTGCATATTATTCAGGAAATATACAAAAGCTAGATTCTTTCGATGCTACAAATTTCACACATATTATATATTGTTTTGGTCATTTAGAAGGGGATAAACTAAAATTAAAAAGTGCTAAGGATACCGCAATCATTCAAAAGATGGTTTCGATGAAATCGCAAAATAAACATTTGAAAGTGTTGCTCTCATTGGGTGGATGGGGCGGTTGTGCTCCTTGTTCTGAAGTGTTTAGTACCAAGGAAGGCCGTAGTAATTTCGCGGCTTCAATAAAATCTTTATCAGACTATTTTGGATCCGATGGCATTGATTTAGATTGGGAATATCCTGCTATTGCTGGATATCCAGATCACCGTTTTACTCCTGAGGATAAGCCTAATTTTACGGAATTAGTCAAAGAATTAAGAAATCAATTAGGCAAAAAAGCGACTATTACTTTTGCGGCAGGAGGGTTTGAAAAATTTGCTAAACAAGCCATTGATTGGAAGGAGGTAATGCCTTATGTTAATTATGTTAATTTGATGACCTATGATTTAGTTGGAGGTAATTCGATTGTAACAGGACACCATAGCGCATTGTTTAGTACAGCAAAACAAAAAGAATCTACCGATCATTGTGTCAATGTTTTATTAGAATTAGGAGTGCCCGCTAAAAAAATGATTATTGGAGCTGCCTTTTATGCAAGAACATGGGAAGTGGCATCTGAAGAAAATAATGGTTTATATCAAAGTGGAAAATTTAAACAATTTATTGGCTACAATGAATTCCCTAATCGCATTTCAGAAAAATCTGGCTATACATTTTATTGGGATGAGGAAGCGCAAGCTCCATATGCCTTTAATCCAACCACAAAGTATTATGCCACTTTTGACGATAAGCGCAGCATAGAAGCAAAAACTAAATATCTTTTAAAACATAAATTAGGTGGTATCATGTTTTGGCAGTTAGGTCATGACTATTCAAAAAACGGATTAGTTGAAACCATTCAAAATACCTTAAAAGGGAGTAAGTAATTTTTATAAAAAAATAGATTTTTAAAATTTGAGATATGGAAAGAAGAAAATTTATTCAAAGTTCAGGATTATTAGCTGCAGGTATTTATCATTCACCAGCAAAAGCCATTGCAGGGCCTTTTATTCAAAGTCCATTATTACACAATATTCCAATTGATAAAAAATTAGATCCACAATGGATCAAATCCTTATATCATCGAGGTTTCGCTACTTCCTATAAAAAAACTAAAAACGAATTAGAATTTATCGGAATGCCAGTGGGTGGTATTTTTACAGGTACTGTTTATTTAGGAGGGGATGGTCGACTTTGGTTATGGGACATTTTTAATGCAAATCAAACTGGAATAGATCCTAAGACAATTGATTGGGGATTGGATTTACATGTAGGAAAAAAAGTAAGGCCACAGGATGGGTCAGCTTATGTTCAACCAGCAAAAAATATAAGACCATTAGAACAAGGATTTGCTTTCAAAATAGTTTCTGGCAAAAATACGATTATCAAAAAAATGGAGGCAGCTGATTGGGATGATATCATTTTTGAAGCTACTTACCCCATGGCAAAAATTCATTATATAGATAAAAATTTAGGCTTAGATATTATTGCAGATGTGTATTCTCCCTTTATACCATTAGATGAAAATAATTCTGGACTACCCTGTACCATCTATTCTTTTTCTATAAAAAATAATACTAAAAAAGACATTACAGTATCTATTTTAGGTTGGTTGGAAAATAAAGTATCA